>Ga0155811_134_pt1 | contig 98759 bp, 110 predicted proteins | sample RifCSPlowO2_01_FD_107465 | JGI IMG/M metagenome (GOLD analysis project Ga0155811, IMG submission 107465) | Candidatus Woesebacteria bacterium RIFCSPLOWO2_01_FULL_38_20
GTATCTAGTTTCTTGGCTCCCCAGCCCTGAAGATATACGCCTGAGCCTAGACAAGGTCTTTTTAGCTCTACAAGATATGGTGCAAGTGGAGTTAATTAGGACTAGATGGAAGGAAATTAAGGCGCTAACTAGAGAAGCAGCTACTTATTCCACCACATCTCTACATAGCCACCCTTCGCTTCTTCCCAATCTTTAATTCCAATTTGTTCAAGTATTTTATGAATTTTTTCAAAGCCTTTATTAGGACTATTTACCTTACCTTTTAGCTCTATCTCTACAAAAGTTCCTAAATCCTTCACTTCGTCGCAATCAAACTGAAACTCTCCATAGCTATAGCTAGTCCGACTTTTATCTATTGTGGCGCTAATCTTAAAACCCAACAACTCAAAAATTTTCAGAAGCTTATCTGGATTGTCCAATTTAGTTTCAATTTCATCTAAATAACCACGGCCTGATGCTTCCAATTCCCTATGCCAATGCTTAAAAGTAACTCCTCCGTCATTCTCATCAACCCTTATTCGCAAGTAGTCGTCTGCTCTTTTCTTACCATCCTTATCCTTAAACACGAAGTCTTTATGTGGAGGATTGAAATAATAATCTATTTGGTGCGAGGATTTTATTAGTTTCGCGTTTTTTTCTAGCCAAGCAGTAAGAAGTTTGGGCTGCTCTGGTCTTATTTTTATTTCAATCTCAACATTATCCATAGTCAGAAGCATTGTATCTCCGAAACTAATACGAAGTAAATACCCATCCCCTTTAATAACTTTTAAGACTGAAAACTACTTCCCGTCTATCGCTAACTCCATATCCTCAAAAAACTCTCCCACAAAAGTAAGTTCTCCAGATTGGTTTTTAGCTCTTAGTTCATCTGGGGACATAAACTTCACCCATTCAACCTCAACTGGGTCATACGAGTTAGACTCACCATCAGCCTCCCCGATTAGAAGATAGCGAAATCTGCTGTAAGAATTCACACCAGATTGAACTACTTTAAGATTTTTAGGTTCTATTCCCGTTTCTTCAAGCGACTCGCGGATTGCAGCCTTTTCAGGCGTTTCTCCAGAAACAACAGCACCACACACTAAATCAATATCGCCCGGACAAGTACTCTTGGTTAAAGCCCGTCTTTGTACTAATAGTTGTCCCGCATAATCAAAAATCGCGGCTATGACAATCTGTAAATGTAAATTTGGATGTTGCTCTGCTTCCGAACGAGGGATAGCCTTTTTCTTAATCTGTCCACTAGCATCTACCAAATCTACTAATTCAATCTCTTTGCTCATTTTTTTCCTTTTTAATCGGGATTTCTAGGTTGCCCCAAGTATCGCAATCCTCGCAGTGATAAACGGTTCGATTATATTTTTGTCCAGTCTTGAAGTTGTTACTTATATCTTTACCAGCTACCTTCATTTCTTTTTGACAAATAGGACATTTCATAGCCGTATTCTACCTTCAGGGAAGTGTTTTATAAATACCCAACCCTCTTAACAATTTCTAAGGCCGAAGGTTTTTACTCGCCGACTCCTTATATCTCTTTAGGAATGCTGGCTTGCCTAGAAGCATAGACAAATTTGTAAGGCCGCAAATTTGCAGTTGTTAGTATAGTTCTGGGTTCTTAAAGGGTATTAGGGCAAGAATTACCGCTGGTTCGTAGTAAGAAGTTCTTGTTATCACATCATTCGTTAAGTTCCCCACCGTCCCATTAGCTTGTTTTGAATTCACCTTGCCAAATACTATATCGTCCGCTTCTCCCAATTCCTTACCCGCCTTAACCAGCTCTACCATCTTTTTTGGTAAGAAAAACGAACCAGTTTTTCCTTTACCAATTATTCCGCTCTTGGATTTAACTACTATCCATGCAAAAGCTTCCATCTCTCCATTTATTTCTCTCAATCCTCCTTCTATTCCTACCCAATAATCAGCATCGGCACCAGCTTTGATACATTATTCGCACGATTAGTTGCCCCCAACAATGTTTCCTCATCGCTCATCGGTTGGTCTGGTACTCCGGATTTGGCTGATACACCTTCTACTTTGAATGTTTCGTCTGGAAACATTTTCGCAAAACCCATCTCCGTTGTCTTTATTTTGACGGGATTGGTTGATGCTACAATTACATTTTTCATAGATTACTTATCCTTTATGTTTCCGCTACCGTTTAGGTGTTTATAGTTAACCCCTTTTTCTACAAACTCAGCCCACCACCATTTATTGGGGTCGCTATCTTTCATAGCCATCGCTAACTTTTTAGCCGAATCTGTAAGCAAGTGGGGTACCCGATGAACAAAATCGCCTTCAAACCATTGCTTTGCTAGATTATTACCTTGCCAAGAAAGCACCCATTCCTGATACATCTGTTGCAACGAGTCAGCATCTTTTGCACATTTGGCTACTGCTGTGTCCCGCTTCTCATATTCGGCTACAGCACTTTCTAAATCTTTACCAAATTCTAAATCTTTGAACTGGTCTTCTACCGCTTTACTTTCATCTACTTTTGCGTAATTTTTTGATATGAAATCCAAATCACCAGTTCTAGCTTCGGCCAAATCATGGAGTAATCCCATTTGCATAGCACGGGTAGCGTCTTCGTGAGATAACTTTTCCATCCGCGCAATACAATAGGCCATTATAGCTACATGGAAACTATGTGATGCTACGGTGTCAAAAGTCGTTCCTAAGCTCCGTTTATGGGTTCTTGGCATTTGCATTAATGACCCTGCCTGTTGGATTAAATATAAAATCCTGTTATTCATAATTACTTAAAAGCAATAATCTGATAACCATACTTTTCTACTTCTTCTTTAGACCAAAAAGTCATATCTTTAGTCTTGCCCACATAAGTGACAACTTTTTCTAACTGCCTACCTGTATATTCCTTGGTTTTTGAGTTCCACTCCCTCAATATCAAGGTGTCCCCGGGATTGCACTCAAAGTCTGCCAAACGAAGCTCATATGTTTTAACACCATCTAGTATTTTCTGGAAGTACTCCGGCCAAACTTTCTTTTCAATCTTCATATAGTCGTATTCTACTCCTAAACCAGCTTCCCAGAAATACCCAACCTACTCGAAACTGGCGTATACTTTAGCTAAGTAGCTATGGCTAAGGATAAGAAAAAACCGTTTGGCAAGAAAATTATCGTTTATACATTATTGTTCCTAATGGCACTTATATTAGGAGCTGTGACTTATTACAAAAACTACCAATCCAAGTTTGATGCTCCCAGAGAGAATACCCAGTCAATCCAGTTCACAATAAGGAAAGATTTTACTTTGCAAGCGGTTATCGGCGACCTACATTACTTTGACTTTATTAAAGACGAAACTGCTTTCCAATATGCGCTGGAGCAGACCAAGGATACTAATCCCGGGAGAGAAAATGCAATTAAAGTCGGCAGTAATACTATCGACAGCGAAGCTACATATACAATCTCGCAGAGTATGACCGCGTGGCAAATAGCTGATATTCTTCTCAACCAAGGAGAATACACTCCTTGCGACCATGGCTGCCCTGATAGTTTTTTTAACCCTGAGTTATTACCCGGTGGCGACCTAGCTCCAACTCTGAAAGAAAAGTATTCTTGGGTCAATACATATGACGACTGTATTAAAGCGATTGGACATGACGGCGGCCAACTTTCATCCGAGCAGTATTTTCAAAGAACTGGTATAAGAAGATGTGTTGCTCCTGATGGGAGAGAATTTACCCAAGGTAAAGAGGGTTGGTCGGAAATCCCTTCCCCATAGGATACTTACTCATAGCCTATTGCTTGCAATAGTCTCGTAGTCGAGTCCTTCTTAAGATTACCAATCTTTATAAAACCAACTCCTGCCTGTTCAGCCTGATATAACTTCAAATCCGTATTAGGGTCCCCAATAGTAATAGCAACGACATTTGGTCTCAATTCTTTGTATCGCCTGATATACATCTCCACACCTTCAGGGTCAAAATATAATGGAGCATCCTCAAATCCGAATGTAAAATCCACGAATTGCAGTTGCGACAAAAACTCTAGCCTATTTTCAAGACTATTGAACGGTCTACCTTGACCTTTATTTGACCGAACGCAAAAATCATTTTCAATTCCCACAAAAAGCAAATCCCCAGCTAATTTAGCCTTTCTCAAATACTCAAGGTGACCAACATGAACAATATCAAAAACTCCTTGCGCAAGAATAACTTTTAACTCTCTCTCTACACTCTCTAATTTTCTGGACAGCCCCACGATAATCCAAAATCTTATTTTCAAAACCATCTAGTTCAAGTTTCGTTCCTTGTTCAATTGTCATAGTCTTGAGCCGTATTCTGACACACTTTATTTAATTTTCCAACTTAATGTAAACGCGAAAATAAAGCCGAAGGTTTTGAATAGATAGCCAAGGACATATCTTCGCATGGTTCTCAGCTTTTAGCGCAGTCCTACAAGCTTCTAAGGCCGAAAATTTCATATCTAATAACAGACAAACCTCCTAAAGGAGATGTTGACATGACAATTTAGCAGGAGTACTATGTACAATATAAATTTATGTCTATAGACAAAATTACTATTGCAGAGGCAGCTAAAATTTTAGGAGTTAACAAAAAGACACTTATGCGGTGGGATGCGCTTGGAAAGTTCCCGTCAGAAAGAGAAGCGCTTTCTGGTATAAGGTACTACGATAAAGCTGATGTACTTAATCATGCCGTCTGGTTTAAACTCCGCAAAAAGCACAAAGAAAACTTAAGGGAACTGGATGTTATAAGGAAAGAGGTTGATAAATATATAGTCACCCAGCCTCTAGGGCCATTCGACAAGCCACACTTTCATAAATTAGAAGATATGGCTAAGGCTTTTGACAATCTCCACAAATGGGAGCGTGAGCATAAGAAGATTTTAGAGGAATACTCCACTCTGCCATTAGGCTTTCATGCAAAAGTTGACCCAGACTTTTAGTACTATGAAAAACTCTTATATTTCTCCTGTAATAATCGGTAAGCTTGCAAACAAAAGAGGTAATTTTAATTACGAAAAATTATTAATCTTGCTCGGAGAGCTAAACATTAACTTTTCCAAACGACATGTGTATGCGAGCGCAATGTTGATTAGAGCCGTACTTGACCATGTTCCACCCCTACTTGGGCTTGGGACTTTTGAAGAAGTTGTAAATAATTATTCTTGGTCACAAACAGATGGGCGTTTTATGAAGTCTTTGCTCGATTTTAAAGATGAGGCTAATGATATATTACACACCCCTATTTCAGAAAAGGGTAATTACCTCTCAATGGATAACATACCAAGTAGTAATCGCTTAAATCGACTGCTAGAAGAATGTCTGTTAAAAGGCGATAACTTCACACCAATAGCCATATCTTCTAAACCCGTTAAGACGCAGCAGCCAAACTTATCTGTACAGCTTTCGGAAACTTCAATAAGGTGGGCTAACTTTGCTGTTGGCAGATATGTCTGGTCAAGTTTCCGCCTCTCACTAACTATCGACAACTATAAGAACTCAAGGCCAGATTATCTAAAAACCATGCTAATTGCCCACGATACTGATGGAAAATGGACAGCAAACCATTTCATCTTCGAAACAGGTAAAGCTGAACACCAATATCAGAAAGACGAAGAATTTCGCATTGAACCATATGAAGTAAAGACTGTTCCTGTTTTTATATCCCAAACTGAACCCGCAACTAACACTGTCAGAACTCCCATGCCAGATTTTGACAGAGACACTCTTAAGTTGGTCATCAGTACCAAGAGCGGAGCTGAATTTATAATCCCCATCAAACCGGGATGGGTTGCAAACGGATAATAATCCGTGGGTGCCACTTTTCTCCTCCGGCATGAAGATATATCCATATTGAAAGGTGGTGATAATTTATGTCTTGGACTACAGCCCAAAAACGCTATGCCAAATCAGCCAAAGGGCGGGAAGCGAGGAGAAGATATCTTGAGTCTGAAAAAGGTAAAGAATCCCGCCGCAGATATGTACTGAAAAAAGCTCAGTTGACTAACTCTTAACACGCTTTTCTAAAATCTTTTGCATGGCTTCAAAGTCCGGCTCTGTAACCATATGGAACCGGACTTTTGATTGTCTTCCCCTGTCCAATACACTATCCGGCTTAGCTAAATTATTTCTCATAAACTCGGCTTCTTCGGGATTAGAACCTTGTAGTTCCGCAAATACCCATTCTTTTGCGAAGTAGTACCAGACTGCGGTTTTCTTCCCCATTTTAATATAATGGTCTGACCCGGAAGCGCCGCGCAATATACTCATTTCTCCATGAGGATAATTATTGTTCACCCATGTAGGAATAGCCCTTATCATTGACCTTACAAACTCGTTGGAGACTCGGCTTTTTATCTCCTCATCCGTTTCCGCTTTAGCTAAGTTGCTGCCCTGTGTTGAAGTAACGCTATCTAGTACTGCTGATAGCCATTCCGCCGCCGCTTCTCCCTCTTTTTGGATAAAAGGAACCATTTCATCCCGGCTGTGCTTAATAGAGTTGCGGTATTCCTTAAAACTTAAAAACCGTTTCTCGACTTCATATACCGAGCGGAAAGCTGGTCTAAATAAATTCCAGTTAGAAAGGATGGTTTTCGAGTAGTCCATGATGTCGCAGTAATCCAAAAAGTTCCTGGTGCTAAAGTCGCTCAAATTCTTAGTTGGGTCTTTAGTTAGATAAGCATCTACTCGCTTTTTAACATTCTCCCTTATGTCTTGCGGTACTAGCTTGCCCCAGTAATCCTCATCTGCCTGTTTAAGTTTGCGGTCTAGATAATCTCTCAACTTAACCTCCAAATTATCCAAAGCTTTGCTGGCATTATCACTTAATGCCCTAGCTACTTTAGACCCAGTAACCTTACTTATTTCCTCAAGCATTAAGGCTGCCCGAGAGGCCAAAAACGACATGAATTCATCTCGCTCAACCGCTTCATCGTATCGGATGAGGTGGGTTTTCAGAGTATCGGAAAATTCGGGATTAGATTCTGCGAACTCACCAAAGTACTTGCTCGGTTTTTTATTTGAGATTTCTTTGTTTAGCTCAGCCGGTATAAAGCAGAAGTTGGGAAGTGCATGAACCATCGCCAAAGAGTATTCTTTCTGCACTATCGACTTGGGGAAAATGTGATGCTTTTCGGCATTATTAAAATCCGAATAATACAAGTCGCCCAGCTGTAACAGGGAGTTGTTTTTGAAATGCCTCGGATTACGCTTTGCCAGCAAGCACAGTACCGCATTCTTAATCGCTGACTTTCGCCCCATGCGGATTTTGATAAGCGAGTCGATATCCAGATTAATCGGATATCGGAAACTTACTTCCCTCTCTTCGGCTATCTTGTCCATCACCTTCCCATCTTCAGTCATAACTGTAAGTACCGAAGCGCCGTATCTTTCTGCAAAAGCAGTTTGCCAAAACCACTGCGAAAATCCTTCCGCCTGTCCGTTGGTTAAGCTTCTGGATGAATTCTGCCAAAACAGATAGGCAGCCACGGCCACCATACCTTTGTAGGGAAGGAACTCCGCGTTTACGACCCCAAAGTTACTGCGTAGGTAGTCGATAGCCAACTCAATTGCTTCTATACTTTCCTTCCAATGTTCCTTTACATCGGTTTCCCTCAACTGCAATTCCACTACCCGCGTACACGACCCCTTAGCTATTAATGCCAAAGTTTGAACATAAAGCTCATTATCTATTTCCCCAAACCCCAATTGCTTTAGTTTCTGGTTCTCAGCCTTAACTGCCACTCTCATGTCAAAATCCGGAGTCCAAGTGCTGGCAGCTATCAAGTCAAACAAATTTAACTTTTGGCCACCTTGGTTAATTCTCTCGAAGATATCGCACACTTCGTCCAGCTCCTTATCCCGCACATCTATGGCAGAGAAAGGGTAATTAATAAACTTGCGATAGCAATCGTTAAAAGCCTCCCTCCTCTCAGCTGTTAAGCCGTTGTAAATTTCATTCCGCTCGTCTGAGAGCAAGTCCTTTAGGGAAACATATCTGGAGTTGTCCGGTTTCCTATCGGTAAAAATCCGTTCGTCTAAATCGAAACATATCTCTCCATAGTTCCTCCCGTAGAGCGTTAACCCCTTCACAGTTACATAAAGCGAAGTAATCCGCTGTTGGCCGTCTAGAATGTAAACTATTTTGTCGTACTTATCCGGCTTGGAAAGGTTAAGCTCTGCCACATCCCGGTAAAAGTCGTGGTACTTCTGTGGAGCATCCCAAAAAAAGAAAGACCCGATTGGGTACTCGTTGAAAATACTTTCCAGAAGCCTAATTACTCTGGTCTTGTCCCACACAAACTCTCTTTGGAATTGAGGAATGCGCAAAATACCTTTCTCGATGTCATGCACAATATCCGCCAGCTTATAGTCGCTCTTAATCTTAATCTTTTGTATATCCATAATTTCGAGCAGTTTGCAACAGAATTATACCTCTAAATAGGAGAAATCCTAAGCCCGATAGAACTAAGGCCGAAGATTTTACTCGCCAGCTATATCTCATCACTTTCAAGGCTAACACCCGTCCTACGCTGTCCTAGAGGGTAATATCGCCGGAAAACAAAGCTATCTAATTACCAAGTCCATGAACCGAAGCCATTATCGCAGGAAATCGACATCTCGCTTACTTTTGTAGCGTTGTTATTAAATCTCGTCCCGTCTTTTAATACAAATACCGCATAACCCATCGTATAGGACTGTCCCGGCTCGAAATCATCTAATACTTCTGTATCCGCTCCCATTAAACCCTTCTCTTGCGGATAGCGGTACTTGCCGTTAAGTGTCATCCGGCACGACTTCCATGCTCTATCCTCCATGTTTGTTACATGGAATAGAGCGCCATCAAAGTTTATCTTCCCGTTTAACTCCTTCTGGGGAACAGAAGTCGATTTGGGTAAATCTTTAGTAACATTTTCTGCCACGCTCCAGCCAATTATTGTCGGAACTCCAAATAGGACCAGCAAAATAGTAATTATCGGATGTCTGCTTATCCAGTTTCTTAAATCACCTTGGCACTTGGGACAGCGCGTAGCCTTCTGGTCGATTTCAGATTGGCAAAACTTGCATTTTTTCATCTAGTCAGATTATAGCTCGTTTCAAAGCTAATATCCAATGTCTACTTAATGGAGTTTCCAATGAATACGCCAGACAATATGAGTAGTCATGTCAAAGCTAAACACGCCAGAAAAAATGCGCTTTACCAACAAGGTTGCGGAGCATATCCAAAAGATAAGAACTAGGCAACATATCAGCCAAGAGGAACTAGCATTTAAGGCAGGACTTAATCCCGCTTATGTTAGCCACTTGGAAAGGGGTATCTACTCTCCTACGCTTTATGTATTCTGGAAATTGGCTAAAGCGCTAGGGATGAGTGTTTCAGACTTGCTTAAGGGTATCTAACTATAAATTTCTACATAGAAATTTTGTAGCAGATAAGACCCAAGCTACAATTAATGCATGCATAATGCTGTGGGTCGCCCGTTAACTTCTTCTTCCTCTAAAGAACTGCTTTTTCAAAAACTAGAACCGTATTTGAATTCTGGACTGTCTCTTAGAAAGGCTTGCAGGGAAGCTAAAGTCAATCGGGCTTGGATATATACTCTGATACAACGAGATGATAATTTCGCAGACCAAATAGTCCGGGCCAAGGAGTTCCTCGGAGCCTATTTCAACCACTTCGTCTTCCGCGTGGTAAGCGGATACTGCTACAGGATTTTAGACGGCAAGAGGTTAGAACCCGAAGAGCTGGATTTTCTTAAGTGGTTTGCATTGCACGCCAACACTATGTCAGAAGAATTCGGGCGGCGAATTAATACCGACATAGCTCTTGACCCAGAGATGGAATTTAGGAGGTTTAGGCAAATACAAGCCAGAAACGAAAGAAACCCAAACTAAAATTTCGCCGGCGAAAACATCACTAATTTCTATGGATTTACAGGCAGAAAGCTTGCAGCTTCCCTTCTCCAGAATATAATACGAGATAGATGAAAATTGAGATGTTCAAAATAGGTGCTATAAATCTGAAGCACCGAACCAGCATAGCTCTATTAGTAGACAAGCCTGAGTTTGTTAAGACCATTAAGAGGCTTAGAGAAAAGTGGAACCTAACTAATCTCTTCGAACCGGGTCAGGATAGTAAGTTAATAGAATATATCTGTAAACCCGAGAAAGAATTTAAGAATTGGGATAATTTTTGCGCAGACATTGAAACTGTAAGGAGAAGTTTCAATCGCACTCCAAACTTTGACAAGGTTATTAAATACGCTCTAGCTTTTACCGAAATTCCCGATGGAATCTTCCGAAGCACATACTTTAAGGCCATAGATAACTCCACATATCCCGACGATATTGAGTACGCAATAATTGTTACCCCACATTCCACTATGGGAGAGGTAGAAACAGAGTTTGTGGAATTTAAACAAATGATGCAGGACCAACTGGAGTTTAGGCAGAATAATGACAAACTAAGACTTTCGACAGAAAAGTATTGGTACGAACCTGGGCCTGTTTATGCCGACTTTGACACTATTGATACTTTGGACAGAACTCGCCTTTGGTATTGGAAAATTAACAACGACATACTAAACGAAGTCCCTAATGCGAAAACTAGAAAGTATGCAGATGTGGAATCTGAGTTAGAGTCAGAGTGTCCAAAAAACAAAAAGCACGAAACTAAAAGTGAGGCTAAAAGCTGCCCATTTTGTGGCCTTGTAGACTTAAATTCCCTCCAACATCTTCTTCCCAGATACAAAAAGGCGCTTAACACTTCCTGAAACGGATTTGCTTCTAGATTTCACTGCTATTCACCACTAATCCCTGTATCTTGGGACAAATGGCGATTGATAAAGATGACAAAGACCAAAAATTAATTGAGGAGGCAGCCCGTGAATGGGTTGCTGTCTGCTTAATGCAGATTAAGCATAAGCAACAAAAGGAGATTAAAAATGGAAAACAAAAATAGGATTAATATCACAAATAACGGACTTGCTTCTATATCGGACTTAAAACTCTCAGCTTTTATCCGAACCATTAGCCCCAACTCTTTCCAAGGAATAAACCGCAACGCGGGAAACAAAATTTACTTTCTATTTAGCAATACGCGAGAAGTGTCGGAAATTATTGACGGCTATCAGCTAGGTAAGCTTTTTACTTTTTCTCCTCTAGAATTTTCTAACAATATCGAACAAGCCAAGGCTTTAGTCTTCGGCGATTATATGCCGGGGAAAAATTAAAAGAAGAAAGGTCGATTTAAGATGTCAAAAGTAATACAACAATTAAGTTACAAAGGATACTCCAAGTTCCCCCACTATCTATGGCTGTTATTGCGAGATGGTAAGCTCTCATCTTCTTCCTTCGGATGGTTTGTAACTCTGCTCGGTTTAGCAAGCTTTGATATCAGAAGGCCAGATGTATTTGGCTGTATTAATAAAGATTTTGAATTTCTAGCAAAAGACTTGGGAGTAGATAAATCAACTTTATCCAAGGTAATGAAAAAACTTAGAGAGTTAGGTCTTTTAGAGTTCAGGGAAGTGCATGGCAGAAAACTTATCAGCGTAACTCATTATTGGCAGTACCAGACAAAAATAATTCAAAAACTAACTAAATTATCATTCGAAAGTTATGCCCATCTAGAATTCCTAATCTCTTATGTGGAAGCAGAACCCAATACTGCAATCTCTCCTGAGAGTATCGAAGAAATTCAGTTATTAATTGACAAATGTCTTGAAACTGATGAAAAAACGCAACGCACACAGCTTCAGAAACAAGGCTATAGCTTTACTAATCCTTTAAGAAGAAACCTTTCCTCTCCATCTAGTAGTTATATTTCTAGTACTAATAGTAACTATATAAGTGAAGATATAGATATACCTAATGCTAATAGTAAGTTAGATAAAGCAAATATATATGAAGGATATGACTACTAATGAGGGTGCAATATATGCGCCTAAATTAGAAAATAAATAGAGGCTCCTCCGACCTACTAAATCTAAGGAACCTCTATAGCGCTAAGGGTGCCATTTTTAGGTGGCCTTTAGCCCTTATCTTTTTACATATTATCACAAAAATAAAAATGCAAAATATAAATAAACCATTACGAATAGGCTTAATAGCTGGAGCCCGGCGTGTTAACTCTAGTGCCACCACAGTAAGGGAGTATTACAACCCCTCCCCGTTATTCCGCTACCGCCTTAAATACTGTGAGAAAAACTGCGACCAAGTTGTAACTATTTCGCCAGCGAAATTCTTGGCACGCTTAAACGACCTTCCCTCTTACGAAAATCAAGGGTTGGAAAATATCACTCGGAAAGAGTTTAAGGAATGGAAATCACAAATGGTGAAAGCCATAGAGGAAACCATTCCAACTGGCTCAACGCTAGTCTTCTTAGCTGGTAATAGGTTCCGTCAGCTAATCCCGCTCCTATCCGAAAGGTATATTTGCGAGGAGCCTACTAGGGGTATGGATATTGGTAAGCAGCTTAAGTTTTTTGTAAAGCTTTTAGGAAAGGAGGCATTATGACAAACGATATAGAATTCGTTCTTGTAGTAAGACCCGAATGGAAAGGAATTCAATTTGCCAAGTGTACTAAGTGCGGTGGGTTTGCAGCATATTCCAAGATAGGGAATAAAAAACAATGTAAGAACCATTTAGTAGCTTGTTTCAAATGTAAATATGGGTTTATCCGGAGGGAGGCTATATATGGCTAAAACTTGTTACATCTATTGCAGAGTTTCTACCGATGAGCAGGCGAAAGAGGGCTACTCCGTCGATAACCAAAAGCGGGCATGCTCTGAATACGCTAAGAGCAATGGCTACGATGTAAAAGCAATTTTTACTGATGAGGGCGAAAGCGCTAGAACTACCAACAGGCCGGAATTCCAAAGGATGTTGGGGGCGCTAAAAAATAAACCTGTAGATGCTCTTATAGCTTACAAAATAGACCGGATATGCCGTAATGTAGCGGATTTTGCCAATCTTAGAAAGGAGCTGAAAAAATATGGCAATTAAAATTCTTTCCGTTAATGAGGGTGACGTGTCCGATGGATTAATCGGTAACATATTTGCCTCGGTTGCGGAATGGGAGTCGGAAGTAATTGGTCAAAGAACAAAAGATGCCATGCGCCAGAAGTTCAGGGAAGGTTGGTGGCCGGGTTGGGCACCCTATGGATACATAAACACTCAGAAAGGCGACAAGAGAATAGTCGTACCCGACCCAATCTTAGCACCCTTAATTAAACAGCTCTACGAACTTTACGCTACGGGTAGCTACTCCCTACTTGAATTAGCCCGAGTAATGTTTGCCAAAGGTCTTAAGTCTAGAAATGGCAAGATTATTTCCGATAGCTCTTTACAGAAAATACTTACCAATAAATTTTATTACGGAGTAATGACATGGGGAGGAGATGAAAAGCTTGGCAACCATGAGCCAATTGTTAGTAAAACCCTATTTGACCAATGCCAATATGTCGCTGCCCAACATCGAAACTTTCTTATTCGCAAGCGAAAATGGAGTTATCTTTTAAGAGGTTTTGCATATTGCGGAGTACACGAAACACGACTAACCGCAGAAGGAAAGCATATAAATTCAAAGAAAAATCCTAAAATTAGCTATTACCGCTGCACTAATCAGGGAGGATGCTCTCAATCATATATTCGAGCTGACTTGCTGGAGAAACAGGTTGGCAAACTTTTTAAGCGGTTTGAATTTAGCCCCGACTTTATAGAACTCGTCCACGATAAAGCTAAAGATTATTTTGAGGAAAACCGCGGTAGTATCCAATCCGAAAAACAAGGTCTTATTAATAAACGGAAAGCGCTGGAAGAAAAGCGTAACAAGTTAGAGGATTTAATAGTTGACGGCACTATTAGCCGTGATGTTTTTAAGCGCCAGCATGAACAATTAGAAGCTGACATAAGCCAACTAGACGACAATATAAAAGACCTAGAAGCCAAGAAAAATCTAGATGTAAAGCTAATTGATGAAATACTAGCTCTAACCCGAAACATCTATCAAACTTATCTAGATGCACCAGATTTTCTCAAAAGACACTACCTGCGCCTATTCTTTGAAGCAATTTTTATTAAGGACCATGAAATCGCAAAAGTATCGGAAACTCCGCTCTTTTCTGAGCTTAGAAGGCAGAATTCTTGCCGTATACGCTTACAGATGCTCCCCCGGTAGGATTCGAACCTACAACCTTGATCTTAACAGGATCCCGCTCTACCATTGAGCTACAGGGGATTATAAATATTAATGTACGCGGTTTATTTTAACATAGGCTATAATAGATTCAAAGGCAGAGGATGAACTTTTCTGAATATACTGTTAAAGAAGTTGGGAATGTTTTAAAGGAATTTAAAACTTCCGAAAAGGGACTGGACCTTAAAGAAGCACAAAACCGATTGTCAGAGTATGGTTTTAATGAACTCAAGGGAAAAGAAGTTATTTGGTGGGAAATATTTTTAAGACAATTTAAATCTCCCTTTATCTATCTTCTTTTTGCCGCGGCTTTCCTGGCTTTTTTCCTAGAGGGACCTTTGGATGGCGGGATGATAATCCTTTTTGTGGCAATAAACACTTTTTTGGGCTTTTTCCAGGAATACCATTCGGAAAAAACTTTAAAACTTCTTAGGCAGTTTGTCGTTTCCGAAGCCAAAGTTATTAGAAATGTGGAAGAAACTACCATTGATAGCAAGGAACTTGTTCCAGGCGATGTTTTAGTAGTCGAACCGGGGGACATAATCCCTGCCGATATCAGATTTTTTAAGACCGAAGATTTAACAATCGATGAATCTATTTTAACTGGTGAATCAGCCCCAGTCAGAAAGATTTCTGACATACTTGGTGAAAGAGCTGAAGAAATATACAAAGCCCAAAACATAGGTTTTTCCGGCACAACAGTTGTAACAGGAAGAGGTATAGGAGTTATAGTTGCAACCGGAAAACAAACGGCAATAGGAAATATTACCAAACTCACAGTCGAAACAGTTAAAGAAAGCAGTTTTGAGAAAGAACTCCTGCGTTTCAGTAAATTTATATTAAGGCTAGTTCTAATCACTCTCGCGGTGCTTATTTTCACCAACTTCTTAATAAAATCAGGAAATGTAAATATTACTAAACTTTTAATTTTTTCCATTGCCTTGGCTGTGAGTGTAATCCCTGAAGCATTGCCTATTGTTACAACTTTTTCCCTTTCCAGGGGTGCTTTACGTTTGGCTAAACACAAAGTTGTCGTAAAAAGATTATCCAGCGTAGAAGATCTTGGAAGTATTGAGATTTTATGTACGGATAAAACAGGTACTTTAACTGAAAACAAACTTACAGTTGATGAAATTTATGGAAATAATCCAGAGGAGGTAATCCTTTACGGAAATCTAAGCTCTTCTTCGTTAAAACATGGAGGGAGGTTAATGGAAGCGTTCGACTTGGCACTTTTTAATTACCTTTCACCAAAATTAAAAGAGCAAATTCCTCTTTACAAGAAAACTAAAGAAATTCCATTTGATCCAGAAAGACGCAGAAAAAGCGTTATTGTTTCCTATAAAGGAAAGAAACAATTAGTAGTAAGGGGCGCTCCCGAAATCATCTTGGGTTTAAGCTCGAATATAAACGAGAAAGGTAAATATGAAATTCTAAATTGGATTTCCGACAAAGGAAAAAAAGGTGAAAGAGTTTTAGGTGTTGGTATAAAACCTGTTGACAGCAAATTTTCCGGTGATGAGAATAGTCTGAAATTTATTGGAATTATTTCATTTGTTGATCCCTTAAAGCCAACCGCAACTGGAGCAATCGAAAAAGCTCGAAAAATGGGAGTGAATATCAAGGTCCTGACCGGAGATAGCAGAGAGGTAGCAGGATCGGTTGCTTATAATATCGGACTTATTGAATCATTTGATGAAGTAATTACCGGGGAAGAGTTTGAGAAACTCAAACACATTCAAAAAAAAGAAGCGGTTGAAAAATATAATGTTTTTGCCAGAGTCAGCCCCCAGCAAAAATACTCAATTATTCAGGTTTTGGAAGAAAAATATGAAGTTGGGTTTTTAGGAGAAGGGATAAACGACGCTCCTGCGCTAAAAACTGCTAATGTCGGGTTGGTAGTCCAAAATGCTTCGGACATCGCAAGAAACACAGCTGATATTGTCTTATTACAAAAAAGCTTAAACGTAGTAGTTGACGGAATTCACGAAGGAAGAGAAATATTTGCCAATACGACAAAGTATATAACTGCGACATTAGCCTCAAATTTTGGCAATTTTTATGCCGTTGCTATTTCTTCACTTCTAATTAATTACCTACCGATGCTGCCTTTGCAAATCCTTCTGGTAAACCTTCTTTCGGATTTTCCTATGATTGCCATAGCCACAGACAACGTAGACCTCGATGAGCTTCGGGAACCTAATAAATACAGCTTGAAAGATATAGTTTTGATTGCATCAGTTTTGGGAATTGTAAGTACCTTTTTCGACTTTATTTTCTTTGCAGTCTTTTCCAGAATCTCACCGCCCGTTCTTCAAACAAGCTGGTTTATTGGAAGCATTTTGACAGAGTTGGTTTTTATTTTTTCAATACGAACGAAGTTTTTCTTTTTGAAAGCCAAAAGACCGTCGCTTTCTCTGATTTTATTAACATCGGGGGCCGCCCTGGCAACAATTATTTTGCCGTTCACAACTTTCGGACAGGTAGTATTCAGTTTCCTACCATCGACTACAGAAAGACTTTTCCTAATTATAGGAATTGTCATTTTCTACTTTATCGTTACCGAAGCGGTCAAACTTATTTACTACAGAAAACTTATTTCTTATCGCTTCCCTTAATAACCGCATCAATAATATCATGCGGTAGCGAGGCAGCGCTCATTAAAGCATCTCGAACCTTCGATCCTGCCTCACTACTGACTTTATCTGCAGCTTCAATTGCTCCCAGAGTCGCCTCTTTGGCCGCGTCAGCAGTACTTGCTCCAAGTTTTCCCGCGGCTTCAATGGCACCCTCTACAACAGAAACTGCCGCTTCACCCAAATCCTCCCCGATATTAGCAACTCCGGCAATTGCACCGGAAGCCGCGTTCTTGGCGGCAGACATTGCATTGCCTCCAAGTTCCGAAACACCGTTAATTGCAGCTGAGACTGAACTTTTAATTACATTTGTAACTGACTCACCAATATCTCCTGCCGAATCAACTGCTCCCTCAACAACATCGGAAATGGAATCCATTCCAGCTGTTGCAATATCTGTTACGTCTTTTAATACTCCGACAACCTGATTTTTAACCGCGCCTCTTAAGGCCGTTAAAACATCATCTGTCCCCTTGAGCATAGTTACTAAATTATTTTTAGTATCTTGGGTTAATTTTGATACAACCATATTTCTCACCCCCTTCAACTAAATACAATATCACTCTATCAGTTTAAACAATTTGAAGTCAAGTCTGCTATTGACAAAATGTATATGACCATAGTACCATGAGCATGGTATGAAACAGATTGTGTCTAAATCTCAGTTTAAACCGCAAGTTCTGGAATATCTTCGTTTGGTCGAAAAAACCAAAAAACCTCTCATTATTACCCATGCTGGCAAGCCCGTCGTACAAATAATTCCTTTTATGGAAAATCTGAAAGAAAAGTTAAAAGCGCTGCAGGGTAGTATTATCTTCTACAAAAATCCTACCGAGCCTGTTGGGTTAAAAGATTGGGAAACTTTGAAATGATTCTTCTTGATACTCATACTTTTGTTTGGTGGATAGGCAATCCAGAATTTCTTTCTATTAAGGCAAAACAAGAAATAGATAAGGCTAAAAATAAAAGAGAGATTCTGGTTTCATCAATTAGTGTCTGGGAAATATGCTTATTAGTTACTAAAAAACGATTAAAATTAACCATGGACGTTGAAACCTGGATCGAAAAAGTTGAGGAACTATCTGTGGTCAAGTTTGTCCCGATAGACAACAAAATAGCTATAAAATCAACCCAACTTCTCGATCCGTTTCATAAAGATCCTGCTGATCGAATAATAGTGGCTTCCGCACTTGAAAATGGAGCAACTTTAATAACAAGCGACAAAAAAATTCTTGAGTACCCTTTTGTCAAAACTCTCTGGTAATCACATATTACTCGAGATAGTCTTGAAGTTTCTTTCTACGGGAGGGGTGCTTGAGTTTACGAAGAGCTTTGGCTTCAATTTGACGGATACGTTCGCGGGTTACACCGAAAAGCTTTCCCACCTCCTCCAAAGTCATTTGTTTTCCGCCCTCTAAACCGAATCTATACTTAAGAACCCTTGCTTCCCTATCCGAAAGGGTTGATAAAACATCGTCTAAATGATCTTTCAGAAGCTGTTTTGACGCGGCGTCAACCGGCGACAATTGAGTTTCATCCGGAATAAAATCACCAAAAACACTTTCACCCTCCTCTCCAACAGGAGCTTCTAAAGAAGTAACTTCTTGGGAAATTTTGAAAATCTCCCTGACTCTGTCGGCAGTTAACTCAAGTTCTGCACCAATTTCCTCGGGAGTCGGCTCCCGCCCTAACTCCTGCATCAAACGCCTTGAAGTTCTATAGAGTTTGTTAATGGTTTCTACCATATGGACAGGAATTCTAATTGTTCTGGCCTGGTCGGCTATCGCACGAGTTATCGCCTGCCTTATCCACCAAGTTGCATAAGTTGAAAACTTGTAGCCTCGCCTCCAGTCATATTTTTCAACAGCCCGAATCAATCCCTGATTTCCTTCTTGTATGAGATCCAAGAGCGATAATCCACGCCCGATGTATTTTTTTGCAATTGAAACAACAAGCCTAAGATTGGATTCAATGAGCTTGTTCTTAGCTTTCCTGTCAGCCTTCTCAAATTGTTTTGCCAGTTCTACTTCATCCTCGGCGTCTAAAAGAGGGACTTTACCTATCTCTCTTAAATACTGGCGAACCGGATCTGTCGATTCTGTCTCAAGCTGGCTTAAAACCTCGATTTCTTTAGCCAATCGTTCTTGGAGGTGGCTCGTCTCCTCGATATCCTCGCTGGCCACAGATTCAAATACATCAATTCCTTCATTCAACAAAATTGCATAAAGACCATCAAGCTCCGCTATCCTCTTTTCTGCATCCGGGAAAACACCCAAAATATCCTCTTGGGTTAAAAAACCCTGATCTCTGGCTTTAACCAATAAGTCTTGTTCTGCTTTTCTGATCATTACTTTCTAAATTATACCTTACTTGAAAACTTTATAGAAAGCTCACGAAACCGCGTTTTGGCTTTTTCAAGCTCTCCGCTTTTTCCCTCCTCTTCGAATTTCGAAATCAACTTTGCACTATAGGACAGCTTCTCCTTTAAATCAAGTGCTTTTAGTTCTTTTTCTACCAAAATTACTTCTTTATCAAAAGCTTGAGTGTCTTTAATTTTCTCGGGTATTTCGACAAAAATTGTTTTGCTAAATCCGTCAAATAGTTCTTTGGGAAGATTCTGGGCAAAGGTAGAAATTTCAAATTCCTTTGTTTTTTCTCTAAATTTTAGAAATTCCGTTAAAATCCTTTTCGCGAGCGGCGTTTTAATAAGGTCCTGGGTTTTTTGTTTTAATAAGATATTTAAATCACTCTGAAAGGCCAAAGAAAGAAGAAGCTCTTCGAGAAGATCCCTGCGAGTTTTTGTCTCACTAATACTAGGTGAAACATCTATCTTTGGTGCCTGATTTTTATCAATAGAATTTTTCAACTGTTCGGAAACGGCCTCTTCCGAAACATTCAGCCTGGCTGCCACAATTTTCAAATATCTTTCCTGAACTATTTTATCGCTAATCATCCTAAGGATCGGAATCAGTTCCTTGCTCGCATCGGAAACCCCCTGGCCGCTTCCTAGATCCAGCTTTGAAGTTACAGATTCTATCAGGAAATCCCAAATATTAACTGCATCTACAATCGACTTTTTATATTCATTAATGTCGGCTCTTGCCGCTTCATCCGGATCTTTATACTTTCCGAGTTTTGCTACTCTAACCGTGAGCCCCAAGCGGTCAGCAATAACTATACTTCTCCGGCTGGCCGCGTCTCCCGCAAGATCCGAGTCAAGAGCAAGAACTAGATTTTGTGTAAACCTGCTAACCAACCTAGCCTGATCTTCTGTAAACGCAGTGCCCTTAATTGCCGTAATATTTTTGACTCCTGCCTGCCACGACGAAATTGCGTCCAGCTCTCCTTCCACAATTACGATAAAGCCTTCTTTTTTTATTTCTTGTTTTGTGACGTTTATTGCATAAAGAAGACTTCCTTTATGGTACACGGATGTTTCTGGAGAGTTTATATATTTAGCCACGTTTTTATCTTCTCCGGATAAAATTCTCCCCGCAAGCCCAACAGTATTTCCTCTGTGGTCAAGCAGGGGAAAAATAATTCTATTTCTGAACCTATCGACAGTCCCTTTACCGGAAAATGAAGTTAGTCCTGCTTCTTCCAAGTCCTCTTTCTTAAAACTTCTCTTTTTAGTTAAAAAGTCGAAAAGGGTTGAATAATTAGAAGGTGCGAAGCCCAGGACAAAGGTTTTTATTGAATCCAAATTTATCCCGCGTTCATGGGTTAAATAATCAAGTGCCGGTTTGCCGATTTTATGGTTCATTAGAAGGTAATGATAAAATTTCGAAGCTAGAGCATTTATTTCATAAAGCTTTTCTTTTTCCGTCGCTCCGCTTCCTGCAAAAGCTTTTAATTTAACACCGGTCCTATCGGCTAAATACTTCAAAGCTTCAGGAAAATCCATCCCTTCGTATTTTTCTAAAAAGGTTATAACGTCTCCTGCTTCCATACATCCAAAACACTTATAAATCTGGAGCTCTGGAGAAATCATAAAAGAAGGAGTTTTCTCGGAGTGAAATGGACAAAGGGCCTTAAAATTTCTGCCTGCTTTTTGAAGGGTAATGCGCTCACCTATAATCGAAACTATATCTACTTTTGATTTTATCTCGCCAACTTGGTCTGCCATATCTAACGCATTTTAACACAAGGCCCCCTAGCTTCCCTTTTTATATATAACAGAAACCGAATCTTTGTAAACCTCATGCCATCCGTCATTGTCCAGCTCTTTCAATAAATTAAACTTCTGATTCTTTTTGCTTCCCGGAAAGAAACGGCGTAGAAAGTCTTGGACATTTTCTAGTAAGTTTTTCTTACCTTCCGCCCAAAGAACAGTATCAATGTTATATTTCTCAAAGGTTTGTCTATAATCCGTTTTTCCTCGAAGCAGGTCTAGATAATCCCCGTAGGCATAATCACTTTCCTGCGTGGGATTTTCCTTCAATCTCCAACTAGGCATCCTACCATCGACAAAAACTTTTTTCTCAGGAAGTTTCCAGATTAAATATCCGCCCCAATCATATCTTGAAAAGATCTGGCCATATGGCAAATTATTTCTCAAGTAAACAATTGCTTTTCCGGGATAAAATGAATCTTCGCTAACGCCCCTTGCTCCTTTTAGTAAAAATAGCGCCTGGGAAATAAACAAAATTAAACTTATCACCAAAACTACCCAGTGCAGCTTCAAAAATCGCCTCAGGGCAAATTTCCTCTTAGTAATTTCTTCGGAAAAGGCGTAAATTGAATCGATTGTCAAAGGTAGGCTGACAATAAGCCATAAAGGAACGTGCCTAAGGCTCGAGATCGCAGCAAGCAAAAATATGAAATATAAAGCCATCTGCTCTAAAATAAGGTGTTTCTTTTCTCTCCAAACAAAGACGATTGAAACACTGAAATAGGCCAGTAGCGGGAAGTTAAAAAAAACAAAAGACGGTTGCCATTCTATTATCGTCCATCTCAAAGACGAATCCGAAATTGAGGACCAGACTTCATACCATAGCCTGGGTCCATATGGATTAACAAAAGTTGCTAAAAGGCAAATAAACAAAACTGCTAAAATATCCAGCTGAAGTTTTTTCAACCTTACGCTTTTAAAAAGCAAGTAGATAAGGAGTGTGAATATTCCTAGTGCAAAACTCCCGTGCAAGTTGGCCCATAAAACAAAAAAGAAGGGTAAAACATATTTAAAATTTTTCCATAAATCCTTTTTAAAAATAACCAAAAGTAAAATTGACAGCATCAGCCAGGATTCGACCTGGGGCCTTACGCTAAAATAAGGGAAAATTGCCGAAATAGCTAAGATAAGCGGAACTTCAAAATAATGCTTACTTGATCTTAAAAAGGCAGCATATAAAGCCAGAGCTAATAAAATAGTAAAAGTTATTGAAAGACCGGGAAAACCGGTTGAATTAAATAACTTATAAAAAGTGAGGTCTGTTAACCATTCATGATCAATGACCGGAAAACTCGGCATTGTATAAGAAAATGGGTCTAACTTGGGAACTCCGGTTAGATTTATTATTTGCCCGCCCCTGATATGAAATCCAAAATCCGGATCCAGTAGAAATAAGCCTTTTATAAAAAGAGCTAAAAATATTAAAAAAACAAAACATAGTTTCAGATATCTGTTTTTGATCATAGTTTATGTCAAAAAAGAGTACGAAAAAGATATAGATTGGTAAAAGCCGAAATTAATACCAAAATTTTGAATTTATTCGACAGCTTTTTATATTTTGAATTATAGTTTCTGATTAATAACCAAAATAAAAACGGCAGAAAATCCAAAGAATATCTATAGCCGAATTGCCGAAATCCGACCCCGTAATAAAGAAGAATCGGTAAGGCGGTTAAAAAAATGCTTACTAAAAACAATTTTGATATTTTGTCCTTGTATTTCAGGAAAAAAAGATAGATAAAGTACGGGGAAGTAATAAATATGCTCATACCCCATGGATCAGCCATTACAAAGGGAAACTTCAATACATGAGAAACTCCGTCTCTAAATATAGGGAGAGGAACACTTAATAAAAAATAATAAAGATTGGTTGGTAGATGAGCTAAACTAAAAATCCCGTATTCCCTCGCCTTAGACAGTGACTCAGTCAAAAGAATTTGATAATTATAACCTTGCTCAAAAATATTACCAAAACGCTGGTAGTTATAACCTGCTAAAAGCATAAGAGAAATTAAAATAGGAATAAAAAGAAAGAAAAAACTCTTTAATTTTGAAGTGAAGAGTTTTTTGGAACCAAGCAATATTTCTAAAAAGAAAAAGGCAACCGGAGGAAGCGCGGATAATCTTGTTGCCGCAATAAAACCAAAAATCGTGCCTATTAATAAATATCTTTTTTTATTTAAATACTCATGAATAGCCAAAAACAGCAAAAGGGTTGTTACGACTTGAGTAAACCACCAGCTCCACGATAGAATAGAAACACCTAAAAAGGCAGACGAAAAACTAAATCCAAAAGTAAGGAAAAATGAGTCTGAGTTGCTATACTTTAGCTTTTGGGAAATTTTGTAGACTAAAATAAATACGGCCAAGACAATGAAAAATTGCAAGTAACCCTGGTAAAAAAACTTGCCAAAAAAACTAAATAGAAATACAGGTAACATAAGAATTACAGTCGGAAACGGACCTAGCGGCCAATAGTGGTGGTTGCCAAAAAATGCGGTATCTATCCATTTATGCAACGGTTCATTAATAAAAAATAGTTTTCCGTCTAAGAAAGATCTAGCAAGCAAGCTGTTATGTTGCTCGCCTACCGGAAGTAAGAAATTGGAAACAAAGATCACCAGAAAAAAAAATAAAGTTGGGAAAACCAAAAACGTAATCCGGGATGTTTTCTTAGTATCCATAATTTAAAGAGCGTAAATAAAAACGACCAAGGAATAAGTAAAGATCAAAAAAACCTGAGAGCAAAATAAATATTTTAAATCCGAAAGAAAGTTTCCTATTAACTAGTCTGTAATTTCTAATAAGCATGTAAAACAAAAACGGCAGAAAATCCAAAGAATATCTATATCCAAATTGGCTGAAACCGAGCCCATAATAGAGAAAGATGGGTATAGAAATTACAACTATGGTGATAAGTAATAATCTTGATATTTTGTCCTTGTATTTCAGGAAAAAAAGATAGACAAAATATGGAGATGTGACAAAAATACTCATTCCCCAGGGATTAGCTATTATAAATGGATACTTTAAAACGTGTGAAATCCCGTCTCTAAACACAAGAAGCGGCCCGCTTATAAAAAAATAATAAAGATTGCCAGATAGATGACTTATGCTTACTATACCGTATTCCCTGGCTTTCACCAATGGTTCTACTAAAATCTGGAATTTGTAACCCTGCTCGAAAATATTTCCGAAACGCTGGTAATTGTAGATAAAAAGCAGAATTAAAAAAAATGCTCCGGGTGTAACCAATTTAAACACGTTTCTAATTTTGGATGAAATTTTGTTGTGAGAAAAAACTTCCGAAAGCACAAAAAAAACTAAGGCGAGAGAGGCTGTGATTCTGGTCGCAAGAACCAAACCTATAATTATTCCTATAACAGCGGGTCTTCTTCTTGTCAGATATTCGAACATTGCCAAAAAGAGCAAGAAGGTAGCTATTACTTGAGAGAAATACCAACTCCAAGATTGAAACGCCACACCCATAAAAACAGAGGCAAAGCAGAAAGCAAAAGCTAATAACCGCGAATCTTGCTTTGAATAACCGGTTTTTAAAGAAATCTTATAGACCAAAATAAATACTGCCAAGACAAGAAAAAATTGCAAGTAACCCTGGTAAAAAAAGGAACCGAAAAAATTAAATAAATACACGAGTGGCATAAGCAAGATGGCCGGAAATGGACCTAGCGGCCAATAGTACTTTCCTAAAAAAAGGCTTGTGTCTCCCCAAGATTGCGGTTCTTGAGTGAAATAAAGCTTTCCTGACAAAAACGAGTTGGCGAGATATGAAAATTGTTGATCACCATGGGGTGAAAAATTAAAAATAAAAACGAATGAAAAAAAAACTATTATTAGGGCAAAAAATAGATGATTTGAAAGTTTTCTCACGCCAAAAGTTTCCTTTTTTTGTTAAAAAGCAAATAAAAAGAGACTATTAATAATATAAACGGATTTAGTCCTTGACTACCGCCAACTAGCAAATTAGGAATTACAAAAAGCAGCCAAGGTAAAAAAGACGTTTTTTGTGAATTAATCAGAATAAAAATTGGGATCAAAAGAAAACTCAGATCATAGGGCAGTGTATGAGTTGAAAATATGGACATAAAAATGATTGCTATTAAAAACAGTCTATCAAAAGATAGTCTACCTTTCCTTTTTGTAAAAAATAATAACGAAAGAGAATACAAAAAACTAAAAACCAAAAAAGATAAAGTTTTACCCATCGAACCCGGGAGGAAAGTGATAAGTGACGAGTACAAACTTACCATCCCTTTGCCCGGAATACCCATCGGGCTTCCAAAAGTCTCACTTTCCGTTCGGAGTAAAAAATTCGGATAACTAATAATTGAAGATAAACCCGCTACATAGAGACTAACCAGCAACAAAATAAGTACTGATATAAAAACTCCCTTCAAGAATCTCTTCTTGTCCGGAATTAATAATAAAATAAACGGAAAACCAAAGAGGAAATAGTGCGGCTTAATTAGAAAAAGTGAATATACACTTCCTGCTAAAAACGGCCTTGTGCGGGAAAAACAGTACAATAATAACGTGACTAAAACCAATAAGATTGCTATCTGGCCTTTAGCTAGAGATAACGTAATGGGATAAAAAGCAAAGGGCAAAATAAACCAAAATTTGTTATTAAATAATTTTTTAAAAGTTTTGGAAATCAAAACTGTAATTACAAGCAAGATGCCAATGTTGAATGCTAAATATATAAAGTATGCTTCTAGAAAAGACATTTTTGCAAAAGGAGTAAAAAATAGTGCGACGAAAGGTGGATTGCGAAACGGTAAAATATCTCCCCTATCCATCGGCCAAAAAACTCGTTTTTGATAAAAAGATTGTGTATTCAGATCATAAATTCTCTCGCCCCGTCCTTCACGAACCAAAAGTCCTGCAGTAAGATAAGAAACAAAATCACTGTTATAAACAGTTTTAGTATTTCGGGCCATATAATAAAGAAGAAGATTTGATACGACCAGGAAACATAAAACATTTACTTTAAAAAGAAGCCAAAAGGCCCTTAAAATATGAGAGTTCATAACTTTTTAAGTATAACTTTGCATTGAATATAATATAAAGGTGAAAAGAAAAATTTTGAAATTTTTAATTTTTGCTAGCCCGATAGTCTTTCTTATTATTTCACGCCAGAACAGTTTTAATATACCTTTCGAACGCGACGAAGGAGAATATGCGTATTCGGCCTGGTTAATGAGAATGGGTGCTTCCCCTTATAAATATTCTTTTTTGCAAAAACCGCCCATGATAATTTATACCTATTTTTTGGCCCAACTAATAAACCCTGACTCTTTTTGGCCGCCCCGGGTTCTGGCTTTACTTTCTCTTATTATTTCCGTTATCTTGTTGGGAAAAATCGCTAAAAAAGAATTTGGCGAAAAAGCGGGTATCATTGCTATGTGGATATTCGTTAGTCTAACATCTTTGCCGCAATTTACTCCATATGCCGCCAACACTGAAGTTTTTATGCTATCCCCATTAATAGCCATTTTATATTTATATACTTTCAATAGAAAAAACACAAAAAATTCAGCATGGTTTTTTTCCGGGCTTTTAGCCGCAATTTCAGTCCTTTACAAGCCCATTTCTCTGCCTGTTATTGTTTTTGTTTTTTCTGCGTGGACGCTGGAGCGATTGAAAAATAATACAAAACTTCTACCTCAAAATATTTTATCTGTACTCTTCGGTCTGATCACCGCTTTAGTTTTAGTCTTCGCTTACTTTTTTGAAAAAAGGGCACTGGGTAATATGTTTGAATCAGCTGTCTGGTTCAATAGTTATTATTTAAAGAACCTAAAAGGAACATTATTTCCATTTTTCGCTAAACCCCTTCTTCTTACCAGGCCAATATTGCTTTTAACATTTATTGCATACCTACTCAAACCATCTAAAAGATTAGTCTTTCATAGTGCGCTTCTATTAGTTACCTCTTTAACTCTGTATTCCGCGCCATTCGGCCATTACTACATTTTATTAATACCTTTTTTGTCTCTAGCGGCAAGCGGCGGCATTTACCATGCCTTAAACCATTTCCATCTTTCTAAATCCATACCAATATCTCTACTAATCGTTTTCTTTATTATCTTGCCGACTAAAAACATATTTTTCTTGAATAAAGATGAGTTATATTCAAGCTTTTATGCTTCAACAGAACCTTTTAAAGAGGCGCCCCGTATTGCCCAGGAGTTAGTTAAAATAACAAAGCCCAATGACTACGTTTTTATAGCCGGATCTGAACCCGAAATTCTTTATTATGCCGGAAGAAAAAGTTCGTCCCGTTTTGTCATAACTTATCCGCTTAATATAAAATCCCCAAAACAGTTGGATTATCAAAATGAAGTAATAAAAGATATCGAAAAAAACACCCCGCAAGCAATTATTCTTTCGCAATTCCCGTCCAGCAAATTCTGGGTGAAGGGGAACCCGACAGTACTTTTTGACTACACAATGGATTTATTAAACAATAAATATATCCTGGTTGGCAGTTTTATTCGAGACGGCGGTAGCGGGTATTGGGAAAATCATCCCAGTAATGAGAATCTTTCAAAAAGCAGTTTCTTGATTTACAAAAGAATAAGTATTTAGGATTCATCTTCATCGGAAAAACCAATCTTTTTCCATCACTGGCCAATTGGTTTGACTGTGACGTAATAAAAAAAACTCCGTCTTGGGATTTTCATCTGTTATGGGACTAAAGTTTTGCGCAAAATGCTCAATTAATTTCTCATCACCCAGATAAAGTTTTTTGAAATCTTCCGGAGAAAAAAAATCATCCTTTGTCTTTTTCAAATCAATTTTTTCTTCCGATCCTATAAGGTAAAAGCCATAATAATCCGACGGTGAATTCAAAACTAAAATATTGGGGAATACTTCATAGAAACTCCTCATTAACATTTTAAAGTCATCGACCCTGGTTGCTCTGTAAAACCAGGCAACAAAAATTCCTTCTTTATTAAGAATTTTTTTTGAATCCTGATAAAATTCTTTTGAGTAAAGAATTGTTGTGCCTGCCGCATTGACCGGCGGCGGCGGATCAACAACTATGACATCATACTTGTCTTTTGTCATTTTTACATAATTTCTACCGTCGTTAACAAATATTCTTCCCCTTTTATCATTCAAAAATTTTCCGGCGTCGTTATGAAAAAGGTACATTAGTTTTGGAACAGAAGGAACCAGTTCAACCGCATCAACGAGAATATCTTTATGAAGAAGTGCAGACCTATATGTAGTTCCCATGCCAAAGGCTATTACTAACATATTTTTGGAGTTAGAATGTAAAAAAAGAGGAATATCAGCCAGAAGCTCGGTTTCTTTAAGAACTCTGGTCGTAGGAATGCCGTCAATCAAAAGGCCTGTTTCATTGTCGCCGTTTATTTTGTATCCCAGGATAGAGGCCGACTCATCCTCGAGAAAAACTGCTTCATAGTTTCCTTTGCTCTCAAGATATTTGTAAGTCGTTTTAATTTTGGTTTCTTGGATCACATTCGCTTTCTGGATTAAAAGCCAGGCTGAAAATACTATTAAAAAAACAAAAAGACCTGAGGTTTTAAATTTTAATCCAAAAGAGATTTTTTTCTCGCGATAAATCAGAAAAAAAGCAAGCAAATAGTTTACAAGCGAAAGCCAGATTATCCCCTTAACCGTACCGACTCGGGGGATTATTATAAAAGCCGCTATCAGAGAGCCCGCAATCGAGCCGACAGTATTTGCCGAGTAAATCCCTCCGATATCGGACCCCAGATGACTTAAATTGCCGAAAACTTTAGCAACTGCGGGGAAAGACATTCCCATCAAAATTGTTCCCGGAAGTATGGTTAGAAAAAGTTTGTCCAGGCTTGAAGTTTCAATAAAACCGCTATTTATGATAACAGATAATACTGCCGCAATACCGATTCCTGCTTCAATGAAGGCAATAAGAAAATAAGCTCTTTTTACTTTCGGAAAAAACTTCTCGAATAAAAGGCTTCCTACAACGATTCCCAAAAGGAAAAATGCTAAAATTGCCGAGAAGGCGTAAACAAAAGTACCCAACGTCGGCGTAAGAAGCCTCGTCCAAAGTACTTCATAAGAAAGCGAAACCAGCCCGGACGTCCCGGAAACAACGAAAATAAACCAATTAACAGGATTTTTAACTGGGGTGCTTTCTTTTTGATTACTTGTCTTAGGCAGCCAGTTCGAAGCAGAGTATGCTATAAAGCCAACAAAAATATTGATAGATGCCGCCAAAACCAAGCTATCTTTTAGACCAAGCAGTTCTATCAAAACAAATCCTGAAATTATAACTCCGAAGTAAGCACCTAGGGTATTTAATCCATACAGTCTTCCAACCTCGCCTGAAATTTTAGATCTCAAGGAAGCAAAGAATTTTACAATAACAGGTAGTGTTCCACCCATGGCAACAGTCGAAGGTAAAATTGCCAAACTAGTCAGTAAATATTTAAACAAAAAGACGCTATTCTGATCTTTATAAATCTCTTTGATCAATCCGAATGAAAAAATTGTAGATACCGCAGCCAAACCGGTTGTAAATTCAAGTAAAGAGTAGAGTAGTAAAAGATTGGTTGTGCGATCTGAAATCTTGCCAAAAATATAACTTCCTATGGCAAGTCCGGCCATAAAAACAGAAATGACAGCAATAAGCGAGTGTGTAGTATTCCCGTAAATCAAAAGGAGCTGTCTTGTCCAGACAACCTGATAGACAAGCCCGCTAAAACCGGATAAGAAAAATAATAAGTATATTAATAAAGAAAACTTGAAGGATTTCCTCATTCCTGGCGGAAGGGGAGGGATTCGAACCCTCGATAACCTTGCGGTTATACGTGCTCTCCAAGCACGCGCACTCGTCCACTATGCGACCCTTCCTAATTAGACTGTCAAATTATAGCAAACTCGCAGCTTTTTTAAGAACTTCCTTCTCACCTTTATAAGAAAGTCTTTTGTAAGCATCTTCATATGGTAACCATTCAACTTTTTCGGTTTCTTTCCCAAATCCTTCGGATAAGTTCCTTTCCCACTCCATCAAATAAAAAGTTACAAACTTTAGAATTGTTTTATCTTTGCTTCTCAAGAAGTATTTTTCGCTACCTATCTTTTTAACAATTTTTGCGTCAATTCCCCCTTCTTCCTTTACTTCTCTTAAGGCGCATTCCTGGAGCTCTCTTTCAGAAGCCTTTTTCTCGCCTCTTGTAATTGGTCCCGAAGGTTTACCCTGATTGTTATCGTCTAACCAGCCTTTTGGTAGTCTCCAAACGTCCCAGGGATACTCTTTACTAGGATTAGACTTTGCTACCAGCCAGAGGTGTCCTTTGCAAACTACTCCGCCTGCAGAAAATTGGCGTTCTACTCGAATTCGTCCGGCTGGATTTTCCTTAATTTTTGATCTATCTTCCATTTTTTTAAAACCTCCCTGGCAAGTTTTAGCATTTTCTTATCACGGATTAAAGACAATTTTTTAACTGCTTTTGCATAATCCAACCACTGGGTTTCGGAAAAGCCCACCGGCTCGCCCGCCGACTTTTGAACCATAAGATAATATATATGTTTTTGAGCAACTGCTTTAGTATTAATAGTAATTGTGCCATTCGCTCTGCCAACCTCTTCGAGTACCTTGGCCCGCATTCCACCCAAGTCCGCCATAATTCTTATTGATGTTCTTACAGAAGATTCCCCTTTCCTAACAGAAGCTTTCGGAATAATCCAATCGCTACTGCTATTTTGCCTGACGATAAACCAGTAGTCACCCTTTTTACCAGGCCTATATACCACTCCACCTGAAATAAGTTGCGTTTTATCTTTCATTTTTAGTGCCCCTGACCAGAATCGAACTGGTATTACCGGTTCCGGAAACCGGTGCTCTATCCTTTAAGCTACAAGGGCAACGTTCAGTTTACATGAACATTGCGGAGGGTACAGGATTCGAACCTGTGTAGGGATTTCTCCCTCGAGTTTTCGAAACTCGTGCTATTGTCCACTCTGCCAACCCTCCATCTAGCTATCAGTTAATAGCTATCTGCTAAAAGCTAAATTGTGCACCCGGCGAGACTCGAACTCGCAACTTCAACCTCCGCAAGGTCGCGCTCTATCCAGTTAAGCTACGGGTGCTCTAATTTGTATTTTATCAAATTTGGAGTAAAAAATCTTCAGCTCTTGGGGAGTTTCTTGGAAGCCCAATTCGCAGCTTTATCCAAAAATGAAGGTGAGGCTTCTTCATAAACCAAGTAAGCCGAGATTTCTTTTTTGATCTTTTCTTTGAGTTCAGGCTTGATAACTATCTCAATTCTTCCCGGAAACGCGTAGGTTTCAACTATAAGAAGATCACTGCCATAACGTTTGCTAAACCAAAATCTTAACATTCCATACCACTCGTTTTTATGAGTCCCAAAATATATTCCCTTCGTAGTTATTTTATATTGGACGACCTCAGGTTCAACAGTTGACATTACGTAAAAAAGAAATACCAAAGAAATGATTAAAACAACAGGAAGCCATCCTTCTGCTAAAAATAGTATTAGCCCGATAACTGAAGATATGGCAATCACTGTCACATAAAATTCCCTGTCTCTTCTTTTAAAAGGCCTGGCAGGAGCCGACCATCCTAACAAATCTTTTTCTGGCTCGTTTTTGATTACAACCGGCTCGGGTTCTTTAGAGGTTTCGTCAGGTATATCAGTTCCTTTAGTTGGCATCCTACTTTTATGTTAAACCATTTTCATTTCTTTTCAAATAGTAAATTTGATACAATTGGTAAACTGGAGAGGTCGCATAGTTTGGTCCATTGCGGGGGATTGCTAATCCCCTGAGCTTAAATGCTCACGCGGGTTCGAATCCCGCCCTCTCCGCCACACCAATAGCTACTTGCTCATAGCTAAAAGCTGGTATGGAGGGTGGGCAGGACGGTAATGCGCGGGTTTTGAAAACCCGTGGGCGGAAGCTCTAACAGGTTCGACCCCTGTACCCTCCGCCACTTTAGGAAGCAACTCGCCTAACAAGACGCCAGCCGATTTTAAGCGCAAATTGGAAAGCAGTGTTATCACCAGGCCATCAATTCACCATCCTGAAGAAGCCGAAGAAAAATCGTCCAACCCGAAAGACGCTTCTCCCGCTGCACCAAAGCTACCGGGGACGCGGTACGACGGGAGGAAAGAGGTCTCACCATTGACTTTTGTACAGAATTCAGTAAGATATAGTCATGATAAAAACTTTGCCGATTACCAAGGCCAGAGAGGAACTCGCTTCTCTAGTAAATAACGCAAGCAAAAGACTGGCTGAATATGTAATTACAGTCAACGGCTCTCCTGCAGCTGTTTTGATGTCAGCTGCAGAATACGATTCCTGGAAAGAAACACTGGACATCCTTGCAGATTCTCGGCTAGTAAAATCGATTAAACAAGGCGAAGAGGACATTAAGAAAGGTCGGGTCTATAAATGGGAAGACGTTAAAAAAGATCTGGGAATAAATGTTTGAAATAGTCCTTACCTCAAAAGCAAAAAGAGGGTTAAAAAATCTATCAAAACAACACAAAGAAGTAGTTGGCTTAATTTTTGAGGATCTTAAAGAGGATCCTGCCATAGGAAAATCTTTAACTAGGGAGTTAACGGGTAAGTTCTCTTTAAGAGTCGGGGTGTTGAGAATTATTTACAAAATTAACCGAAAAGACAATATTATTCACATAATCACTGTGGGCCACCGTTCAATCATCTACAACTAAAACTAACCATTATCCGAGATCGAATTGTTACCGATCTAGCTACCTAGCAATAGTTAATCCCCAAACCTCTTTTGCGCCATTCGATTTTAAAACCCTGGCTGCTTCTTTTAGAGTTGAGCCTGTGGTCCAAACATCGTCAAAAAGAACCAAGCATTGGGTACCAGAAACTAAGAAATAGTTCAAACGTAGAGAAAAAACGTCTTTAATATTTGATCTGCGCTCAGTGCCCCTCAGGCCGACTTGTGGTTTTCTGGAAGAAGTTCTTACCAAAATATCATTCCGAAATTTCCATCTCATTTTCTTCGCGATTAACTTCCCAACTTCTTCAGATTGATTAAACCCCCGCCAACGCTCTCTGGCACTATGAAGTGGAACAGGTATCAAAATTGAATCCTCAGAAAACTTAGTCACTTGATCGCTTTGTAACTTAGTTACTATTACCTCTGCCAACTCTCTTGCGACATCTGAAGCGAATTTGTACTTTAAAGCGATAATTGCCTTATGGATAACACCATCGTAACTCCAAATAGAAACTAAACCGTCTAAACCATCAGGTTTTTTACAAAAAGTGTGAACTTTCCCGAGATTAGATGACCTTCGGCATTCGGGACAAACCTCACTAGCGTAACTCACTTTTTCCAAACAAGAATCACAAATATATTTCCGGGGTTTTTGGCATTCTAAACATTTTTTCGGGAAAATAAGGTCAATTATATTCATATGAGGTATAATATAAAGTAAAAGAACGAGAGAGTAAAAGAGTAAAAGTAAAAATGAAGATTTTTAATAAAAGGGCTAGGTTCGATTACCAACTTTTTGAAAGAATTGAAGCCGGAATTGCCCTGACCGGAGGAGAAGCAAAAGCGGTTAGAACCGGTCATGCCGATTTAACCAATTCCTTCGCCAAAATAATAAATGGTGAAGTTTATCTAATTAATGGAAAAATTCCAATTCATTTAGCTCAAAATTACGACCCGGCAAAAACCAGAAAATTGCTTTTACACAAAAGCCAAATAATTTCTCTTGAATCTAAAATGAAGCAAAAAAAATTGACTTTAGTGCCGGTTTCGATATATACTAAGCGTAATCTTGTAAAGATCGAGCTTGCTTTAGCCAAATCAAGGCACAAGTTCGAAAAGAAAGAATCGATTAAAAAGAAGGATATTCAAAGAGAAATAGAACAAGAATTTAAGGGTAAAAAAGTTAAATAGGGGGATGTAAGGCAGTCGATGGAAAAGTACCTTGAAATACTGCAAGCCAAGTTTGACCGACACTTGTCAAAAAGGGTCGAAAAACAAAAGCTAATCGAAAAGATTACGCTCCAGCCTACGCTTTTGCAGCTTAAGCTGGCATCCTGAGGTTTGTTTCTCAACCGAGCCGATTGGGTGTAAACCAGTTGGGATTTAGCTATTAGCTTATGGTTTTTAGCTTTTAGCTGAAAAACAAAAGCCTTACTTTAAATCTTTTTGTTGCTTTTTAAAATTTAAAGAAAATAACCAAAGCAAATAAGCTTGTAGAAAGTATTTCGAGATTTTTCCAGATCCGGGCTCAACTCCCGGCATCTCCACACTTCGCCCCGCAAATGCGGGGCTTCGCGTGGCAAGCCACAAAATCTAAAGATGCTTAAGTTCGAGAAAGTAAAGTTTGTCGTCGAGTAAAAGAATTGCTTTGCGGGTTTTTTCGGAAACAACTAATCCTTTGGCCTCTTTAATTTTATCGGCTATATATGAAGCTTTGTATTCGCCGTTTTTGTCAAACACTAGAACTCGGGAATTCTCCGGATCAAGGATATACAAACCGGTTAAATCCTCATTTGTGTAGATAGATAAAGGTTTTGAAAACTTCGGACTAACTTCCGAAGTGGAGAAACTAATGGGGGCACCCAAAGCATACTTTAATATTAGTTCATTATCGGTCAGAATCCAAACAGAGCCGTCGATAATCATAGAATTGCTTTTAGTTAAATCAACAGTGAAACCACTTCCAAGCCACTTTTGTTTTGGACCAAAACTCCCATTTTGCAAGCCAGAAAATCTCCAAATCGTGTTTTTAGATTTATCCAAAAGGTAAATATTCCCGGTATAGCTACTAAACAAGACCTCGCCTTCCCAATCTTTCTCAACAACCAGACTTTTTCCGCTCTTGTCGGCAGTAACTTCATAAATTCCTTTGTCTGTTAAAACAAAAGTTCTATCCGCATAAACCGCAACTTTCAATACATCTGATATTTGGTCCGGTCCCGCAACAACCTCTGTTTTTTTAGTTTCAAAATCAATTGATACAAGCTTTCCGCCGGTTTTATCTAAAACATAGATTTTGTCGCTTGAAGCAATAACTTCACTGCCTTTAAATCCACTGGACAAAAGTGATAAATCCAGAAAAAGATCAGGTTCGGATGTATATTCTCCCAATATTTTTCCAGACATTCCTACTACGTCCTTTTCTAAAATAGAAAGTCTTTCATCCTTAACTCCCTCGTTTACTAAATCTTTCGAAGTTTTTTTTGCTTGATTAAACAACTCTTTTGACCTTATTGGATTTAATGCAAACAAAGAATCTGCTTCATCCAGTTGGTGCCTGGCTTCATTCAACCGTGACTCATATTTTGATTTTAGAAGCTTTAAATTCCTTTGTTTCACTCCAAAAACAATACTTACCGTAAGCAAAATAAGTAAAATAACTCCAACTAGCACGGTTGTTTTCCTACTTGAAGTTCTTACATTCTCAAAACTACCGGGTACAACATGAATCTTTCTTTCGGGAAGAACTCTGACTAAAAAGTGAACTATTTTTAAAAATTTCGTTTCTTTCTCTTCTGCCACTTCCTCAAAAGAAACCATTACACAACCTGCCGTATTTTCTTCTATTGAACCTAAAATGAGCCTTAATTTCTCAACTGCCACGGTTGGATTACTTTCAAAAAGTATCGCTCTTAATTCTCCTTGGGATACTTTATCGAAAAAAGATTTGTTACCCATGATAAGCACATCTTCATTTTTTGAATATCCTGAAGCCGCAACCACCGTACCCTTCCCTTCAAGAATATTGGCCAAAACACCGGCTCTAAAAAGCATTATTTGGCTGGCTCCGGTAACCACGCAATTAACGCATTTTCCGTCCACGTAGATTGCGGCGACAGAAATCTCTTGATCAACTTTTTGTACGGTTTCTCGTAAATTGTTAAACGGTGTAAGACCTCTTTTACTAAAGAACTCTTCATCAAAACGGCTGATTATCTGGGATTTTTGTGAAAAATCAACATTGCTTTTTAAAGTCATCAGTACAACCAAATTATTGGTTTCGTGAACCTGAACTAAACTAGCCTGGCTTTTGCCGGATAAACTGACCGGGGTAATTTTGAAGCTCATAAAATAATAATCGCCAAAATAAATGTCGATATTGCAAAAAGTAAATGAAAAAGGGAAATTGCTCTTACTGGCTTCTCAAATCCAACACTAAGAGTGTCTATCATTAAACCGACCTGTTTGACAATTACAAAAGCAAAAACAATATATAATAAAAGGAGAATTAAAACCGCGATCTTTACAACTAACCATACCGATATACCAAGAAAAGGTATTACATCCATCACCTTACTCTCCCCTCCAGCTTCTCCTGTTCTTCTTCTACACGAAGTTCTCTTAATATCTTGGCGACCAAGTCAGGATTGGGTATGGCATCGAATTCAATCTCAGGAATTTCAGCGGCAGTTTGAATCGATATATCTCCGTAGTTAAAAATGGTTCTAATCACACTACCCACCTTTACAGTTACATCCTGGATCTGATCTAAGTTCGCATCTGTAATTTCTCTATAGACAAGATTTACAAAATCGACATCGAAAACCCGCTCGTCTGTAATTATGTTTACATTAAAAAACCAATTTAAAAATTTTTCGAAAGCAAAAGCAACGCTAATAAGATACCAGACAACTATCCCAACAATCTGAAATCTGATCGGTAAAAAACTTAAAAAAGAGAAGCTTGTTACTACAACCGGCACAAAAAGCATTATCACTGATAATATAATCCACGGAACATTGGTAATCGGGTGACGCCTAACAATTAGAACAATTTTCTCTTCCGGGTCCTTCTCTATAAAATCTGCTTTATCGGGATAGTAACAATAAGAGGCTAGGGGATTATGGGAGTGGCCGGGAAGATTGTGAACATCATCTGGCATTCTGAAACCAATTATACAACAAATTACCAATTACCAATTTACAGTTTCTCTATATTAAACAACGAGCTTTTGATGCCTATATAGCCCGGCGCTCGCAAATTGAACGCTTTTTTAAATTCTTCTCCACTAATTGTAATTGCGCCATTGTTGGTTGAAAAAGTTATGTTTAAAGTAGAGCCGTTATTGTTATATATGATAGCCGCGGAAGACACGGACAAATATCCTCCGATTGAAACCAGCTCGGCTTTTGAGTAAGGATTTCCTTTCCAGCAGTTTGTATCTAAAGGAGAAATCCGTGAAACATCCCCACCTCCTTTATACAAAACTCGCCAGGAATTTAGCATATCTGCCATCTCTTCACCAGTTAGCCAAGGATTACCCCGACCGCAACTTGACCCCGCTCTTGATCTATACCAACCTTTATAAAACCATGGAGAACCAGCTATTTTTTCAAAGGCTTGGTTGGGCCAGTCACCGTTTGTGTCTTTTATACCGCTCCAGCCCCACTGGGAAATGGTAAATCCTCCCGATGTTGACGCATAATAAGTAGCCGCCGGCGAACTTCCTCTTACCATAACCCAACCACGGGTTGCCCTTACTGCTTCTGCCCAGCGACCGGTCTTTAGTTGGGGTTTATAAACCTGACAGGCTTCAGTTGTACAAATCGTTCCCGCGCCGTTATTGGTGGCATACAAAGCATAACTTCTGGCAGCAATTGCTTGAGCTTTAAGGGCTTCATATCCTCCTTCGTTTCCCCAATTTTCCGGAACTTCGTAAATGCCCAGAAGATAATTATCTTCAAAAGGGACCCTCCCGTGGCCAGTTACCCCGATGGTTGAAGGGGCTGGATAATCTTTCCGAAGTTGGGCGCCTTGAAAGTAAGCCGCAAGAATTGTTTCCGCCGACTGGCCAGTCTTAGATCGGCCAAGGGCGCCATATTGGCTCAGACCCGTTCTATGAGGAGCCCCGAATGAAAATGCTGCAAATGCCGGCCTGAAACCCGGGTCGCAAAAATTTGCTGAACCAGGCGGCCCGGAACAAGGTTCTAAAGTCGGGGGTGTTTCGCCAACCGAAGTTGAAAACCCGCCGGACTTGGCTGCAATAAGCTCCTGCTGTTTTGCCGAAAGACTGGATAAATATTTTTCAGTCTTATCTACCTCACCCTGCAGAAAAGTTGCTTTAGTGTCTATGTTCTTTTGGGCTGAGGCTAAACTCGCTTTATTTTTTTCGAGACTGTCTTTGTCAGATCCCAGTTGGAGAATATTCTCAACATACTGGGCCATCGTCTCTTGGTTTTTCTTGGTTGCTCTTTCTTTGAATTCAATTTCTCGGAAGGCTTCTGATGCATCGCTCGACGACAAAAAAGGCAGCAAAGGATCATAGGTTCTTAGAAATTTATAATGATCTACAGTTTTTCTTTTAAAAATTTCTTCTGCATAGGCCAAATCTTCCTCTCTTGAACTGATTTTTTTGGCCAAAACAGTTAGTTGGGCCGAAACATTGTTTATGCGTCTTTTTATATCGGATAGTTGGGTATTAAGGCCCGCCAATTCCTTCTTATTGGTCTCCTGGGCAGGAGACAACGCATCAATTTCCCTCTGTATTTGAGCAATTTGACAGTCAAGATCGCTGCCGCAATCTTGGGCAACAGACAAAGTAAAAGAGTAAAAGAGTAAAAGAGTAAAAGACAAAAAAATAATCAAAAGTTTTTTAATTGAAAATTTCACTCATCCATTATACCAGTTGACAAAATGTCAACTTAAGATAAATTTTTAGACCGTTCAACGCCAAAAGAAAGAGAAAGACTAATTATACTTATTGAAAAAGTTGCTTAAAATCCATTTGCTCCCAATCCTAACCTTTCTGCGCTCCGTAACACACTTAGTGGTTATAGATTAAGAGTAGGAAAAATAAGAGTGGTTTATCATCTAGATACGAATAATAAAATAATGCTAGTTACTAAAATTTCCCCTCGCGGCTCAGTTTATTCTCACTAACTTCCTTGCCCGCTAGTTCCCAGTTGCATTTATGTGGGAAAATTAGAATAATGTAAAGTAATGAAAAAGATTTTGGTTTTTATAATCTTTTTACTTTTGGCATTCGGATTTTCCCGAAAAGAAACTTTTGCATACAGTAATACCTGCGATTGGCCTCTGCTTGACAAACCTTCCAGCGCTTATGACGGATATCCCTCCTTTTGTGTCGGAAATTTCAATTCTCCTCAGGACCTAAGATCTCATCGAGTCAAATTCGAGTGCTTAGATAATTGTGGTGGAAACCTAGCCTATATAATACAATCCGTATTTGGCACACCCCAGAGTTATTCGTTGAGCGGAGTTCAGGATAGTGACATGCAGAATATTAATGGAAAATATTTTACTTGTTTAACTGGGGATTTCGACTCAAGTATAGTAGATGCAGTAAACTATCGATTAAATCTCGTATCTCCATTTTGTACAGTGTCCTCTTTGGGTGTGTTCCTTGCGGCTCCCGGCGGTGCCATTCTAAAAGTGGTAGCCGGGTCAAATTTTTCAAGCCTTTGTCAGAATGTTCTCGGTGAGTTCAAACCAGGTATTTCGGGAACTCTCTACGATTCAAGCGGAAACACTGGCTGTTATGATTATACTGTACTCCAGGTCTCCAATGGAACGGTTCAACTAGCCGGCTCTCCCACACCCTACCCCACTGTCCCTCCCCCTCCGCTTTTTTGCGATTCCAGTAATAATCCAACCGGAACTCTTACTAACCGCCTTTATACTGCCATCGGCTGCATACCCTACTGGTCCACTGCACAAATCACCGGCTTCTTACTAAAATGGGCGTTAGGGATCGGAGGGGGAATAGCTTTTCTGATGATAGTCTATGCCGGATTTATGATAATGACGTCAAGGGGAGATCCGGGAAGACTTAAAGCCGGCCAGGAACTTTTGACTGCCGCCATCGCCGCAACTATCATGATGATATTTTCCGTGATAATCTTAAGATTAATAGGGGTGGATTTACTGGGTGTACTTAAACAGGGGTCGTCGCCATGAAATTAGCCCAAAGTAGTGTCGATTTTGATTTCCTGCAAAGCGGGATAACAGGAATAAAAATCTTTGCCAACAGCTCTGCTGTTTCAACCATTATAAACCTTGTCATCCCTTATGTTTTTGTCGCCGCCGGCCTGCTTCTTCTTTTACTGATTTTGTATGGGGGCTTTACTTTCATTACTTCCGCCACAAACCCAAAGGGTGTTGAACAGGCAAAAAGTATTTTAACTGCCGCGATAGTCGGTTTTGTCATAGTTTTTGTCGCCTACTGGGTAGTACAATTAGTAATTATTGCCCTTGGATTGTCAACTGTAAGAAGCACTTTTGGAGTTCCATAAAATGAAGAAAAGTCTACTTTTAATATTTTCTTTAATACTTTTCTTGCTCTCAGCTTTAAACCCTAAAACGACTTTTTCCTGCACTGCCTCATGCTATCCATCCGGAGGTGGTCCCCCTTCGTGTGTGGGGCAATGTTTCGACTGTGCCGGTTGTTCAACAAACGGGATAGATGTTGGACTTACATTTAACTCACCCTTTGGCAGAACTTTAGGTTTTGGGAACCTTGTTTCGATAATTCTTTCCAACGCAATTGTAATAGCAAGTATAATTATGCTTTTCTTATTGATTTTCGGCGGAATTTCGGTCATCCTTAGTGCGGGAAGCGGAAGTGCGGAAGGCGCCGCAAAAGGCAAACAAGCGATAACTGCAGCAGTTATTGGCTTTGTAATTATTTTTGCAGCTTATTGGATTATTCTGATAGTTGAAAGAATTACAGGATTAAAGATATTAAATTCCGGTATTTAATCAAATGCAGGTAAAACTAGCCCAAATATTCGGAACCGTAGAACCTCCACCGGGAGTAGTGCAGTTTTCTGGTGGAAACTTGCAAGGATTGTCGGCATTTTTGAGTAACATTTTAAAGTTGTTGATTGTTGCAGCGGGAATATTCGCTGTTTTTAATTTTATTTTGGCCGGATATGCTTTCCTCTCAGCGGGAGATAACCCGAAAGACATCGAAAAAGCCTGGGCCAAAATCTGGCAATCGCTTTTAGGCTTGACGGTCGCAGCCGGAGCGTTTATCCTAGCTGCTATTTTTGGAAAATTGCTGTTTAACGACTACAATGCACTTTTGTTAATTCGAGTCTTTGGACCAACACCATGAATAACTTAATCGCCCAAACCGAAACTCGCTATGGTAAACTTGAAGGCTTAGGAATACTAGGTATAGGAAGTCCAAGTGCACCAAATATATTCAATTCGGTTCTTTCGCTTACAATCGGGCTTTTGTCTGTTGTTGCCGGAATCTGGTTTCTAATTCAGATTATTATCGGGGGCATCGGAATTGTGGGATCCGGCGGGGATAAGGCTGCACTTACCTCTGCCCGCCAGAAAATAACCAACGGCTTAATAGGAATAATTGTCGTTATTGCAGGAGTTTTTATCGCCAAACTAATCGGAGATCTTCTGGGAATTGACATCCTTAACCCCGGAAATTTTGTAGAAAACGCCAATCTTTGAAAAACTTTAAGCCTGTTTTACCTATTGACAAAGGATTTTTGTTTCTTTAATCTAATATTATATGGATCGCTTAGCACAAATACAGAATTTTTCACTTAATGCCCCAAACCAATTTGCTAATTTGACGTCTATAACTTTTCCTAATCTTCTTAGGGCTGTAATCACTGGAGTTATGGTTATAGCAGCAATAGTTTTCTTCTTTATGTTGATAATAGGCGGTATAAAGTGGATAACATCAGGTGGAGACAAAACTCAAACAGAGGCCGCAAGAAATCAAATCACGGCTGCTTTAATAGGCCTAGTCGTAGTCTTTTCAGCCTGGGCCATAGTTACACTAATAAATACCTTCTTCAATGTTGATCTCTTTAACTTAACTCTGCCTAACGCTTCTGGAGTCTAAGACGTTCATATTCTTCTTGACTATATTTCTTTATACATACAAAATAGTTATATATGGGTGATCCTGCACAAATAAAAGACTTAGAAGTAGTTTTTGCAAACATTGTAGTAACTATCCTAACACTTGCCGGGATAGGCTTTTTTATAATGCTTCTGGTCGGTGGCTTCAGCTGGATGACAGGAGGGGGAGACCCGAGAAAAATAGAAGCAGCAAGAAACACTCTTACCTACGCGGTTGCAGGACTAATTGTCGTCGCGCTTGCATTTTTAATCCTCAGAACCATCGCTGAAATAACCGGGGTCCAAAGCATTCTCTTTTTCAGAATATTCCAGACATCAACACCAGGACCATAAATTGTAATGAAATTAAAGCTCGCCACAATTCTAGCGTTAGTAGCTGTATTGATATTTTTTGGTTTTTCACTTCCCATCTTTGCTCCAAAATCTAATGCACAAACCCCAACACCTGCTGCGACTTGTGCTCCGCGCGCCCAAGCTATCTCTCAAGAACTGGATAACCTTAACGCCAATGGGGTAACAAATTTTTTATATTGGCAATATTCAGGAGGAGTAAATGATGGAACAACAATGGCGGGTGACGTTTATTCTTTTTACAAAGGTGATCCTCTCTGCGATGTCTTAAAAACGCATGCCGGTAGTTTTCAAAATTTAGGTGTTAATATGTACGATCTCGGTAGTTATAATGATGGAGTTATCAGTGATGCTTTAAGCTATGTGAGAAATTCCTGCGGCGTAAATTTGGTAAGAGTTTGGGCAACTCCCGATCGATTAGATGGTGTCAAGAGAGCTCTACAAATTGCCAGTAGTCGCGGAGTAAAGTTAATTGTAACTTTATGGGACACTGTCAATAATTCTTCAAACGGTGGTGATTGGTTTCAGTATGGTTATCAAACAGTAGGTTATCTGGATTACATCCGAAATGCCGTATCACAACTAAGGGGCTATTCAAGTCTTTATGGATATGAACTCGCAAATGAGCCTCATTGTGATGGAGATATGTCTTGTATTCCTTACTACATCAATTGGGTCAATATATCAGCGCAAGCGATTCGCAGTATAGACTCTAGTCACCAAATAGGAATCGGGCAAATCGCAGCCCAACCTGGTACTAGGGGTGACAGCGCTGGAGCCTCAGTTCCGGGTTACCCTTCCGATTTTATTCGAAGTAATAATTCTTCCTCCATCAGTATTGCGTCAGCCCACTACTATAATCCGGGAGAAATACCTAACGTCCTTCAGGTTAAAGATCAGGCAGAAAGCATTGGAAAAGAATTTTATGTAGGAGAACACGGATTAGAGTGCGACGGAAATTTTAGCGGTGTACCGCCAGGGATACCGCCAATTACGCCCTATATTCCCCAACAACGATACGAGTGTAGTGAGTCAACTAACCCTGAATTTCACGCCCTAAGACCATACCCGGCCAGTCCTTGCGATCCAAAACTTCTGCATGTAACCCAAAATTGCGGGAACGATCTTTTGCTTAGAGAAGACTACAACATTCCCGCTCCGGGAGAGCCAGAAAATTACAACTTTGATTCTGTAGTTTGCACACCCATTGATTGCAGCGGCGGTGGGTGCACTAGAACTTGCGACTATAAAAAAACGGCAACAGAGGAACTTACAGTTGATCTAAAGGACGCCGAACTCCCCATTGCCGGCAACACCCAGCTTGTTCCAAACGAAGTAAACCTCGGTTTCCCAAGGCCAAGGAAACTCACTAACGCCGAGAGGGTCAACAATTATCTAAGTTGGTATTTAAGCGGTATTATTGGCCAAGCGTCCGAAAACATGACAACAGTCAATCGGGCAATTAATTACTCAGGACCCATCAATAAACTTCTTCCCGAATCCGTCCAGCGTTACAGAAGAAAAATTCCATATATCGGCACAGACGTTAACACCGGTTATCATAACGAGATTGTCGCTTGCACGGACGGCAAGTTCAATCCAATACCGTGTCTCTCAACACCGGGCGTACCGATAAAAGCTGCTCATATCTATAGAAGGAAAGAGCTTATGGATTCTATTCCTTTGGAAACTGATGACACTTCTTGGGGAGCATGCCCAGATTCAACCAAAACATTTGACTGCGCCTACGTGAATTGGAAAAACACTATTCAGGGAAAACTTTTTAATTATCTGCCTTTTCAAACAACCGAGGATCGGCCTGGGCTTGCAGTCGTTGATGCTGCCGCGACAAAAGATGTAACTGCCCAGGAAGCGGGCATTGATCCTATCGAGTTCGTCCAACCGACCATTACTCAAAATACCTTTAGTCCAAATCCGACGCTTAACCCAACCCCAACGATAAATCCGCCATTTAACAACAGCGACACCTTGTTTTTTGCCCATATGGCAGAGGTTGCAGATCTGTCAAGACTTTTGGTTGGTATTTACAGGCCCAGAAGCAACAGGTCTCTAGGCGAGCCTGAACGTGAAGGTTTTATCTATGAACCATATCAAACTAACCGCTGCGAACAAACCGGCCGTTCAAATTCCGGCGACGATCTTTACGGAGAGTTAGTTGGGCCGCCTTTGAGCGCAGATATTAACTCAGACAACAAACTTGATCCAAATCCGCAAAACATCAAAGGCAGCGTTACAAAAGTTGATATATTCTCGTGCACATTTACAGTACCAGACACCGGACCGGGAAGTTGCTATGATACCTGTGTAAATCCGGGAGCCTATGTTACGCCTCCCCCGGCACCAACACCATCAATTGTTCCAGGTCCGGGCGATCCCAATCTTTGTTTTGACAAATGCACGACGGCTTGCAAAAGAACTTCAATAGCGGCTCCCGCCTCTGTTTATACATACACTCCCAGGGTTAACGCAATTTGGGACAGGCTGGTAGCAGGCCCCTACTCTGTTTTTCAGAGAAACATGCCCGAACATTCTATTCCCAAAGCAAGAAAAGGCTCGCACTTCTTGGACGAGCCGGCAGTTACCAGAGCTCACTATACAGGTACGGGTAATGATACCGCGAAAGTTATGGCAGCTGGTCCAGCTACCAACAGACCAGGAGGAGACGCCGAAATTTACTTTCCCCATCTTGGCGGAGTTTCGGACTATTTCCTTAAAGAGATGCAGACAGCCCTACGGCCCTTAGGTTATGAAGAAAATCCTCCTCTCCCAACTCCTTCACCCGGGCCAACTCCTTTGCCCGGATCTCAACCTAGCGGACTTTCATGCACAATGCCTATAACAAGCTGTCCTGCAGTTGATTGGACAAAGCCCATTTTTCAAGCCTATTACAATGCCTACAACTTGGACAATAATCTGAATTGGTCGCTTGTAAAAGAACCGTTTGCACAGAATCTAATCGACGGAAGCGGTATATGCCCGCAATTTGTTGCGACCATTTGGCTGGAAGAAACAGGGGGATCAGCCGTAGGGGGCTACGATTTGGGATGTATTTACTATCTTCAAACCGGGCAACAGGCACTCCAAAGTAACCACCAGGGGGGACCGGCAAACTTTTCAAGCTATAGCGCTTTCAGAAACCACTATGAACCAATATTAACCGACCAAATTAACTGTCTTAAATCTTACGTTCAGGGAATCGGCAATGACTTTAATACGTTTATGTGTCAATATAGCGGTGAAGAAGACACCGATCCAACTAAGCCGTATAGACAGTGCGTAGAGTTTGTTAACAATCCCAACTTTCCTGTTAATGTCTGCCAAATCGGGACAAGTGTTGGTATTGCAACGCCAATTCCCACTCCGACACCTTAAAATTAAGTTTTTGCGAATAAAGTGGTTCTTTACACTTTTTTAAAAAAAATGCTAGTATAAATAAGAAATGTTCAAGAAGTTAATTTTGGTAATTGTTCTGGTTTTCTTTTCTCTAACCATAGTTTTTCCTACGGCAGCTTTTGCACAAACCCCTACTCCTACCGCGGCTCCTGCCTCAAATCCCTGGTGGAGACCCACTCTTGATGAGTTTACAACTAAGGTTGAAACGGGAGGATCAAGCGAAGTATTCGGCGAGCGTTATACTTATGCGCAAGTTTATTGGGTAGTTAATACGTTGGTTTCAATTGTTATGAATCCTAGCGTCATTTCATGCCTTGACACAATCATGAAGGGGGGGGCTGCTGATTGTTTAAAAAGTATTACATGGAATGACGGATTAATTTTACCCCTTGCGGCACTTACCGATGGCATGAGAAATACCAAACCCGCATCCGGGGTTGGATATGTTAAAAGCGTTGCCCAAAATCTTCACATAATTCCTGAGGCTAAAGCTCAATCAACAGGATTTGGTTACAACTCCCTGGAGCCCGCGCAAACTCTCTGGCAAGCAGCGAGAAACGCATCTTTTGCCCTTATGACACTGGTTATAGTAGTTCTTGCTTTTATGATCATGTTTAGGGTAAAGCTTTCACCCCAAACAGTAATTGGGATCCAATCGGCAATACCAAAAGTTGCAATAGCAATCGTACTTCTGGCATTTTCTTACGCAATCGCAGGATTTTTAATTGATTTGGCCTTTCTTTCGCAGGGAATAATTGCTGCGCTTTTGACATCCGCCAGCCCAGCCCTTACCGGTCTAACTTCAAGCGCCCAAGTATTTGATCTTATGAATAAAACTACTCAGGGAGTATTTTCCTTCGCGCTCTATGTAATTATTAAATTAATTCTATTTAGTCCCATCGGAGCACTTACCTCTGCCATCAGCGCAGCTATAGTTCTTATACCAGGGGTGGGCGTAGGTGCGACCACGGCTTCGGTTGTCGGAAGTATTCTTCTCATTCTTATCTTATTTCTTATATTTGCAATCGGCCTTTTCAGAATCTTTTGGCTTCTTTTAAAAACTTATGTGACGATTCTTCTTCTTGTTATAGCATCCCCATTCTACATTCTCGCGGGTGTGGTCAATTTAGGAGGAGGAGTACTCGGCTGGTTAAAACAGATCATTGCCCATTTGTCGGTTTTTGTAATGGTGACGGTTCTTATTTTCTTCGCTCATGTTTTTACCTTTAGCACGGCGCCAAACGACCCATTCGTTGGGCAAACTTTACAATGTGCCGTCATTCCATTTGTAATAGATATAGGCTCAGCTGTTAATCCGTACAATATAGGTTGTCCTCCAATAACCCACCAATCAGGGTCAGGGGTCTTGCCGGGCTTTACAGGGCTTAATATTGCAACTATCGGTTTCTTTGTAGGCTTTGCAACAATCCTGGCTATCCCAAGCCTGGCTAACTCTCTTAAAAATGCTCTTTTCAACCAGCGCGGCGAACCCTTGGGTACGGCGATTGGAATGGCAGTTGGGCCATTAAAGACAGCCGGACAAATAGGAGTTCAGGGTGCACTTCCTAAAGTTAATACAATTATAGGTACTGGTCATGCAGGCTTAACCAATATTGTTAAGACTCTAGGGGGCGCAATCGAAAAGAGAATCTAAAAAGGTTAAGAGATATCCATTTTCTTGAATCTACCTCCCCAGAATTTTCTATATCTGCTATTACTTAATTCAGTTTGCATAAGTTGACGTTCATCCGAGCCAATAAAACCTTCCACGAAAGGACTTGTAAATTCTTCTTTATTCGGTTCTCTTACTCCCCCTCTGGAAGCGAATATCAACCATGCCTCAAGGTCTCTATTTCTCTTAACTGGTACACCTTTGTCAAATACACTAAACAGGGGAGAAACCCACTCAGTCAATAAAGCATTGACCTTTTGGTGATCACCCTTTTGGAAAAGAGCGTTTATACCCGAACTATCAAGGGGAACTCTTCCCTGGCAATATTCACTAAGTTTATAGCCTTTATCAACCCTCGCGACAAAGTTAGCAGCCCTTCCACCTTCCAGTTGGCCCCAGGGAATTGTTTCTCCTGCTAAAAGACAATCCAGGAGAGTTTTTTCTCTGTTTCCGACCGTTACTTTGTTTGCTGCCCACATACTAGTAACAGAAGTGGAAGCATAGCAATCCGGAGTTTTAACCAAAATGACATTCTTTTCCCTTCTCGATCCGTCCGGCTCAACTACCCACTTTCTACCTGCCCTTGATGCTTTCCAGAAGTCTTTTTTACTTGGAGCAATATCAAAAACAATCTCGTCTTCATCCCTATTGTAAGCCAATTCGCTCTTAATTCTACCTACTTGAACTTGCCACCACCTTCCGAATGCGCCAAACTCCTCACCGGTTGCAGCTTTAGCCTCTGCTTTTTCCTGAAAATGCAAAATTGCTGCATACTCATCCGCTCCAAGCATTCGCGGCAAGTTATATCTCTCACCCGCTCCATTTTGCACAAATCTACTATTTAAATATTCAGGCAAAAGGCCAAGCGACAAAAGGCCCAGACCGGCAACATCTGCTTCCTTTGCCTCAATCCTCGCCTTTTTCGCGGCTTTTAAGACAGCCTCATTCTGAGTTATTGTGCCTTGTGCAACTTCTCTTGCCATATATCCCTGAAAAATTCTCTGTCGGGAATCCCTTTCAACTTGACCTCTTAAAATTCCACGGAATTCAGCAAATCTTGCCTCATCACATTCCCAAATAGAATATTGTTCTCCGCTACTAAGCCTAAGTCTGGTCTTATTGACAAGCGCTTGAGCATAAGTTTCCATCATTTGCCTTGCACCAGGCATCTTTTCATAAATATTTTTAATTTGTTCGTTTGAAAGACCCAGAAAGTCATTGTTTCTCTCGCTTGCCCACTCTTCAGGATGTGTAGAGGTGACCAGCTTGACATAAACTGCCCTGTTTACCTGCAAAAAATTATCGTATGTATCTTTTTTATCTTTATCACCACTTAGCTTTCTGTAATATTCAGGGGAGCCCAAACCGGGCTGGAATCTGCCATAAAGACCTTCCTTAATCATTACGTCTGTCCACGCTTCTCTTTCATCATCAGGATCATCTCTACGATTAAATTCCGATAACATTGCTGTTTGGGCTGCTGCCTGCTGGAGGATATCAGCAAGAGCATTCGCATTGGTCGCCAAGGTGGTATCAAGAGCATTTCTGAGCTGATCTTGAGATTGTCTCAAAGCGTCCATCATAGCGTCCTGTCCCCGCTGACCTTGTCTCATCAAATCCGCCACTTGAGTTCCAAATTGATTAGCCATATCTGCAAATTGTCGACTAAACCCCTTCATAGCCTCTGCAAAATCGGTTGAACCGGCTGCAGCTGCTCCTTTTGCGGCCATAGCTTCTTTTGCGATATTTTCCCCATTCACGCCAATCTCGTCTTTAAAAGAAAGAATTGATTTTTTTGCCCAGACTTTTTGCGCTTCTCGGATAACTGCCGGGTCATTAAAATCCGTTATACGAGGGCTGGTAGGATCTTCGGGATCAATTTCAAAATTCTTCCACTGAAGCTTGGGGACAAATTTTTTGATTGCCGCATAACGGCCCTGAAGTGCTGCCCCATCAATTACCGTATCTACCATTCCTTCCCATTCCGGCTTATAAGTTCTGTTACTTTTGACATCAGACGACAAACTAGGCTTTTCTGCTTGTATATTATGATAAACATTCAAACCCGAGCTTGATTTAATCACAGCAAATACTTTTGCTCTTGTTTTCTTGAACAGACCAACCTTGTCGGCTTCTCCAACCATTTTCGTTCTTTCGGTGATTAGTGCTACCAAGCGCGGATTATTTTGAAGTATTTCCTGGAGAGTTTCGGGCCTACCAACGTGTTTGTCCATCTCTAACTCGATCTCTTCTTGCAACTCCGAAAACTTTTTGGGCAAATCAAAATCTGGCCCACGTCCGCCAGTATCCTTGCTGCCTCCACCCCCCCTTCCGCCTCCTGCATCACCAGTACTTTCACCAACCCCCTTGTCACCAGGAAGAATAACATCTCTACTTCCCCTACCCACGATTTCTCTATAGCCAGGCTGTTCCGGACCGGGAATTATCGCACGATCGCTACTCCCTCCTCCACCAGAAGAAGGTCGGGTAGTTTGTTCATTCACCCTTGCAAGCCATTCAGGATTCACAATCCTAGATCCAGATCCTACATCTTCTGCCATATTTTTCACTTAAAGTATTATACCATTTTTCAGTCTTAAATCCTATAATAATTTTCAGAGTGTTTTACTAATTTCGCCTTTACATTTTCGTCGGCTAATATTTTAGGCGGTTTGGATAAAGGAGACATATTTCTCTTTACCTATTTTTTCAGAGGCTAAATTTAAAGCCGCTTTTATGTGTTTTTCGGTTAAAGAGGGATAGTTTTCTAAAATCTCTTTAAAATTCTCTCCTGATGCAAGCATTTCTAAGATCTGCCAAACCATAATTCTTGTTCCCTTAAAAGTTGGTTTGCCATGACAGATATTCGGATCAGCAATAATATATTCATTTATAGAAACTGATTTAGTTCTCATGGCTCAAGTATAACATATTACTGAAACGGGAAATTGTGAAAAGGCCTCCCTCTTGAAAAAAGAGCTTCACGATATAGAGTAAAAGAGTGAAAGGGTAAAAGAGTAAAAACATGCAAACTGTCATCGAACAAGAACATCCAGTACCACAGCAGATATCTTCTTATCAATTCCGTTTGGTCGGGGACATGACTTTGAAGCAATTTAGCCAACTGGCCGGAGGCATACTTATTGCACTTGTTCTTTATGCAATCCCAATCCCTTCTTTTGTAAAATGGCCTTTGATTGCCTTCTTTGTAATAATGGGAATAGCTCTGGCCTTCGTCCCTTTAAAAGAAAGGTCTCTTTCTACCTGGATAGTAATTTTTTTCAGATCCGTCTACTCACCCACTCGTTATTGGTGGAAAAGGACTGATAAACCTCATAACTATTTTCAGCCGGAGCCAACCGAGGCGATTTTGCCTCCAACTTTCAACCAAGGAGTGCTCGACTCATCAACTCCGCTTGAGGAAAAAGAAGTAAGGTTTTTATCTAAAATAACCAAAATGGCAACCGGAGCTGCTACCGTTTCCTCCCTTGAAGTAAACCCTGACTCGCCTACTATAGTTGTCCCGCAAATAACTCCTATTCAAAGCCAACAACCACAAAAAGGCTATCAGATTCCCGTTTTACCTCCCCTTCCCCCAAAAATGAAGCCTATCGTTGAAGAAACGACAACTATCAGTCCTTTATATCGCCAAAGCACTCCGGCTTCTGCGGGGAAAGTTCAATTTTCAAGCGAATCTGCTCCTCCAAACCCACCCACGATACCAAATGTTATTGCCGGACAAGTTACAGACAATCAGGGTAAAATAATAGAGGGAGCGATATTGGAAATCAAAGATGGGCAAAACCGGCCGGTGAGGGCCTTAAAAACCAATAAAGCCGGACATTTTCTGATAGTGACCCCCCTCGTAAACGGAAAGTATCAACTGCTAATAGAAAAAGAGGGATTTATATTTAATCCTGTCGAGTTTGAAGCACAGGGCAAAATTATCCAGTCAATTCTGATTAAAGCAAATGAGCACAAAACCAACTGAAAAAATCAAGGCTCTACCTATTGCCAAACCTTTTATAAAAAGCGAGGTGCCTATTACGGCAACTTCGCAAGAGCATATTCCTATTGCCGACATCACTGACGACTTGGTCGTTTTTAAAGATGGCGGGGCTTGTGTCATTTTGGAAACAAGTTCTCTTAACTTCGAACTTCTTTCCGATCAGGAACAAGAAGCCGTAATTGTTTCCTATGCCGCCCTTCTTAACTCACTATCATTCCCCATCCAGATAGTAATCAGAACCCAAGTTAAGGATATCTCAAATTATTTTGTTTATCTAAACTCAATTGCTCAAGAAATAACCAACCCTTTGCTTAAAAACTATATGTCTGACTATACGGCTTTTATTGCAGACATCATAAAAAAGAAAAATGTTTTAAGTAAAAAATTCTATCTTGTAATTTATTTCTCACCACTGGAGTTAGGCGTCACAAAATCTTTCTTGTCCGCAGCAGCAAGAACACTCCCGTTTACCAAAAGTTACTGCATCCAGAAAGCCAAAATATCACTATACCCAAAACGCGATCATGTGATCAGACAGGCCGGAAGAGCCGGATTAAAGGCCAGACAGCTTACAACCGCCGAACTTATAAACATTTTTTATGATGTTTATAACCCCAAGGTACCCCAAGGCCAGGTTGAAAAAAGAAAGCCGGAATTAAAAGACGTTGCAGATGGTTTAAAACAAGGATTGAATGTTCTGGATATCCTCGCTCCTGATTATTTAGAGGTTGACTTCAGTTATCTAAAAGTCGGTGATACTTATTTAAGAAGCTTATATGTGGCGGGGTACCCGAGGTTTGTTAATCCGGGCTGGTTAGAACCCATCGTAAATTTCGACCACTCGCTGGACGTATCTTTTTACATCTATCCTGTTTCGGGAAAGTCTATACTGGATGATCTCCGGCGAAAGGTCGCTGAAATGGAAGCGGAGATAGAAACAGATTTGGAAAGAGGGAAAGTTGTAGATCCTCTTACCCAGGCAAAACTCGACGACGCCAGGTCGCTTCAGGAAGAGCTTGTTAAAGGAGCGGAGCGGTTTTTTGAATTCTCATTTTATGTCACGATTCCAGCGAAAAATCTGTCAGAACTCAACCAGGTAACCCACCAGGTAATATCAACTTTGGGATCACTTCTGATAATTGCCCAAACCGCCCTTCTTGATATGGAAAATGGGCTTTTTTCAAGCCTTCCGATGGGCCAAGACAGACTTATGGTCACACGCAATATGGATACAACCTCCCTGGCGACTACCTTTCCCTTCACTTCGGCGGAACTGTCAAGCGATACCGGAATCCTTTACGGAATAAATATGGCTAACGATTCATTTATAATTTTCGACAGATTTTCAATCGAGAACGCGAATGCTACGATATTTGCGACCTCGGGCGCGGGCAAGTGCGAGGCCTATAATGAGCTGCTTTTGTATCAAAACAAATTTGGTGATGTCCATTTAGACGAAATTGGAAAAGTTGTAGAAAAATCAATAAAAGATGGCTACAAAACAAAGCTTGATGAAGAATCAGAAGGAGTTATTAATCCCGGACTTAAGGTGTTCACTTTTGATAAAAACCTAAAAGGAAGCTGGTCAAATGTAAAAATTGCTTCAAAAAAACTGTTTACCAAAAAAATGTTTCGTATTTCCACCAGAAGTGGAAGAAAAACAACAATAACAGGAGATCATAGCTTGATAGTATTAAAAAATGGGTCTATAGAAACAGTTAAAGGAAAAAATATTGAAATTGGAAACTATATACCTATACCTAGGAAAATTAATCAAAATTCTAAGTTATCACCCACACTAAACACAGCGTCTATACTTAAAAAATCAAAAATAAACTTTTTTGTCGAACATGGGAGAATAGGACATAAGCAAAGTATCTACAAAACAAGCCTTCCAACAAAAATCGTGTTATCGAGCCAATTTTTCAGGACTTTAGGTTATTTTATTGCAGAAGGAACAGTACTACCGCACACCGCAGTAATTTCCAGCCAAAATAAAACAGTTTTAAAAACAACTAAAAACTATTATGACACTCTCTGTTTATATTCCAATTTCGTAATCGAGGATGGTAAACAAGTTGGAATCCGTGCTGACACACAATGTTTTACTGAATTTCTAAGGTTGTTAGGTACTTCGGGTAAAGCTGGAAAAAAGAGAGTTCCCCCTATTGTATTTAATTCGCCAAATAATTTTGTCTCCAATTTCCTTAGTGCCTACTTTGAAGGCGATGGTGGAGTTGAAAATCACGAAATAACAACCACTACAAAGTCTAAAAAATTGGCTTCAGATCTTTCGTATTTATTTTTAAGATTTGGAATTATCGTCCGAATTAAAGAGAGGTTTAAAGCCGCTACAAATTCAAAACTCAAGAAAAAAAGAAAATATTACAGAATTTCAATTTCCGGACAGGATAACATCAGAAAGTTTATTAAAGAGATTGGCTTTATATCAAAAGAAAAAAATGAGAAAGCCAAAAAACTATTAAGGTCGGGTAATACAAATGTAGATGTAATTCCTGAGTTAGGTTCTACCTTTAAGGAAATCTATTCCGAACTTTATAACTCTGAAGTTCCCGCTCCCAGGAAATTTTCAGAAATAAAACTTGGAATTTTTAAACCCTCCCCTAAAAATCTTTTGTCAATTATCGAAAAAATTGAAGAAAGAATGAAAGAAATAGAAAATCTTGAATCTGATGGGCTTTCAACTTTACGAAAATTGCCAACAATTAAAGAGATTCAAGAAAGGGGCCGGTATAAAGAAGTTAATCGTTTCCTTTGGCAAAAACTTGGTCATTCATGGCAAACAATGAGGGCGGGAACTCCATCCTTTTTATACAATACTTTACAAGCAATAGAAATAACTCACGGGTACAAATATTCAACCCAGGAAATCGGTGGAGCAATCTACAGAAGCTTTAAATTAAGTGGAGAGTCGCTAAGGGCTTATGATATGCCGCTTTGGGAAGCCGTTGTCGTAAGAGACGGTAATACTTTATATCGCAAAGCCATTGCAGCACGAGACTTCATAAGCGAAAAGTATAGGATTAAAAAAGAAAAACTAAAAGAGATTAAAAATAAACTCTCCCGGCTAAAAACACTTGCTAAATCAGATCTTTTCTGGGATCCGATTGTAAAAGTCGAAAAAGTTCGATCCAAACATAAGTATGTTTATGATTTGCAAGTCGAAAATGAAGTTTTTCTGGCTGGATACGGTGGAATGTTCGTTCATAATTCGTTCTTTGTAAAACTTGAGTCTTTAAGGTCATTGATGTTGGGCACTGAAATTATTATAATCGACCCCGAAAGCGAGTATAAGGCGCTGTGTGAATTTGTGGGAGGAGAATATATATCGTTCTCCTTCTCATCGCCTTCTAAAATTAACCCCTTTGACCTTTCTCAAATTTACGACGAAAAAGAAAATCAACTCGGACTAAAAATACTATCTTTACACTCGCTTTTGAGAGTAATTATGGGAACTATTACACCCACTCAGGACGCGCTACTTGATCGCGCTTTAGTTTCAACTTATCGAAGCAAAGGAATAACGGTTGATCCCATTACACAAAAAAAGGAACCGCCTCTAATGGAAGATCTTTACAAAATCCTTATCGGGATGGAAATTCCTGAGGCCTTGGATATGGCAGCCAGGATCGAAAAGTTTGTTAAAGGTTCATTTGTCGGAATTTTTGACCAGCATACAAATATTAATTTAAATAACCCATTTACTGTTTTTACTGTCAGAGATATGGAAGACGCTCTCCGGCCGATTGCCATGTTTATTATCTTAGACTACATTTGGACCAGAATAAGAAGGGATCTTAAGAAAAGAATTCTGGTTGTTGATGAGGCATGGCACATGATGAGATTTGAAGATTCGGCCCAATTTTTATGGTCTATCGTCAAGAGAGCCAGAAAATACTATCTGGGACTCACTACAATCACTCAGGACGTCGAGGACTTCTTAAACCAGGATATTGGCAAGGCAATTGTCACAAATTCTGCTATGAGGGTTTTGCTGAAACAATCTCCTGCGGCAATTGACAAAGTTACTCAAACTTTTTATCTTTCCCAAGGAGAACGCCAGCTGCTTTTGGCCGCGAACGTTGGGGAGGGAATTCTTTTCGCAGGGCCCCACCACGCGCCAATCAGAGTAGTTGCTTCTGAAAAAGAATACCGGATCATGACCACCAAACCGTCAGAGATTATGGAACAAAAGAAATCCATGCCAGTCCAAAGACCTGAATTAAAATGAAAATAATTAAATGATTTACGATTTATAAATATATACTTATGGCAAAAAAAAACGTGCTTAATTACTATGAGTTTTTAGGAGTATCTCGCGGTGCAAGCTCTGAAGAAATACAAAGAGCTTATAGAAAGCGGGTTGAAGAGAACAATCCAGAAACAAATGGACCTTTGTTTACCAAACAACAAAGAGATCAAAAATTACAAGAAATTCGTGAAGATTCGATCCGAAGGTGGGAAAAAGCTTACGGATCAAGATGGGACAAAAATGGCAATCCAAGGCCCGAGTTTGAAGAATTTGCATATGGTAGATCAGGTTCGTTTACAAGATGGGGGCTTAGGGAGAATCAATATGGGGAAAAAGTTCCATTAAAAGAGTTCATTGCTAGAGTTTTTATAGAAAAATATCCAGATGAGGGCAAATTTTACTTTGGTCGATTGAACCTAAGACAGCAATTAGACAACGCCAGTTACACACTGGGTAACAAAAGCCGGCGCGATAGTTATAATCGACAGCTAGAAATTTTAGAACAAGGGGCAAGTCCAACGCTAGCCGAACCTCCGCCAGTACAGACAAAAAAAGAAATACCAAATATAGAGCCTGAACAAAAAACCGAAAGGCAAAGTGAAAAAGTAGACGAAATTCCGCAACAACCCCAGATAACACCTCCAAGCGCAGAGAAACCTCCAGAGCCGGTAGAAACAACATATCTAAGAAAAGATCCTAAATACGTCGAGATACTTTCTGAGATGAAAAAGTTGAATGCTGCAGATATAAATTTGGAAGATCAGGCTGAGAAATTATTCCGGCAAAAACATCCTGCCGAAGCAAAAGAATTGGATCGAAAAGAAAAAAGACACATTTACACTACCCCCGAAAATGATCTTGCTTACAAAGCCTTAAAAACAGATATCTCTAATCCAAAACTCAACTCTGAAGAGCGGATCAGAAAATATTACAGTTTCGTTTTTAAATATCCCGAAAAAGCAAGCGCATATAGTGAAAGTGATTTCAATCTAAGAACGGCAACAAAAATTGTTGAGAGAGTAGAACAAAAACGTATAGCCGAAGGAAGAGGACCAATTCATTATAAAACTTTGGGGGTAGGACTAGATGACAACGAAAAGGAAGTTAAATCCGCTTATCGGGAAAAAGTCTTGGAATATCATCCTGACATAAACGAACAAGACGATGAAAAAATTAAACAGGTAAATACAGCGTTTGAAGTTTTAAGCGACAAAAAAACTTCCAAAATAGATAGAGCTAGATATACTTCCCAAGTTGAAGAAGATTTAAGGAAAGAGTCTGAATCCTCGGAAATGAACTTGGAGGTTCCACCAATACCTCAACAATACGAAGGGCCGCCGACGGAACCACTCGGCCCTGAATTTCAAATCGAACAACCAACCGAGGAAAGACCAGTTTTTCAACAATTACCCGAGGCGCCATACCAACAACCGGCACAAATTACCGGCCAAGTAGCCCAACCCAGAACCGTTTTACCCCAACAAAAAGGTCCTGGTATTGCCGGGCAATTAGCGGGGACCGGAGCTAAAAAGGTTGCTAAGGAAGGAGTCAAAAAACTAGCCCTGAAAGCTGCAGAAGAGGCTACTGTAAAAGCCGCAACAGCTGCGGCAACCGCGGGTACCGCTGTTGCAGGACCCCTAGGGACAATCGGAGGATTTTTGGGCGGATTAGCTCTTTCTTTGGGAATTGGTATAGCAAAAAAAAGTAAGGATGCGATTGGAGGATTCGCTGCCTGGCTGGGAGGAGTAGGATCGGTAGGATTTGCAGCAATCGGGGCGATTGCTCTCCCCTCTTTCGGAGTACCCCTTATAATTGCGGTTCTCGTAGTACCATTCTCCATCGTAATGATTCTCTGGTTTATTAACGCCGGGGCTTACATCGTACCTAGATTCGGTGGAGGTTTCGCTCCCGGAGCACAAAGAAACATATATGTTTCTGTTAGCAAAACTCCAAATCCAGATACAATTCAAAACACCGAGCTTACCAATGGTAAGATTGTTACATACACAATAGTAGTAACAGCTCTAAACGGATCTTTAACTAACGTTTCTTTTACCTACAGCTGCAGGGTTATAAAAGAGAATGCGAATCCTCCCTGTCCTAACACCTCGCCTCCTGATCCATCAAATCTTTTACCCCAAAATGGAATTATTTCAGTTGCAAATCCCTATACCTTCACTTATACACAAACATTTACTCCGGGATTTGAAGATTCGCTGGTCGTGGACACTTTTACTGTTTCGACAAAGGCTTCGGACGGATCTACCCAAGTAGTACCCGTTAATGCTTCTGTCGTAATTGGAAACCCACCAACAGATTGCCCCTCCGGCTGGCCGATTATACCTAACACCGGCGAGACTTTGTATATTACACAAGGAGCTTATACAACCGACAGTCATAGCCTTTCTGCCGGAGACCCAGAATCAATTGATATAGAAACCAATCAAACAACAGGCAGGTCTGTAGTGGCAACACACCGAGGGCTTGTTACTTTAGTACGGGATGATGGCAATGTTGACTATGGATTACATGTCGAAGTTAGTTCAAACTGCAAACTTCCGGGCGGATTGAGTGTCAACTTTATAAGTTTATATGCTCACTTAAGTTTTACTTCGGTGTCACAAGGACAATTTGTATCTCTGGGACAAACTCTGGGTCTAAGCGGAAACAGTGGAAAAAGTCTTGGCCCACATCTTCACTATGAATTTAGAATCGGTGTCAATCCTGCCGGACCCTATCCTGACAATCCCCCTTATATGTGGAGTTCTGGTTTGAATATACCGAATTCTTATATACCTAAAAACATCCTTAGGGGTTGCGTTGGTTCAGCGACTTGTAATACAACAATTCCATAAATGTAAAATAAGTAGAATGAAAAAAATAAAAAGAGTTATTTTAATCTCTATACCAATTTTAGCAATAATAGCTGCAATTCTAATTTCTTCAAGAAAAAATGAAGTGAGAGAACCAGCTGTTATTAAACCGTTTATTCCTGAGCCAAATATTCCAAACGATTTAAAAGGGCCCGTTCAAATCAAATCTTCTGTGAACCCGACTGAATTTAACTTCCCTCAAGAAGCCCCATTGCTACAACAAAAGAATAAGCCTTTGTTGTCGGAGGAAGAAGCGATTAATATTTCTAAAAAATTTAACTTTAAAAGTAAACCATTCATAGGCGAGGACGCCCTCAGAGGGACAGCTTATATCTGGTCTGAAACAACAGGGTCTTTGAATATTTATCTAAAGAGGGGAACTGTTGAATACTCTTTAAATGGGATGCCAAAAATTATTAACAAACAATTAGATGATGAAACTAAAATCCAGATTGCCAAAGATTTTGTTTCCAACAAGTTATTAACCCCAACCGATAATTTTGAATTCGTTTCATTGACTTATTTGAAAGGGTCTAATAAAAACAGTTTAGAAGGACTTGATGTTACAAATCAAAAAGAGGCAACGTTTACCCAAATTAATTTTTCTCCAAAAGTGTCTCAATACTCCATTTTGAATTTTTCAGGACAAGAGACTCCAATTTACGTTTGGTTGATGTCTGATGGAACTGTTTACAAGGCTCACATACAAAGGCTAGGAGAAATTGCCCAAACTGAAACTAAATATCCACTTAAAAACTATTCGGATATTATAAGTTCGCTGGACAAGGCAATTGTTGTCAGTTTTAATAATGGAAACGCTTACCTTCCCTTCGTGCCAACAGGATTTATAAAAAACATCGATGTATCAGAAATTAATCTCGCATACCTACTTGAAAAACCTGATTCGGAACTTCTGCAACCTGTATTTTTACTTAAAGGCAAGGCTGTTACTACAGATAACGAAAAATCTACTGACGTTCTGCTTTACCTTCCAGCAATTAAAAATTAAGTCTTAAATATCACTCATTCGAGGAAAGCTGTTTCGCCGTTCTATTTTCAAATCTTTGATAAGTTTTAAATACCCCTTCAACAATCCCCTTCCTCCCTAGATCCGCCCTCAAACCCACTTTCGAGAATGCACCCAAAGCTTGACTTACAGAAATAAGGGCCGCTTTTCCTCCGACTGAAGCTTCCCAATTACTGTCTTTGACAGATCTGGCAACATCTGGCACATTACCGTTGGCTACAATAAAGATTCTACTCCACTCCTCTGCCGTTTTAAAAGGGTTGTTAAGCTCATTCAAAACATCTCTTGCTATTTTTCTTGTGTCCATATAACCTCCCATATATCTTTTCCTTAAAATAGCTTCACCTGTTTTAGGATCAAACCCCTCTAATTTCCACCCTGTGTCTAAATTTTTAGGGTCTTCTTCCAAGACAACTTCGTCACCTTTAATTATACCTTTCCATTCAGGAACTGAACTTTCCTGTCTAGGTAAATCAATAACAATTCTTTGTCCTTGTTTATCATAATAGTAACCCCGTCCTCTTCTTTCTGGATCTAAAAAAGGATGAACTTCTACTACTTCGCCGGAAACTTTAACCATTAGAGGTTGCTGTGTTCCCTCCCATCTCACACCTTTTTTCAAGGGAAGGTTTTTAGTTACTATTGTTTTATTCTGGCCAGCTTTTTCTTCAATCTTTACCACAATCACAGAAATATTATCAGACCCGTTTTTAGCTTCAGTAGTCAGAAGACTAGCTGCTTCCTGGGAAGTCATTTTTCCAGCCGATACTAAAGCCAACACCTCGCTTATTCTTGTTTGAGTTACACCCCCCTCTTCCAAACCGTCCGAACAAAGCAGTAGAACATCACCCGCATTTACTGCAAGTTCTCTTGAGTCAGCTTGAACATTGGGCTTGTCACCTACTGATTTATATATAGCGTTTTCGAGCTCTGGACCAATTGGAACACCCTTACTTCTCCCCAGCTCTTTATAAGAATGCGCTTGGGTAAGCAAAGAAAGTTCAGATAGCGGACTATCTGCTTCCCAATATCTCTGGTTGTATCTTTTGTCCGGAGTATAAATATAAGCTGGCGAATCACCTACCCAGACAATATTTGCAACTTGCTGGTCGCCCTGTTCAGTAATGGCAAGTGCAGTAGCAGTTGACCCAGAATTTAAGTCTTGACTACGATTTATATCATTAACCTTCTTGTTCGCGTCCCTAATAGTTTCTACTAAAATTACGCTTGATAAAGGCGGACGAATTCTAGTTCCTGCAGCATCTGTTAAATCAAATTCGCCATTTTCATACATCTTTGCCCGCGTAGCCACAAGATCTGAAGCTACCTCTCCAGCTAACTGTCCACCCATACCGTCAGCTAAAACCCAAAGAGGATCGTTTTGAGAAGCAAAAATTCTGTCTTCCTGATTACTTCTGCCCCCCAGTTCTTGAGCGGACCCTATACTAAACGCCGGAGTCTTTTTTTCAGGTTGGCCTCCAATCTCTGTCCCAACTCCACTCCCAACCGTAACCGTTATAGTTTTGGGGGGGGTAAAATCTTGATCGCTAACCCCCATAATTATATTATACTACTCATTCGAAGAAATTCTAACCGGCATTATTAAATGTAAGAAATTGGCATCCTTGGGGTCCTTGAAAACACCGGGACTACTGCTAGTTGAAAATTCCATATTGACCTCTTCGCCCACTACTACGTTTAAAAATTCTTCTACGAATCTGTAGTTAAAAAGTATTTCCAGATCTTCTCCTTCGACTTTCGCCTCAACTTGTGTTTCCTGCTTACCGCTTTTAGTGCTTTCAGCAGATAATTTAAGAGAGTTTTGGTTTATAGAAAATTTAACAATATTCGCGTTATCCCTGGCAAAAACAGCTGAAAGTTTAACCGCTCTTAATAAATCGTCTTTGTCGAGATTCACTTTAACAGTTGAGTTTTTAGGTATTATTTTTTCAAAATTCGGAAATTCTCCTTCAATAACACGACTTGCCAGAACCATTTGATCAAGTGCAAAAAGAATCTGGTTTTCGGTATCCTTGAATTGAAATAAAATTGGTTCATTTGCCTCATCAGAAATTCTTAATACTTCTGAAAGAACAGTTTTTGGAATTATCAGACTGTCTTTTTTGATAGATTTAGCCTTTGTTCTTATTGGAACCTGTTTCTGGGAAAGTCTGAAGCCATCTGTTGCAACTAAGGTTAAAAGGTTATCTTTGAAAAGGAAAAGAACTCCCGTTAAAACGGGTCTCGTTTCGTCATTAGAGGCACAAAATAAAACTTGAGACAAAGATTTTATAAATAAATCACTGGACAATTCCCCGCTTGTTGCGTCTAAATTCTGGGGAATTATAGGAAAATCTGAAGGATTAATCCCATTTACAGAAGCGCTAAAACCTGAAGATGTTACCTTAATTTGCTCTTTTTCCACCTCGAGAGTTATACTTTCCTGAGATAAGTTTGAAACCAGGTCAACGATAGTTTTTGAAGGGATGGCAAGAGAACCTTCTTTGGATACCTTGGCGCCTATTGATATAGAACAGGAGATTTCCAGGTTTGTAGCTTGAACCAAAAACTTATTTTTAGCAGCTAGTAATAGAATATTAGACAATATTGGTAGTTGTGCTCTTGTATTAACAAATCGTGACGATATAGCTAAAGCTTTGGAAAAATTTTGTTGTAATACTTCAAGTTTCATTGCCAAGATTATATATTATACTAAATAGTAGTACTAGTAGTAGAGAGTGTGGATATGTGAATCCCTCGCCTTGAAAAGGCTCGAGACAAGTTGTTTACATCGAGCGAAGTGAGATGTGGACAATTTTGTTGATAAACTATTAAATTTTGTGGATAAGTGAGTGGAAGATGGAATGATATCCTCAAAGGAGTTTTTTAATCCCCAATAAATCCTCACGGGTTTGCACACTGTTTGAGGCCAGTTGCGTTATTTTATTCACAGCATGCATAACAGTCGTGTGGTCCCTGTCAACGACCCGTCCGACTTCCTCAAGCGGCAAGCCTAATTGAGTTCTTAGAATATACATGACTATTTGTCTTGGAACTGCAATTGTTTTTTGTCGGGAATCGCCTAAAAGAACTCTTTTGCCGACTGAGAAATATTTAGAAACAGCCGTGATTATTTGATCCGGATCAGCCTTAATTTTTTGTCCATTATCTTCTTGCCCTTTACCTAAAAGTGAGTTAACAAGTTCAGGAGTTATTGCTATATTTTTGGCTCTAACTTCTGAAATGATTTTAGTTAAAAACCCTTCAATCTTTCTCGCCGAGTCGCAATTTCCGGCAATAAGCTGGATCATGTCATTTTCAAGCTCTATACCTCTTTCTTTCGACTTGATCTGAAGTATCGCGCAGCGGAGTTCAAAATCAGGCGGGGCGATATCAATTATTAATCCTGCCTCAAACCGGCTTCTAAGTCTATCTTCTAGTTTGTGGATTTCGGAAGGAGGCCTGTCTGATGCCAAAATTATTTGTCCTCCTGCACTGGTGACAGCATTAAATGTGTGGAAAAACTCCTCCTGAGCAGTGTCCTTGCCGGCAATAAATTGTATATCATCAACAATCAAAGTGTTTAACCTTCTATATTTTTTCCTAAACTCCGGAGTGGTTTTATTTCTAATTCCCTCTACAATGTCATTAGTAAAGTCTTCTCCGGTACAAAGAAAGATCTTAGCGTCAATATTTTTTTCTAAAACTCTGAAGGCAACAGCATTCATTAAATGTGTTTTACCAACCCCTACTCCTCCCCAAATGAAAAGAGGGTTATAAGCCCTACCTGGTTCTTTAGCAACCGCCTCCGCTGCTGCCCAGGCCATTTGGTTTGAAGATGAAACAGCGAACTTCTCAAAAGTAAAACCCGGTCTTAATCTGGCGCTTGCGATTATGCCGGGCGGAATTTGGCTCGAGACCTTTGGTTCTTGGAAAAGTGGACTTTCCGAATTTTTTTGAGGAATTATCTTATTTGGATCGTCTTTTACGATAAAAACAATGTCGCATGGTAATCCGAAAGATTTCATTAAATTTTCCTGTACCAAGCCAAAATATCTTTCTTCAATTGTTTTTCGTGCAAAAGATGTGGCGCAACCTATCTCGACAGTTACTCTTCCACCAGATTTGTTTAAGCTGGATATATGAGTTTGGGTAAACCAGGTAGAAAAGATAGCAGGTGAAACAGATATTTTAATTTGTTCAAGGACGTCGTGCCAGACTTGCTTATTATCATACATAACTATGTACTCTATTTATAGAGTTATCCACAATTCGTCAACCCCCAAAAGATCCGAACTAGATTTTAATATTGTTTATAACGCTTATTATCTTTATAATAGCTATATATGTCGACAAAAAGAACTTACCAGCCTTCTAAGACTAAAAGGAGAAGAAAGCACGGTTTTCGTAAGAGAATGGAGAATCTTGGCGGCAGAAAGATCCTTCGCAGAAGAAGGCTTAAAGGAAGAAAAAAACTAACTGTTTAATACACAAATGCTTGCACTTCAGTATAGATTAAAAACCAAGGACGATTTCGAGAGAGTTGAAAAAAAAGGAAAGATTTTTCAAAGCGAATCCTTTGGACTAGCAATTTACAAAAGGCACGACGATAATCTCCCGCGATTCGGTTTTATAGTTTCAACTAAAATCTCGAAAGCTGCCTCAGCTCGGAATAAAGCAAGAAGGAGTCTAAATGAAGCTATAAGGCAGACGGCAAGTTATATAAAACCCGGTTTTGATTGTATTTTTTTGTCAAAACCAATTATTGTAAAGAAATATACAGATGAAATTATGAGAGAAGTTAATGATAGTCTGAAGAAGGCGAAGTTAATGAAATGAGGAAAACTTTAATTTATTTAATCAAAATTTATCAATTAACTATTTCTAAGTATCTTGTTTATATGTTCGGCTTTGGTTGCAGATTTAATCCGACTTGTTCTGAATACTTTCAAACAGCTATCCAGAAATATGGAATTATCTACGGAACTGTTAAAAGCCTTAAAAGAGTATTAAAATGCCATCCTGGCAGTAAGTTGAGGTACGATCCGGCATGAATATATTTAATCTACTTTTAATTCAACCATTAACAAATGGTCTTATTTTCTTCTATAGACTACTAGGCGAAAATATGGGACTTGCAATTATAGCCTTTTCCATATTTTTAAGATTCTTACTAAATCCCCTGACTAAGCCGTATATGGAATCAATGAAAAGAATGAAGGATCTCGGTCCCCAGCTGGAAAAATTGAAAGCGAAACACAAAGACGATAAACAGAAACTGATGAAAGCGCAAGCAGATTTTTACAAAGAAAAAGGTATTAATCCGAGCGCCGGTTGCCTTCCATATTTACTGCAGATAGTGATTCTTATAGCTTTGTTTAATGTTTTTATTAAGGTTTTAGCCCAAAATGGAGACACAATCTCAAAATTAAATGAAGTTTTATATCAACCTCTTAGGATTTCCCAAAACCAAGTAATTAATACTAAATTTTTGTATTTGGATATTACCAAGCCGGACGTTTTTAATCTTCCAAATATACCCTTCCCACTTCCTGGGCCAATATTAATACTAGCCGCCCTGGTTCAGTTTGCTTCAGCAAAAATAATGGCACCTTTTGTTAAGGAGGAAGAAAAACTTGCCAAAAAAACTAAAGGTAAAGAAGATGACTTGGCCGTTGCCATGCAAAATTCATCTACATATACCTTTCCCCTTTTTACAATTATTTTCGGAATTGGATTTGCTTCGGGATTGGCTCTTTATTGGTTGATATTTTCCCTTTATCAAGCAATTCAACAATACCAAACGTCCGGATGGGGCGGTTTAACCCCTTTGATTAAAAGAATAGGTTTGATAAAATCGAAATCGCAATGAAAAAAGTAGACGAAACAAAAGTAGTCGGCGAGCTTGCAAATGAACTGTTAAGTTTAATGGGAGTTAAGGCAACTACCGAAGTTTCTCAGGACAAAGAAAGCGATTCGCTAAGGGTTGAAATAAACGCCGGTGAAGAAACAGGCCTTTTGATCGGAAGTCATGGTTTGACATTAACAGCAATCCAGTCTTTTTTAGGATTGGCCTTAAAACAAAAAACCGGAGAGTGGAAAAGAATAACAGTAGACATTGGAGAATATAAGCAGAAACAAGAGGAATATTTTGTTAATCTAGCTCGCGAGACAGCTAAAAGAGCAAAAAGTACAGGCAAACCCCAATATCTTTATAATTTAACAGCAGAGCAAAGAAGAATTATCCATATGAGTCTCACAGACAACAAGGAGGTTAAAACAGAGTCTTTTGGTGAGGGTCAAGAAAGGTATTTAGTTGTTTCACCGTAAGCTTTTTTATTTGCTTATCCTTTTACTTCCAGTACAGTTGGGCAAGCACTTCTGGCCGGACTGGTCTATGGTTTTTGGTATCAGAGTAGACTATTTAGCACCAACGATTTACCTAACCGATGTAGTAGCATTTTTAATGTTTATCTTTTGGTTTAGAGAAAACATTTCAAAACTAAAAAAAGTAAGGACTATTTTTCCGGCCGTAGCATTTTTTTTGTTTCTTTTGCTGACAAGTCTTTTTGTTGCTAAAAACCAGGGAGCAGCTATTTACAAATTAATCAAATTAGTGGAATTTTTTCTTCTGGGGCTTTATGTTTCCAAAAATAAGTTATCAGTAAAAAGCTATCGATTAATCAGTTTGTCAGTTATATATTCCTCCTTGATTGCGATAGCACAATTTTTAAAACAGTCAACTCTTGGGGGTGTTTTTTGGTGGTTAGGTGAAAGAACGTTTTCTATCTCGGCGCCCGGCATTACTCTTTTCCAAATTGGAGGTAAACAGTTTCTACGCCCGTATGCGACATTCCCTCATCCCAACGTCCTTGCTGGTTTTATACTTTTATCTTTAGCACTTATTGCTAAAAGGAAAACTTCTAAATTTAATTTTTTAACTTTAATAACAGGTGCCATTACTTTATTTTTAACTTTTTCTAAATCCGTTTGGCTTACCGCCGTCGTTATCTTGGGCTTGACCACATTAACAAAGAAACAAAAAATGTTTAATATGGGTTACAAAACAATCCTTGTTTTAATCTTCGTTTTTAGTTTAGTTACACCATTTCTACCGAACAAATTTGTCAGGGTAGAACTTGCGCAATCGGCCCTTGGAATGGTTAAAAAAAGCTTTCTAACCGGTGTTGGTTTAAATAATTTTATTGTTCGCTTACCAGAATATTCTCAGGAGCCAGAAGTTGCGTGGTTTCTCCAACCTGTCCATAACGTGTTTTTACTAGTAGCGTCTGAGGCCGGAGTTGTTATCTTGTTTATATTTCTCTGGTTTCTATTTTTGACTTTCAAAAAACTGAAAAAGGTGAACGAGTTGAACCATAAATTGAAAATGGCTCTTCTGGTAATTTTATTAACCGGAGTGTTTGATCATTACTGGCTCACTCTTCAACAAACACAACTTTTTTCAGCTATCGTATTTGGTATGATATGGAGTAAGAAGTGGAAATAATTAATATTTATTGTGATGGGGGCGCCAGGGGAAACCCGGGCCGCGCGGCGGGGGCATTTATTGCGATTGATGGCAGGGGAAAATTAGTTCATAAGGATTCAAAATTTCTGGGAAGCACGACCAACAATGTAGCAGAGTATGAAGCGGTTATTCTTGCACTTGGTTGGGTTTTAGGAAAACTAAATGAAGTCAATTTTGAAAATATTTGTTTCTATCTTGACTCGGAGTTAATAACAAATCAGTTGAACGGTACTTATAAAGTCAAGAATCTGAAGCTTAAAGAATTATTTTTTAAAGTAATAAAACTACAGAAAAAAATAAATAAAAATATCTTCTATAAGTCAATACCTCGAGAAGAAAATAAATCAGCGGACTGCCTAGTTAACGAAAGATTGGACAAACAAAAATCGTTCACTTAAAGTATCTATGTATGGTTCCACTGGTTGTAATATTTTCCGACGAAAAAAAAATTTCTATAGAACTAACCAAAGAATTAGTTACTAGAGGATGTTTAGTTATAACTCCGTCTCAAAGAAATTGGCAAAAATTTCTTATTAATATAAGAAAAACTCCGCCAAATTATATTTTTGTAATAGACGACCATTTTCATAAAAGAAGACTCCAAAGTATTTTGGACTCCATTTCCGGTTTGCCCGCAAAGACGAGCTTTATATTTCAGAATTTTAAGCTAAAAGGAGAATTCGAGAGAAAAATTTCAGAGTACTCTTCAAAGAACATGATTAATCCCAACATTATTTATATAGAAGAAAAACTTGGTCAAGAAACAAACTTGTTAAGCCCAAATAATTTATTGGAGAGATTAATTAAAAATACTTTCTCTTATTGGGAAATAAACAAGGTGACTAACCTGTTGGTTTTTAAAAACAACTGGTTTTCAAAAATAACGACAAAGCAAAAAAAATTCAAAATAAAAAAAAGACATAAAGTATTTTTTATTTCAGCTTTTCTAGCTCTATTTATCGGAGTTATGACTCCATACATTTTTCTTTTTTGGGGAACTTTAAATATTAATTTTGCATACAAAAATTTTCTGAGTGGCAACCTAGATAAAACTAAAAAAAATATCGCAACCAGTGCTACTCTAACTGGTGTTTCCGGGAATATTACTGAAACTTATATGAAAATCCCGGTTATAGGATTTTTGTTTTCAAAAATGAAAGATTTAACTAATATACTCGAGAGAACGAATGTCATCATCCAGAAGGGAGTAGGCGTGTTTGAAAAAATAAACAATTTGGTTGGAGTTGTATTTGGTTCGGAGGAACACGACCTTAATGGTTTATCAAAAGATCTGTCTTTAGATCTCGAATCTTTATATAAAGAAACATCTTTTTTACAAATCGATCTTGATAAAATCCCGTCTTTTGTGAAATATAAAACTCCTTTAACGAATACCTTATCTTTATATAAAAAATATATATTGGAGGGAGAAAAAATAAGCCAGAGGCTTCCCTATTTACTGGGGAATGACAAGACCAAAACTTATTTAATTCTTTTTCAGAATAATATGGAATTAAGACCAACCGGAGGGTTTATTGGTTCATTTTCTTTGGTGAAATTCAGTAAAGGAAAAATGGTGGATATGCCGGTTTACGATGTCTATACAGCAGATGGTCAATTAAAAGGCTATGTTGAACCCCCAACTCCGATAAGAGATTTTTTAGGAGAAGCGAACTGGTTTTTGAGAGATTCCAATTGGGATCCCGATTTCGCCATTTCGGCCCAGCGTGCAGAGTGGTTTTTGAATAAAGAACTAGAGATTGGTGTTGATGGGGTAGTAGGCATTGATTTGGAAATAATTAGATCTTTGATAAAGATTGTAGGGCCTATTAAACTTATTGATTTTAATCAAACCATAGATGAAAATAATATGAACGACGTTATCCAGAAAGAGGTTGAGAGAAACTTTTTCCCAGGTTCACAAAAGAAGGCTAATTTTTTAACTTCATTGAGCCGGACTTTTGTGGATAAAATTAAAGAATTAAGAAAGCCTGACTATCTTAAAATCGGTAAAGCGCTTGTAAACAGTCTAAATTCCCGTCATGTTCAAATATTTATGCATGATAATGACACATTTTCCGCCGTTTCTAACTTAGGGTGGGATGGTATTGTTTCGATTGACCAGTGCACAGACAATTGTTTTAACAACTATTTGGGCATAGTTGAAGCAAACGTAGGAGTTAATAAGGCCAACAATTTTATAGAAAGAGAGTTTAATCTTGAAACAAAGATTAGCGAAAAATGGGTCGAGAATAATTTGGTTATTAAATTAGTTAATACAAGTTCTCAACAAGCGGGTGTTGATTATAAAGCTTATGTTCGAGTAATGGCTCCGGAAAAAAGCCTCTATGGCCAGGTAAAAATTCAAAATAGTAAAGAAACCTTTTTTGAAACACCTGAAATCAACGAACTTAATGCAAGGAATGAAGCTGGAGTTTTTGTGGAAGTTAAAAGGGGTGAACAATCTGAAATAAATTTCAAGTGGCAGGTGCCCGCTAGTCTAAATCTCAAAAAGAATGGAAAATATGTCTTAACTTGGAGAAAACAGGCTGGAACAAATGATGACAAGGTTTTGGTTAATACAAAATTTGTGACCGCTTCCTTGACCTTTAATAAAGAATCTGTGTATAATTCAAGATTAAGTAAAGATTTAATTTTGAATAAATTTTGGTAAAGTCATGGAAAAAATTGTATTGAAAGCAAAAAAAAGAGAGATTTTTGGCAGAAAGGTAAAGACCTTGAGGAAAAAAGGCCTGCTTCCGGCAAATTTATACGGAAGGAATGTTAAATCTTTGGGGCTCGAAGTGGGTCTTGAAGAGTTCTCGAATGTTTATAAAAAAGCCGGAAAAACCGGTTTGCTTGAAATAACCCTAGATAAAAGTAAAAAACCAGTTCTAGTTCATAATGTTCAAACAGATCCTGTAACCGATGAATTTATACATGTAGATTTCTTGCAGGTTGATCTTAAACAAAAAGTTAGCGCAGCTGTTCCGGTAGAATTAGTTGGAGAATCACCAGCCGAGAAATCCGGTGTTGGGACTGTGGTTTTACAACTTGACCAAATAGAAGTAGAGGCTTTACCATCCGATCTCCCAGAGAAATTCAGTGTCGATATTTCTTCTTTGATAGAAGTTGACCAGTCAGTTTTGGTTAAAGATTTGAAATATGATAGAAAGAAAGTCGAGGTCAAAACAGACCCTAATCAAATTGTTATAAAAGTAGAGCCTCCACAAAAGGAAGAGCAAGTTACGACTCCGGCAGCTGAAACCCAAGAGGTGGTTTCTGAAAAGCCCTTAGAGGCTTCAGCCGAGGCTGATAAGGAAGCTCCAGAGCAAGAAAAGAAAGAATAGATTTTTTTGCTATACTTAAGTTAACATGGCCGTGCTAAGTAATACTGCACAAGAGTTAGATCAGCTGATCCAAAAAATAAAAACCTTAAAAGGTAAGAGTGCCAGTAATGAGCTATCGGAAGTAAACCAAGTACATATCTCGAAGATAAGATTAAGCCAACGTCCCAAAAAAAGGCACGTTCTGGTCTGGTTTTCAATCGGCCTGGTTCTTACTTTTATCATAATAATTTTAGGTCTTTATTTTACCTCTTCTAATTTTTTACTAGGACCAACTCAAGATGCGACAAAAGAAACGAATCCGGTTCTTTCCGATGAATGGAAAGAATATAAAAATAGCGATTTAGGATTTAAGATAAAGATTCCAACAAGCTGGGCTAATTCCCAGACAACTAAGTTGTTGTCCGGGGCAGAAGTTAATTTTGATGAAAAATTAAAAATTACAGCAACGTCAATAATTGACAGCTCCTCTGACGGGGAAGAGATTATAAACGATTTAATTAATGAAAAGTTTGGGAATCAGGATTTTAAACTTCATAATTATACAATTGGCGACAAAGCCGGAAAAATTGCTTTCGCAAAAACGGGCAACGATTACCTGGAGACCTATATAGTATTTATAAACGACAATGCAAAAAAAGAAATTATAACTATTTCTTATGTACTTAATCCAAGAAATAATAATGACTACCTAACAATTGATTATATACTATCAAGTTTAGAGCTTACGAAAACAATCTCTCTTTAGTTTGGCCAGGAAGAATTAATAAGAAGTTCATCTGAGTACTTGCGGATATTTTTTAACTCTCCCCAAATTGCCTCTGTCACAAAAGGCATGAATGGATGAAGGAGTCTTAGGGAGTTTATGAAGACATGTCTTAAAACGGCAAGGGCTATGTTTTTGTCTTCACGATTTTTAATTTGTTCAAGATATATGTCCGCTAGCTCGTGCCAAATAAATTGATATATTTCTTCTGCAGCATCAGCAAATCTATATTTTTCCAGTGAATTATCAATTTTTTTAACTGTTTGATCTAATTTTTTTAGAATTTTTCTATCTTCTATTTTAATCTTCGAGTTTATTTTATCTGAATAAAAAGGAACTTCTTTCTTGAAGCTCTCAAACATAATTATTAAAAAGCGGGCAATATTCCATACTTTGTTTGCAAATTTTCTTGAAGCAATAACTTTGTCCGACGGAAAGTTGAAATCCTTACCATTTCCATTACCTATTACGAGTCCCATTCTCAGAGCATCAACTCCGTATTGGTCAATATAGTCGTCCGGATTAATGACATTCCCTAAGCTCTTGCTCATTTTTCTTCCATCTAAAGCCTTGACTATCCCATGAAGATAAATATCTTTGAAAGGGGGTTTACGGGTTAAATAGTATCCAAACATTATCATTCGTGACACCCATTTTGAAAGAATTTCCCAACCGGTTTCCAGGACGCTGGTCGGATAAAAATATTTAAAATCTTCGGAATCCGGGTAGCCTAAACTAGCAAGAGGCCATTGACCAGATGAAAACCAAGTATCAAACGTATCCGTCTCTTGTAAAAAAGTTAGCCCTGGCTTTTCTGCACTAATTATATATTTATCTTCTTTACCGGCCCGGAGCGTTTGTAAACCCAATTCTATTTCGGCAAACGGATAAATCTTAAGGAGTTCGGATATTTTTGCTTTAACCAGTTTTCTATTTTTATCTACTAAACTTACAACCAGGCCTGGATTTTTACTGACATCATACCAGGCAGGTATACGAATTCCCCAGACGTTTTGTCTGGAAATCGCCCAGTCATGCATAGTTTCCATCCATCGGGTATAGGTTATTTTCCTCCAAGGTGGATATATCTTTATTTTTCCATTCTCAACGGCATTTTGTGCTGGTTTTTTTAAAGATGAAACTTTGATGTACCAATTCGGAAGTATGGATGGTTCTATGTCGTGACCTGCTTTACAAACCGGAACCGAATGAATATAAGTTTCATCTGTTTTTAAAAGCAATCCGTCTTTCTTTAAATCTTCAACAATTAACTTTCTTGCTTCAATTACTTTTTTAGCCTGATATTTCTGTGCCCTCTCTTTATATTTTTTATTTTTATTTGGTCCTTTCAAAAACCAAGTAAAATCCATACGGCCTTCTAAATCAATAATTGGGAGAACAGGCAAATCGAATTTTTTACCTAACTCAAAATCGTGTGGATCATGGGCCGGTGTTACTTTCATAATTCCGGTTCCGAATTTCGGATCAACTTCCGGATCCGGTATTACCTTCATTGTTATAGTTCCCAAAAGTCCCGGTATTTCAAGAGTTTTATCTATCCATCTTTGGTATCTTTTATCTTTAGGATTGACAGCGAGAGCTGTATCTCTAAATTTTGACTCGGGTCGGACAGTTGCAATAATAAAAGGTCCATACTTAATATAGTAAAGAATATCCTTTCTTTCTTTATGTGCGACTTCAATATCTGCATAAGTTGTTCCGCAAGTAGGACAGTAATTAACCATGTAATCATCACGATAAACTAACCCTTCTGTCGCCATTTTTTTAAAAGTATTCTGAACCAAATTAACAACGTCAGGGTTGAGTGTGAATTTATATCGAGTCCAGTCAACACTTGCCCCCATCGTTCTTATTTGATTTTCAATTAGATTTTTATTATTCATTACAAAGTTCCAAATTTCTTGATAAAGGGAGTTTCTGTCGTATTCAAAACGCGACATTCCCTGTTTTTTAAGTTCTCTTTCGAAAGTTATTTGTGTTTCAGTACCGGCATGATCCGTTCCAGGTATCCAGAGTGTGCAGAATCCTTGCATTTTTTTCCATCTAATTAAAATATCTTCAATTGCTATCATCAAAACGTTGCCTGTGTGCATTCTTCCACTAGCATTCGGTAGAGGAAGAATTATCGTGAAGGGTTTTTTTGTTTTGTCTATTTTTGGAGTGAAAGCACCCGACGTTTCCCAAATTTCGTAAATTTTTTCTTCATAGATTTTATGATTATAAGTTTTGTCCATTAATGTATTTTAGCACGGTTGAGTTTAAATTAAAAAACAAAAAACACGTGTAAAAATTTTTCGTTGTATGTTCGGCGAAAATTTTATTGTATTTTTTTATTATTCCCAAGGAAATTTTTCATCAACTTTAGCTCTGGGGAATCTTTCCACAAGAACGGTCTGTTCCGGTTTTAAAAAAATATTTCTTTTGAATTTGTAAAATGCGGCAACCCCAATCATTACCGCATTGTCCGTGCAAAGCTTTTTAGAATAAGGAAGTCGCAATTTAATATTATTTTGTTTACAAATTTTTCTAATACGTTTTCGTAAATTGATATTTGCTGAAACACCACCCCCAAAGTATAATTCGCGAATAGAATATTTATTTAGTATTTTTTTTATTAATTTTTCTGCATGTTGAAAAGCTCTGTCTTGAAAAGTTTCGGAAAGATTTTCTATTTCATCGCTATTTAGAGGTTTTTGACTTTCAACTAATTTATACATCGCGGTTTTTAGACCGGAATAACTAAATTGTAATCTATCCTCCTTACCCATCATAGGAATTGGTAGTGGGTAAGAGTTGGGGCTTCCATCTCGAGCCCGCTTCGCCGCGAGGCGAGCCATTTTTTCCAAAACCGCACCCCCCGGATAGCCCAACCCGAGCATTCTTGCCGCCTTGTCCAAAGCTTCTCCCAATGCGTCATCAACAGTCGTGGCAAGAATTTTATAATCTCCTATTTTTTTAACTAAAATAAGCTGGGTGGTACTCCCCGAAGCGACAAATGCAAGGGATGGAAAGACATTAGTCTTTAGTCGTTGGTCTTTAGTATTAGAACTGGTAAGCGGACTAAGCAGGTGGCCTTCGACATGATTAACTGTAATTAGGGGTTTGTTGTATTTTTTAGAAAGTTCTTTTGCATAATTTATTCCTACTTCTAATGCAATTGCAAGTCCAGGTCCAACTGTAACTGCAATAGCGTCAACATCGGTAACTAGTGACTGATGGCTAGTGCCTAGTGCCTTATTTATGACCCAATCGATTCTTTCCTGGTGAGCCCTTTTGGCTAGTGATGGGTAAACCCCTCCCCATTTTGCGTGCATGCTTGCCTGCGACCAGATGATGTTTGAAAGTACTCGATTTTTTTCAGTTACTGCAGCTGCAGTTTCATCACAGCTGGTATCAATTGCCAAAATCTTTATATTGTTTCCCATGAGATAAGTCTTTCATTATCCCCGCCCTTCTTCGTTTTGCTTCGGCGAGACAAGTATATAATTTTTATCCAAACAACTATTGCTTCCTCAGAATATTTTCTAATCTCATCAGAAACTTTGTCTGCCCATTCAATAGAAATAATTGATTTGTCGGTAATCTTTTTTGCAAAGTCTAGTTCGACAAATTCACTATCTGAAAGCATCCTCCATGCGTCGATATGGAGAAGTTTGCCTTTATCATATTCTTCTTCCAGATTGTATGTAGGAGAGACTACTTCATCGTTTATTCCCATAGCTCGGGCGAGACCCTTTGTGAATTGTGTTTTGCCCGCACCCATCGGTCCTTCCAGAGCGAAAACAATTGCTCGTTTTCCATAGTATTTTTCGTATTTTTGCCAAAGTTCTTTTCCAATATTTTGAGTATTTTCTTCACTTTTTGATAAGACTTCGTTTTTACCTTTTAGTTTTATTTTTCCCTGTCGAAGAACAACTGAGGCATCTAAAATTGTATCAATTACTGTTGATGGTTCGTTATGAGGAAGCTCTCCTGAATCAATAATTAAATCGATTAATTTTTTTTGTTTCTCTGAAATATTGCCTAAGATATCTAAGACTTTATAAGGGCGTGCCTTATATGAAGCATTTGCAGAAGTTGCTGTTAGCGGTTTGCCTAATTTTTTAACTATATCCGTAACTAATTTATAATCTGGGATCCTGATTCCCAAACTTCCTGTTTCTGATTCAACTCCGTTTGCTACGTTGTGCCTGCCTTTGGAAACAATTGTCATTGGTCCGGGTAGAAAAGTTTTGTAAAGGTTTTTGGCAGTTTCGTTTAACTCGACATACTTTTCCGCCATTTTTTGGGTAGTTACTGCAACAGAGTAGGGTTTTCCAAAGGGGCGGTTTTTATATTGTGTTAGCTTTTTAACTGCTTTTGGGTTAGTCGCATCCACAAAAGCCCCATAAAGAGTTTCGGTCGGCATTATCACCAACCCGCCCTTTTTAAGTGTTTCTACAACTTCATCTATTGAGGTTTTCTTTTGAGTCAAGATTTTCATAGATTGTCATTGAAGAGGGGCTGTACCTCTTAGGTAGACGGCTTGCCAGGGACGGTAGTTAGAAATGAAGGTCTTTTGAAAAGTTACTTCTCCTTCTCTTGTTACCAGATAATCAAAAGTTACTTTCGCTCCCCAGGATTTATGTTCAGTTTGTCGGACTGTCCCGATTGGCAGCGTGGGATCGTCTTGATAAAGATCGTCTGGTGGTGTAGCAACAGACGAAGTTATTGGTTTTGAGATTGTTACCTGTCTACCATCGTTTGTTCCGTATAGTTCAAAAGTGAGCGTCAAATTTTTAGTATCAGTTTTTGTTTGTATAAGTATGTATCCCGGCGTATCGTTTTTGATTTTTAGATCTGCTGTGGGAGCATAAACCGTTGCGTCAAATCCGGCCGGAGATTCTTCTTCATAATAATAGACTCGATAGGCGTGAGCATGCCTTTCTATAATAGGAAGACCGGCGTTAAGCACCGCTCTGAATAATGTTGTCGAAACCTGGCAGACCCCGCCTCCGTCACCTAGAATAGTTTTTCCGTCTTTAATTATATAAGCCTCTTTATAACCGGTAAATTTGGAAACATCTCCCAAAACTTCGTTAAAAGAAAACGTCTCGTTGGGTTTAATAAGTACTCCGTTTAGCCTCAATGATGCAAGCGTAATATTGTATATCCTTGAAGGAATTGACCCGACGAATTTTGAAGTGCCCTTTCCGATCAAACTCTTTATCCCCAGATTATTGATATCCTCTGTTTTAATTTTCGGAGGAGTAATTTCAATGGGTATAGCTCCTGTAACCTGTTTTTCATCGCTTTTTTCAAGTTGCCGGAGAGAGGCAATTAAATTTATTTTAAACTGATCTTTGTTTACCTCAATACCATTTATTTCCGGACTGAATTCTTTAACCTTTTCGCCGTCAAAAACTAGAACCGGATTTCGTGGTAATTTATTTACTTCATCAGCTATTTTTGTAACTGTCGAGATCAACTCCTTTTCTAGATACTCTCCATTATGAGGACTAATTAGGTTTACCAAGTCTTGCGATGATATTTCACGGTTTAACGAATCAAGATTTAATACAAGCGCTTTGTCTGCTAATTTGGAGGCTCTGTCTTGGTATTTTTGCAGCTCAATATCGGTTAAGCTTGGATCAATTTTTTCTTTTTCAATTTCAACAAAAGGGTTTCGGCCATTGATCAAGTTCTTTTCTATATCCGACTTGATTTTATTGATGTTTACGTCAAGACCGCTTTTGCCTCTATCAACTACTACCTTACCATCAACAATCTTCACTGACGGATATATAGGTTCAGTTGTCACTTGACCAGCAATTGTAGATAAATAAGAGTTAAGTTCTTCCTCGTTTAAGCTATATTTAAACTTAAACCTAACTTTTCCAGACAAAGCTTGAATGATATTTTTAATATCTTTTGAGATGTTTCCCGATCTACCGAGAAAGTAAGCATCTTTAATAGTCGCCTGCAAATTGTAGAAGAAGCCAACTGAACTAAGGGGTATTTTATATTGTTCTGTTTTATCACCAAGTACAATTTCTTTAACCCGACTAAGATTTTTGGAAAGAACTATTTCAGTCTCATTTAAGGTTTTATTTCCTACAGGAAAGTTTGCGATGTAGACACCAGGGTAAATCCGTTGGGAATAAGTGATAGCAATAAAACCTATGCATGCAGTTAGAATTAATGTTAAAATAAAAATTAGTTTCTTTTGCATAATTTTCATATATGATATCATGAATAAATATGCCTGATTTGGAAATCAATAACCAGACCAATATCAACGCTCCGCAAATTCAAGAGGTTAGTCCTGTATCCGGATCGGATGAGGTCGTATCCAGTCCTCCGCCACCTGCCAAAAAAAGTTTCCCAAAATTTTTGTTGATTATTCCGCTTTTATTAATATTTGCCTTGGTAGTATTTGGTATATCAAGACTAATAAGCTCACGTAGAATTGCTCCGTCAGCAAACGGAGAGATTACATGGTGGGGTCTTTGGGAAGACGATTCGACAATGAACCCACTTATTGAAGAGTATCAACAAAAAAATCCGAGTGTGAAGATAAAGTATGTTAGTCAGTCACCCCAAGATTATAGAGAAAGGTTAATTAACTCTCTGGCAAAAGGGACAGGACCGGATATTTTCCAGTTTCATAACAGTTGGACACCCATGATCAGGCCCGAACTTGATCCCCTCCCTGCCTCTGTTATGAGTTCTTCGGATTTCTCGCAAACATTCTATCCGGTTGCGGTATCTGATTTAACAAGCGGAACAGGAATTTTAGGAATTCCATTGGAATATGATAGTCTGGCTCTTTATATAAATGAAAACATTTTTGAGAAGGCGGCCAAATCTCCTCCAAAAACCTGGGACGAGTTCAGGCAATTAGCTATTAATTTAACGGTCAAAGATGATAAGGGAATTATTCAACAATCAGGGACGGCCCTTGGAAGGGTAGAGAATGTTGACCACTGGCCCGAGATAGTGGCTTTAATGATGATGGAAAACGGAGTGAAAATGGGAAATCCGACGGGAAAATTAGCTAATGACGCGCTTACGTTTTTCTCGCTTTTTTCAAGGGTAGACAGAGTTTGGGATGAAACACTACCTCCTTCTACTATCGCTTTTGCTGCAGGTAAAGTTGCTATGTATTTTGGGACGTCATGGAGGGCTCATGAAATAAAACAGCAAAATCCGCGCCTAAGGTTCAAAACAGTTCCTGTGCCACAAATTCCTCAGGAAGAATCAGAAAAAACCAATCTTACCTATGCTACTTACTGGGTTCAGGGTGTTTGGACAAGAAGTAAACTTAAAAAACAAGCCTGGGATTTTTTGAAATATATGTCCGAAAAAGATACTCTTGAGAAGTTTTACCAAAACGCCTCTAAAATTAGATCGTTTGGAGAGCCTTACCCGAGAGTAGATATGGCAAGCCTTATCTCATCTGATCCAATATTAGGAGCGTTTGTTGCCCAGGCACCATTTGCGAAGTCCTGGTACTTGGCATCCCGTACTTTTGATGGACCAACTGGTATAAATTCACAAATTAACAAATACTTTGAAGATGCTGTTAACGCAACCGTTAGAACAGGCTCTCCAGGGGAAAGTTTAAACACCGTTTCAAGTGGTGTAAACCAAGTATTATCAAGGTATGGAATTACTACGTCGGGCAATTAATCGAGAACCTCGAAAAATACTTTATGAAAAGTTTATTGCCAGTGTTATTTATCATGACCTTTTCAATTATCCTATGACCTCGGAGGAGTTAATTAAATGGATTGCTGGAAGAAAGATTATTAATTTAAGAACCAACTCTACAAATGTAATCTTTAATAACGGATTATATTTTTTGCAAGGAAGGGATGAAAATGTTCTTAGACGCAGGTTAAATGAGAATTCTTCAGGGAAAAAATTTTTACTTGCCAGAAAATCCGCTCTAATCTTAGGGCTTATTCCGGCAGTCAGGATGGTTGCCGTAACCGGTTCGCTGTCTATGAATAATGCGAGAACGGAGTCGGATATTGATCTTATGATAATTACAAGAAAGGGGACGTTATGGACAACAAGGTTAATTGCCTATTTTATTCTTTTATTAGCTAAGATAAAGGTACGAAAAGCCAAAAAAAAGAGTGATGAAAAAGATAGACTTTGTTTAAATATTTGGATGGATGAGTCTAATTTAAAATTAAGCGAGCCTTCCAGAAATATTTATACAGCTCATGAATTGGCACAAACTAGGCCGATTATTAGTAAGGATTTTATGTACGAGAAACTTATTTCGGCTAACCGCTGGATTACCGACTACTGGCCGAATGCAGTTAAAATCAGCCATCAGCCATCAGCCATCAGCCATCAGAAAAAATTTATTTTAAGTTATATACCCCAAGTGATTGAGTCTTTTGCTAGAATTTTACAGATTTGGTATATGAGAAAGAAGATTACTCGCGAGATTATTACTCCGACCAGGGCTTTTTTCCATCCTTTCGATTGGGGAGAGTTGATTTTAAACAAACTCAAAACTACCTCTTGACAAGTCAGGTCATCACTTATTAAAATAGCACTCGTAGTTAAGCAATGCTAAGTTATGAATGCCAAAGGTGTTAAATTAAGTCTTAAACCAACTTCCGGATATCTTCTAATAGAACCGGTAGATGCTCAAACAAAAACTTCTTCTGGAATCTATTTACCTGATACTGTTAATGAGAAACCACAAAAAGGGAAAGTTATCGCGGTCGGAGACGATGAAGTTACTGATTCCGGAATAAAACGCAAGTCTCCTGTAAAGGTTGGGGATGTTGTGATTTACAAAAAATGGGGCGGAAGTGAAGTTAAAATTGACAATAAAGAATACTTGTTTGCGAAGTTCGAAGACATACTGGCAGTTGAGAAATAACTATGGCAAAACAGCTGAAATTTGGAGAAGAAGCAAGAAAATCTCTACTTAAGGGTATCGATATTGTCGCCAAAGCGGTTGTAACGACTCTGGGCCCTAAAGGTAGGAATGTTGCATTGGACCGCAAGTGGGGTTCTCCAAACGTAGTTCATGACGGGGTTTCTGTTGCTAAGGACATTGATTTACCTGACCCATTTGAAAATATGGGGGCACAGTTGGTTAAGGAAGCTGCCAACAAGACTAATGATATCGCGGGAGATGGAACAACTACGGCCACACTTCTAGCTCAAATGATGGCTAGAGACGGGATGAAGAATGTTGCAGCAGGAGCTAATCCAATGATTGTCAAGAAAGGAATGGATCGGGCGGTTGAAGTTGTTGTCACCGAATTAAAGAAAATGTCTAAGCCCATTAAGAATAAAGAGGAAATTTCACAGGTAGCAACAATTTCAGCGGGGGATTCCGTAATCGGCGCTAAAATAGCAGAAGCACTAGATAAGGTTGGCAGAGATGGAGTCGTAACTGTAGAGGAAGGTAAAGGATTTACGATCGATATCGAATACAAAGAGGGCATGGAGTTTGACCGCGGTTATGTTTCGCCGTATCTAGTAACAAATCCCGAGACAATGGAAGCTGAGGTCGAGAACGCAAATATTTTAATAACAGATAAAAAAGTTACCTCAATTCAAGACCTTTTGCCCTTTTTGGAAAAATTTGTAAAAGTTTCCAAAAATTTAGTTATTATTGCCGATGAAATTGAAGGGGAAGCATTGGCGACACTAGTGGTTAATAAACTTAAGGGCACATTTAGTATTTTGGCTCTAAAAGCTCCAGGATTCGGCGACAGAAGAAAGGAATTGCTCGAAGATATCGCAGTACTTACGGGAGGAACTGTTATAAGCGAAGATACAGGCCGCACTTTCGAATCTATTGATCTAGCTGATTTGGGTAAAGCAGATAAAGTTTGGGCGGACAAAGATAACGCAAGAATAATCGGAGGAAAGGGTGAGACATCTAAAATAAAAGCCAGAATAGCTCTTCTTAAAAGGCAAATAACAGATACAGATTCAGACTTTGACCGCGAGAAACTTGAAGAGCGATTGGCAAAACTAAGCGGAGGTGTTGCCCAAATCAACGTTGGAGCTGCTACAGAAGTTGAGCTGAACGAAAAGAAGGAAAGAGTCAAGGATGCTGTTGGCGCAACAAAGGCTGCCGTAGAGGAGGGTGTTGTTCCCGGTGGAGAAATTGCTCTTCTTAATTCGAGAAAGGTTTTAAAAAGCCTTAAATATGATTCACAAGACGAAATGGTAGGTATAAACGTTGTTTTTAATGCTCTTGAAGAGCCTCTTCGTTGGTTAGTTAAAAATGCAGGGGAAGACGACGGCTACATATTGAAGAAAATCGAAGAGAAAAACGATCCTGATTACGGTTATAACGCTCTTACTGGTGTGCTTGGTTCAATGACTAAATTTGGAATTTTAGATCCTCTTAAAGTGACACGCTATGCCCTTCAAAATGCTGCAAGTGTTGCCTCAATGGTATTAACGACTGAGGCTCTTGTTACTGATATTCCTGAGGAAAAGAACCCTTCGGTAAGCTCAGGACCAATGTCGGGTGGCGGTATGGGTGGTGGAATGGATTACTAACTATTGCAATTTAAGGTATTCCTTGTATAGAATTAATCTATGCCCTCCAAGAGGAAAATCCAAAAAAAAAGAATGAAAACCGTAGTTGAAGAGACCACACAACCGGAAGCTGTTGAACCCTCAATAAATAATCTACCATTAAGTGTTGCCTCCCCGATTCAGAATCAATCTCATGTGACTGTGCCCGTTCAACCAGAAACAACTGTAACTCCTACTCCTGTTACTGAGTTACTACCCCAAGAACCAACCTTAATACCGCAACCCGAATCTCAGTCAGAATCAGAATCTCAAGACGACACAGAGACTTCAAAATCCAAAAAGATTTTAAAACTTGCCATGATAACTCTTTTGGTAATTGTTCTTGTCGGCTTAATTTCTGGAGGAGTCTACACTTATCTTAAGGGGATAAAAAAGATTGAAAACTCTAGAACTGAGGAAAAAACTTCAACTTCTGAACCTACCATTGAAGTTAACATTAGTCCAACTGTAACTCCAACTCCGGAGATTAAATTATCTAGTTTTAAGGTAAGTGTTCTTAATGGAGAGGGTGTGCCTGGTGTCGCAGGCAAGGTTAAAACTATTCTTGAGAAGGCGGGGTTTAGTGTAAGTAATACCGGAAACGCTAAAGATTATAATTTTACAGTTACAGTTATTCAAACTAAAAAGAATGTTTCCCAGGCAGTGGTCGACACCTTGAAGAAAACCTTATCTGATGGTTATACGATTAAGGTTGGAGACACCCTAGAAGAAAAAGAGGTATTTGATATTATTGTAACTGTAGGATTGAAGTAGAATTAATTGGTAGTCCGTTTTGTCGAATTTCAAAGTGCAGGTGGTTGCCAGTTGCATGCCCCGTTGCTCCTACCTCACCGATGTTCGTATTTAGACTGACTTCTTCGTTTTTTCCTACATCAATTTTTGAAAGATGGGCATAAAGTGTTTCCAGCCCGTTTCCGTGCGATATGATGACAGCGTTTCCGTAATCAAATTTTGATTGTTGAGTATATTCTACTTTACCCGCCATCATAGGTCTGACAGGCTCCCCCTTAGGCGCGGATAGATCAATGCCGGGATGAAAGAGCCTAAATCCTTGGGTAATGATTATTTTTTCAAGAGGAGTCTGTACACCCTTTTGGGTTATTAAAGAGGTTTTAAAATCAGATATAAAGGTTATATCCGGGCTGGCATTTTCGAATACTGGAGGTTTAAGTACACTAGTAAAGTATGATCCCGCGAATACAGCTAAAGCTAGATTTGACCCCAATATTCTTTTTAATTTATTGTGCTGAAAAATGTGTCTGAAATAGCGCGAGATTTTGTTACCGGAACGGGCATTTCGGATTTTGACTAAACTGGGAAGAATCGATTCTTCATGCCATCCCCTCCGCTTTTTGGTTAATTTCAGATCCAAGCGGTACCTAACAGGCAGATTTAGGGAAATTTTTATCATCGGGGGCAGCCAATAAAAAAATCCTGCTTTTGGCAAGATTAGAAGCAATTATACCCTATAATAGAACCCAAAAGCAAGTTTTTTTAACTAATAAACCTGATTGTGAGTTCCAATGTCATAAAGGCGGGTAGCATCACCTTCAATTTTATATACTACACGAATATCTCCTGTTATTGAAAAAGATCTGAAGATACTTTTCTGGCTTATGAGTTTGTGATTTTGGAGTAATGGATGGTTGGGATCGACTAAAAACAAGTTCAACCTTTCTTCAAATTTCTTGATCAATTTGGGATTCTGGGAAACTCTTTTTTTATAATGCTTTAGAAAATCTTGATGTCTGGCAATTATCATGAATTGAGATTTTTCATAAGTTCCTCTACGCTTGAAGCAATAAATACGTTTTTTCCTCTGTCAAAATCCCTATCCATTCTCAAGTATCTTTTTTCGGCGTTTTTGGATAAGTAAATTGGTGTTTGTTCAATGCCGATAGAGATTTCCCTTTTTGCCAGTTTTGTAAGAATTACCCGAACGATTTCCTGCAGAGAGGAAAACCCATATTCTCGGGCAACCAAGGATGCGTCTTTTTTCACAATCCCCTCTTTTTGAGAGGAGAACGGAAGTAAGAATAGTACTTTAGTCTTTAAAACAAAAACCGAGAAAACTTCGGACTTTTAGCCCGAAGATGAATCAAAGAGGTTTTTCCAACTCAGGAAAGGGATCTAAAATTGGCAAATCAGTAGTTAATATTTCAGCATACTCCTTTCTTATCAAAAGACCCCAATATCTGTGCATTACCTTAATGTATTCAAGCTCGTATTTTTGATTGTGTGCGTGGAATAAAAATTGGGAGGCGTAACACTTCAAAGCCTCCATCTTCCTTTCAAAAGTACTGGAAATATCTACAAACATTACGTTCTCCGGAGGAAGTTTAAACAGTGAATCAGTTAAATAAAAATAGGTTTTTTTAACCCTCCAAGGAGAAAAATTAGATTTGACCGCTGTTGCAAAACTGTAGTGAAGGGCGTCTAAAACCAGCTGATGGGCAACCTTATGATCGGGATGAGTCTGGTCGTCTGTTTGACAAACCACAACATCTGGCTGTTTTTGTCTAATGAAATTAGCAATTTTAACCCGACTTTCATAAGTATTAGCTAACTTCAAAAGTCCAAGGTCAATCACGTTTCTTTTTACACCCATAATTTTCGCAGCCTTTTCTGCCTCATGACCTTTTATTTCTTCGTCAGAGAAATACATACCTTTCCTTTTCGTTAGGTCCAATATCTCTACTTTATAACCCCTGTCTTTAAGAAGAATGACTGTTCCTCCCACAGTAGCGTCAACATCATCCTGATGAGCCCCGATAAAAAGAACGTCAATTTTCTTGTTTGCATCTTTCATAATGCTATTAGAAATCACCAATGCCAAGCCGTTCTAAAGTATCAAGAATAATTCCCGCGTACACCCCGAGGCGGATTCCAAGGCTTCCCCGGTCACTTTTACCATAAGTTTTTAGAAACTTTGAACTTTCTTTAGTGTAAATCAAAGGATGAGGAATTTCCAAGAATCTTGCTTTATGGAAATATGATTGCAATATCATCTCCAACTCTAAGCCGTAACTGTCAGTCTTCAAGTCCAATTTTGAAACTAAATCTTTAGTCAAGCCAAAAATTCCGCAGAATACATCACTTAATCCTAGATTAGTAATACTATTAATAGCACCAGTGCACATGGTATTTACCAAACGCCTTATTATCGGTGGACTGTCAACTCTATCAATTGTTCTTAAATAGCGCGATGAAATTACGTAATTTACTTCTCCTCTTAAAAGAATTTTTAAAATAGTTCCTACATAAAAGGAATCATGTTGTCCGTCGCCATCAAGTTTTATAACATAGTCGTAGGAGTGTTTGAGAGCGTAATTGAAGCCGTCTTTGACCGAGTAACCATACCCAAGATGTTTAGGGTGGTTAACAAGAAGGCACTTTTTATTGATGGCTATTTTTTTCGAATTGTCTGTTGAACCATCATTTGCCACTAAAATATCTACTTTAACGGAAAGAACTTGCCGAGGAATTTTGTTGATTACTTTGGCAAGTCTTTTTTCCTCATTAAACACTGGAATAATAACCAATGCCTTTTGTTTTGTATTCATGGTCATTCTTAAAACCTCTCTTACTATTCGATGTATTCAATATTTCCCTGATCAAATGGTAAGCCTAATAAATACATTACAGTTGCCGATGGTCTGAAGTTTGCTTGTAGAGACCAATTTTTCGCAGCTTGTGGTAATGCACCATCGTTATTAAGTTGATCTGTGCGTAACCCAAGGTGACTGGTAACAATAGATTTTTCTCTCACACTAGGTAGACTAATTCCTCTTGATACTGCACCTCTTTCGTAACGGCCTTGTCCCAAGCCTCCGACTATTCCCAAATCTGACTCTTGAGCTATTCTGTGAAATAGATTGGAAAGAGCAATCGCCTTTGGAATAAGTCTTCCGTGATCTAAAAGTTCTGCTGCATGATTGGCGTCTCTTACATTGCCACGCTTGCCGTCGTCATTCCATGCCCAGAATTCATTTGCCTTGAATTGGCGTTCTAGAGATTCTGCCAGAATTCCTTTAACTCTGTCTTGAGCCAACAAACCAGATAGATAGAGAAATTGGGGTGATTGTAGACCCAAGTCTGGGAGCATGTGTTCGAGTAATTCAGTATTCCTTTCAGCAACAACAACTCGTCCTGGAGGAAAACTTCTGTCCAGCGCTTCTGCACGTCTCCTCATTCCGTCTAAAAATATTTTATTGAAAGCACCGAGAGGTTTCAAGAAAGAGGTAAGTCTCTCATCCACCTTCGCACCTCTAACTCCTATATATTCTGCACTAGTTGCAGAAAGCTTATTTTTATCAACCCCTTTATATAATGGAACTGTAGTGGTTCCTTTCTCGGTTGGCACTTGGATTGTTACGGTGCCTCTTTCTTCCATAGTGTCTAGGTCATGTACCACCCAAACACCATTGCCAGTAAGCGCAATTTTTGCCAGAAGTCCGGTATGAACGTCTAACACCGCCTGGTGCCCAGCCAAATTTCTTCCAGTCGGAATTTCACTAAGGCCACCACCATTATCACATGAGTAAAAAATTTTTGGACCGTCAAACTCTCTCATTTTTTTTGCAATAAAAAACCTCTCTTTCGAGAGGTCTGACGAATATTGAGATTTTGAGAAATAGTTTATCTCATCACGTCAGACCCCCCTCTAAAAAGGAGGCTACTGACAATAATGAGTCCCAAACTTCTCATGGTATTTTCGGTATTATATAAAACTTATGCTTTATTTGTCAAATTTTGTTGGTCCAGACGGACTGCTTGATCCAAATATATTTTAATAAGAGATTGATAAGGAACTGCACGTTGGTTGGCTGCAATTTTTATATCCCCGAGTAAACTTTTGGGTAATCGCAAAGAAATTGTTTCTGTTGAGGGTTTTAAATTTGTAAATTTTACTCCTCTGAACTTAGAATAATCAAAATACTGTGATGTATCAGCTTTTGCCCAAAAATCTCTCTCCTCGTCTTCGTCTTTAAACTTTGGTATTGTTTTTAGTTTTTTGCTCATATAATTGCCTTTCTTTTCTATTCATTGGCCGAGCTGAAATTATTCTTATTTTACTATCTCTTCTTGTAAAAATTACTGATAGATATTTTTTTAATTTTGATCGACCTAATATCAAATACCTGGTTTCTACTATTGAATGCTTAGGATCTTTCGAAATAATTACGCCTGTATCGAAAAATATTTCTTCTGTTTCTTTATTAGTAACTTTATGTCTAATCCAGTTTTTATAAATATTTCCCTTATCCCACTCAAACTCAAGTTCTTCTTCAACATCATAAGCCATTGTATGTCTTTATAATATACAAAGTTATTTATTTGTCAACCCGATCTTGTAATTTATGTCAGTTTCCTTGTTTTTATCAAGTTTTTATCAAAGCAAACTTCTTTAAAACTGTTTAGGGAAATATATCTTAACTAAGAACTATGACATTCTCCCTCCGCAACTTGCGGGGGTTTTCTTGAACTCTGTTACAATAATGTCAATGATAACTGACGATGGAGTATATAGAATTGTTCGTCTAATTCCGAAAGGCAAGGTTTTGACTTATGGAAGGGTTGCAAAACTTACAGGTATAAAAAGTCCTAGATATGTGGGCAGGGTACTTCATTTAAACAAAGACCCTATAACAGCATTCGAGAAAACTCTGGGCTTTCAGCCCGGAGATGAATCGAACGCTGATATGTCACTCTCTTTTAAAAGTGAAACCCCCCGCAACTTGCGGGGGGAGAATGTCATAAATATACCGTGTCATCGTGTTGTTAATTCAAAAGGAATGGTTGCGCGCTCTTACGCTTTTGGGGGAGAGGAAGTTCAGAAAAAAATGTTGACGAGTGAAGGAGTTTTATTTACAAACAATCGAGTTGACTTAAAAAAATATCTCTGGGAGCCGAAGGGGGGTGAAATAAATGAAAAAAGGTGACTTAAAAACTGTTTCTCAGATACTAATGGCTGGTGCTATGGTCGCAATTATTTTATCAGCAATTGGATATTTAGGAACCGATATTTGGCTAGCCTCAACCCAGTGGCTTTTGGTGGCTGCCGTCTTAGCCCTTTTTGGTGTATATACGAAGGTATCTAGTTAAGTTTACCCCGTATAAACGCTCTTGTGACGCAAACACGTAGCATTTGGGAGCAAGTAAGTTTTGTACGGGGCGTTAATTACGCGTTAAATATGCGGAGAATCCTCAAGGTTTGACAAATAGCCTATAATTTGATAATCTTCATGAAGATGAAAAAATTAAACAAAAGAGATTTTTTTGCCGGCTTGGCGGTTTTTGTTTTCCTGGCAGGAGCTATTTACTTTGTAAGATTACCCAAAACTTCGGTTGTTACGAATAATGTATCCACACCGACTCAAACTCCAAAAGGTAGAGTAGAAGGTTTGTTTGACATTCAAATTCCCGAAGATGTTGAGAAAGCTGATCTTAAGGATGTAACCGGAGGGGATGCAAGCGGACTTGCAACCAGGAAATTCCTGCCTGCGCAGGCAGGTAAAGACGGTAAATTCTCGCACATGGTTCTAGCAGATTTAGTGAATCCGCCGGCGGGTGAATTTTATCAAGGATGGCTGATTCGAGGAAAACAGGGAGAAAGCAACTTTGATTTTATATCAACAGGAAAACTAAGAGAGGCCAAAGGTGGATGGCTTTTGGATTTTGAGCAAAGCAAAGACTATTCGGAGTACAACCAGGTTGTGGTAACCTTGGAAAAGTTTTTTGACAAAACTCTCGAAAAACACATCCTCGAAGGCTCGTTTTAATGGTCGAAGTGTTATTCACTTAAGATTTGATATAATCAGTTCATGATTCCTAAAAATCTTCAGGGAGTGTTGTGGAGTGTCGGAATTGACAAATTAGATTTGCAAAAGGATAAGGCATACATAATTAATCAGGTTTTGGCTTATGGGACTTGGGGGCAGTTAAAGTGGTTGTTTAGAGTTTATTCAAAAAAAGAGATTAAAAAAATTTTTGTTGAAAAACCTCAGAAAGATTATGTTTTCCCTTCTTTCAATTTCGTAAAAAACTTCTTATTAGATTTGAATCACACTTCTCTTAATCCTGCAAAATATGTCAAAACTTTTCCTAGAAATCTTGGATGAAAAAAGACTAACAGTATTTAAGGCCCTTCGAGGGTTTCGGGATACTGGTGTCTTGGGCGGAGGTACAAGCTTGGCATTGCAAATCGGTCACAGAAGATCATACGACTTTGATGTTTTTACTTTTGAATCTTTGAAACCGCTTCTGTGGAAACAGATCAGAAAAATTTTTGGGGCAGGCTGGGTTAGGACTCTTGATATTCAGGATCAAATTAATTTGGTTACTCCGACTGGTATCTCCCTAACTTTTTTTTACGATGACTATAAATTTTTGTTTAAACCCATTAAAACGGACCATTTGGACTTAATGGATCCCAGAGATTTATCCACAACTAAAGCTGTTGCAATTGGCAGAAGGGGAAAGTGGAGAGACTACGTTGATATTTATTTTCTCCTTAAAAACAATATTGTTACTTTGGAGCAAATTATTGAATTTTCGGAAAAAAGGACAGGGAGTGAATTTCCGACGCGGCTATTTTTACAGCAACTTGTCTATTTTGACGACATCACCGATTATAAAATCGATTTTATCGATAAAGAGATTTTGCCTGAAGAAATTAAGAACTTTTTGATTCAGGAAACAAAGAAAATCAGATTTTAACCCCTGTCAAACTTCAGTCAAGATAAATAATTGATCAAAATTTAGAATATACCATATGCCAGTACCCAGCGATAAATTTATTTTGGATAATTCTTTATTAGATGAATCTAACATATCATTTAGAGAAGCGATGGCAGTTGTGCAGCAAGAGGCTGAAGAATATTACGAACGAAACCATGGTAATGGAAAAATCGTAACCGATGTCGAAAAAGAGTTACTGGCTGCTAAAGGACTGAGCATCGCACATGATGTGGGTTATGCTGCAGGTTTTATGGAAGCAGACCGTCGTAATAATTTTGGTCCAGAGAGAAGTGGTTAAAATAAAGTCTAACTTGGTCAATTAACAAGTAAATATCCCTCGCCTCGTTTGGTTTGAATGAAGCTTCCGGAAATACCATTTGATTCTAATTTGTCGCGAAGGCGTTGGATAGTTTTGGCTATAGCTTGAAGAGAAAAGGTATCTTCGTCACCTTTAAATAAAATTTCGGCAAGCTCGTCGATGGTTGTCAGCTTGCTTCCCCGTCTGATCATCAGAGTCAAAATTTCCTTTTCCCTGTTGGAGAGATTGGCAAGAGAACTTCCCTGGATAACCAGCTCATCGTTTTTTAAATCAAATACGCGTTCCATATAGGAAATCCCAAGACTTTTATAAAATTCTTTGGACTTCTGGGTCAGACCCGCCCTTTGTTTAATCCGGGTGTATTTTATGGTTGCATGGTGAAATCCTTTAGGATCGTATTTTTTAAGAATCTCTGCGATTGACGAAAACTCAACCAGCCAGTCAACTAAAAGTTCGGATTCCTGCCAAACCCCCCCAAGTCTTTCGTAGACGTCATGCCTGGTTAGGGAGGTAAGAATTGCCTCTGCAATGGTATAAATATTTTCTCCCTCGCGAAGATACATTTGAATAGAGGCGGGGTATTTATAAGGTCGGTTAAAAGAAGTATTTGTACCGAACTTGGTTGGATAAATAACTATTCCCGAGATTGCATTTTTCTTCGAGGGAATAACCTCGTAAATTTTATCGATTAGTTCATTTTGTGCCTTTCCCCAAATCTTTCTTGCCTCGTTTATGTCCGGTTCCTTGAGACTAGCTTCTTTGAGAAGTTTTATTGTTTCTTCCACAAGCCCGTTTGGAGAAACAACAGGTATTTGATCAACATTGACTTTTTTTACTTTTTCCCAAAATCGGGAGATTTTGTGATAGGGAAGATTTGGAAATGTGATAATTGAATTGTTTTTATAGTCAGGACCATATGGCAAAACGACAAAGTTATTCACCTTATAAAATCCCACAGCAATCTGATGGGCCGTATGTAAAAGTCTCTCCGCCTCGGTTTTAAGACTGTATTCCCAAACCGTTTTTAACATATGCATATTTTCCTATAGTATTTAAGGGATGTCAAGTTGGGTCAAGATAAATTTTTATTATTAGATTATTATTCGTTTCTCTATGTTTAGAGGAGGTGATTAATATGCCAAAGAAAGGTTTTTATCCTTTGCCTGGGAGATCGGAAGGATATTATCATGAACATGAAGGTGATGGTGCAGCTTTTGCAACAAAAGGTAGGGATAATGTGATAATAGAAGGAGATGGGACGGAGTATAAAATTCTAAGTGCCAATAGTATAGGTTCTGCCCCTGAAGTTCCTAGGTCAACTGAATTATTCCATGTTAATGCGTTAAATCACTGGGTACGTAGGTGCTGAACAGTTAGATTTATGTTTTTTATTGCCCTCACCCTGTTTACTTTTGCTCCAAGATTGGATATCTTAGTTTAAGCCTGCCTGTGCTGTTGTTGTAAACTTCTCTTTACTTCCACCCTCAAACTGGTTATATTGACTTAGCGGTAGAAATAGGGGGTGAGTAAGATGGGCAAGAAAAATGTTTTGATTGTAGCAGGTGCTGTTGTTTTAGTGGTAGTTGTTGGCGGATCAATGGTTTTGGGTAATAGAAGCGGCAGCAATTTAAGTACAACTGGGATTGTAAGTCAGCCTACTGTTACATTGGCTCCTGCCGTAGAAGGTACTGTCGGGTCAGTGGCTAAAGAAGTGATTGTTGAAGGAAATGAATTCAAGTTTTCTCCATTTTCTTTAAGTTTTAAAGAAGGAGATCTTGTGAAGCTTACTTTCAAAAATACCGGCACGAAACCTCACGATTTGGTAATTGATGAACTCGGGGTAGCAACGAAAGCGGTATCCCCAGGAGAATCCGATATTATCGAGTTTACTGCCAGCAAAGCCGGTAACTTTAGTTTCTATTGCAACATCGGAACTCATAGATCGTTAGGGATGGAGGGGAAACTGGAGGTGAGATAAATGCAAATAATTGTTTACTCGACGACGACTTGTCCTTACTGCAGAATGCTTAAGGATTACTTGGGTGCAAACAAGATTTCTTACATTGAGAAGTTGGTTGATCAAGATGAAGTAGCAAAGAATGAAATGATGAAGGAATCAAGCGGTTTTTTGGGAGTGCCTTTTACCGTAATTGTTAAAGACGATGGGATAAAAGAGACTGTTCTCGGTTTTGATAAAGGAAAAATTAACCAAGTATTACAAATAAGCCAATGATTTTTGTTAACTTCAAAACCTACGAGGAGGGAACTGGCCAGAAAGCCCTGAGTCTTGTTAAGATAATTGAGGAGGTAGCATATGAAACACAAATTAAAATTATTCCTGTTGTTCAGATTGTAGATGCGGAAGAAATTGTTAATGCTTCAAAATTAGAAATTTGGATACAACATGTTGATCCGGTCTCTTACGGTCCGCATACAGGCTGGACGCTGCCGGAAGAAGCTATAAGAATCGGCATAAAAGGAGTTTTTCTTAACCATTCGGAACACAAATTTGATGATTGGAATGAATTAACTAAAGCAGTTGGTCGCTGTCTCGAAGTTGATTTAAAAACTCTCGTTTTTGCGAGCGATTTGGAAGAACTTAAAAAGGTACTTGATTTTAGACCAACATATGCTGCTTATGAACCGCCAGAACTTATTGGAAGTACCGAAGTTTCAGTTGCAACGGAAAAGCCAACAGTTATAGCCCAAGCTTCAGAACTTTCAAAAAAAGTTGGAATTCCGTTAATAGTTGGCGCTGGGGTTCACTCAATGAATGACGTTAAAAAAAGTTTGGAATTGGGGGCGGTGGGTGTGGCAGTTGCAACCGATATTGTAAAAGCCCAGGATCCTAAAAAAGAACTTTTGGATTTGGTGGAGGGATTTACCGCGTAGCAGGTTATCCAATGAAAGTCTATATAGGTGCTGATCATAGGGGTTATGAACTTAAAGGAAAAATTAAAAGCTGGTTAGTTCTTTGGGGATATAAATTTGAGGATTTAGGAGCCCACGAACTTGATCTTGATGATGATTACACCCTTTATGCTGAGAAAGTTGGATCTGTGGTAGGTAGAGACCACGGAGTAAAAGGGATCTTGTTGTGCGGGTCCGGAGTCGGAGTTGAAGTAGTTGCAAACAAATTTGACGGAGTTAGGGCGTCTATCGGTAAATCAGTAGAGCAAGTAATAGCAGGCCGCAGGGACGATAATATGAATGTATTGGTTTTGGCCGCCGATTACACACAAGAAGACGAAGCTAAAAAAATGCTGAAAGTATTTCTTAAAACTGAATTTTCCGGCAAAGCCCGATATAAAAGACGCCTCGAAGATATCAAACGAATCGAGGCAAATAATTAGACTGTCGGACTGCTGAACTGTTAAACTGTATTTATGAACCTTCCCAAAGTTTCTGACCTGGACCTGCCCGCTGGCAAGGCAGGTGTTTCTGGAAAAAGAGTAATTGTTAGATTAGATTTGAATGCAAGTCCTGACCTTAATGATTTGAGGATAAGATCTTCAGAAGAAACTTTGAATTATTTAAAGAGTAAAAATGCCAAGATTACAATTATCGCCCATAAGGGTAGGCCAAACGGAGTACAAGATAACAATCTAAGTCTAAAGCCGTTTCAAAAAATATTTGATAGATGGGGAGCGAAAGTTGAAGAAAACTTAAGATTTGATCCAAGAGAAGAGGAAAACGACCCAAAATTTGCAGAAGAACTGTCTAAACTTGGAGACTTTTATGTAAATGAGGCATTTGGAGCAAGCCATAGAGAACATGCTTCGATAGTCGGAATACCAAGATTTTTACCTCATGCTGCAGGGTTTCGTTTTATTGAAGAAGTTGAAAATTTAAGCAAGGTTTTAGAAAATCCTCAAAAGCCGGTTGTTGTCATAATAAGTGGGATTAAAGAAGACAAAGTAGAAATGGCAAAGGAACTTGCTCAAAAGTTCGACAGAATTTTAGTAGGAGGTAAACTTCCAGTCTATTTTGGGAATAGTAACCCCAATCCTGAAAAAATGATTATTGGAAACTTATCTGGAGATGGCGAAGATATAACATTGGATACAATAGAAAAGTTTAAAGAGGAAATATCAAAAGCAGGAACAATTGTCTTAGCTGGAGTTCCGGGAAAATATGAAGATCCTGGTCATAAACAAGGAACTAAAGAAGTTTTTGAAGCGGTTGCAAATTCAAAAATCTTTAAGGTTGCCGGTGGTGGAGATACAGAAGCAGCCATCAGCATGCTTAATTTGACTGATAAATTTGATTGGATCAGTGTTGGCGGTGGCGCAATGCTGGAGTTTTTAGCAAAGAGAACGCTTCCGGGTATAAAAGCTCTATTAGAATAGATTTTAATGAAAGAACAGGAAACAGGTAGTGTAGATCAGCTTTTTCAGAAAAGAAGTATTTCTGAAAGATTTCTCAATCCTGGGTTAAAAGTTCAGCTGGCTGCAATGGCAACTGGTTTACTTTTGGCCAATTCTAAAGATGTAGAAACAGCTTGCTTTGGAGCAGTTATCTTTATGTACGGTTTGGCCGCACCAGGTTTAGGGATACTCTTTAATAGAGATGGACCAAACTCTTCTAAATCCTAATGTCAACAGTTAGCTAGCTTACAAATCTTTTGATATTCTTGTTTTTCCAAAGAACTTCATGTTTAGAAGTTTTTCGTCAGAGGTTAGGAAGTACTCGCAGTCGGCTTCAGCTGCAGAGTGAAGCTGAATATTATCCTCAAGGTCTTCAGTCGGTCCAATGAGAGCTTTGTATAGAATTTCCCTTGTAAAATTTACCAAACTGAATAATTTAAAAATTTCTGAAGTAACGTTATCAGGGACTTTTATCTTATTTACATAGCAATAAATGTGGCAGGAAAGAGTGGAAGCACATAGATTGTGTTTATCGAAGTTATCGACAATAGATAAAGAAGATATTTCTTTGAAATGAATTAAATAATTTGTATCAAAGAACACCTTTGCCATGTTTTGTTGTCATTGCTTCTCTATACTTTTTTTCAATTTCTTTATCCGTTAGGTGTGGAAAATCTAATTTTTCTACAATTTTTTTAAATCTTTTTGCATCAAAAACTTTTACCTCTTCTATTTTTGGTCTTATTTCACCAATCACTCTTGATCTGTGGATAATATTGACACTCCTGCCAGCCAAAAGTAGTTCAACAAGCTCAGAAGTTTTTGTCCTAAGATCAGTTGTTGTTATGAGATTCATAATTTGAGTATATATTTAAATATACATTTGTCAAGATAACAAATTTATAGTATTGTGTATTTGTATGGTAAGAGTAGGTATAAATGGTTTTGGGAGAATCGGGAGGATTGCTTTTAGGATTGGACTTCTAAAGCACTCAAATGAATTAGAATTTGCCGCAATAAATACTTCAGGATCAATGACGACTTTCGGTTGGGCTCATTTAGTCAACTACGACACTATGTACAGAAAGTTTGAATTGGATATTAAGTCTGAAGATCTAAAAAAGCCTGAAGAGGTTAGCGACTTAGATCCTTTAATTGGATATTTGAAAGAGTCAACAAAAGGCTTGAAGGTGCCGGTTTTGACGCAACGTGACCCAGCTAAGATTCCTTGGGGAAAATTTGGAGTTGATGTTGTGATTGAGTCTACGGGGAAGTTTATTACAGAGGAAGATGCTAAAAAACATGCGATCGGAGGAGCAAAAAGGGTGGTTATTTCTGCTCCAACTAAAGGTGGTAATATCGGCACTTACGTTCTAGGTGTTAATGAGTATAAGGGAGAAGCGATGGTCTTATCAAATGCATCTTGTACAACCAATTGTATTGCGCCTGTTGCAGCCGTTCTTCATTCAAAATTCGGTATCGAAAAGGCAGCAATGACTACAATTCACGGATACACAGACGACCAGAATTTACAGGATAACTCGCACAAGGATTTGAGACGCGCTCGTGCTGCGGCAGAAAATATAATTCCCACAACAACAGGGGCCGCAATTGCAACGACAGAAACAATACCAGATCTTGTAGGGCTTTTTGACGGACAGGCTTTAAGAGTTCCCGTTGCAACAGGATCGATTACTGATTTTGCAATACTTCTTAAAAATAACGTGACAGTTGACCAAGTAAATCAGGCTTTTATCGATGCATCGCAAAACGCAATTTATAAAGGAATTTTGGCAGTATCAAATGAACCTTTGGTTTCTTCGGACATAATCGGCAGGAGCGAGTCATCAATTGTCGATCTGGCTTTAACGCAGGTAATAGGAGGAAATTTGGTTAAAGTTTATGCCTGGTATGATAACGAATGGGGATATGCAAACCGACTTGTTGAACAAGTTATTAGAGTAGGAAAAACCTTAGGAGCAAGCAATAATGCTCCAACCGATCCAATAACCCTCACATTTAAGCAGGAATGAAAGATCATGCTACAGACTATTCTCAGATAACAGAACAAATATTTATTGGATCTGACCTTTGCCGTGGTCTTTATTGCCCTCTTCATTCTGTTGAATTTAAAAAATTGGGAATTTGCGCAGAAGTGAATTTGGAAATTGAAAGGAACGAAACGCCCACTCCCGGGGTTGATACTTATATTTGGCTGCCAACTCCCGACCTGCATGCACCAACCCAAGACCAGTTGGCGATAGGTTCGTCTGCGATTGGAGAAATGGTCGGACTCGGAAATAAAATATACGTGCATTGTAAAGAGGGTCTCGGTAGGAGTCCAACGATGGTTGTAGCGTATTTAGTTCGATATAAAGGAATGCAGGTTGACAAATCTATTGATTTTATAGCTCAAAGAAGGCCAGGGATTCATATAGAAGATTCGCAGAGAATGGCACTCGTGGAATTTAGTAAAAAATGGTCAAAGTAATTCCTGCTATTTTAACTCTTGATATAAAAGAGATTGAGGAGAAAATTAAAAGAGTTGAAGGAATTAATCTTCCTGATTTAATTAAGCCCGATCGAGTTCAAATAGATATCATAGACGGAAAATTTGCTGACAACAGAACAATAGAACCATCGGTTCTTGAAACGATTGATACAGATCTAAAAATCGATTTTCACTTGATGACAAAAGATCCTATTGAATGGGTGGAAAGATGTGTACATGGAATGGCGGACAGAATAATCGGTCAAATAGAACTTATGGGTGACCAGGCAGGATTTGTTGGAAAAGTACAGGAAGTAGGTCTTTCCGTTGGTTTGGCAATTGATATTTATACACCTGTTTCTAAAATCGATCCAACAATAATTAATAATTTAGATGTAGTTTTAGTGATGAGCGTTCCTGCCGGTTTTGGAAGTCAAAAGTTTGATCCTTCGGCTTTGCTCAAGGTAAAAGAGTTGGATGAAATTAGGGCGCGAGACGTTACGCCTTTCAGTATTTGTGTTGACGGAGGTGAAACAACAAGTACAATTGATGATATGCACTTTGCCGGAGCGGATGAGGTTGTAATCGGAAAAAGAATTTTTGAGGGAGATTTGTCAGAAAATATTATGAAATTTGAAAAAGCTGCACATAAACTGAATTTGATGAAATGAAAAAGATCAAGCAAATATCTTATTTTGGTTTTGCTGATGCGGCTTCTAATGATCCTTTGTATAAAGAAGCCTACGAGGTCTCTCAATATTTAACAAATAAGGGTTATGTGGCTATAAATGGCGGTGGCCCCGGAACTATGAGGGCTGTTTCAGAAGGAGCGAAGGCCGCAGGTGGAATTTCTATTGGAGTAACGTTTTATCCTAAAGATATAACCAATTTCGAAGGAAGAGATCCGAATAACCCTTTAGACCAGGAAATTAAAACCAATAACTATTTGGAAAGAACGCTTAAACTTTTGGAGCTGGGTGATGCATATGTTTTTTTTAAAGGAGGGACAGGAACGATTTCCGAATTTGGTATGGCATGGGGACTGGCCAGGCTTTATTTCGGACATCATAAACCTTTAATATTATATGGGGAGTTTTGGAATAATATAATCAAAGCTTTTGAAGAAAATATGAGAATAAGACCCGAGGATCTCAAAGTTTATAAGGTCGAAAGCACTCCCGAAGGAGCTTATAAATCCTTGCAGATATTTGAAGATATAGTTAAAGATCAGGAACACGCCCACAAAAACGAAAAGGCATTCCAGCTATGATCATCAAAGAGCTAGAATTAAAGGCTAACGAAATTAGACAGGATATTATCAAAATGCTTCTTGAGGCTGGATCGGGGCATTCGGCAGGTCCTTTGGGAATGGCAGATGTTTTTACAGCTTTGTACTTTGGTGGAGTTTTAAATTACGATGCTGACAATCCATGGTGGCCGGAGAGAGATAGAGTTATTCTTTCAAACGGACATATCTGTCCACTTTGGTATGCAACTTTAGCTCATGCAGGATTTTTTCCTCACAGTGAATTGAAAACTCTGAGAAAAATAAACTCTCGTCTTCAGGGACATCCGCATTTTCGGGAACTTCCGGGAGTTGAAAATACAGGGGGGCCTCTCGGGCAGGGGTTGTCGCAGGCAATCGGACATGCACTAGCAATAAGGATGAATGTTGCAGCAGGAAAGTTGCCCAGTGGGGAAAGAATGCCTTGGGTTTATGCCCTTATGAGTGACGGCGAGCTTGATGAAGGTCAAAGTTGGGAGGCAATTCTGTTTGCGGGTAAAAACAAGCTTCATAATTTAACTGCTGTTATTGATCGTAATAATATTCAAATCGACGGATTTACCGAAGATATCATGCCTCTTCAGCCACTGGTTGATAAATTTAAAGCTTTCAATTGGTCGGTTATTGAGATTGATGGGCATAACATTCAGGAAGTTATCGATGCTTTCAACAAAGCCATGGTCATTTTTGAAAGCCCGACTGTAATTATTGCACATACGATTCCCGGAAAAGGAGTGGATTTTATGGACTGGAGTTACGAGTGGCATGGTAAACCGCCGGACGAAGTCCAAGCTAAAGATGCCCTGCACCAACTTAGAAC
>Ga0155811_125_pt1 | contig 58977 bp, 44 predicted proteins | sample RifCSPlowO2_01_FD_107465 | JGI IMG/M metagenome (GOLD analysis project Ga0155811, IMG submission 107465) | Candidatus Woesebacteria bacterium RIFCSPLOWO2_01_FULL_38_20
CCAAACTTACTGATAAATACACCACCTGAAGTAAACTTCTGGACTCTGTTGTTACTGGTATCGGCAAGCCAAATATTTCCGAAAGAATCGATTACTAAGCCTGCAGGGAAGTACAGCTGTCCATCTCCTTGGCCAAACGTCCCAAACTTAGATAGAAAATTTCCGGAGGGATCAAATTTTTGTATACGATGATTACGGCCGTCTGCAACATAAATATTTCCGGCTGAATCAATTGTAATACCACCAGGTAAATCAAATTGTTCATCCCCCGTTCCTGACGACCCCCATTTCAAAATAAACTGTCCATTTGAATTGAATTTCTCAACTCTACTATTTCCTTGATCGGAGACGTAAATGTTTCCCGATGGATCAACGGCAACTCCAAACGGTGCATTAAACTGGCCGTTTCCTGTTCCCTGACTTCCCCACTTTGAGACAAAATTACAAGAAGGAGCGGGGGTTGGAGATGAAGTTACAACACTAACTGTTATTCTACTACCAACTCCGCAATCAGTCCACCCTGGGTCTATTTGGAAAGGATTACCGGTACACTGACCACCAAAACTGTTAAAGGCATTACAAACCACATAGTAAGTTCCAATACTGGGAAAACTGGTGCTACAGGAGAAACTAGAAGGAGAGCTGGTATTTTGGCAAATGAGATTCCAACTTGCAGAGGAAGTAGGTGAAAAGTATTCACGGGCCATGTTCAAACCAGTACCTGAAGCACTGGTCGTATAGGTATAGCTCTGGTCCGCTATCACTGTGGTTTGACCACGGATGGAACAGAGAGGTGAGGGTACCGAAGTGGGAGTAGGAGAAGGAATAATTGTCGGTGTTGGTGTCAAAGTCGAAGTTGGTGTTGGAGTTTGTGTTGGGGTTAGTGTCGGGGGTGCGGGAGTCGGTTTTGGAGTTGAAGTTGGAGTTGGAGTAGGAATAACCCTAGGAATACTACATTTACAATTTGTCCAATCCGCGTTTTTTCCTGCGCATATCTTTCCGACTTGGTAACTTATATAAGTGTTACAATCAGCACTAAATTCTACACATTGCCCCTCTTTTGTGCTCCAACCCCAAGCCAGAGAATTACTTGCGAGGTCGTCTGTACCAGTGCTTACACATTGATCGTTATAACCGGCACATATCTGTTCACAGTATTTACCTGTTGAACTATTGAGGTAAGTAACACTTGGATCAAGTCTTACTTCTACTTCTGCATAATCGTTTGTTACACTTAATGTTTTTATGTTTATACCTTTATTCGAATCAACGAAGCTTTTCCCAACCCCTAATGCTGCGTCTTGAAAACCAAAGGTTTCCGGAGTGGTATCGATAAGGTCCGTATTGGTTAGTATCTGAGGAGCATAGGGAAAATTCCACTCCAGTGGTCCTGATAAACGGATCAATATACCATTAACAACAGAGTCTGTTTGGGCAAAATTATCAAAACCAAAAGGTTGACGGTACTCCAGATAATAATATTTGGAAACATTACCGGATGAATCTAGCTGACGGGGAATTAACAAAGCTTTTACGCCAGATGAAGAGGTTTCTATCGGAGTTATTCTGTAAGTACCAGTACCATTTTGCGAAACGGTTATTACATTCCCTGGTTGGTAGAAACCAATAACTTGATTGTAGAAATTATATGATATAACCGCTCTTCCTTTAAAAAAGTTGTTAAAATGCCTTGGAGTTACCGTAAAACCCATTATGTCAAAAAAATCCCCATATTCTGATCTAGTACAATTATCACTTATTGAAACCCTGTCACCATTTGAGTCAACACACCATAAAGCACTGGCGTGCATAAAGCCGAGATTATGCCCAAATTCATGGCTTATAACATTTATAACATCCTGCGTACCGTTAATTCTAACTATTCCGGGCGATCCCAAAACCGATGCTATCCCCGCCCAATGACAAGAACTTGTATAAGGAAATATGTATACCAAACTATTATATCCGGACAAATCCACACCCTTAGATAATGCAATGCTATCGGCAGCTTGAGACCAATTATTTTTGTCGCACAAAGGACCGTCATCATACGGAACAGTATACCAACCGAATATATCGCCGTCGGGATTCAGTAATCCGGCAAGATTAAGTTTGCCGAACGAAGCCTCCTTATAAAAGGCATTAACTGAGTCATTTTGTGTAAACATTCTTTCTCGAATCTGATCTGGAGTGATAACTTGTGAAGTATTATTCTGAAAATTGAAGAGGATTACAGCTACTCTTCTGGTGTGTTGTGTACAAACACAGGAGAATTTATTTGAACAAAAGGGTTGGCTTGGGCTAACGCAGTTGTTTTGTGTAACACTTCCCAGATCACATTGACAGGCTCCGGGTTCTGATGAAACAGAAACGTTTGATCCAGCTGCTATATTTGTATCAATAATCTGGATAGTATTTAACTGTTCCGATTGTATTATTATTCCATCTTGTGTTCTAACTCCTGTAACTTTAACCTTTAATCCAGATATTAGATTTAGATCCTGGCTAAGATATAATCTCAACCTTTCTCCGCCTGTTGTTAGTAAAAAGTACTCGATTTCAGACTTTTGATTTTGAAAATCGTCTAAAATTTCAACATCTAGATTTCCTTCCAAAGTAACTTCTTGTGTAAAGGCCCTTGACCGGTTAAATACTTTTCTCGTATTCAAATAAATTGAGGTTGAGACCGTTACAAGCAAAAGAAAAACTATGCCAATTAAGGCAGCTAATTGTTTTTTGGATATAGATCTTAAAAGCTTTCTCAACTTATAACTTCAGATTATTCCTGCGGGACAAGGCTGTCAATGTGAGAAAAGTTTACGGGATAAAACGCATAATATACCCTGCATCAAACATGTTGACTTTTCCATCCAAGTTGTAAGTATCCAGAGGTGTCAAATATTTGGAAAGGAGATTTTTTAGGTCGGTTATTGTAAATACAGGAGTTGGAATCGCAGTCGGAGATGGAGGAACGACGGGCAGGTTAAATACTCGAACCGCAACTAATTTCCCGTCAGAATAATAATTTTTGCGGATGACCCTCTGGCTTAGATCTTCTTCCAGGTATTTATTTACATAAAGGACACCCTCAGTTACGGTATTTGGAGGAATTGTAGAAGTCTTCATGATTCGATTCCCCTCTCCGTCATAAAAATAATATTCGGTCAGAGGGCTTGTTCCCGATTTGGTATAGCTAATCTTCTGAGGCTTACCGGAGTTAACATCAAATTCATTAACAGTTACGTTGTATTCGCCCGGAACGTCATAACTAGTCATTCTACCGCGAGCATCGAAGCTTACTGGAGAACTATTATTTATCTTCTTCACGCCGTGGTAGGGAAAGCTATTGTCTATAGTGAAGCTATACTGCTTGCCTGCGTCATTCCTGGCTACAAGATTATTTAAGTCATCAAAAGAAGAAGTATAAACTGTACACAAGTTAAAATCCCCGAGCTTATAGCAATAGTTCGCCTGCTTAATCCGCGACAAGCTGTCATACAAATAGCCCCATGTGTGCGGGGAAAAACTGGAAATGTCGGATATTATTGTAATATTGCTGGTCGAGTTTTCGTACTGATATGCCAGATTCACTATATTTCCGGAAACGTTTATGCTCCCCAAACGTCTGTCAGTATCATTATAGTTATAAGTTTCGGTCTTATTGTTTCCCAGAACTCTGGAAGTAACTCGGCCAAAAGTATCAAAAACTGAGGTCACAACATAAGTTTTGTCTGGTAACCCGGACGATTTACCGATAACCGAAGTCAAGTAGGGACCAGTATAACTGTACCAGACTGCCTCGGCGGGAACTCCTGTGCCCGTAAAATCCGGGTAACCTATTGAAAGAATCCTGTCCATGTTGTCATATGTATTTGTGGTTACAAAATCATTCGTTCCAAAGCGATTAGACAAACTTCCCCCGAAATTAGCCCTTTCCTCTGTTACCCTCCCATAATCATCGTAACGCAAATAAGTTTTAATCAGGTTATTATAATTATCCCAAGATTCTTTCTTGCACACTTTTCCTTTTGGAGTTGTTCCGCAATCTTTACCGTCTACGCTAACATCATAACTAAGGCGAAGTCGGGGCAAGTTGTTGACATTTTTGATCAAAGGGCGGTTTAAAGCGTCATATGAGGTATTAAATGTCGTGCCCGTCGCGTCTTTAGTCTCACGAACATTTCCGTTTAAGTCATAACTATTAATGAAAGATTTGCCTTGGTCCACATCATCGGATGACAGTAGTCTTGCCTGTTCATCGTAAACATTTGTTGTCAGTATTTTCTGAGTGGTATCTTTAACATTGACAACGTTTCCAAGAAAATCAGACGTGGTATAGCTATTTATGCTTCCGGAGGTTCCGGGGCAGGTGTAAACGAATCTTTCATTAATGAATGTTGTCTCGTTGGTAACTTTCAAATCTTTACAGGTAGTGGTAGTTTTAAGCCGACTGACAGGATATAAAGTGACAAATGAATAAAGCCCATTGGCAGAAACCACTTTGGTAGTCAATGTCTCCGGGTTGGTTGAAGTATAAGACACGTTGTTATTAATATCCATGGAGCTTGAGTAACTACCCGTAAGGTTGACGTATGAAAATGAGGATTTGGTACCCGGAACCAGATCCCGTGCCAGCTTACCAAAGGAGTAAGGGGAAACAAATGTCTCATAGCTAAAATTTTTAACTCCTGCATTACCCCCGATGGGGGCAGAAGCAGTTTGATCACCCCATGAGGTAATCACCTTAGCGTTAATCAAGGATTGGGACTGGATCTTGCCTCCAAGCCCGTTATAAAGATCAAAAGCCTGAAGAATTTTGGTGATGTCGGTCGTATTTTGCTCTGTGCGCGTCTTGGTCAAAACAGCCAAGGAAACCCCGTAAGTAGCGTTTTCATTGAAATGATACTCAAACGCCAGGGAAGGAAGGGTGTCTCCGGGCTTTAAAATTGCTGTCAGTCGGCCAAGAGAATCGTACTGGCTATTGGTCGTTTTGTTGTTAATATCCGTAAGTACGGTCGGCAGTCCAAGGTCATTGAACGTCGTACTGGCTGTTTGACCATTGGCGTTGGTGGTTGATGTTTGATACGCATGGAAAACTGGATCATAGGAAGATGAGGTTGGGTTTCCGTTTCCGTCTTTGGTTTGAGTGACGTTGCCCCAGGCATCATAGGAAGTAACTTCGCTCCGGCCTACAACAGCGCCGCTCCCCAAAAGTGATTCTGTTTTGGTAATCAAGTTCTTTCCGGACGGACTTAAGTTTCCAAACGCCTGGTTGTCGTAATACATCTTCTGCCACTTGTATTTGATAGCCTCAGTGCTATTGTCCGGATTAGTAACCCAAGTTTCGACCGGTTTATTCAGAAAATAAGTCGCGCTGCTTGCAATTCCATAACCCTGGCTTTTGTAGCTCGTTTGTGAGGAAGAAACTTTGACAGGATATAGAGCACCGATAATTAGCTGGAAAACAAAACTGTCGTTTTTGGTCAAGCCTGCAAACTTTCCGTTTTCCGGATTATTGGCGCTCGCGAAATTCCAGTCATAGGTGTTTTGGCTAAAAGAAGCGTTATTACAGTACGACGCAAAGGGAGTCGAAAGACAGCCATTTTTAAGACTTGCCACATTAACACCCTCTTTGGCCGTCATTGTCTCCGACCGAAGACTCAAGGCAAGAGGCCTGTCAGGGATAGCCGTACAGGATTCGGCGTCGGAGAGCGGAAAAGTATTACTTATGTCTGCAACGTTTTTGAATCTAATATAATTATTAGTTTCACTAAAAACGCCGTTTTGGTCAAACTTTTGCGATGAATAGGCTGACCCTGCCCGGGGGTCTTTTTTGAAACAAGTCGTGGGAAAGTTTGCCAGATATTGATGGAAAAAGGACTTGGCTTTCGCAGCCCAACTGGTCACATCGGCAATATTTACGGATACATTCTTTTTACCGGAGTAAACTGTTACTGCCGGGTAGCCGACAAAACTATCATCAAATACCAGCCCTGTCGGACGCTTTAAAACATCAGCGGTTAAAACCGTAACCGGCTCGGCTATACCATAGTCAAACACCTGTTCAACAAAGTTCCCGGCACCACTATTTACAACACTGATCCCATCATAAACTGTTACTTTTTTGAGCCTTGCCCGTTTCAAGCCTTTATTCATTTTGTCCTGAGCAGGATCTGAATTATCGGTATAACTGGCGCCTGTACTCTCATAAATGACATCGGAGTGTCGTTTGGGATCAAAGGCATATTGAGTCACGCCGCCAAAACCGTTATTCACCGCCTTTAGGTAAGTGCTGTTCTTGAGATTGGTCATCGCCGTAGTCCCGGCACATTGTAAATTGACATCAAAGGGCAGACTCTGATAGGTAAAGGTGGTAGAAGGAGGACTGTTACCCGGAGTTACTTCTTCGCTAATACTTTTAAGCATCAAGTGGTAGGAAGGAATATTATCATTCAGCACATACTGCCCGCTTGTTTCATACTTCAGGCGCCAAGAGTTGCAACTCCAGTTAAACCATTCCGTGCCAGTAGCCTGCCATGTATCGTAATAAGCCAAGTTGTATTTTCTGAAAATTTTACTATTTCTCCAAACTTCAATTGCGGAAAGCGATGCCGTATCAACTGAAATCTGATCCGGCGAACCATAAAAGCCGCTATAGACGTAAGGGTATGTGTCCGCCCCAACTCTTTGATCCCAACCCTCCGTTGTAACCTTAGTATCATTACGTACTTGGTTATAGATAAAATTAACGCTATTTACCCCATATGTAATTTTACTTATGCGGCTGCGCATGACGCTAGCAAGACAATTAGAGTCGGGTGCATTTCCCATAACCGGGGTATAAGCATATTTGATTGACTGTCCAAAGAAATTAATCGATTTATAAAGTTTCCAGCCAGTCCTGGTAATGCCGCAACCGCCGAAAGTTCCACCCGCCTGATACCAAGGATTTTGAAAAAAGGCGTAAGTGCCATCCCTGATGTCCCCACCGCTAGCAAAAGCATAAACGTTATTATCCGAAGTGGTAATTTTCCAAATATCATTGTTATTTCCAAAGTCGGTGTCTCCGGGAATGACGTTTCCAGCATAATCCAGTTGAATTTTTAAAAACATCTCGGGGTCTGTCCGCCACTCCTTTGAATCTTTCCATGATTGATTTATCTGCCAATTGCCATTTGCGTCCTGGGAACATTTTGCAATTTTAATACCGCTGGCATCGGTCTTAAATAACTCTCCCGATCCTCCTGGAAAACTAATTTTATAAGTCCAGAAACAGGGATTCATTTCACTGTGGGTATCGATACTGATAGCCGACTCGCCAAGTGACCAACCCAAGCCCAGAGAACCACTCTGACGGGTGAAAGGCTGAAGCATCTTGGTGTTGATCCCGTGCAAAAATTCGTCGACCGAATTCGATGAATAGTTGATACCAACAGAAGGAGTGTATCCACCAGGCCCCGGCGGAAGCTTAACCGGGTAACCCACTGTTGCCGAGCCATTAAAGCCATCGGAAGAATAATTTGCTTTACCCGGAAGAGATAAATACTGGATATAAGACGGCCCGCTTGCGGCTTGGAGGACTTGACCTTCAACCGCGCTTACGCCTTTGACTTTTTCTGTATTCTCAGTATCCTTCTGGTTGCTAAACATAGCTCCCGAAGTTCCACCTGATTTTTGGATTTGGTAATAGAAATCTATCTCTTTATCAAATATCAGCTCTTTGCGAATAGGCCGCTGATTAATTTTCTGAATAAACAAAATTAAAATGAGAACAAGAACAGTAGCAACAAAAACCAGTAGAACTCCCCTCCGAGAACGAAAGAGGGACAAAATCTTTCTGAGCAGATTCACAATCTAATTAAAGATCAAGCAATGGGGGGTGTCAAGTAAGTTCAGTCATTCTAATCAGTCTTTGTAACATACCTAAATAAGTTTGTTATATCCGGATAGGCCCCTGGCAAAAGATTGGCATTCTTTTGCGCCTCATAATAGTCCGGATAAATCATATGAGCTAGGATTTCCGCACCAAACTCCTGGAATCCAGAAAACCTGTATGCATAAATATCACCGGAAATATAAGCCGGGCGTTTAAAAGTAAAATTGTCAACACTGCCTAGATATTTAAGCAGGTGTTTTTGGTTAGCTATCGTCTTCATTGCTTCTTCTACAGTTACCTGGGCGCCCGGTTCATATAAAGGTTCGTAAGGATTTCCTTGAAAATAGATAGGTTTCTCATCAAAATAGTTGGTTAATGCTCGCGAAATAGTCGCGTGGAAAATCTCGTGTACTACCAATCCCTTATAAAATTCTTCAGAATAGGAAGGATCGCCAAAATTAAAGAAGTCAATATCTAGCGTGTTTATCAAATTGTCGCCGCCTTTAAACTTAAAATCCGATCTATTATTAATATAATTGGAAAATGTTAATCCCCTAAGATATTTTCCCGGTATATTTTCCAGAGCTGACAAAATCAAATTTCTTTGATCGCTAGTGAAGCCAACATTAACAAATCCTGCACAAACTTTAAAAGAACCGCATCGTTTAGTTCCGCCGGTGGTAAATGTAACTAAACCTGCCAACTCCGATGACTCATCAACATTCGAGGTAATTTCGTTTTCATCAAACTCGTCTTCTGCCGGAAGTCGAAGCCTAACCAGTCTCCGAATTTTGGTTCTAGTCCCTGCTCCCTCCTCCTGTATAATCATTCCGCTCGGATCACTCCTCATAATTGGGTTGCCGGCCACATAGGCATACCTGTTTTGTTGGTCATTGGCAGAGTCTGGAGAAATGAATCTCCCCAGAGTTGGATCATAATATCTGGCATTGTAGTAGGAAAGAGTGGTGTTAGCATCTTTGATCTGTCCTGTGTAACCTCTTTCAACTGTATTGCCGATTGTTGAAGAGTTGGTGTTTACTTGACCATAAGGAAGGTAACTTTGTTGAGTGACGGCATTTCCGTTCTCGTCTGTTACAGCTACGACACTTCCTAAGTGATCTTGATGTATGAAATAAGTGTGCTCAGTAAGAGCAAGAACAGATTTAGAAGAAAGAATTAAAAATACAAAAAAGGATAAAACTAAGGACAAAAGTTTACTAGGCAGATTCACAGTCTAATTAAATAGCTTTTGGGCAGTAGTTGTCAAATCTTGACATTGACAATTTAAAGATATATCATTTCAGTAAATGAATAAAATCTCACATTATCTGAAATGGAATAGCTTTAGAGACCTAGTCGAAGAGAAACGTTTAAGGATTTTTAGTTTGAGCGATTTAATTAGAATTTTTCCAGCGAATAAGGAGGTTCTTAAACATTTTTTGTCCCGTCACGCAAAAGAAGGACACCTTGTGAGGCTCAAAAGAGGTCTTTATACCCTTAAAAACTTTACCCCCGATGAAATGACTTTAGCTAACAGACTTTATATTCCATCATACCTTTCTCTTGAATATGCCCTTTCCTACTATTCGATTATTCCGGAGTCAGTTTATTCTGTTACTTCTGTTACCACTAAACCAACCCGTACTTTTGTTTGTCTTGGCAAAACTTTCACATATCAAAAAATTAAACACAAAGCCTTTTTTGAATATACAGCAAAGGAAAGAAATGAAGGTTCTGTTTTCATTGCTTCTCCCGAAAAGGCCATGGCTGATTATCTATATTTTGTCTCTCTAGGCACGAGAAACAGGAATGACAGAACAAACTGGAAAGTTGTAGATATCGAAAAAATAAAAAATATCCTCAAAGAAAAATTTGAACTGCCAAGAAAGACAATCTTAAAACTTACAGAAATATGATATTGCACTAACATGATAAATAAAAATCTTTTAGAGGAAAAGGCGATTAAATGGCAAACAACACTTTTAAATGTAGTCAGAGAATACCTACAGCACCGTTTTTTAAGTATACTTTTTAAAGAAGAAAAATCTTCCGTTCTTTTTTTCAAAGGTGGTACAGCCTTGAGAACAATATTTAATAGTCCTAGATTTTCAGAAGACCTCGATTTTTCCTTAGAAAAAATTTCAACTCAAGACTTGGAAAAACTTATTGAAACCGTTCTCTTAGGTTTGGAGCAAGAAAATATTAAATTAAATATATCAGATTCAAAAGTAACATCCGGAGGTTATCTTTTCGATTCAAAAGCAGAAATTTTAGATTTCCATCTAAAGTTTGTTTTGAACTTGGTCGAAAAAGAAAGTCTCGCCGGTGAGACAATTCTAGTTGAACCAGAAATTACCCCTTCCTACACGGCTCAAATTCTTGCAAGAGAAAGTATTTTTGAAGAAAAACTTAAGGCTGCACTTTCAAGGCAAAAGTCACGAGATATTTTTGATCTCTATTTTATCTTAAGGAGCGAAAATTTAAGAAAATATTTATCTCTTGGTTCAATTGACAGGAACAAACTAGTAAAAAACCTTGAAAAAGCGGATAAGGACAAAATTGAAAATGATCTTAAGCAATTCTTGCCAAACAGCTTTCATATTTTGCTAAAAAATTTACCTGAAATTTTAATTAGAGAACTTGAGTAAAATGCCAAATCATCCTTTAGTCTCTGTAATCATCCCCACTAAAAATGAGGAAAGAAATATAGTCAGGTGCCTTAAATCGGTAAAAAATCAAGATTACAACCTGCCTGCCGGCAGGCAGGGGGTAGAAATCATTATTATTGATAACCGCTCAACTGATAGAACTGTTGAACTGGCAAGGCAGTATACAAAAAAAGTAATAATTGCCGGACACGAACGCTCGGAGCAAAGAAATATTGGCGCCAAAAAGGCAATTGGTCATTATCTTCTATTCTTGGATGCTGATATGCAGTTGACCAAAACCGCAATAAGCGAGTGCCTTGAGATTACAGGAAAAAAGACGATTCTGGCGATAAATGAAGAGGCTACAGGAAAAAGTTTCTGGTCAAAAGCGCTTGCTTTAGAGAAACGTTGTTACCAAAAAGAGGCTGGATTTATTCATTCGGCGCGATTTTTCCCAAGAAAAGACTTTCTAACTCTCGGGGGTTATGACGAAAATTTAGTCGCCGGAGAAGATTGGGATCTGACAGGGCGATTTATAAAATCGGGTTTCACTCTTATGATGACAGAAAAATCATATGTCATTCACCATGAACCGGATCTAGATTTGGCTTCTCTTTTGAAAAAAGAAATTTATTATATTAAAAACATCAAAAGGTACTCTCAAAAAAATCCAAAAACGTTTGAATATCAAAAAAACCCTTTTTATAGACTGTCTATTTATCTTAAATCCTGGTCACTTCTTCTTCCCTACCCAATTTTGACTTTCGGTTTTATTTTTTACAAATTTCTTGTCTTTATATTATGGAAAACTATCCGCTAGTAAGCATTGTCATACCTACAATGAACCGCGAGAAGTCTTTGATAGAGACTCTAAATTCACTTTTTAAAATGAATTATCCAAAAAACAGAACTGAAGTAATTATTGTTGACAATGGCTCAACTGATGGAACTATCGAAGAACTCCCAAGCAAATTAAAATTAATAAAAAACAAAAATAACAAAGGGTTTGCACCGGCCTTAAATCAAGGAATTAAAGCATCAAAAGGCGAGTATATTTTCGTTACTAATGATGATGTCGTCTTTGACAGAAATTGCCTCTCAGAACTCGTTAAGCTAGCCCAGAGTGATAAAAAAATCGGAATAGTCGGTGGGAAAATGTTTTTTAAAAATTCAAGAATAATGGCACTTCCGGGATTTAGAGTTAACCTTTGGTTGGGATACCATCCCTTTGACTTAGAAGGACAAAATCGAACCCGGGAAATGGATGTTGCAACCGGTGGATGCATGTTAATTAGAAAGTCCATGTTAGGCAAAATCGGTCTTTTCGATGAGGGATTTTTCTTTTGCGGTGAAGACTATGATTTGTGTTTCAGGGCAAAATATGCAGGATTCAAAATAATGTATTACCCAATTGCCATTGTCTGGCATGAATTTTTAAATACATCTAAAAAAAGTTTCAATTCCCTTTTTGCCCACTACAGAGGCAAGTTCAGGTTTATGCTAGTTCACGCCTCCCTCCCCCAGCTTATCTTTTTCTTCCCGATACAGTTAACTGTTGGAACAAAAAATCTAGCCCCGATGTCAAAGGCGATAATTTGGAACATCAAAAACTTTAATAAAACTTTAGAATCGAGGAACAAAGTAAATGAACTTAAAAAGTGAACGGCTAGTGCCGGATAAGAAAGATAGTTTTTATTTAGAACATATACAAAGATATCGATTTACTTCAAAGTATATAAAAGCTAACCATGTCTTGGATTTAGGATGCGGAGCAGGTTATGGATCACTGGAATTAGTGAAATATGGTGCTAAAAAAGTTATCGGGGTAGACACTAACCACAAGGCAATTGATTACGCGATCCGTAAATTTAAAAATAAAAATTTAAAGTTTAAAGTTAATAACGCAGAGCAACTCGAATTTAAAAACGAAACATTCGACACAGTTGTATCTTTTGAGGTAATAGAACACGTCAAGAACTTCAAAAAATTTATAAAAGAGGCTTTTAGAGTCCTTAAAAAGGGCGGGTATTTTATTTTTTCCACGCCAAATGCAAAAATGCACCGCGGAGGCACAAGCCCCTATCACACAAAAGAGTTTTCCGTTAAAGAGCTTGTAGAAATTTTTCCTAGCGTCAAACTCTATGGTCAGTTTTTCGAAAATTCCGAATTTGTAAAATCTGAAAAAGAATATTTCCAGCGTTACAATAAACTAACAATCGGGGGCAATAAATCTATAAAAAAGCTCTTTCATCTTATTCCGTCAGAGTTAAAATCATTTATCTATCGTCTTTTCTGGAATCCCACTCCCGCCATTCACGAAAATGAAATTGTTATCAAAAAAGGAAATTTTGAGAGAGCTGTAACACTGATTGGAGTAGTTCAAAAGAAAAGTTGATGTTAAAATGGCAAAACATGCCAACAATTGGTATCGTCTTCCCTACTCTAAACGGCTGGGAGGATACAAAAAAGTGCCTCGAATCTATAAATAAACTAAAATTTTCAAAAGATAGAATTAAAGTTATTGTTGTCGATAATGGATCAACGGATGGAACTATTCAAAAACTCCAAAACTCAAAACTTCCAAAACTCCAAGTAATTATAAATAATAAAAACTTAGGGTTTGCGAAGGCAGTAAACATCGGCATAAGAAAGTCCAAGGGTGAATATATTCTCATTACTAATAATGATGTTATTTTTGGAAGTAATTCAGTAAGTCAGTCAATTAATTATTTAATAAACAATCCTAATACGGGAGTTGTTGGACCTGAAGGGCTTAAATATAATTTTTGGTTGGGAAGATTTAAGAGATTTACTAAATCAGACAAACCAGTCGAGGTGGATTGGATAGCAGGACACGCCATGCTTTTTACCAAAAAGCTCTGGAGTAATTTAGGCGGTTTTGATGAACAATTTTTCTTCACGGGGGAAGATACTGATTTTTGTCTGAGAGCCAAAAAGGAAGGTTTTAAGTCAATTCAAGTTCCGAGAGCAAAAATAATCCATAAAGACGGGTCAACAATAAATAACCCCAAAATGGCTTATTTTAAATATTACGAAGGTTACAAAAGCAAGTTCAGACTTATTTTAAGGTATGGTAATTTCTTGCAAATAATTTCGTCTTTTTGTTTACAAATATTTCTATATACTCCATACAGAGGATTTGTACTTAAAGAAAAAAGTACAGTTCCGATGATTAAAGCCTTAATATGGAACTTGAAAAAGCTTTCATTTGCCCACACTGCAAAAACCCCCTAAGCCCTCGCGGTTTCACTGGAATATGTTCCAGGTGCAAATTTACTTACGAAAAAAAAGACGGTATTTGGCATTTTCTTTACATTCCTGACAAAAAATCAGAGTTTTCCAAAAATGTTTATGACGAAATGCATAAAATTCCTTCAGAAAGAATCGATGACGGATCCTACGAAATACTCGCTGCATTTGCTCGCGGCAATAAAACCCTTGACATAGCATGTGGCGACGGATTTATCGAAAAACTCGCTCCGGAAACCATAGGAGTAGAATTTTCTCTAGAAGGCTTGAAAAAAGCAAGAAAAAAGGGTGCCAAGCATTTGGTCCAAGCGGATGCCCACAGCCTACCGTTCAAAGATAAAGCATTTGAATTGGCAGTTTGTGCAGGATCACTAGAACACTTCGCAAATCCTCTTAAGGCCTTAAAAGAAATGGCCAGGGTATCAACAATTCAAATTTTAACCGTGCATAAAAAACTTCCGATTCCTTTTTCTAACTTTCTAAGATCTTTTATCTTAAATCTGAAATCTGTTAAAGATCAGCCGATTGACTTCCCAATATCAATGAAAGAGTTGGAAAAGATATTGACAAAAGCCAAAATGCATATTGTTTTCAAAGGTGTCTGGACCCACCCATATGATTTTCAAATGTTGGGATTCAAAATTCCCAAACTTCTGCAAATCCCTAGCTGTCATTTTGTTATCACAACAAGTCCCTGACGGTAGTAAACTCCACTTACTCGGGTTTACAACCCTCGCAAGTGATTTTGATCCCCCAAAATGTTATCTTTAATTACAAATCAAAGTATTTTGGGTATAGAATATCCTCAGAGTGAAAATAGGAGTTATTGGATATGTTTTAAATCCCCGCTCAGGAGCACGAGCCGCGCTTGACTTAGCATATTCTTTACGAAAGATAGGCCACGAAGTCCACTTTTACTCTTTTTCATTAATGAAAGACCCCAATACCTTGAAAAAATTTGAAAATGACGGAATTAAAGTCCACTTAATTGAAAAATCAAAAACCCTCTTCGTCGGATTTTTTTCCGATTTTTATAATCTTTCAAAACTTTTAAGGAAAACAAAACCTGATATCGTTAATACTCATATTCCCCTTTCGTTATTTCTTGCCCCGTGGGCCAATGGAATTCCGACCGCTCTTAGTTACCACGGAACACAGTTTAATGTGCTGGATGAACGGATGATCGAAAAAAACATTATTACCAAACCCGTCAATTTTGTAATTAATATCGTTATATATTTAAAGACATTAATATCAGTAAGACTTGCGACAGTAGTTATAGGTATATCTAAATATACCCAAAAGGAAGCCAAAAGGCTTTATAAAAGGATAGATGCCCGACTTATTTACAGCGGGAACGCGCCAAGTGAGTTTACAACACAGACTAAAGTATACAGAGCGAAGAACAAAAAGATAAAAATTTTATCTGTGAGCAGAATAACTCCATACAAACAGTTTGAAAAAACAATAAACGCCGTAAGGGATATACCCAATGTAAACCTCACAATCGCCGGCTCTTCTCCACAGTCTAAGTATCTTAAGTTTCTTAGGTCGCTTAAAAACCAAAATACAAAAATATTAATCAATATTCCGGATACGGTACTCGCCGGGCTTTACAAAGAATGTGATATTTATGCAAGTTGCGACAAGTATCTTTTTTTTGGTATGCCTATATTGGAAGCAGCAACTTTTGCTAAACCTTCTGTTTCCTTAAATTATGCCGCAGCTTCCGAGCTAATATCTCACGGAAAAACAGGATATGTTGCCAAAAATCAAAAAGAATTTGAAAAATATATAAAGGCGCTGGTTGACTCTCCTTCTTTGCGCGATAAAATGGGTCGAGAAGCAACTAATTGGGCAAAAAACTTCACTTGGGACAAAACAGCTAAAAATTATGAAAAAATCTTTAAAAAAATACTACGACAAAAAATATTTTGAAAAAAGGGATTACCTCGACCTTCACCTGGCGGAAGCCATCAAACTATTAGCCAAAAACCAAGAACTAATGACTATTTTGGATGTCGGTTGCGGAACAGGTCTACTCACGAAGTTTCTAAGAAAGTCAGGATTTAATGCATATGGCTTGGACCCATTCGCAAACTTACCCAAAAACAAATATTTCGTAAAAGCTTCCGCGGAGAGATTACCATTCAATAATGCGTCTTTTGACCTTGTCACCTCAATATCTGTCATTGAACATCTAACCCTTCGACAAGTTTATGGCTTCTTAAAAGAGGTCAAGAGAATTTTAAAACCCAAGGGCGTTATCTTTTTAATAACTCCCAACTTTGCAACTCCAATCAGATTTTTCCAAGGGGATAAATGGTTTGGTTACTCTGATCCAACACACATCACTTTTTATACTCCAAAAAGCGCAGCTCTACTTCTCAAATCCTACGGATTCACAAACATTAAATTTATGTTTAAAACTAAATATAATACCCCTTTTGATTGGGACTTACCCGACTTCATAAGAAGACTCCCTTCACCTTTTAAAAAATTTATAACCTATCTTCTTATCTCGACGCCTATATCAAATTTAAAAAATAGCTTTTGGATATCCGGAGAAAAATGACTAAAAAACTCAAGATAGGCATTGTTGTCGACCAAATGCTGACAGGAGGAGTGCAACTGGCCGCAATCGAACAAGTCAAAGAGCTTCGAAAATTGGGCCACAATGCAAAGCTTCTGATTTTAATGAGAAAAAAATACCCAGTTGATTTCTCGTATCTAACAAAAGATATTCCACACCAATATTTATCGGATTCGTATCCGCCTTTTTTCAGAAAAACAATAAAGTTCCCTATTTTCAACTTTTTATCTACGCTTCACCTGACTAGCCCGTTTTTAGCTCCGAAGGCGATTAAAAAGACTGACTTCGATATACTTATAAGTCTTGGTACAACTACCTGCCTAACCACACAAGCAATCTGGCACAATCTTAAAATTCCATATATTGCTGTTGTCCATGACCCGATCGTTTATATTTTGGATAAAGTTTATACTCAAACTTCACTTAAATATTTCTTTCCTCTTTTAAAACCCGTTGCTCAATTTTTTGAACGTTCTTTTGTAAAAGATGCAATAAACGTAGTCACAATTTCTAAAGTTCATTATGATTACCTCAAAAAAAACTATAACGTCGAACCGGCAATTTTAGGATTCGGAACAAAGCCTTTAATAAAATTGCCACCCAAACGGGGCGATAATTTACTTTCTTTTGGACGCTGGCAAAAAGAAAAAAATCCGGAGTTCTTACTTAAACTAATTCGCGAAATTCCAAAATCTAAATTGATTATCGCCGGCTCCTGGAATACAAAGCAAGATTTAGACTGGTTTACCGGCTTAGTTAAAAAAGAAAACCTAACCAAAAGAGTTAAAATAGTGCCCCACTTTACTCCAAATGAATTAGAAAAAATGGCCTCGGATGCCAGACTCTGGCTCCACCCGCATTTTGAGGCTTTCGGATTAGCAGCGCTAGAGGCGGCTGGTTATGGTCTTCCTATTATTATTCCGGAAAAATCCGGGGTAACGGAAATTTTTAAAAACGGAGTTCAGGGTTTTTTCCCTACCAGTGTATCTATAACCGAATATAAAAAATACGTCGTCAAACTTCTGAAAAACGAAGGGCTTGCTTACAGAATGGGAAAACAAGCTTGGAGCCAGGTCAAACAAAAATATTCATGGAAGAAAAATGCTGAAGATCTTTTGCTATTAATTTATAGATCACTAAAACCAGATCAGAAAAAGCAAATATTGGTCTTGGAAATATCTCACGCCTTAGGTACCCCACTCGCGGGCGGGGACAAGCTAATGGAACCAATGGCAGCAAGATTAACCGGCGGTTATGATTTTACAGTTCTAGTTTCAGAAGTCGGAGCAAAACACTGGAGAGATGCCCTCTTCAAAAAGAATTTAGAGATCCTACCGAAAACCAGATTCGATCTTGGGGGTACCCCTTTTCCGGTATTTTTAACTTACTGTATCCGGATGTTTAAAGCGGTAAAAGTCATCCTGAAAAAATATAAAAATATGGATATTCTCTATTCATCGACAAACATTCTCCCAGATGTCCTCCCAACTTATTTTGCAAAAACCAAATTAGATCGAGCTACCTGGATCGCCAGAATTCATCATCTGATTCCGCATCCTTTCAAGCGTGAAGGCAGGCTCATTGTTAATACGGTTTCATTCCTTATGCAAACTCTTTCCCTTTATATGATTAAAAATCGTGCGGATATAATCATTGCTTTGAATGAAAACCTCAAAAATGAGCTTCTCAAGATGGGGTTTCCCTCTGAAAAACTCGAAGTTCTAGGGGCAGGAATAAACTTCCAAAAAATACGTTCTCAAAAAATAACAAAAGGTACTTTTACATACGATGGAGTTTTTCTCGGCAGACTCCATTACTCCAAAGGAATATTTGATCTCGTGCCAATATGGAAAGAGGTTGTTAAAAAAATTCCCGATTCTAATTTGGCAGTTATCGGTCGAGGAGCCAAGGAATTCACGGAATTTATTTTGCGGGAAGCTAAAAAAGCTCATATTTCTAAGAATATTAACTTAACCGGATATCTGAAAGATGAGGAAACTTTAAGCATAATGAAAAAAGCAAAAGTTTTTCTTTTTACAGATCACGAGGCCGGATGGGGCATTGCTGTTGCCGAAGCTATGGCAAGCAGTCTACCTGTTGTCGGTTGGGATATCGGTGTCCTTGGAACTGTCTACAAAAAGGGTTTTATTAAAGTTCCACCTGGAAATCACTTAAAGTTTTCCCAGGCAGTTATAAATATATTAAAAGATATCAATCTAATGCAAAAACTTTCAAAAATGGCTATTGATGAGGCAAAAGATCTCGACTGGGAAAAAACAGCAGATAAATTCAAAATAATTCTTGCTAAAATTGATAATAATTGAAAGCAAAGGTATTTTTTCTATCCAACTTAATAATTTTTCTTGCTTTATCATTAGGATTTAGCCTACTGTGGTGGTTTTGGCTCGGAAAAAACTATATCTTCGCAACAAGTCCTATCGGTGGGGATTATTTTAACGCGTTAACTTACGCAAATTTTTTCAAAAACCATCTTTCTCTGCCTCCTTTAGGGTGGCTTCCATTTTGGAATGAGGGATCACCCATAATTGGAGGGTATCCCTGGCTAGCGTTTTACTTAATATACCCTCTCACCAAGATTTTCGATATTGCATCCGCTATGGAAATATTCGGCGCATTCTCAATCTATTTATTTTTAATATTCAGCCTTATTTTATTTAAATTAGTAAGCAAGAATTGGCTAATTGCCGTAACCTTAATTTTGGTTTTAGCGGCTACAAAAGCTACGTATTATCAACTAACAGTCGGAGGATTTTTATCTGCGGCATCTGCCCAGTGGTACTTGCCGCTAATCCTAATTTTTATCTACTTATACAAGGAGAGGAAAAAGAGGGCATTTTTCATTCTTGCCTCAATATTTTCCGGTTTATCCCTACTGCACCACGCTCCAACTTCTTTAATTATGATCTTCACACCTGTCTTAATAGTTTCAACGTTCAATCTGAAAATCAGGGAAGTCTGCCTATTTATTTTATTATCGGTTATTATCGGCTCGATGGGACTTTACAGCGCGGCCCTGCAGGCATTTATGGGATCAGGCACCGGAGTTTGTGTCAGTCCCGAATGTTGGGGAGTATATCCAAGACATCTAACTACCTGGATGAACGTTCTGGCCCCAACTTCGGCCATAAGTATAATCACTTTGGCATTAGTCGCAAAATTTTTCAAAAAATCGACAAATTTAAAGCTTGGGTTTAGCTATCTGGCTTCATTATCGGTTATTGTTATATACTCCCTGGCGGCATATTTAAAAATAATCAATGGTATTGCAAACGTCATATTCCCCACCAGAACTTTTTGGGCCGCAAATCTTTTTATCCTTTTAACAGGAGCCTCATTTTTCAGATCGATCGATAAAGTTTTTCATAAAATATCATTAATTGCTTCGGTCTTTTTTTCCGTACTGATAATAACTTTAATTTTTTCTACCAAATTCGACCTTCCCAAAGATTATGTAAATTCCGACCCGTCCTATATTGCGAGTTTAATAGTCCCAAAATACAAAACCGGGGATATTTCAAAAATCGTGCCCCCTTCCATTCCTGTCAATGATTTTAATTGGAGGATGGATACATTTGATGACCGGATTACACACTGGTGGAATTATGCTTATTCTATGCCTTCGGTCAGAGGTTATTCCAACCACCCTCTCGGCATCCATAATGACTGGCAATATTTCCTGCAAGCATCTACCCGCGAGCCTGATGAGAAAAATCCTGAGGTAACTTACAATAGGGCTTTGTTTTTGCTTGATGCTTTTGGAGTTGGCTTCCACGAAAACTCGGTAGCTTCCTACCCAAATTCAATTCTATCGGATGAAAAAATAATGAAAAGAGTTGGCGAAAGTGGCTTGTATAAAATCTTGCAAGAGTACGTTACGCCGATAATCTACCCAACAAATAGCCCCGCAGTATTTTTCGTCGGTGACAGCGCCGAATATGAGAATTTTATCCGAGTTCTCGCAATGGTTAACTTCAGCTCCCGGGTTTTAATACCCGTCAAAGGCCCTGATAATATTGATAAGCTGACAAATAACGATCTGGAAATATTTAAGGCCTTAGTTATTTATAAAGCCTCGGGTAAAAATTGGGGCAGGATTAATGAATTTACAAAAAAAGGAGGAAAAGTTTTTGTTGAAAAAGGCGAAAACAACATACTTTACGAAACTGTCCAAAACAACGATTTTATTAAAGCTGTGCAATTTAAAGAAATTTTACTCGCCCTTATCCAAAACCCCACGGTCACCTCGCTTTATAATGTTCAAAGACCAAATCCCGGAGAAATAAACATTAATGCCAAAAACGCGACGGGAATTTACTTCAAGGAAAATTATGACACCGGATGGATTGCCTATCTAACGACTAAAGACCAAAAACTAAAAGCTAAAATCTATAAAGCGGGACTCGACTTTATGTATGTGCCTGTAGCCGTAACTAATTCAAATGTAGTAATTTCATACAAAGGCAATTTTGTTGCCTGGTTTTTATTCATAATAACCTTAATAAGTATTTCTATTTCTTTTCTTTACATTTTAATCCCCAATCTTTTTCATCATTCCCATAAAAAGATAAAATCAAAGACTTTAAACTGGCTTAAAAGGGAAGAATTGGACTACTAAATCATGCTGAAATTGGGATTTTGGGAAAACTTCAAAAAACTACCTTTCGAAACTAAAATTTTTGTTGCTGTTTTACCGCTAGGCATAATCTTAAGGCTCGTGGCACTTTTTGCGAGAGATATTTGGTTCGATGAGGCGTTCACTTATCAGATAGCCAAACTTCCTCTAAAAGATCTCTTAAGGGCTATCTTAACGGACAACAATCCGCCTATTTATTACCTTTTAATTCACTTCGTACTTTATCTTGGAAAGTCGATTTTCCTTTTAAGGACCCCATCTCTAATTCTCAATCTACTAAGCGTTTATGTACTTTATAAAATGGTCAAAACAAACTTTAACAAAAAAATCGCAATTCTGGCTTCATCACTATATCTACTTTCCCCTCTTGAGGTTTATATGTCAAGTGAGGCCAGATTACATTCACTGGCAATGTTCTTTGCTATGCTAATAATCTATTTTTTCATGACTGTCGCAAAAAAACCAAAACCATATTGGATATTCTTTTTCACTCTTTTTTTTATTCTCGGTCTTTATACACAGTATTACATCGGCCTTCTAATGCTGCCTTTCAGCATTCTAGTAATTTTCAAAAGAACAAATATATTCTTAAAGAAGTGGCTTTTAATTATATCTCTAGTAGTTCTGGCAGTTATTCCCTGGCTGATTTTATCTTCTCAAACACTACACAACGGCTGCGCTTGTTCGAATACATTGCTTGCATTGCCGGCAACTTTAGTTTCACCGATAATTGCAGGCATCGGAGACGTGTCTTTACGGTCATTTCCACAACTACCTCCGTTATTATTTATATTTTTTACTTTCATATCTATAACCGCTATTTTATTTTTCCTTAAAGGGCTAATTAAGTGCGGAAAGTTTTCTTTAATTTATTTAACTCCCCTGATATTCCTTTCCCTGACGGGTTTTTCCCTGCCAGTTTTTTCCCCAAAAGCAGCCGCAATCGTGAGTCCGTTATTCTTTCTGTTCGTATCCCACGGGATATTAAAATCCAAATTTAAAAAAGTCCTCGCTTTTGGGTTAGTAGCATCGTTATTTTCTGTTTCCTTTATTCAAATCACCGATCCTTTTTTTCAAGGGCAGAAATTCGCTCCCTTAGTAAACACTCTAAGAAGTGATGATCAGGCTCCTATCCTCCATACTTCTACCTATACATATTATTCCTTAAATTATTACCTGGAAAAGCGGAAACAAGTTCTCATTACATCAAATGCGCTTTCACCTGATACTGTGAAGTTCATTGGAGGAGAAAAAACAAATTTCTTATATAAAAATAATACTGTCTGGCTGGTTAACACAAAAAAATGGGTCGATCCGATTGAATATGAAAAGGAAATAACGAAAATATACAAGGTTTATGATATCACTAAAAAATATAATGTTAATTCTGTTTCAATAGAGTATCTTCAGCGTAAAAACCTTCATTAAAAATGGTAAAATGTCACCTATGCCTTTACTCCAAACTTCTGAAAATAAAAAGGGTGAGGTAGAATTCCGAAGAAAACTCGCTCCTCAATTTGAAGGCAAGAAAGTTGTCTACACCGGAGAACCCGGCTTTAAAGAATATATAAAAATAATTCGTGATAGAATCAAAAACTACACGTTAGTTTTTAAAAGTTTGAACAAAAAAGGTGTTACTTTTTCTCCGTTTTTGGAATTCGGGGCAGGGATCGGTCAAGGATCAATGCTTCTAGCTAGTAAATTTAAGGCAAAGGGGTTTTGCACGGATATTTCTTATAAAACATTAAAACTTGCCTTTAAATACAAAAAAATTCTCAAATACCAAAAAATGCCCACTATGGTTACTTGCGATGCTTATAATATTCCCCTAAAAAATGCCAGTGTCCCGTTCGTATTTTGTTTTCAAACCCTCCATCATTTTCCCGACCCAAGACCGGTTCTCACAGAAGTTAAAAGAGTCTTGGCTCCCGAAGGATATTTTTATTTTGGTGAAGAACCCGTTGCCCAATCCATAAACTTAAATTTATGGCGTCGTGCTACACACTTAACTTGGTGGGAAAAAATCCTTAAAGCGACAACGATTCTCCACTTTATTTCAAGAATCGGAAAATCAGAAGTTGGCCACGGAATATTAGAGGAAACCTTTAACCTCGATACTTGGGAAAAAGCTTTAGATCAATTCGAGTCTGTTGAGGTAACTATACGAATTTTCCCACTAGGCCCAACTTTTAAAAGAACCAAAACGGATAACAAAGGCTGGCTAACCCCGCCTTTCTATTTAAACATCTTTCTTAAACTACTAGGCGGAGGAATCGAAGCACTTTGTAAAAAAGAGTCCCATTCAAATGAGCTTAATCACTTAATCACTAATAACTTAAAAACTTATCTAAAATGTCCAAACTGTAAAACACCCAATACACTCTCTACCAGATATAATTCCCTAAATTGTTCTAAATGTAAGAAAAAATACAAAAAGAAATCTGGAATTTTCAAAATGTTCTCATCCCAAACCGAAAAATTATTAAAAATAAACTGAAGCTAATACCTAGTTCTTAAGTTTGTCGAAAACCATAGAGAGTAAATTGAGAAACTTGGGCTGTTTTGGAAATTTTTCGCTATAGTATTTAAACTTTTTAATATTTATTGCTGTATAGTCATATTCATCTATATTTTCTCCTCTCAAACCTCTTGAGGCAAGATATAGCTGATCTAAAAGTGCTTTCTCCGGTTCAGCAATATATATTCCCCCGTCGTATCGAAAACCATAATAGAGTTCTTTTTTAATTTGAGTAAATTCAGCTTCAATACCCATAATTATCATTTTTTTTGATTTTCTCGGAGTTGCAAAAGTTTGGGTATATGGAATTTGACTTAATATTCCATATCTTGAAAGAGCCCCCTCAAAAGAAAGGTATGATGGATAATAAATCTGATTTGCTATTTTTTCAACATTTACAGGGTTAAATTCGAGCTGGTAAACACCCCTTTTCAACCTTATTAAAATGCCTTCTTTCACCAACCTGTATATAGTTACTTTAAGAATTTCCCTTCCATAACCGAAAATTTTTTCCAAATCGGACACGGTAAAAAAACCCCTATCAAGAGATCTCAATTTTCTGATTAAGTTAAGCCTTGTTATTCTTTTTTTAACCATGACTCAATCAATATCCAGCTACCAGCGGAAAGCAGACGATGAAGTTCACGTTTAACTTCCTGTCTTTCAAATTTTCCAAAATTAACATTATATGTGTTTTTCAATTTTTGATTAATAAACCACAAATCGAAGATATCTCTAATTCGCAGTGGGATAATATTTTCTTTCTCTCGTCTAATTCTCTCAAGCGTGGCTACCTGGGCAAGCGCAGTTAGAGGAGTCACTTCACTCGCTAATCTGACCAAACTAAAATCTTTACCTTTAATATATTTTTTACTTCTTAGTGATATTTCTATCTTTATGGTTACGCCCTGTCTAAGCGATGGATCTTTAACTCTGAAAAGAGCAAATAAAGTGTAATATTTTTTTAAAACTTCAACTAACTCTAGGTATGGATTGTTACTAGTTGCTTCCCTGCACCATTTTTTAAAAAGAGTTAAATTAATAGTAGAAATTTGAGAGAAATCCAGATCATCCGAAAATCTGGGAGAATTATAAGCAAGTCTAAGTGCTGTTCCGCCTCTAAAAATTAAATTCTTACCAATCACGCTCTCAAAAATTCGGGATAGTAAAAACATTTCATACTCCTCACGAATAATCTGGACAATAGAAATCCTGAATTTTTTTGATAAATCCTGTGCCAAATTTATATCCATATTAATTCTTCGATAGTTAACAAACTTGTTAACTTAATTAGAAGTATATATAAATATATGTTTTTTGTCAAGATCACAATATTTGTGTTTATTTATTCATCTTCTTGCATCGAGATTATAACGGGAATAGACTGAGAGCATGCCCGTGTCAACCGGAAAAACTGAACCTCCTTTGGTTGATCTGAAAGTCACAAACCCCGTTACTTACATAAAAAGATGGTGGTCAAAAATTATCGGCAACGAGGGAATGGAATTTCGCTTTAGAATCCACCCCCTGACTACAATTGCTATAGCTTTTGTAGTTACAAGCCTTACTCTTGGGATCGGTAAATTTGCGCTATCAGCGACGATTCCATTTTTGAAATACGAAAAACTCGAAGGCATATTAGTTACAGATACTCCAAAAATACCGACAATTACTCCGGATCCCTGGAGGGAAACAGCATTTACCGGAACTTTGCAGTATAGCGGGCCCATTCAAAAATATTACTTAATTACGACCTCTTCCGAAGCTATAGCTCTCGAAGTTCCTGTAAATATAGACTTAAAAGATACCGTTGGAAAAAGGATATTCGCGGCAGGGAATTATAATAAAATAACAAGAACTCTTGTGGTAGCAAGCGCCTCCGATTTGGAAGTTTTACCCAAAAAACCCTCCCCTTTTCCCACAGTTATACCTACTCCAACTCTTTTTGAAACAACAACGCCAAATACCTCACCGACTTACATTCCATAATCCTTTACTCATCCTCCTTTACCCACCAGCGTTTAACTTTTTTATGGGTGGTTGAATAAAGATGTTTCAACAATCTTCCTAGGATTTTACCATGAAAAAGTAAAAGCTCTGAGATAAATACAATAATTACTAACGATAAGATTGAGAAAAACCAGGCAGGAAGGGAGCCTTTGTAATTAAAAGTTAATACAAAACTGGTATTTCTTATGTCTTCAGGAATAGAAGCGTACATAAATCCGGGATAAGCAGGGCCAGCGGAATAGACTTTAGTCGATAGACTATAGTCTTTAGACTTTAGACTAGCACTCCAGCCCGGGTAGTTTTGTTCTTTAAAAAGAACACCCTTAACTCCTTTGGTGCTAATCACTCTTTTCTGGGAAGAAACAAACTTCGACTGATAAACTGCTGGCTCATGGTTGTTAATTGAAGGCATTAAGTAATTCACTATATTTGTAAAGAATTTAACTTCTTCGGGATTATGGAATCTTGAGACATGGTATGGTAAATTGATCCCGCTCCAAACTATCTCTCCTTTACCAACTTTGTTTGTGACTAAAAGAACTTTACCGTGATTTTTCAAAACAACGTTTGATCCGGGTTTAGTGATTAAACTTGACGGATAGGAAAAATTCCACTGATCTTTATCAAAAATGGGTGGAGAAAAAAGCGTAAAATCAACATCTTTAACTAACTCGTCATCTGATGTCTCAATATTCCAGTCACTACCTAGAGGATTTCTCGATAAACTATCAAAAGGGAAAATTTCAGGCAGGTTAGAACTTTGTGATTCGGGATTCTCAACACCTGTATCTATAAAAACCTTACCTCCTCTCAAAACAAACTTTTCGAGATTGGCAAAAGAGCTTTTTTCATTTTTATATTTATAGTCATAAAGAATCAACGCGTCAAAAGTATTAAATTCGGATTTATCTATGTTGTCCAAAAAGTTTCCAAGTTTAACAGGAATCAGGTTTTTTGAAGCTAAATTGGCATCAGCAATTGCACGAATAATGGTTTCATAACCTTCATCCGTAGCAAAAATCCCAATTACGGGAGAGTTTGTTGCTGAAATAATCGGAGATACTAAATCATCTTTCAACTCATAAAAGTTTAATATCTGGTTGGCTCTGGTAAACCTTTCATTATTAAAATCAATTTCTTGCCTATTTTTGATGTAGTCATCCCCCATCAGACGTAGTGGAAGTGAAGTTACCGTTGCCGGACTGGGGCCTGCTTCGACAAATTTTACTGAATACCAGTCTAACAAAAACAGGGTATTGTTAAATGCAATATCAGAAGGGTAATCAAATACGGCCTCCAGCTGATCCTTGTCACTTTTATTATCCTTACTTAAGGCCGCATCAAGCCAGAATGTAAACCCTCGGGATTTAGCCAATGGCGGATCAAAATATCCTCTGGCCAAAGGCATCTTCATCAGCGTATTCCACCAAATATTAATTGTCTGATCTCCGCTATAGAGTCTGTAATCCGTATTTTCTGAATTAATCCATGCCGGAACGAGTTCTTTTTTAAGTAAATCGAAAGATTTGCCCGTTCTTAAGCTCAAAACATCAGGAAAGGCTGAAGAAGGATTGCTTCTTAAAACTATTTTTTCCTTGATACCTTGAGAAAAAATTATTATAAGAGGAATACTTAAGCCCGCAAGAAGCGTGCTAGCTGAAAAAACTAATATTTTCCAATTCAATCCAGGTCTGTCTTTAAATGTTTTTTCTCCCTCTCCCCAGAAAACTGACCCCAGCAAACCCAGCCAAAACGGTGTTGCCCAAAAAAGCCTGTACCAACCTCCGTGATAAATAGAAATTCCGACAGAAAATAACCAGATGTAGATAACAAAATAAATAGTAAGTAAAAGAAAGGGAAAGACCGAGAAAACTGTATCGAATTTTCGTCTAACTAAAACTCTAAATAAGTAAAAAACGAAAGAAAGCGCAAGGATAATAAAAACAGCAGTGTTTGTATCGGTATAAATTCTTAAAGACTGTTGCCGATGAAAAGCGGCAATCTCTTCTGATGTTTTCGAGTCTGTATTAAAAGTTGATGCGGCAACTTTAAATGAGTCAGTAATTATTAAAGTTTTAAGAAAACTGGCGTTGAAAGTAAAAAACAAAACCGGCATTCCTATTGCAAGCGAGATTGCAACGAATACAATCAAGTCTCTTATTCTTTTGGTGAGCTGAGAGCTTCCTAATGAGAAAATAAGGATTATAGAAACAGTCGGAAGCACATAAGCAATGAAAATTTGAGGGTGGCCAAGAATAGAAAGACCGCCAAGAACCCCGGCGGCCAAAAGGTTTTTATAGTTTCTTCCTCTAAGGAACGCGATAATAAAATAAATGACCCAGGGATAAAATGCCTGAGTCGCGTGATTCGGAAGACTTCCTCCCCACATAAGAGTCCCATAGACCCCGACAGAGTATACTCCCGCTATGGCCAAAATTGCCGAAAAAATGATGTTTTTCGAAAGTTTATAGAAACATGCATAAAGTCCTGAAAAGTACAAAAATAAGCTTGCCAGCATCCAAATTTTTATCGAAGAAAGAAGATCCAAAAAAAATGTTAAAGGCAAAATCAAGTAATAATGAAGGATGGGAAAACTCGAAAGAACTGGCGATCCCGTAAACCAGATATAATTCCACCCAAGAGATGGAAACGCAAAATTAGTTTTAATAAGATTGGTTAGGGTTGCCGTATAGAAAAAATCCACTCCCCAGAGGGGTTTTGCATCAAAATACCACTTGGCCATCGGCCAAAAAGCTAGGATTATTACAAAAATAGCAGAAGTATGCAATATGATAGTGATAATTTTGCTAATTACTTTTGACATTTAAAAAAAACGGCCATGCCTAGATTTATAAAAATCTTTTGTTTAATTCTGAAACCTGAATCGAGAATCAATTTCTCGAGTTTGTCCGAATTGAAATGAGTCAGATGAGCACTACGCCAAACTTTTCCAGGACCAAACCTCTTCCACAAATACCAGACTATTGAAAAGGGAATACTCCCGCTGTCCATTTCTACTATCAAATCTCCGTCATCTTTTAAACACCTTCTTATCTCCTCCAGAACCTTTTTAGGATTCACAACATGTTCTAAAACCTCGGTACATATAATTAGGTTAAAAGATTTATCTTTAAAACCAAGATTGTGTGCGTCATAGTGATAGAATTTTATATTCGGATAAATAATTTTTGCAAAGTCTATAAAAATTTTGGATACATCAGTGCCTGTTACATTCGAGTTGGGAAATTTCTTTTTAATTAAACCTGTAATGTGGCCGGATGCGCAACCAACATCCAATATGGTTTTCGGATTTCCTGTTAAAAGCCTGTCTAATATTTTCCACTTTCTCCCGTGCCAAACTTTTTGAAAAAGATTTCTCTTCTTACCTTTTTCATAGTAGTCCGGAGGAACTTGGCGCCAAATTACCTCCAATTTTCTCTTACTTAGATTGTTCATCTTCTTTTTCCCACCAGGAAGCTACTTTTCTCTTTAGCCTTCCTGAAATACGATTAAAAACTATTCTTTCAAGGACCATTAAAGTTACCGTTAAACTGAAAAATGTAATTAAATAAGAAGAGAAACTCCCCCAATATTTGAATTCTACCTTGACCTGACCAGAATTTTTGTTGACAGGTACATAAATAAATCCGGGATAGGCAGGCCCAGCTTTGTATACCTTAGTTGCCACACCATTAAGTTTGATTTTCCAACCGTCATAAAATTCCTCCCTAAAAACAACTCCCTTAACTGGTTTATTTAACAGAAAACCGGCGCTATTAGGTTTAATCAAAACGTTCTGGCCTTCCGTATAATTTGATGAATTCAAAGGAACCAAAGAACTAAGTATATTCATAAAAAACTTGCTTTCTTCCAAATTTGTATACGATTGTATGTGGTATGTCAGATTCATTCCACTCCAAAATATTATTCCTTTGCCTTGTTTTTTCCTTATTATCAAAGGCTTGCCTTGGTTTTTAAGTAGAACATCTACTCCTACCTGGACTTTATCGCCGGCAGGATAGGAAAACTTCCATTCATCCTTGTTAAAAATTGGGGGTGAGAACTTGCCAATATCGATGTTGTCAAAAATCGGGTCGTTTTGAACTTCTATTTTCCACTGTTTACCCAGTCCTCCCCTTTTTGAAGACGAAAATGGAAAAACTTCAGGTAGACTTGTCGCCTGCGCTTCTGCTACGTCACTACCTGTTTCTATAATAACCTTCCCGCCCTTTTCTACATAGCCCAAAATTTTATCAAAGGCTTTACTTTGATTTCCGTATTTATAGCTGTTTAAAATTACAAGATCAAAGTTAGACAAGTCTGTTTCCGATAAAGAATCTAAACTATCCGGCCAAAAAATTGTAATAAGATATCTGGAATTAATGTTATTCATCGACAAGTTTTTGGTTAAAGTCTCGTATGCCGGCCAACTGCAAGCGCACAAAACAACGGGTGAATCAGTCCCTGAAAGGATTGGGGTAACTAAATCTTTATTAAATCTGTGATAAGTAAGATATTGGGAAACTTCTGGGTGTATCTCGGGCTTACCGGATTTAGTTTCATATAGAATATAGGCTCCATTTACAGAAACTTCTTCTGTCTTATCTATTTGATCCAATAAATAGCTAGATGGTCCTTTATTGGCAGACTTGGAAAGATGACCTCCTTCATAATAAGCAATCGAATACCAATCTATATAATATAAAGCCATATTTTTGGCTACATTTTCATCATATTTAAAGTTATTCACCAAATCATTGCCCCCTATTGACTGGTCAAGAAGAAAATGATCACCAGCGTTTGCAGTTCCTATTGGAGGATCTTGATATCCCCTTGCTAAAGGCATATCGAAGAGGGAATTCCACCAAACATTTACCTGCGCATCGCTCGTAAACAATCTATACCTTTTATCATTAGGGTCAATCCAATTCGGAACTAATTTAGCTTTTAGTTTATCGAGACTGGACTGGTTTTGAACCAAGTTGATTGCTTCAGGATGTGCACTAGCCGGGGAAGATGTGTTCTCAATCAAATTTATTGATTTTTCAATCTCTTTATTCAGACCAAGAAATAGAATACCTCCAAATCCAATCACACCAAAACCAACCATAAAAACTCTACCAATATTTTTTGATAATCTACCGACCGCTTCCTTTGAATATCCAATCAAAGCGGACGAAGCAAGTCCTATTGCGATCGGAAAGTGCCAAAAAGCCCTATACCAAGCATGGGGCAAAAATGATATTCCACGGCTGTTTAGATAAACATGGAAAATCGAATAAAAAACTATTAAAATCCATGGCAATACGCCAAAAACCTTCTTCTTATTTTTGTCCAATAAAAATCCGAGTAAAAAGAAGGCCAGTATCATTCCGAACAGGATTAAAAGCCACACATTCGTGCCTGTAAATAAAGTGTAGAATCTGCTTTTTTCAAAATTTATTATTGCCTGAGCTGTTGAATCAGATTCGCCCCCGTTGAAAGTTATGCTTGTTGCTCCCGGGCGGCTGAAAATCTCCAGATTTTTCTGAGAAAGATTAGAAATAAAAGTCGATATCATTGTCTGAAAAAGGCCTCTGGTAGATCTATAAGCTATAAAATATCCAACAACGAAAAATAATACAACATCTTTTATTTTTTCCCGAAAAGAAATTGAGACCTTTCTCGTTCCGAGTAAAAGAAGTACAAGAGCGGAAGGAAGTATGAAAGCAGAATTAAGAAGGTGTCCCAACAAAGATACACCAAAGGCCAGGACTCCCAACCAATAAAAACGCCGATTTTGTGTTTCCAAGTAATAAGCGATAAAAAAAAGCACCAGAGGAAAAAAAAGTTGATTAGCAAAATACGGTAAGCTCCCACCCCAAATAAGAGAGCCGTACATATTTCCAGACAAAGCAACAAGGATACTTATAAGAGCCGAAAAGAACTGGTTTTTTGAAAGTATATAAGAAACGAGATAAACCGAAACCAGTAATCCCAAAAAGCTTCCAAGCATAGTAATCTTTGTGGAGTCAATTAATGGAAAAATCTTTGCAACAAAACCTACAATATAAAACCAAAGATAAAAAAAGTCGGAAAAGGAAGGATATCCACCATACCAAAAATATTTGAAACCCCAGATGAAAAAATCAAAGTTATTCTTAAAGTATTTAGCGTAGGTAACAGTGTTGTAAAAATCAACTCCCAGAATCGGCCTGTGATTAAAATACCAGTCGGCGATGGGATAAAAAAACGTAAAGATAAGTGCTATGGCTAAAAAATGTAAAAACAGCAAGAAAGCTGGTTTTGCGTAAGCTTTCATAAGTATAATATTAACATAGTGAGACGCTGCTTAATTTTAATCCTCTCGATTTACTTAATCGGAGGATTGTGTCTAGTTAGGTTTTACCAATACCAAATTAATCCGGATGCAGTGTCCTATCTTAGTGTCGCCCAAAAATACGCGGCTGGTAATTTGAAATACGCTTTGAATTCATTCTGGCCGCCACTCTTATCCTGGTCTTTAGTACCCTTCTTGATAATCGGAATTAAACCGATCCTTTCAGCCAAAATTTTCTCTCTTCTATTGGGAGCCACGACAATAATGGGTGTAGAAAAACTTTCATATAAGTTTGAGATATCCTCCCCAATTCGTAAATTGATGCTGTTTTCCTTAGTTCCAATAGTTTGGTATTTTGCTTTCTGGGTCATTAGCCCCGACCTACTTCTTCTTACAATATTCGTCTACTATTTCAATATAATTTTAGGGAAAAATTATATTTATGAAATAAAGAATTCCATTTTTTGCGGAATATTGGGTGGTCTAGCTTACCTGGCAAAACCTTATGGATTGTTTTTCTTTATATCACACTTCTCATTTTTTAGCCTTATTTACTACTTAAAAGAAAAAAACAAGAAAAGGATTAAAAATTATTTAGTCGGATTGGCTTTCTTTATCGCCATCGTTTTTTTCTGGAATATAATCCTTTCTATAAATAACCGCAAGCCCACTCTTCAGATGCTTAATTACGCTCACTTTACTTACGCTTACGTTGGTCCCGGTCCGATTAACTTTTTTAATTTTTTAGATCAGGGATTTATCCTTCCTCCGAATAAGGAAGCTATAAGTATTTGGGAAGACCCATCAAAATTTGATATAAAATCCTGGAGTCCTCTGAATTCATGGCAAAACTCCGTATACGAACTCCGGTTAATTAAAATAAACTCCATTCTTTTCATCCAATCACTAACCTCTTTTTCTTTTCTTTCAATCCCGATAATAATCATTTTTGTATTTGTATTAATTAACAAATTCTCAAAAAGATCCCTTTTAGGTAAAACATTATTTCCTTTTTATACGATCATATTTTTTCTACCGAGTATTTTTATTCATATTGACGAAAGATATCTGTGGACAATAGACGTTCTGGTATTAACTATATTGTCAATACTCCTATCAAAACTTTCCAAACCTCATCATTTAATTTACATACTCTTTTTTCTTACTTTTCTTATCCATCCAATTAAAAGTTTGGCTCTCAAGGCCGGTTCAGGAAAAGATATTTATAAACTAAGCTCTTCTTTGTCTCAAAATTATAATATCCCTGAAAAAAGCAACATTGCCTCAAACACAAACAGTTTTGAAACTCTATACGTAGTCTTCCACCTAAAATCAAAATATTTTAACAATGCAAAAATGGGTATAAGCCCCCAAGAGTTGATTTCGGAATTGGAGAAAAATAATATAGATTATTACTTTGTTTGGGATAAACAATTCGAGAACTATGATTACTTAGACTCGTACAACGAAATTACCCAAGGTCAAATTCCTGGATTAAGAGTTTACCACCTTAAAAGAAATTAATTAAAAATGACCGAACCTTTATCTACCAACCCAGAACAAGAACAAACCTTATTTAATTTTTCATCCGTATTTGCAGAACTTCCAAAATCCAAAGTCAAAATCGGTGACTTTATGATCAGCCCACAGCTAAAACGCAGGCTCTTAACGGATACCGATGGGATTGTTAAAAAAAGAGAGACCAGACGCTTTGATATTCAATCCGATCAACTTCGAATGAGCCTGGAGCTATTTGTTCCAGAGAAAAATGAAGAGGATAAAGAGCCTGAAATATTAGCTTTTAGGTTTCAGACAGATGAAGGAACAACTTTTAATGTTGCGAGCTGGGATAAAAGTCCTGACGGCGTGTATAGAAAACTTCCGGTTGACTATCTTATTGACTATGAAAATACTGATCCGGACAAAGTAAGGTCGTTTATCACAAAAATTGAAAAGGAACTAAGATCGTCTTTAGAGGACATTAGGGTTTTAGATAAAAAACCCAAGAGGTTAAGACCGGTTTTGATCAGCGCAGGAGCAGGAGTATTGTCTTTGGCCCTGGTTGCCTGTGACTCTGTAAATACATTACAACAGAATGATGTTATTACATCAAACCAGCGGACGTCGATACAGGAAGATTTAACAATACTACCAACTCCTCCGTTTTCTTACGGCACTGAAGAGAAAAAACCTCCTCCAGTAGAAACGGATCCAGAAATGGCTCAACGAGATCAAGGGGTTGCAAAACTCAAACCTATTCAGGAGTCATTGAAAAAAGAATTGTCACAAGTTGACAACCAAATTTTGAAAGATGCATTTAAATCCGATGGAACAATAGTTTTATCAAAAGTATATGAATTCTATTTAAAAAATTTCATGAATGTTGACGACTTAAATAACTATAAGGCTGTTCTTTTAGAATGGGTTGGTGGTTACTTATCCGGGAGTGACGATTTAGATAAATCATTTCCCGATGAACAAGAAGTGTCGGCTATTCAACGTCTTTCTCAATGTCTCAATTTGACTGAAAAAATCCAGTCAGAAAACTGGTCACCTGAACAGTCTCAGCTTGCTCAAAATTGGAAACATTCTGCAAACGCCATCCTGGATTATCTACTTTCTGATCCTGAATGGAATACAGACTTAGAATTGTTTGAGAAGTATTACGAGTGGCTAGAAAGCGGCGAAAAGGCTGCGGCAGATGGCAATTGGGCTCACTTTGACCGTCCGGAAGCAATACATATAAGTAAGGACGAACTCGATAATATCGAACAGCCCGAGGCAAGGTCGTTAATAGAAAAGGGTATTCCTTATGACATCTTATTCTTGGATGGAGAAGCTGAGGAACAATACAAAAAGTTTTTGTCCTTGTTGAGTATCGTAGGAAAAAATCCGAATTGGATTATAGACACAGACACCGGTTCTTGGAATACAGAATATTTCAGCCCATGGATGGAGGATTTGCCCGTTACTTTTGCCAAAGGCTGGATGCCACTGGATCGTGTGAAATCAATAGATGATGGTACACTTCGTTTACACATCGAGCTACCAAGAAATCGAATTGAGCAAACCAACTTAGCTTTGGGATTTCTTCACGATTTTTGGCAAAATCCATCCAGAGATGAAGAACAAAGACTATTGAGGGCTGAACCATACGCAACTCAGCTATTAAGTTCGGCAGAGGAGATGTTAGAAAACGGCAGAATTACAAAAAACGCCTACCAAGCCTTAAAATATTTGTCTGATACAATAAAAGACGTTGATCATATTGACCCAAAAAACTTTACAGACACCGAGCTAAAGATGTTAAGGCATGCCCAGTACTCAGGGGCAATAATGTCTACCCAAATAGAAAACTACTTCAAGATCAAAGGCGCCACAATAGATATTTGGGATATCATGTATGGCTGGAGAGAACACCGAGCAATAGTCATGGAAGGATTTTTAGCGGAACAAATGAATAAGTTTGGATCTCACGATACTTCCGAGGAAAGCAAAGAAAAGACGCCAGATCAACTATTTTCATTTTTGGAAGAAAACGGGTTGCCAATTACTCCCGCAGAAACAGCTATTAGAATAGTTGAGGTGTCGAAAAAAATGGGCTTAACTAGGAGACAGCTGGACATGCTACTTTTGGTAGCTCAGTTAGATGGACATATGACAGAAAACACAATCGCTGAAAACAGAGTATTCCAGGTTTATCTTTCTAATGACGGTTCTTACTCTATAAACAATATAGCAAAATCTAGTTTAGACCCCAATGCTCCCGTCGATAACCTTGCTCACGACCCATACGATAATTTTGAATTTGAACAATTTCCAATATTTAGTAATCTTTTTGCAGGCAACTCTATTAAAGAAGGTGACAGGTCATTCATCGTTTTTTACTTTGATCGCGCAAAAACTGTGCCTGTCCTCTCGTTATGGTTTGATACTAATACAAACCCTGGTCTACCTACTGACGAAAGCAGTCCGGTTAACCTCCAGACAGATTATGCTGTTTGGAGATCCTATTTTGAAGGTTGGGGTTCAAGAGATCCCGGACCCCTTTCTCTAAGTATGAGGTGGGGGAAACAATTTTACTGGGACGCAAGTGGAAATCCAACGGGAGATGGATATCGGATCGGAACCCAGGTCAGGGCAGCAATTAAGTTATTAAGTTTTAGGCCCGGAGTAGATGATAATCGAACATTAAGTGAAACTCTAGCTCCTTATAACATTTCATACTATACGCCCGAAATGATCGGGGAAATGCTTAAACCGGGATACTCAGGCAATAGACTACAGCAGTGGTCTTTAGCTACAAATGGATTCGGTTTTCCTGCGCTTAAATGAAATGAAATTAATATTCCCCAAGCCTCCTTTCTACAAAGTTTAGAGATCTAAAATAATAACCTTTTAACTGATCAACTAAAGTAAACCTTTTCCAACAAGAAGCTACTATTTTCGGCTTTTTTTTATAGAACACTTCCGGATAAGAAATATTTCCTGGAAATGGAATTCCTTTTATAAAGTGTGTTTTTCTGGTTCTTTTAATGACTTCTCTGTCTTTTAATCTCGTAGAGGACCGGGGTAAAAGCGACATATGAAAGCACTTATTTTTTGTAAAAATCAAGTGATTCCCTGGCCTATCTGAAATTCTAATGCCCCTTTTGTCATAATAACCCTCATTTGGGTAAACTCCTAAACAATGTAAGCCTTCAATTCCGGTTTTTATGACTCTTACCGAACGCCAGCCTATTAAACCGGGCGGTACCTTAGGATGAATGAATTTCTCAGTATTCGGCGAAAAATGGTACACATCCCCCAAACACCACCATTGAGGCACAACAATTGTATCTTTTCCTTTTTCCGCAGCATTCATTTCTTTAAATACTTCTGCTATTGTGTCATTCGTCCATACCTCATCACCATCTAAAATCATAAACCAATCGGTGCCGGTTTTTTCTAACATTTCCTGTCTTAATTTAACCATGCCGTAAGCATCAACTTCTCCTTTCTCAGTAAATATAATTTTTGGACTCTTTATAGAATTAATTATTTTTACGGTGTTGTCAGTGGAACCAGTATCATAAACTAAAATTTTATCAACAAAGTCTAAAACCGAATTTATTGCATACCAGATCCATCTTTCTTCATTTCTGACCAAACAATGAGCCATTATTGACTGCTTTTTCATTAATTCTTTTGGTATATGGATATAACCGGGCCAAAAATAATATTTTTTCCTAAAAGATCTACTCTATCTAAAATATTGTAATCAACCTCTATAAAATGCGGGTCTAATGGAAATTCGTAAGTCGGTTTGAATTCCTTAATTAAATGGTAATACTTCTCTATTGAAGATTGAAATTCTTTGTTAACATTTGGTTTATTCGTCCACGAACTAAGAACTAAATAATCAATGTTTAGATTACTATAATATTCAGCACTTCCGAGAAGTTTTTCTTCATTTGTAACTTCATCATATAACATATCTACACGTGGTGTAGAAATAATTTCAAAACCCTTTTGATCTTTAACCGCTTCCTGAAAAGCTTTTATATAAGTAGCATCAAAACCAATATTTTTGCTTTGATTTATTCTTCTTGATAATTCAACTCTGTCAGGTAAGATATAAATGTTGGTGTTTGACGGAAATTCCGGTTTAAAAGTGCCCTCAACAACAACTTTTACATCTTTATCAATATTATCTGTAAACCAATTGCTTGCTTCCTTTCTGGTATCAGATCTTGTTAGAAGAAAATCAAATTTGACTGTTCCGGAAAGTGATGGGTAAATTATCAGGATCATGAGAGATGGAACAAGAATTAGTTTAATTTTTCTATTCTTAATAAGAGTTTGCAGCTTTTCAAAAATAACCGCTGTAGCTAATGCAAAAAAAGGGAGCAAACTTATCGCCAGCCTTGCACTTTTATATTTTGTCCAAAGATCGACCGTAAATAAGAAAGTTAGGGGCACAATTGATAGTATAGGCGTGAATAAAAATCCAATAACCGCAGCAATAAAGAGAGGTGCTCCAACCCCTTGAGGAATATTGACTAGAAGAAACCACCACCAGGCAGGTTTTCCAGCTAAAATTAGATCATAAGAAATTCTATTGCCAACAAATTGGCTATTAATCCAGTCATATGTAGACTTGAAATTCAAAACTAAATACAGATTTATAAGTAAAAAAACTAAAAGACCAAACAAACCTGCGTAAAATAAATTAATAAACTTCCTCTTTTTGTTAAAAAAGTGTGCTATTAACATAGCTGGAATTACTACCACAGAGGTGTACTTAGCACTGATTGCTAAAGCTATAAGTGATCCTGCAAGTAAATAGTCCTTGAGCTTTCCATAGGATTTAATCCTAAGTGAGAAATAATACACAGAAAGCACAAAAAAGCCTGCAATTACATCTTCTTTTATATAATGTGATTCTTTGACATGAAGAAAAATAAAAGCCAAAAGAAAAGCGGCAATAATTCCTACATATTTTTTAAAAAATTTCTCCCCGATTAAATAGGTCAAAAAAACTGTTCCAACTCCAAACAAAACCCCTGTCAGTCTGCCTAGCAAAAAAAGAGTAGTAGGGTCTTTTAAATAAGAAACTGCAAAATCATTTGTTGAAGAAAATATTCCTATAATACGCCCTACAATAAAATAGCAGCCATACTCAAAAAGTAAAATATAAGGTAACAAAGGTGCGTGAAGATAAAGACCTGCATTTAATTTATAGTTTGCTGCATAAAAAACTGAATATACAATGGCTTGTTCATCAATAATGTGCTTTTGAGGAAGACCAAAATTAACTCCCCAAATTCTTACAATAAGTGCCAAAACGAGTATTAATAAAATTAGCTTTTTAGATCGCATTTTTTATGATAAATTTTTATTTCAGGACCGGCAACAGTTTCGTCTGACAATCTTACTTTATCTAAATTCGTAAAATCTACCCTCCAAATTAAATCCTCGACCAATGTTGGGTTAGGATCAAAATTTTTTATTAATTTATAATTATCTCTTAAAGATTTTTGAAAATCGGCATTATAATCGTCATTTTTGTCAACTGTTGCCCAGCTGGAACTCACTATATAACAAAAACCGGCCGTGATATATTCATCGACATTAGAAAGAATTTTATGTCCTTTAGTATAGGGATCATATTTTTTGTCTAAACGAATCGTACCTATAAGATCATAGCCTGTCTTGTTTTTAACTGCTTCACTTAAGGCTTGTGTATACACACCAGGCAAGCCAAATTCTTTAACTTCTTTAACTCTCCGGTCAACGGCCGCTTGGTTCATCCACAAAGAAGGTCCATAAATCGAAGTATATTCTGTTCTTATCGCCCCTTCGTTAATTAATTTCGTGCCTTGTGGAATATTTTCCTCGATCCATTTTTTGGCCAAGTTTCTCGTGTCGGGCATACTTAAATAATAATCAAGCTTGACAACTCTCGCGAAAGAAGGATAAATAATAAATAAGGATACAAAAACTAACAAAATATTATTAATAAATAATTTATCAATAAAATAAGCAGCAATTAAAACAATAAAAGGAATTATAGAAACTGCATAGCGGGCAAAATTTGGACCCTTGAAAAGTACGAGAGTCAAAAAGAATGTCAAAGGAGTTGTTAATAATAATAAGTCTTTGGATTTTCTTTTAATCAGGATAAAGATCGATCCAGCCAAAAACGCTAACGTTAACAGCAAACCCAAACCGTATCTCAAATAATAAGTCAAATAATAAATCCAAACAGGCTGGCCGTCCGAACTAACCCACTGCGCGGTACTAAGCTTTGTCTGTCCCAAAATTTCCATATATGCTCTTTGGGGAAGAATAACTATATATGGATTTAAAACTAAAAAAATCAAAAAGGCGACAGCTGCCACTATCCAAAACTTTTTATTGAAAAATTTCCTAATCGACCTGCTTACCAAAAAATGCGCATAGAAAAAATTGGGCAGGAAGAAAAAAAAATTGTACTTGGTTGCCGCTAACAACCCGAATATTACTCCCAGCCATATGTAATAGCTTTGTTTAGCTTTCTTGGTTATTAGAAAGCCTAGGAAAAACGAGATCATGCCTAAAAGACCAATCAAAACATCTTCTTTTATATAGTGACTCTCTTGGACGTGCAAAAATGCAAGAGCCAAAAAGAATGACGAAATTAAGCCTACCTTCCTGTTAAAAACTTTTTCACCTATCTTGTAGGTTAACCAAACAGTTAGAACTCCGGTTAAAGCAGTGAATAATCTTCCGGTTAGAACAAAAAATGTCGGATCTTTCAGGTATCCAATAAAAAACTGCTGGGAAGTTGTCCAGTAATGAAGTATTAAACCTATTAAAAAGTAAACTCCATAAAGAAAAATAAGAACATACGGGTAAAGCATCGGGTGAAGAAATTGGTCCGGCCTTAGTAACTTACTCGCAGAATAAAAAATCGTATATAAAGTAAGCTGTTCGTCGAAATGAAATATCGCCGGCAAACCAAAGTTAATTCCCCAAATTCTTACCAGAAGCGCTGACAAGAGTATTAATAATATTGCTATATTTTTTCGAAATAATGTTCCAACTAAACTTTTCTGCCTGCGCTCTTGGTAAACCATCGAAGTTCTTTTTGATAACCGACTCCAATATCCTTGAATACTCATTGATATCTTCAACTTTACAAAGCTGGCCTCCTTTCCCAATTATATATCTTCTTGTTTCATCATCAGGTGCAACTACAGGCAGGCCTGACGCCATTGCTTCCAAATAAACAATCCCAAATGGTTCTTCTAAACTGGGTAATGTAAAGGCATCTGCAAATTGGTAATAACCGGACATTTTCTCATAAGCCACACCTTTTAAAACAAATCTTTTCCTTCCTAAAACCTTAAGACCTAAGCTTTTTATCTCCATCTCTAAAGGACCTTTGCCTAAAACCATCAAACTTCCCCTTTTGAGCTTTACTACTGCATTTATTGCCAGATTTATTCTTTTGGCAGGAATAAGAGCTCCAACACATAAATAGACGGGTCGTTGAAGCCTGCCTCGCGGCAAGGCGGGCCTGCCTCGCCGGGCGCGAGTCAAGGCAGGTCTAGAGTGAAATTTTTTCAAATCAACCCCATTTGGAATTAAAAGAACTTTCTGTTCGGAATCAAATTTTTCTATCCATATTTTTATTTCAGAAGTTGTAGCTATATAAATATTTGGTTTTTGCCTTACTATCATTGGCTCTTTACCCCCTGCGCTTCTGTAAATAAAAGGTGTGCCTTTTAAGGCCCTTATCATTCTGGCGAAAATTGCTCCCCACATTCCATTTTGAGGGAAAATCAAATCATAATTACCAAACAAAAGTCTTGGGAAAGACAAGAGTGAAAAAATAAACATTTCAAGCTCGGTATGCTGCAAAGGCGGTTTAAAATTTTTTGTAAAACTTTTCCAGGCGTAAATCTCAAAGTCAAAATCTTCTTTAAGATAATTTACAAACTCTTTTGTGAAATTCTCTACTCCTCTATCCACCAAGCCATATCTGGGAACAAGCAGGGCGATTTTTAGTTTATGATTCATTTTTAACTTTAGCCTCAAGTAAAATAATCGGCGCAAATAAATTCGGCCAAAAACGTTTCGTTCCTTTAAATTTTATAACTGTAAAGCCGGCTTCTAGCAATAAATCTGAAAGCAATTTATGGTTGAAAAATCTTATATGGCCTGATCTCCAAATTGGACCAATATGACCTTCCGTATTTGGAATTTCGCCGGTTTTCAAGTAGTGCCATCTATAAAGCCAATAAGATGTGTTAGGAGTACTTACGACAACTACACCTTTCGGTTTTAATACCCTTTTGACTTCCTTCAAAACACCCTCGGGGTTGAAAACATGCTCAATTCCATCTCCCCAAAAGACTGCATCAAAAAAGGAGGTTTCGTAAGGCAGTTTACCATCATCTAAATCTTTTACTCTAAAGTTTCCGATATTAAGTCGTTTGACATTTTTTATAGAATTTTCAGATATATCTATTCCCCAAACTTTGTAACCAAGTGATGCGAAAAAAGAAGCCACTTCTCCGCTGCCACATGCCAAATCAAGGATTTTTTTGTTATCAGCTGTGTGTGGAAAAAACTCCGGCAACATCTTATTCCTATCGTATTTCCAAAAATCCGATTCTTTTTTTTCAAGACCCCTTTTTTCGTAAAGAATATTACTACTTTGCATAACCGCCTCCCAGCAAACTCTGCAATTGTCCAACTGCAATACCAAAATCAAAGACAAATTTAAAAATAAGATATTCAGGAAGTCTATTTTTTATAGCTCCGATAACTCCTTTTCTCAAAGTATTTGGAAAAGAGTAGATCAAAAAATGTTTAATATTCTTTTTATAACTTTTTCCAATCCACCTGGCCGAAAAAAATACCTCGGCAAGAGTTGACGGATTGAAATGATAACAAATAGCAAACGGTGCAGCTTTTGCTCTAACACCTTTTAACTGGGCTAATACAGTCACGTCTTCTCCATATCCAATATCTTTATAGCCTTCTGTTTTTTGAAAAATATCATGTCTTATTGCCCGAAAGTTATCGGCCATGCTCCCGGTATTCGGATCTATATGTAAAAAATCCGGAAGATAACTGTTTATTGACCAACACCTTGACCAAACAGACTCGGGATTAGCCACATATTCTTCTTTAGTAAAAGTTGCAAGTGCGTGGTCCGTTCTTATTGGCTTAGTTAGATTTTCAAGATATTTCTTATCAAATTTCATATCAGCATCAACAAAAACCAAAATATTCCCTTTTGCATACCTTGAACCCATATTCCTTGCCTTGGCAGGCCCCGAATGTTTTTGCCTGACATATTTTAGGTTATTAATTTTAAATTTTAAATTATAAATTATATATTTCGAATTATCCGTCGATCCATCGTCAACAACGATTACTTCACTCGGCTGTAAAGTTTGGTTATTAAAGGAATAGAGACAATCAGCTATATATTTTTCTTCGTTATAAACCGGAATAATTACTGAGATTTTGTAGCTTTTCATTTTTTTTGACAAGCAAGTATAAATTGCACTGCCAATCCTTCCGTCCAAAAACTTGTTATTTTATATTCCAGTTTTCTCGACCAAGTTTTCTTCCCCAAAAACGGATATAGAGTCTGCATATAGAAAGGAAGCTGGGTAAAATTTCCTACATAATCAAACTTACTAACTCTAAGCCCTGCTTTATCTATCAATTCCGAAATAGATTTTTTGGTAAAAAAATGTAAGTGACTCTCATCCATGATTCCTGTTTTTGTGTAATCGAATTTTCCGAGTAAATGTGTCAGCCTATTTGTCACAAAGGAAATATTAGGAACCGAAATGATAATTCTGCCACCATCGTTTAAAAATTCAACCGACCTTTTTAATACCCCGACGGGGTTCTTCAAGTGCTCCAAAACATCCGCAAAGATGATTGTGCCAAACTTCTTTACTTTAACTTTCTCTAGAATATCTTTTTCTTCTATATCACCAACAACTATTTGCCTGCAAAAAGAGGCCGCTATTTGGGCTGCACGGAAATCCTTTTCTATACAATAAACCTTGCAACCTTTTTTTGTTAGCTCGCGAGTTATATAACCATAAGCGCATCCGATCTCTAGAACTACTGTCTTTGGTTGTACTGCTCTAACTATTTTTTGGTGAACACCGTATTCATCCAAAGAAATTTTTTTATATTTAAATTCAGTCATTTCAAAATTAATTTATATACCTTTATCGCATCTTTAAAAATACTTTTTCTTTCGAAGATAAGCAAAATAATAAGATAGGCAAATCCTGCAAAAAGGATACTCGCAAAAAGTTTCCAAACAGAATCTAGCAAAAATAACCTACCCACTATTGAAATAGCAAGACCTAATAAAATCGAATAAAAAAGATAGGGTAATACATTAGGCCAAATTCTAATATCAATTTCTTTAGTAACTTTCCTTAAAGGAATAAAAAATGTAGTGGAAACTAATAGGCCGGCGAGAACCACTCCATTAAAGTTCCAGAAAAACACAAGAGGTATTGTTAAAATCCATTGAAGAGCCGTCCAAAACATCGAAATATTTCGAACGTCTTTCGCTCTTCCAAGCGCAAGAAGAACGTCGATGAATACTCCGCCCAAGAGAATAAATATCCCTTGAATTAAAGATAGATACAAGGCAGTTAAACCTAAGAGCCACGAAGAAGTATAGATAATTACGGTAAGTGGTTTAGCAAGCGCAAATATGGTTGCAAGCAAAGGAAAAGAGAACATAGAGGAAAACTTAAGCATTTTTTCGACGAGTACCTTGAGAAGAAGCTTCTGGTTTTGAATACGGGACGCTGCAGGAAACATTATTTTGTCAATTATTTCAAAGGGAGCAAGTCCAGCCTGCCTTACCCCACCCGCCCAGTTGATCAAACCCACGGCTCTTGAACCGGAGATGATCCCTACAAAACCAGGAACAATCGCGGTATTTACTAGATTAACCAAACTATTCGCCTGATAATTCAAACCGAATGGCAGATAAATTTTAAGATCTGAAAGCCTGAAATTAAGACCGATCTTCCACGGAGATAAATAGAAAAATAGGACAAAACCGACTGCTTGCGATATTAAATTGCCCAATACGAAACTTCCTATTCCAAGATTTCTTTGTGCAAAAAAAATCGTTAAAACCTGTGCCAAAAAAAGAACGCTGATTTCTCCAATGGCTAATTTTTTGTAATTTAAGTTTCTTTGCAGTAAAAAAGTGGAAATTGCTGTTAGATGATTTAGGAGTAGCGAAAAAGAAAATATTCTAAGCCAAAAAATCCCTTTCTCACCAAGCTGTCCTTTATATAAAAGATCCATGAAAGGTGCAAGAAAATATATAATTATAATAAGAATCGTCGATGAAATAAAAAGAGTTGTGAAAATAGCTCTTAAATGCTTAGGTTTGACTACCCCTTTCTTCTGGACAAGCGCAGGACCAAGACCAAAATTAACTAAAAGTCCGCAGGCAAGAATAATAAAAGAAATAATTGCAAACGAACCGAAAACCTCCGGCATCAATATTCTGGCCAAGATAATATTTGAGAAAGATAAGATTGTCTGATAAACAAATTTCCGAGTAGCAAGCACCAAAACTCCGGATACAACCTTTTTCTTAATATCAAAATCATCAATCATACCGTTTCCCAAATATTGATCATTTTATCTTTGATAACCCCAAAACCGAACCTTTTTTGAGCTTCATTTCTATTTCTTTCACTCCATTCCTGAGCCTTCTTTGGATGACTTAAAACATAGTTAACCGCTTTTCCCAAACCCATCCAATCCTGCGGACTGACTTCTAACCCTCCCCCATCACCCAAGACAAATGGCAAAGTTCCAGTTTTAGTTACAACACAAGGCAAACCTGAAGACATCGCCTCAGCCAGCACCAATCCAAACTGTTCCTGCCAATTCGAAATTGGAATACTTGGCATCACAAACAAATCCGCCAGTTGATAAAACTCGTGCATTTTAGGATAAGGCATTTGTAAACCGGATACCAATTTTACATTTTTACCAAGATTCCATCTGCCGACTTCGTTTTTAAGAAAACTGACCAAAGGCCCATCACCCACCCATAACCATTTATAGTTACGGCCTTCTAAGTAGAGCTTTCTCGCAGATCTCAAAAGATCGAGCCAGCCTTTTTCCCAAACCATTCTGCCTATACTTAAGATTATTTTATCGTTTTTGTTATAGCCTAAACTTTTTCTAAGTGCCTGTTTTTTAGCAGAACCAGCCGGAACAAAGCGATCCGTATCCACACCCATCGGTACCTTAATAATTTTATTACCAGAAACTCCCATTAACTCAAGATATTCGAAACTTAATGGCGAAACCGCAACAAAAGTGTCTGCATTCCTTAAAACAAATTTTATTTTTTCCCGCCGTCGTCTATTTTCTGAAATTTCCATTACAGGAGCTAAATTCTCGTAAATTCTTACAACCAGTTTCTTTACAAATCCCTTTTTTCGAGCCAATGCCGCCTGATAAGTATAAAGATTTCCTATTTCAGCAGAATCTACCACATCAGCTCCCTTTATCGCCCTTTCCAGACCCCAAAGTCTCTGCGGATCGCCGTCCAGCGCGTACAAGAGCCTTATAGCAAATGGCAGTTTGCCAAAAACCTGGCCAGAACAAAATAACTTTTTTACACTGACCGGAAAATGGTCGAGATTATAAATTGGATCGCGACTTCCAATAGCAAAAACTTCATACTTTTCATCCAGTCCTTCAAGCCAGCCAAGTTCAACCGTCGACAAACTCGGTCCTCTGATAATTACTACCTTCATTTCCTTAACCTTTTTTCCTTCTAAGATAGTCAAAAACAGCTCTAATGTAAGCCTTGCTAACCTCTTTTTCTCCTAAAAAATAGCGTAATGTTTTCACAAAAATCAAAAACGTAGTCTTGATACCGTTCAAAATTACTCCCGGCGGCAGGGTATATTTTTCGAGAAAGTAAAGACTATTGCGCTTTACATAATAAATCCTTTCTGGATTGTCTTTTCCGATACTTGCCCCGCTTCTGTGCCAGATTTTTGCATTCGGAACCAGAAAAACTTTATATCCCAAATTTCTGGTTCTCATACAAAAATCCGCGTCTTCCCAGTACATAAAATAATTTTTTTCAAATCCAGAAAGTTTTTTCCAAACTCTCCGTCGAAAAAGCATACAACTTCCTGAAATCCATGCAACCGAAAACGGCTTCCTTTTATTTTCAAGCCAAAGAGGGTCCACTTTCTTCATCTTTCCGAAAAATTTATTAAAGCTAAGTACCGGTAAATCAACTGGGGAAACTTCTAAAGGGTCACTCATTGAATATACTTTCGGCCCAACAATTCCCACTTCCGGGTTTTTCCGGGTATATCCAACAAGTATTTTAAGTAAATCTTTGTCCAGTTTTGTATCAGCGTTTATAAGAAGTATTAAATCACTTTTGTTTCTGAGGATCCCTTTGTTCGCAGCTTCGGCGTATCCGATTCTTTTTTTACCTTCACTAACTTTAATATTCACTACCTTTACCTTGACTTGTGGGTAATCCAGATTGGCTATATTTTTATGTAAATTTTCAAGATCCAATGGCGAGTTTTTATAACTGGGTATTACAATGCTGACTTCCGGTTTCATATTTGTATTCATTTGTTACTTTACAAAGTATACTAGGAATACTTGATAGCCGTAAGCCATGGAAATATCTGAATATAAAAATATTTTTGAAAATGAAGAAACTCATTTTTTTTACCGCGCCAACCACAATATAATCTTATCCTTAGTTAAAAAATACCTGTCTCATGAGACGGATCTAAAAGCTAAAAGCAAACAGCCAATAGCTATATTGGATGCCGGATGTGGTACGGGGCTTTTGGCTAGGAAGCTGGCTAAATTTGGTAAAGTCTATGCAATTGACATAAGTTGCCAGGCAGTAAAGTACTCAAGACAAAGAAAGGTTAACGCAATTAAGGCTTCGATAACAAAAATTCCCTTTAGCAGCAATTTTTTCGACTTGGTTATTTCAAACGATGTTATCTACCATAAAAAAGTGGCAAACGATATTACGGCTTTGTCCGAAATGTACAGGGTACTAAAAGATAAGGGAATCCTTATTTTAAGAGTTCCTGCAATTAAGTGGTTAGCGACAAACCATGACAAATTTGTACATACTCGGGAGCGCTATAGTAAAAACTCGCTTTTGGAAAAACTTACAAAATCGGGTTTCCAGGTCGAAAAACTTTTCTACACAAATTTATTGCTGGTGCCGGTTGCTTTAGTTTTGCATTTAGGAAATGTTATGACATTCTCCCCGCCTTTAGAAGGCGGAGTTTCACTTCTAAAAGAGAATGACATATCAGGTTCGATTCATCCCCGCACTAAAGTGCGGGGTTTTCTCGAAACTGCTATAAACAAAAGCCAGCCAAAGTCGGGTGTTGTACCCACTTCAAAAATATTAAACGAGATTTTTTATCTGCTTTTGCTTTTTGAATCTCGTCTTTCAAAAGTTATTGATTTCCCCTTGGGCTTGGGCCTCATGGCTGTTTGTCGAAAACCTTCCAAACGATCAGGTTTACCCTAAAATTGGATATGGTAGAATAAATACTAGCATCGAGAAACATTTTTTAGATTTTAGAATTTTTCTAAGTAAAAATCTGATATGGCTGAAGTTGGTAGGCGCGATTTATTAAAAGCAGTAGCTGCAGCGTCTCTAGGGGTGGGATTAACAGCTGCTGCAGAGAGACTAAGTATCAGACCAGCAGCTTCCCCCATAGCCACCCCCAGCTCTAAACAAGTTGAAAGTCGGTTAAACCGGTTAAAAAAGTTGAGACTAGAATACCAGAAGCTGGATGGCCAACTTGGGAGTATGATCATAGAAGAACTGAAGTCAATCACTTTCGGACATTTGACGACTTAAAAACAAAAGCAAGACAAGAAGATAGGGCTTTTGGTGTTGATCAATTTGTCCCGACTTCGGACCCAGCCGGTGAGGAAAGACGCTTGGTTCATCTTCTTGAAACAAAAAGAGCTGGAGACGATGTTCGCCACATTCAAATTGTCGTCAATGAATCAATCCAAGAAACATTTGCCAAAAACCAGGATTCCTTGGGTGTTGATAAGTTCGAAGATTGGATTGCTGCAACTACCTACGTAATGAATGATATACTAGGTAAAGTTGGAGTAAGAACTAGAGCTTCAGTAGATTCAATTAATTTTCTTCTGATGGAGAGTTTGGCGATAAAACGTGGGAAATGTTACCTGCACCTACAGAAGCTACAGATGCAAGAAGAAAAAGTAACTATAGGATGAACTTTTGGGAGGCAATGCTTATACGTTGCCGTTAAGGTATGATGGACAAAGAACCATCCTTATGGTTTTCTCCTGCTTCAGTTTCCTTTATTAAGGCTATGGAGATTAGAGACCCTAAATGGCGTGGGGTAGTCCGCCACGGTCTTCCTTCAGTTCCTCATCCCTATTATGTTAACGGTAAAAAGGAAGTGCTTTCTTATTTTTTCCCCCGGGCAACTTTTGTAAGAATCTTAGATAAAGATAGAGTTGATATCACTACCAATGTTGATCCTACGGCCCGTATGCTTATTCCGCAGGGATCTGCAACGCCTGTAATCGAATATCTTCGAGGTATTTCAAGAAAAATCTGACGTACCTCAGCAGCCAGGTTGCCTCACTATTGATGATACGGCAGCACCAAGAATAAGTAATCCGGCAAGACATAGCATTGATACATTTTGGTTTTCATTTAGAGTTGGTGGCAAGGACTTAATCATTCCAAGGCATGCTTTAAACATGATTGCGGCAAAAAATCTTCAAGTAGGAACTGAATTGAAACCAAGTCTTGATTTACGACTTAAAAAAGACTTGAATGCGATTGACACGACTGATCAAAAAGTTTACTTCATGCTCAATGGAGATTCTAGGGCCCAGGATCCGAGCGTTTTTGCAACCCTTGAACTTCCCGACACAGGAGACAGTCCAGATAGTAACTGTATTGTAGTTTATACAAATCAATATCTACCAATTGATAGGCAGGGTGTAGGGGTTGAACCCAAATAAGGTCATAAAGTTTTTCTACCTTATTTATAATTTTGTTAGGTTAACTAGCATGTACTTTAATTGTTGACTAGCCGGCAGATTTAGTATATGATTAAGATCAATATATATGAAAATAACCTCGATTAATCAAATTAAAGACTTAATAAAATATCCGTTATTAAGCCGTAAAATTCATACCAATTTCTACCAGCACATTTCTCACGAGAAAGAGGTTACAATTTTACTTGGATCCAGACAAATAGGAAAAAGTCAGGAAATATATAAGTGTATAAAAGATTTAATTAGTCAGAATCCCGCAGATATTTTTTTTTACAATCTCGATAATATACCCGACGAATTTGACACACCTGAAGTTTTTCTATCTACAATTACAGCCCAAAAAACTGACTTGGACCGGAAAACTTATATTTTTTTGGATGAAGCCCAGCGACTCCCCAATGTAGGTCTATTTGTTAAATATCTTTATGACCAAAATAAAAATATAAAATTTATTCTAACCGGATCAGCCTCGCTTGATATTAAAGCCAAAATTAAAGAACCATTAACAGGAAGAAAAAAAGAATTCTTTCTTTCCCCTTTAACTCTCAATGAAATATTAAACTTCCGCGGAATTAAATCTAGTCAAATAACATCTAATTTCCCTCTTTTGGAAAAAATATTAGATGAATATTTACTCTTTGGTGGCTATCCGGAAGTAGTTATTTTGGAATCAAAACAAAAAAAGACTGAAAAAATATCAGAAATAGCTAATTCTTATATAGTAAGGGATATTTCCGCTTTTTTTGATTTTTCTACAACAAAGACTATCCAGTTAGTTTCAAGATTTCTGGCAGAAAGCATTGGTAATATTTTAAGTAAAGAAAGCATCAGCAAAATCGGAGATATAACAAAATATCAAACAGAAAAAGCTCTTGAAGCACTGGAAAAAAGTTTCATTATCAAACTTCTCCCACCGCTTGCCAAAAAACCTTCGAAGGAACTAATCCACAGACCGAAAGTGTTTTTCCAAGATACAGGTATAAGAAACGCGATCTTGGGTAAACTCGAACCAACTCTAATAACAGCTGATAAGGGTCAGTTGTTTGAAAATGCCGTAGCAACTGAACTAATGTCGATATACGGAATAGACGCATTAAGGTTTTGGCGAACAACTAACCAAACAGAAGTTGATTTTGTTATTATAAAATCAAACGGTAAGGCTAACGCCATTGAAGCAAAATATCAATGGGCAGACAAAAAAACACTGCCAAAAAATTTGCAAAGTCTTAAAAGAAATTATCCTGATTTAATTGAAGAAATTGAGGTTATTTCAAAAACTAATTTTTGGAAACTCCATGAGTAAACATGAATAAAGGGCCAAGTATAAGCATACTATTTCCTTGCTACAATGACCAAGGTAGCATCGGGAAATTAATTGAAGATGCCGACCGGGTTGCTAAAACATTAACTAACGATCATGAAGTAGTTGTAGTAGACGACGGATCAACAGATAAAAGCAGAGAGATTCTTAAAAAACTCCAAACTTCTAGATATCCAAAACTCAAACTTGTCTTCCACAAAAAAAATCAGGGTTACGGAGGAGCTTTAAGAAGCGGTTTTAAGGCGGCTAAAAAGGAATTAATTTTTTATACGGATGGAGACGGACAATATGATGTCCGTGAACTTCCCTTGCTTTTTGACTTGATGACAAAAGACGTAAGTTTTGTCAACGGAATCAAAATGACAAGACATGATCTGACATATAGGATATTTATCGGAAATCTCTATAGCTTTATCGCCCGCTGGGCTTTCTGGCTTCCTGTATATGACGTTGATTGCGATTTTAGATTAATAAGACGCGAAATAATCCGGAAATTAGATTTAAAAGTGAAAAGCGGTGCAATCTGTGTGGAACTCGTTAAAACGTCCCAGAGGGCAGGAGCTAAATTCAGACAAGTTTCTGTTCACCACTATGAACGCGAACATGGCCAATCACAATTTTTTAGAGCCGACCGGATTTTCTCGACATTAAAGGAGTTCTCAATTCTGTGGTTTAAATTGATGGTGTTTCGTTTTCCACAAAACCATTCCAATAATGGTAATCAAAGTTAATATATACCCCAGCCACTCGTCCCACGTTCTGCCGCGTTTAAGGCTGATGCTTATATCGCCAGGTCTCGGGGTATTTATCACAAAAAACCCAAGCGGGTCTTTTTGAATCTGTAATTTATTTCCATACTGATCTTTGGCCTGCCAACCTGGGTCGGCAGTCATTTGAACTAATATCCCTTCCCCGCTGGCAACGCTACCCTTAATTTTGTAATTATCATTGTTTACTACTTCAAATGTAGTTTCGTTAAGGCTTGAATTTTCCACCCAGTCTGCATAAGCCAAAATTGGCGCTTTGTCATCAGCTCTTTTAGGTGACTTAAGCCCGCCCGCTGGCGAGGCAAGTAACTTAAGATTGACGGGCTTAGCTAAGGAGGATCGTTTTAGGGGTACTTCATAGATAACGTCTCCGGACTGCTCAAGTGAAATCGGGAAAGTTTCAAACCTCTCTAGATTCTTTGTTTCTTTGTAGAGTTCCATTGAGGCCGGCGTAGTAACAACCGCGTATTTCACGTTGACAATCGTTAGCCAGGCAAGTACAAGCTCAGGATCTTTGCCGTTTGCCAGTTGAAAATGAATATGGTTCTGCCAGGGATGGGTCGCCGCCTGAAAAAGCCCGCCTCTTACCTGCCAGACATTAGTAAAAAAGTTTAGATAAAATCCATAATTCCCGGGAATAAAAACCCTTTCCCCTTTCTTTTGGTCTACATGACCATCTAACCATTTAGCTATTTTATATTCACTTCCCTTCCCCAAATCAACAACCGCCTCTCCCGCCTTCGAGGCAATCGGTATAAAAGGTTGAATGTAAACTATTCCTAGTATAATTGTTATAAAAGTTATAACTGTTATAAAAATCTCAAAAGCTATATGTTTTTGTCCAAGCTTTCTTGCTATAACCCCTACCAAAACTCCTATCAGCAAGGATAACGCCATATCTGCCTCCGTGTTATAACGCAAAGCTTGTGGCAGAAGTTCCACTCCGGTTTTGTAATAAGTCAATACCACGCAGAATAAAATTAAGAACCACAAAAGTGAGGAGGCAATTCCAAAGTCCCGAATAACTTTTTTAAATACTATATGGAATATTCCTGCCCCTAAAAGTATTGCTACCCATCCCCAGGGAAAAAGCGCAATTAGAATACTCGCAGTTCCCTGTCCCTCGCCAAAAAAATTCTTTATAAACGAAAAGTTATACCAGAGAGAGATTAGTCCCAACGCAAGTACAAGAACCAGAATCAACGAAAGAAGTACCTTAAAAAGGTCTTTAGTTCTCACAACGGCAGATCTGGCAAAAAAGATCGATCCAGTTAAAAGAAGCGCTGCAAACATTCCCAGGGCATTAGAAAGAGCCGTAAGGCCGAGAAAAAAAGAGGCAAGAGTTAAATCCATAAATCGGCTTTTTCTTAAATACCTGGCAAAAAAGACTCCTGCAAGAGGCAGAAATACTAAAGACAGGGTGTGCGGTCCTTCGCCCCAGCGTACTAAAATAGTAAATCTCCTTGGGTCAAAAAATTGTGCCGATATCCGGTCACCCAGAACACCCTTATCAAAAAAGTAAAAAATTGTCGGTGCTACCGAATATAAAATTCCTGAGAGCAAGCCCCCGATAAAGCGCTTTGAAAGGGTCCAGCCCAGAAAAAACAAGGATATAGGAGCCAGTATATAACTCAGGCCGGTTAAAAACCGGTAGCCTTCCCATAAAGGCATAGATATAATTTTATTTAATAAAAAAATTAGGTATGGCAAAAAGGGCGTATAAAAAAGGTGATATGGGAACCCCAGATACCAAAACGGAGCCCAACTACGAAAACCAAAATCTCCCAAAAATCTAGCCATCGAAACATAAGAGACCTCGATCGATCCCACGTTTGCGGGGCCGTTTCCCCCATTCATCCATGTAGATATAATCTGAAAGTTAACAAAACCGATAATTACGGCCCCTACTAGGACTCCAAGGGCAGAGGCGATTGTTTTAGTTAGTTTATTGAGCTGCATCGACTTTGTTTACTTTTACTCCAAGAAAAGCAAGTGTAGAAAGACTTATTACTGTTATAACATAGCCCAAAACTTGCGACGCACCGCGAAACTTATCTTTGGCGATCCAGATCTCGCCTTTTTCAACACCAGTCCACATTCCCAAGACATTAGTTTGTGTCTTAATTAGATTATCGCGACCAAAAATAATTGCTACAAACGAAAAGAGAATCGATAAAACTATAAAAAAGTGGGCAAAAAGACGCCCCTTACTAGACTTTAAATAGTCGGTGAACTTGACTACAACGACACCCAATAAAAAAGCTAATGAGATTCCAAATTCGGGGGCATAGCGGGAAGGGTTTTCCGGGAAAAACCCGCCGCCGGCAATAACAATTGTCGCAAATGCAATTGTAAAAAAGCTGGCCATAAAAAGAGACTGCAAATCCGGCTTTCTATCGAAAAATAAAAATCCAAACGAACCAAAGATCGGCAACATAAAAAAAGAAATCGGAATAAGACGGCTAATCATAAGTCTCACATCTTCTCCTATAGGACCTGTTATCATCCAATAAAAAAACACAGGATTATACCAAAATGAGTTGAGTCCACCGGCAAAAACTAAAACAGCAATAAGTCTAATTAATTTCAAGCGACCGCGTCCGAGTAGTACCTCCGAGAATGCGGTTACCGCAGCCAGAATACTAAAGGTTAAAAAGCCGAAAGGTGAAATCAAGGCAACAACACCGGCAGAGATAGATGCGATCACAAGATCTAGAATTTTTCCGTCTCTGGCAAAATTTAAAAGTCCATATAAAGCCAGGGGTATAATCGCGAGGGTCGCCATGTGCGATGATTCTATTCCCAATAACGCAGCTTTCGCCCTAACCTCCCCAAAGGGATAAAAAGGCAAACTTACCATAAGAACTGACAACATCGATATTAGTTTTCTGCCTGTAATCTTTTTTACAAAAAAATAAAAAGAGAAAGGAAATAGCAAAAAAAAGATTATATTTACTATTTGCATTGAATACTGCAATGGTACTCCAAAATACTCTATCACTTTGGCAATAAGAGGAACGACCGGTCCCGAAAAGACCACATCAGGCGAGGCGGTTCCAAAAAACGGATAAACAAGATATAAATTAAGAAATAAAACGGCAATTAGCCCAAGTGCCTCGGAAATCGTATTATTCCACCAAGCCCGGGTTATATTAAATCCTGATTTGGTCAGAGAGATTTTTTCAGCCAAGCGGGCTGATCTTACCGCCGCAATAGTTTGAGATTCCTTTGGAACTTCTTCACCCATTTATTTAATAATTAAGTATATAACAGCAAGATGTGTCTGAATACTTTTACTTTCCTTCAAGGATGAATTTATAACTAAACCACCAATAGAAAAAGAACCATGCAACGGTAAATAGTGTTCCTCCGTAATCATGAACCACTGTTGCGGGAATCTGACCAAAATAATAAGCGATAACTGTGACAAAACTAATTCTGACTAAATTTATCAAAAATGTTCCGGAAAGCCCCAAAAGAATCGTCTCTATTTTTCGACCAACCGGGTGGTTTCCGGAAAGACCCGTAAAAAGCGTTAAAAGAAGTAAGATTGCACTCTGCCAACCTAAGCAATTCCAGGAAAAATAAATCCCGGTCGTTGAACCATCGGGGCGCTTTATAAAAAGATGTGAAATTGTCGGCTTTCCTTCTATTCCGAAGGGCTTTAAAATTATAGAAACCGCCCGGGTTTCAAAAGGAACTATACTACGAGTCAAAAAAGTATACACTCCGCTTTTCTCCGCAATCTTGGTCAAAATTTCATTGAAGGTGGTAAACAAAGGAAGACTCATTAAAAGAAACACGAGAATAATAAAAAGGTTTTTAGAAACTCCACGAAATCCGGTTAAGACACTTTGACCAAAAGGCGATTGAGCGGATTTTCTTTTTAAAATTTCCTCTTCCATAAGCTTTTAATTTCCTCACTTGATGGCCTCATCATGAATAGTTAACTGTCTTTCTTCAAGTATGAATTTGTATGAGAACCACCAGAAGAAAAATAACCAGACAATGCTTATTAAAACTCCCAGATAATCATGGACTATGGATGCAGGAACCTTGCCAAAATGATAAAGAAGGATAAGCACAAATGAAATTCTAAATAAGTTCATAAAAAAGGTTCCCAATAATCCAATAAGAATTACCTGGGTTACACTGGACCTCGTAAATCTTCCCTGTAAACCAGTCTTTAAACTGATCAGAAGGATTATGAAAGACTGCCAGCCGATACAGTTCCAGGAAATAAATGTACCATAATTGACTCCGTTTTTAACAACAGCTACTGAGTTTGGTAGTGTTTCCACTCCAAACAAAGAAATAAACGTCTTAATAAGGGCTACTTCATAGGGTACAAAATATTTTTCAACAGGACGGTATAATAGGCTATTCTCAACAATTTTTGTTAAAAGCTCGTTGAAAGTAGTCACAAACGGCAAAACCATCAATATGATTACCACCACTAAGAAAAGATGACCAAATGTCTTTTTAGCCCCCTTCATTCTCCCCTCCTTTCGTTAATACTTTTTTAACTTTCTTTAAACCTTTCTTTGTTTTCTTTAAAAGAAATACAGGGAATCCTTGAAGTATTGCCAATACCCTTCTTAATACATTAAGGATATCCTGGGTTAACGTACCTGCTTGTAAGCTTTTAAATATTTTAGGAGTCAATAACGCAAGTGGGGCAAGTGCTAATGCATACTCCGGCACCGGCGCACCGATAAAAGCAATCATAGTTCCGGTTTCATATAAAAAATTATCTGCAGAAGCTCCTGAAGAACGCATGCCTATTCCGGCGGCATTTGATGGATAAGTTACCGAATCAGTTGTTAATGTGTAAAGAGCCGGACTGGTTGTAAGAGTAACTGCGCTCACTGAACCATTATCCACAATTCCTGGCGTTCCGGCGGCTCCATTTCCTGTTTTTGCCCAGATCCAGGCAGTTCTAGCAACTAAAGTATTGCCGCTAATATTTACATCGCCTGTACTTGCTGTCTCAAGAGTATAGTTTTGCTGGACTTGTGTTGATCCAGCCTGCTGCTTATAGTTAGTTTCACTTATTGAACGCTCGTTTACGGCTCCCGTACCGCCTGTAGTATCGAAATTATTGGCATTAACCGTGTTGGGCAACTTGGCAGTGACCCGGATGTCGCCGATATCAGTTAATGCATTTGAATCATCGACATAAATATCATCGGCTTCTAAAGCTTGTAACAGATCGCCAGGAGCACTTCCCCAGCCCAAACGCAATGTGTTACTCACTGTTGTGGGCAAAGCGGTACTACTGGAAACCGAAATATCCTGGGTCCCGTCTTTAAACAGCCTTAACTCATAGCTTGAAGTGCTGGTTATGGTATAGGCGACACTCAAACGATACCATATTCCAGTAGATAAGGTACTGCCGTCTGAACCTAACTGGGTAGTACCGTTAGAAAATTGTAACACTCCCGCGCTCGTCACCTGGACTCTAAAAATAATAGCCGGAGTAGAGGTCATTATCTGAATAATAGGAACTGTAGTAGAAGCAGGAAATTGACCAAAATAATAATATACAGAAATGCGCCTCCCGGCATCTGCCAATATGCCGGTTTTTGTCACTGTTGTAGCAGCATTAATCAGCGAGGTATCGAATTCAATCGAACCTCTTCCTGTGTGGGAATTAATTTGATCTTGGGGCGGATTATTTGCAGTGCTACTCCAGAACGTAGTGAGGTCTGTTCCGTCAAAACCAGCTTCCATAAATATGGTTGTTACTGCATCAGCTGCAATCTGCCATTGTCTTTCCTCTTCAAAATCCCCAATTTTTAAAGGACCTGTGAGGTAAAATTGAGGCGAATCGGGGGGAAACTTGATTGTATATTCCAAATGGTATGTCTCCCCTTTCTTCCAATCCACCTGCCATTGAATAATTTTTAATTTACAATTTTCAATTTTCAGTGAATTTTCATTTTGACAATTTTTATTATCTTGTATTTGGGATTTAGAATTTAGGATTTCAAAGTTATCGGGAACCCCTTCTTCCACTTCTCCTTTAAAATCCTGATTTGCTTTTATTGTAAGCTTTACCGGATACTCTGCCGGCGGGTAAATCCTGGTTGGATATGACGTTCTTTCAATGTCAAAGGGAACACTATCTCTAACTTCTAATGTATCTTCAATTGTTTTTTCTCCATTTGCTGTTTTGGCAGTAAGGTTAAGGGTATAAGTTCCCGGTACTTCTGTCTTAAATTCTGAAATATAATCAGCTATATTGGTCACACTCTGTTGACTGCACTCTCCACTCTGTTTGATTTTCCCATTTTCTGTCGATAACTCTTCCTCAATTTTTGATTTTTCATTTTTAATTTTTAATTTAAATTCTGCATCACAGACTGTGTGTCCCCTGTCATCAACCGCTCCAAAGCCTAACTTGGCGACCTCGCCGGGAATATAAATACTTTTGTTGAAATTCATCGCCAGGACTCCCCAGCTAAAGTCTTGCTCTGATTCAAAATACTTACCGTTTGTATCCTTAGCTTTTACTTTGAGAGTATATTTACCAGGTTTGGGATTCTTCCCTGACTCTGACTGGATAACAATTTTATTATTATTAACTACCTGAGAATGGAGATCTTTTACTTCCTGTCCGTTAAAATCAAGAACTTGGGATTCTACTTGGGGTTCTGCAGCATGGGTCTCTCCCCAGGAGAATAACCTATCTAACAAAGAGACACTCTTTGCCGGAAATTTAAGTGTAAACTTGGGACTGTCATTGACTCCAAAATTATCCTTTCCAGCAATAGTTAATCTTGAGGTCATTTTGTCCAAAGTAGAGTGGAAAAATATATTAAATCCCTGGTTAAAAGTTAAGGCATTAAGAGTAAGTGTAAAAATAAGCATGACAGACAATATACCCTTACCTACCCATCTTACCCTATTTCTTTTAATACTAAATTTATTAAAAGTGTTGTTGGCTGTAGCTAAAGATAAATAACTGCTGAACCCGCCTACATCAGCTATGCTGAAAGCATTGCGAGCAGGCTGTTTAACAGTTAAGCTGTTAACTGCGGTACGAGACCGACCTGCAAACACTCCGGCAATAAACCTAGCAAACATGCCTCTGGAAAGAACATCAGTAATTCTTCCTGTTTTGGGAGTCCTAAACCACGGTCCTTCCGCTCTCTCCAGGAAACCCTTAATTGCTGCATATGCTTGGAAAGGGACTAAAATATAACTTAATGCAACAAAGGAGGCCAGACCAAGATAATCGCGCTCTTCACCTTCTTCCAGAAATATCCCTACCGCATTCATCAAAGGTAAAGATATGAAATTAGTTAGAACTAAGCTCCATCCCCAGAGAGCTGTCCAGAAAGGAAGACGGGCAGGAAATATTGTTTCAGAGATAAACC
>Ga0155811_112_pt1 | contig 58404 bp, 50 predicted proteins | sample RifCSPlowO2_01_FD_107465 | JGI IMG/M metagenome (GOLD analysis project Ga0155811, IMG submission 107465) | Candidatus Woesebacteria bacterium RIFCSPLOWO2_01_FULL_38_20
ATTCGAAGTTAGTTCGTCCAAATAAAATATGCCAAGGTGAAATAGCCAACAAGAGGGTGGTTAGCAATGAAATATAGATAGAAAGTTTTTTTGGAGCAATCCTTCGTATTAAAAGAAAGAGTATTGGTAATGTCAAAATGCTGAAAAAGAATGACGGAAACCTAACGGTAAATTTTGTCAAACCGAAAATTGGAATTAAAGGTACAATTAGATAAATATAAACCGGTGTTTTGAAATCTGTAAAGGATCTAAATACAATCGGAAAAAATTTTCCAAATTCGTCCTTACCTGTTTTCAGAATTGAATAGGCATTATATCCTTGTGCCGCTTCGTCTAAATATAGTCCTGAAGGCGAGCCTCCTAATTTATAAAATCTTGTAATAATCCCTACGAAGACAATTATTGATAAGACAAATACAATAAATATTTTGTTTTTCATCTGAGTACGAGAATTCTAATAAGTTGTGGAACAGTAAAGATCAAAAAGATTAAATATAAATATTTGTTTTGTAATTTGTTGACTCCATGCAGTATTACGAGGCTTAGAGGCAACCATAATATAAAATCATTTCGATCAAAGGAATTCAAAACTATTAAAGAAATTAAAGAAGCAAAAAGCGTAATTAGAACAAATTTTTTATTTTGGTTTTTATTTATTGTATAGAGACCAAATATAAAGAATATTAAGCTAACAAATGGAAACTTATCTATGTTTTGGTTATTAACAATTATTTGTCTTGGTTGAAAACCGAAAAAGTAGTTATTGGGGTCGATTAGAGCAAAAAAATTATAAGTTATTTTATCAAGGGGAATCCTGGCTTTATTTTGAAATAATCTTGCCATAAACACATTGGGGTATAGCTGGCTTTTTCTGATAACTGACTGTTGCGCTTCATAATCGGTTTTGAAAACAGTCTGGCCCCAAAAAGGTTTCCAAACAATACAAAACGCTATAAGTGATAAGAAAAAAGTAATCAGGGCAATTTTTTTATTTTTGTCGGTTATTAAAACAAATAAAGAAATCAAGATTGGCAGTAAGGTTAATTTTGGTTCAATAAACGGAACTAATAAAACAGGAAAAATATAAGATTTTGAATTTTTAGAAAATAATAAAAAACTAATAATTAATAATATTGCAGGCAAAATATAATGTAGCCAATCGGTGAGAGTATTAGCTAAAAATAAATTTAACGGCCAGAACAACAAGATTAAAAAAATAATTACTATTTTCATTAGCTTAATGATACAATTTTCTTGTGAATAAGCTACTTCTTATTATTTTTTCACTAGCATTCATTTTAAGGATTTCGCTACTTTTTGTAGCTTATCACGGAGATCTTAATAACAACATTTCCTGGGGGACTATGGCCTCAGAAAAAGGTCTAAATGGATTTTACGAAGGTAAAACCTTTTCTTACTCGTCGCCGAATCAGCCGCCTCTTACAATTTTAATGTTTGTCGGACTGAGAGTCATTTGGCAAACAATTGAAAATGTTTCCTGGTTTTTGAATAATAACCTTAAAATATTTCCTTCACAGTTTATCTGGTTTTGGGAACAAAAAGGGATGATTTTACTTGTTAAACTACCTTCTATTATTGCCGATCTGGGAATCGGCTATTTAATATATAGATATTTTTCCGACAGAAAAAAATACAAAATAGGACTTAAGCTTGCTGTGATTTGGCTTTTTAATCCAATAACCTGGTATAACTCTGCTATTTGGGGACAAACGGATAGCATAGTTAACTTGTTAGGACTTTTAAGTGTTTTGTATCTATTAAAGAAAAATTTAAAGATAAGTCTACTTTTTTTAGCGCTATGTTTGTTATTTAAAAGCTCTTTAGCAATCTTTGTTCCAATTATTTTATTTGTAGCATTCTTGCAGAGGTATCCAATTAGGGAATGGCTTACTTCTAGTGCCTATTGTCTAATAACTATCGCCCTCATTTCTATTTGTTTTCATCCACAATTTGATTTACCAATCTGGTTATTTAATTTGTATAAGGGAAGAATATTATCCGGTGAAATCGGTTCTCTTACAGCCAACGCATTTAATTTTTGGTGGCTGGTCGACCCCGGTAAGACACTGGATTCAAAAATATTTTTTGGTATTCCAGCCTATAATTGGGGATTAATAATAGTTATTTTATCTATTACTTCGGTACTGCTTTTCTTGAAACAAAAGACCCGCTTCGTCGAATCGAGGCTAGCTAATGACAAACGTCTCTTTATGTCTTTTGCTCTCCTGTCTCTCATCTCCTTTCTTTTCATGACCCGCATACACGAGCGCTATCTTTACCCATTTTTTCCCTACGCAACACTTTTAGTTGGTCTAATTCCTGGGTTTATAATTCCTTATATAATTCTCTCTATGACCCATTTACTGAATCTTTATCATCTCTTTTGGGCTCCATCAATTCCTTGGTTAGAAAAGTTATATGTGAACAGCCAATTTCAAAATGGTATTTCTTTAGTAAATTTGTTGGTTTTTGCCTGGCTTATTTTTACCTTTCTTCGACTTTCAGAAGCTAAGAAGTTATAATTTAGAAAGTATGAAGCGGATTTGGCTTCCTTTAATCCTTCTAACTGCCTTAATATTGCGAGTTTTGTGGTTGGACAAGCTCCCGCAAGGGTTTACTCCTGACGAAGCGTCTTTTGGATATGATGCCTATTCGATCTTAAAAACGGGAAAAGACCAGTGGGGAACTGCCTTTCCCTTAGTCTTGCAGTCTTTTGGAGATTATAAATCTCCTCTTTACGCGTACCTAACAATCCCATTTGTGGCGGTTTTTGGGCTAAATAAGTTCGCTGTCCGATTGCCGAATGCTTTGCTGGGAACATTCGCAGTATTGGTTACTTATTTACTGGTTAGAGAATTATTTAAAGAAAAAAAATTAGCAATTATTGCAAGTTTTTTACTTGCAATTTCCCCATGGCACATAATGCTTTCCCGCGGAGCCTTTGAATCAAACTTAACTACTTTTTTTATGCCTCTGGGTACATATTTATTTTTGAAAGGGCTTAGATACCCGAAATATTTTGTTTTTTCCGCCTTAGCTTTTGGCTTGAATCTTTTTACTTACCATTCTGCTAAGTTAGTCACTCCGTTAGTTTTTTTTGCTCTAACTTTCCTTTACAGAAAACAATTAATTCAGTGGATAAGAAATCGGAGTTTAAAATTATCATTTTTTGTTTTATTGATCTTTTTAGGCTTAACCTTTTATACATTTACCCAAGGAGCTGGAGCCCGAATTAATGAAAGATTGATTACGAATGGAGCTTTGGACGAAGCCGCTGTTTATAGAATTGAAGCTGTACAGAAAGGTATGCCAGATTCCATTGCCCACCTTTTGCATAATAAATATCAGGTTACAGTAAATAGGTTTTTGACAAATTATTTTTCTTATTTTACCTCTAAATTTTTTTTTAAAAACGGGCCTGCTGAAGCAACCTACGGAATGATTCCGGGCATAGGAGTTTTGTATGGTTTTGAACTCCTTTTTTTGTTGGGTCTTTTCATCTCAATCTTTAAAAGAAAGATGGCAAGGGAATTGATTTTAATAATAATCTGGGTAATTTTATCACCGGTTCCGGCTGCTTTATCGACAGGGGTGGGATATTCTGCCAACAGGGTTGCAGTAATGATGCCCGCAATTTATATATTTTTGTCTTTCGGCGCATATGAAGTATACAGATTCTTTAAATTTAGGCTGCCAAAAAATTCTTTGAGATTAACTGTTTACGTATTTGGTGTATTTTCATTTTATACAGTTGTAATATTTTTGAAAGCTTATTTTATTAACCCACCCGAAATCTCTGCTAAAGCAATGTTGTCAGGCAATTTAGAAATGGCTTACTGGCTGAAAAATAACCTAAAGGAAGACGAAAATATTCTTATAACGAGAAAGTTATCAGAACCTCAAATCTACATTGCTTTCGCATACAAATTTGACCCTAATATTTATCAGTCCTATGCAAAAGAGTGGGATTATAAAAGGCTTGGTGTTAATTGGGTTGACCAAATACCAGAGTATTCGTTAAACAATTTTACATTTAAAAATATTGATTGGAGGCAAGACCTTGGTAAATATGATTTATATGTGGGTGAACCCGAAGAGTTTTTGAAAGACCAAAAGGAGTTGAAAGTTTTTTATTATCCCGACAAAACGGTTGCAATTAAAGTTTTTTCTAAATGAAAAAAACAAAGTATTTTTTAGCTGCTTTACTGGTTCTTACAATACCAACGTATTGGAGAATGATTAGAGGCGGTATTTTTTCAACGCAGGACCCACATTTATTTAGGTTTATAGAGTTCGATAAATGCGTCAGGGACTTGCAAATTCCTTGCAGATGGGCGCCGGATTCAGGATTTGGATTCGGAGAGCCACTATTTAACTTTTACGGCCAGCTTTCTTATGCAATTGGAGAAATCTTTCATCTTGCCGGTTTTCAGTTAATAGATTCTTTAAAAATGCTTTTTGTTTTATCTTTAGTTGGTTCTGGAATATCGATGTTTTTTCTTTCAAGGAAAATATGGAAGAGTAATTTAGCAGGTCTAGTATCGGGGATTTTATATATTTATGCACCCTACCGTGCCGTTGATGTTTGGGTTAGAGGAGCATTGCCGGAGGCATTGAGTTTTGTTTTGTTCCCATTGATACTCCTAAAAATAGAGGATGTTTTTGAGAAGGGAAAAACAAAAGATTTTTTGTGGCTAAGCTTTTTCGTCTCTCTGCTGATTTTAACCCATAATCTGTCCTTTGTAATGTTTTTACCTGTTATTTTAATCTGGGTAACCAACAGGTTTTTGTTAATTAGAAATCGGTCTATTATGACGAAACTATTTTTGAGTTTTATTTTTTCTTTAGCTATATCTTCGTTTTATATACTCCCGGTTTTGTTTGAGTCAAAATTTATCAACTTAAAATCAACAACTTTCGGATACTTTGATTTCCGAGGGCACTTCGATACTTTGTATCAAATTCTTTTTTCCAGATATTGGGGATATGGAGCCTCACTTTTCGGACCTGAAGACGGGTTAAATTTATCTGTAGGCCTTTTTCAGTGGCTTATTCCAACTTTCGTCCTCATGATCGTAATTTTCAGAAAATCTTTAACTAAAAATAAGAATTTTCTGGTCTGGTTTTTTTTGGGATGGTTAATGCTTTTTCTGACTCATAATAAGTCGACTATTATTTGGGAGAACTTCACGCCGTTGGCATATATACAGTTCCCTTGGAGGTTTTTGTCAGTCGCAGTTTTTTGTTTCGCGTTAGCATCAGGAATTATAGTAGAGCTTTTCAATAATCACAAAAGTTTGGTTGCAATACTAGTTTGCGGAATGGTAATTTTAAATACCTTCTCCTTTTTTAGAGAGGACATTTGGTATAAGACAACAGATAAAGAATTGTTGTCTAGTAGTTGGTGGAATATACAAAAGACGACATCCGTAGGGGATTATTGGCCAAACTTTGGAGCAAATATTCCGGTTTCTCTTGCGCCAGACCAATTCGAAGGTCAAAAGTTAATTGCAAAAACAACTAAGAGTTCTGCCTATGAAGTTTTGGATGCAGAAGGAAGAATAAGCTTCCCAATAATTTTTTTTCCGGGGTGGCATGCTAAACTTGACCAAACTGTACTTAATACATACCCCAACGAAAAAGGTCTTGTAACAATCGATGTTAATAAAAAAAACACGGAAGTTGACTTATCTTTTGAAAATACACAGATTAGAAGTATTGGAAACTCAATTTCAGTAATATCTACGGTTTTACTCTTTGTTGGATTAGTTAAATTTAGAAAATATGAAAAACAAAAATAAATTAATTCTTTTTTTAATTATTCTACTGGCATTAATATTGCGTGTTATTCGTTTATCCGAAAATCCACCCTCCCTTAACTGGGACGAAGTTTCTCATGGCTACAATGCATATTCCATTTTAAAAACCGGTAAGGATGAATGGGGGATGTTGTTGCCGATTACAAACTTTAGAGCATACGGAGATTATCCTTTACCATTTAACCTCTATCTTACAATTCCTTTTATTGCTGTTTTGGGACTTAACGCTTTTGCTATCAGGCTGCCACATGCGATTTTGGGTGTTTTGACGGTTGTAGCTTCTTATTTTTTAAGCAAAGGCGTTACAAAAAGTGAAAAAGTATCTCTAATTACCAGTCTTTTGGTTGCTATAGATCCATGGACACTTTTCACTTCCAGGTTTGTACTACAGTCAAATCTCTCTGTCTTTTTTCTGACTGCGGCAATGGCAGCTTTTTTCAATCGACAAAAAAATAAATTTCTTCTCCCTCTATCATTCTTTTTATTTGGTCTGACCCTTTTTTCCTATCATAGTACTCGAATCTTTACACCATTAATATTAGTTGTAATTTTTTTTATTTATAAAAAAGAATTATTAAAAATATCTATAGCTAGTTTTATTTTATTATTATTTTTGCTTCCTCTACCAGTAATACTTGCTAACCCTGAATCTAGAGCTAGGTCTTCTGTGGTGTTTTTGTTAAACGAAGGGGCGGTAAATAAAATTATAGAAAGCAGAAATTCTTCGGGCTTGCCACCCTCAATTTCGAGATTAGTAAATAATAAAGCGGTTTATTTTATTAAAGAATTTGCAAAAAATTATATCAGTTATTATTCTCCTGACTTTCTTTTTTTGAAAGGAGGAACACAATATCAATTTAGTATACCCGGTCGTGGCGTTCTTCTCTGGGTTAATTTACCATTTTTTTATTTAGGAGTTTATTGGATTTTGAGAAAAGCCTTAAAAGGAAAAAAAGATTATAAAATTCTCGTCCTTTGGTTATTTTTATCACCAATTCCAGCAAGTATAACTATAGAGAGGTTCGCAGTTTTAAGAGCATCCACAATGCTTCCTTTACCGGAGATAATGACCGCGATTGGTTTGTTCGCTTTCTGGAATTTCATTAAAAGTAATCGAGGGTATCTTCTGTTAGTTTACATGATAATATTAGCTTTAAGTTTGGAGTCATACATGACAGACTATTTCGGTAGTTATAAAACTGAATATTCCTGGGCTTGGCAGTATGGATATAAAGAGGTCGTCAGTTTTGCAAAAGAGAATTACCAAAAATACGACAAAATAATAGTTACAAAAAAATACGGTGAACCACATGAGTTTTTTCTCTTTAATTGGCCCTGGGATCCGGGACAATATAAAAATGATCCGAATCTTATTCGCTTTTATCAATCAAACTGGTATTGGGTCGATAGTTTTGACAAGTTTTATTTTGTAAATGACTGGCAGATTCCGAAATCCGGTTCTCAATTTGTTCTAGAGAGCAAAAAAACTGTTGATTGTCTAGCCGCTAAATGCTTATTGATAACTAGTCCTCAAAATTATCCTGCTGGATGGAAAAAGCAGAAAACAATTAATTTCTTAGACGGCAAACCCGCATTTGATATATATGAAAATTAAAACAATAATGAACCTGCCCGTCCGGCAGGCGGGTCGATTCATTAGTACTAAAGCAATATTGGTTATTGTTATCGTCATTGCGGGGATTTTAAGATTGTGGAATTTGGGGAATATTCCGCCGCATCTGACTCCTGATGAAGCAAGTCTTGGATATAACGCCTATTCGATTTTAAAAACCGGTCGGGATGAGTACGGCACATTATTACCTGTGATCTTTAAATCTTTCGGTGATTATAAACCCGGACTTTATGTTTATTTAACTGTTCCATCAGTTGCGGTTTTCGGACTTAATGAATTCGCGGTTAGATTGCCGTCCGCGATTGCCGGTATTTTGACGATAATGCTTCTCTATAAGATCTCAAAAATATTATTTAACGAAAAAATTGGTCTATTGGCGGCTTGCTTAGCTGTCATTAATCCATGGCTAATTCATTTTTCCAGAGGAGCTTGGGAGGCAAATATTTCACTGACGTTAACTTTGGCAGGGATTTATTTTTTCTTAACTTCTTTTAAAGATCAAAAAAAATTGATAGTTTCCGCCATTTTTTTTGCGTTGACACTTGTCACCTACCAAGGCGCAAAACTTTCAACAGGAATTGTTATTATAATTCTGGCTGTTATTTATTTTAAACAAATACTTGTTTTTAATAGAAGATATTTGTTACTGGGATTTATATCGGGAATATTAATCTCGTTTCCGATAATCTTTAGTCTTTTTTCCGGGAAAGTGGGCAGACTTGAAGTTTTCAGTATATCTTCTTATAGAAGGCCAGGAGCATATCTACAAAACCAACTTAATCAAGGAAATGAAAAAGCCGGGAGTTTAAGTTACTATCTTTTTCACTCTGAGGTCTTTAATACTTTTAGGGGAATAACGGGACGGTATTTCAATCATTTTAGCGGGAGATTTTTGTTTTTTGAAGGAGATTGGCAAAATCCTAGGCATTCTCCGCCAAATCAGGGGGAGTTTTTATTTGCAGATATTATTTTAATTATTTTGGGATTAATAATTTTAGTAAAGAAAGGTTTGGGAAAAGACCCTTCGACAAGCTCGGGGCAAGAATCTATTTTTATTTTATTGTGGTTAGTCCTGGCTCCACTTCCGGCAGCTTTGTCCCGTGATAGCGTTCATGCAATTCGATCCCTTAATATGGCTATTCCCATAATCATAATATCGTCTTTTGGGCTAGTATATATTTTTGAAAACATTAATAAGGCTAGGGTGTTGCGACTTGTAAGTTTTGGATTTTTTATATTTTATATTTTAAATTTTGTCTATTACTTAGATACCTACTTTATTCATCTTCCGAAACACGACTCGCAGCTTTGGGATTATGGATATAAACAAATTGTTGAAACTGTAACTCCTATTCAAAATAATTATAAAACTATAAAAGTACAACAGTCATTTGCCCAGCCATATATTTATTTCTTGTTTTTTCAAAAATATGACCCTGCAAAATATCAAAAGCAAGCTAAGTTAGTTGCGAGTGAGTACAAAAATGATGTGGGATATGTGACAAAACTAGACAATATAGAATTTGTTCCAATTGACTGGTCTGTTAACCGCGGAGATAACGGAACCTTGATCGTCGGTGACCCAATTAGAATACCACCAGAAGACTCTAATGACCCGAGTTTATTCAAATTAGTTAAAGAAATAAAATATTTAGATGGTCAACCAGCCTTTAGAATAATAGAAGTTAAATGAAACAAAAAATTTTATTGGTATTAATTATTTTGTTGGCTTTTGTCTTAAGGTTTTATAAGCTGAGTTCTTATCCTGCATTAAATGCGGATGAGGCAGCAATCGGGTATAACGCTTATTCTTTAATCCAAACAGGAAGGGACGAACACGGAAACCCCTGGCCTGTTCATTTCCAATCTTTTAACGATTATAAACCCGGACTTTATTTTTATATGGTTTTGCCTTTTGTAAAAGTAATAGGTTTAAATGAATGGGCGGTAAGAATTCCAGGAGCTGCCCTTGGGGTTATGACAGTTTTAGTTATTTACCTTCTAGCGAAGGAATTATTCCCTGAAATAAAATTTATAATTTACAACCTGCCCGGCCGGCATGCGGGTTTACAATTTACAATTGGCGAAATTGCTGCGCTTCTTCTTGCAATTTCACCTTGGCATATCCATTTTTCCCGAGGCGGGTGGGAGGTAAACGTTTCAACTTTCTTTATTACAACCGGAATTTGGCTCTTTTTCAAATCTATTAAAAATCCAAAATTTTTAGTCATGAGTCTTTTATCTTTTGTCGCCAGCCTTTATACATATCACGCAGCGAGAGTAGTTGTACCGCTTTTCGGGATTGGTTTAGTTGCTTTTTACAAAAGAGAATTAATAAAAAGTTCCAAATGGCTTCTGATTGCTGCGATTGCTGCAATTATTATATTGATACCATTGATTAAGGATTTGACTGGCCTGGCAGGAATTTCTAGGGCAGCCGGTGTAGGACTTTTTGCAGACTCTGGTCCTCTATCTAGGATTAATGAACAAAGAGGTGAACATGGAGATTATCTCAGTTTGTCGGCAAAGTTATTGCACAATAAGGCTGTTAATTATGGATTAGCATTCTTGAGCAATTGGTCAAAGCATTATTGGGGAGAGTTTTTGTTTTTGTCGGGTGATGAAATTCAAAGAAACAAAGTTCCCGAAACGGGCGAGTTATATTTATACCAATTACCGCTGCTAATAATCGGATTATGGTATATATTTAAGAACGTTATCCCGAGAAATTGGAAATTTATCCTATTGTGGTTGGTTGCTGCACCTGTAGCTTCTGCTTTAACTTTTCAGTCACCCCACGCTCTTAGGGCACATAATATGGTTATTCCTCTAACGTTAATAAGTGCGTATGGAATGGCTATGATTATTAAATGGTTAAATGGTTCTAAGTTCTTGCGGGTATTAGGTTTTGGGGTGATTGGAGTTTTGGTATTTTGGAGTTTTGCTTTATACGAGCATATGTATTGGTTACATATGTCCAAAGAGTATCCTTATTCATCCCAGTATGGAGTTAAAGAACTGGTTAATTTTGCATCCGCGAATCAAAGTAATTATAAAAAGATTATTGTAACTAATCGATATGACCAGCCCTATATATTATTCTTGTTTTATATGAAGTATTCGCCAGAGAAGTTTCAAAAAGAGCACCAATTGACCCCGAAAGATAAATACGGTTTTTCTACAGTTACTGCTTTTGATAAATATATTTTTGAACCGGTTAACTTTGATTCGATAAAACCCGATAATCCAAATAGTCTAATCGCGGGAACCAATGAAGAAATACCAAAAGAGGCTAATATTATAAATAAGATTTACGGCAGTAACGGTTTTCTATATTTTAAAGTTGTCGCTAATTAGTTCCCCAAAAAGTATAAGGGATGCCGCCTTCAGGTCGTTTAATTTCAGTTATTAACTTTAATTTGTTGTCGAGGTTTTTATAATCACATCCCTCAGAGTCTATAAATATAGTTTTATTAGAGGGGTTATATTTTTCTCTGTAACTGGTTGGGCATTTAAATTGGCTAAAAGTTATTTTACCGAAACTCCATGCTCCCTGGTCTCTGACTTTTGCAAAATCATTAAATACTTTGGGGTCCTGTCTTGTATAGAAAGCATACCAGGGATAAAGTACATCAGGAATGTTAGACAACACAATATTATCGTAGGATTTTTCAAGTTTAACTATTTCGGTTACAGCTTCTTTTGCTCCTGAATTTCGGCTAACAGGGATTGGTTCATGTTGGGGATTATGAACAAAATACATGTGCAGGAAAAATACCATATTGAGAGTAGTAAATAGTGAAATAAGAGTAGTCAATCCTTTAGAAGTTTTATATAATTCGTATATTCCGATACCGGCAATTATTACAACAAAAGGAATCATAAATAAAGATCTGTGAAGATTGGGTGAATCCTCCGTGGTCAATGCCGACGGTAAAGGAGCAATAAGAAGTAAAATAATCGGCAGGTAGCTATATCTTCTTTTGAAAATGGCAATAAGTCCGCAAATAACTAGAATAAATTCGGCGTAAGAAATAATTCCGTTCGCGACTGTTTTATAACGAGAGGGTCTCGCGCCATTTTCAGTAAGATAAAAATCTGAACTGAAATACTTGGAATATTCTTCAATAAATCTCGATCCATATACCACTATCTTGTTATGAAATATTCTTGCTGTTAATACATTGTTATTACCCTCTTCAAACGGCATTTTTTGTAAAAAATACTGGATATTAAGATCATTAAATATTGAAACTTGCGAGAGCCTTGCGCGCGAAGCACGACTTAACGAAAAGATAAAAGTGGCAGAAAATAGGATTAATAAAACAATAACGGAAAATTTAATAGATTTTAAATTTATCTTTTGTTTTACTAACAACAAATAAATAAAAACTAACCCTGTTAGAAGTGGTACTAATACTCTTGACGAATGATAAAGAAAATAAGAAGTAATTAAAAAAATTAGAGAGAGGAAAAAATATTTAGGTTTTTTCTTAAAACCCAAAATGAAGAAATAAAGACCTGTGGTTACAAAAAAGAGTGAGTCAATTCCTTCCGATGTTGCACGGCTTAAAGAAATATGCCAAGGTAGAATAGCGAGCATTAGTCCTGAGGTTAATGCAAAGCGTTTGTCCAGCTCTTTGGCTAAAAAATAAAGGCTTATTATAGTTAAGCTTCCTAAAAGTGCCGAGGGAAATCTTACAGCAAACTCATTAAGTCCGAAGATAGCAATTGAAGGGATTGATAGGTAAAAAATTCCTGTCGGTCTGAAGTCTCCGAAGGTATTGTAATAAAGCGCGAATTTAGTTTGCCAGTCGTCTGCTCCGGTTTTAAGAATGGAATAAGCATTCCAGCCTACTTTAACTTCATCGACATGGAACCCCGAAGGAAACTCCCCAAGTTTGTAAATTCTTAAAATCAGGCCGAGTAGAAAGATGTAGAAAAGCGGGTTTCTCAAAATTTTTCTAAACATCTCTAAGATGGTAACATAGTGATAGATGAAAGCAAAGTTGTCGGTTGTTCTTGCTACTCGAAATGAAGAGCAAAATATCGGCGAATGTCTGAAATCGGTTAAGGGTATTGCTGGTGAGATGATTGTTGTCGATGAAAAATCTACGGATGAAACAGCGAAGGTTGCCAGATCTCTTGGAGCCCAAGTTTATGAAGTGGAACATAACGACAACTTTCATATTACAAAACAAATTGCAATTGACAGAGCCTCAGGAGATTGGATTCTCCAGCTTGACGCGGATGAACGAGTTACTATAGATCTGGCAAATGAGATAAAAAAGATAGTCAATTCGAACAATAACGAGTTATTAAAAAGAGTACTCGTTCGCCCTGAGCGAGCAGAGCGAGTCGAAGGGGCTAATGAAAAGAAATTAACTCTTTTTCTTCGTCATCAAGAACTAATCGAAAAACGAGATGGCGTTATCGGTAAACCCAGTGGTGAAGTTGTTGCTTTTTTTATTCCTAGGATCAATGTTTTTTTGGGAAAACCCCTCATTCATGCCGGAGTTTATCCTGATGGAGTAATTCGTTTAATAAAAAAAGACAAGGCGCGACTTCCGGCAAAAAGTGTTCATGAACAAATGGAAATTGACGGAGAAGTTGCTTGGCTTTTCAATAATTTGGAACATTATGATTCACCAACTTTCCAAAGATATTTAGATCGTGCAAATCGCTACACAGATTTAACTGCTAATGAGTTTAAGTCCAAAAATCTTAGTACAAGTTATTTCACGCTTTTTAATTATTCTTTTATTAAGCCTTTCACTGTATTTATAAACTTGTACTTCCGTCATAAGGGTATTCTCGACGGTTTTTCCGGTTTCGTCTGGTCTCTCTTCTCCGCTCTCCACTTTCCGATTGCGTATTTTAAGTACTGGCAAATAAGAAAAGATTAAGTAGAATACAATTATGAATAGACTGAAGGGGTTTATAGCTCTTCTCTTATCAGGTTAATTTATGGGTCATTTGGTATTTGGATAAGATTGTTGAGTAAAGACCTAACTAATTTTCAACAAATAGCGTTAAGAAATGTTATTGGTCTGGTTTTGGCAATATTATTAATAAAAATTACCAAAACTGCGATAAGCGTAAAATCTGTAAACAAAAAACACCTAATTAGATTTGGGATAGCATTTCCAATCGCAGTAATCTTTTTTACCTACTCTCTAGTACAAACCAAAATAATTTTAGGTATTTTCGCTTTCTATGTTGGATCAATCTTAACTTCTCTTCTAATTGGAATTTATGTTTTCAAGGAGGAACTGGATGCTAACAAAATAGTAAGTTTAGTTCTTGCCCTTATAGGATTAATACTTTTTGTCGCCCCTGTCGGACTAAATCTAATAAGCAGGGGAATAATCTACGGTGTGATAGGAGGATTTTTTGATGCCGTTGCAAACTCTTATCGTAAGTATTTAAGCGGAAAATTAGATAGACTTTTACTGACAACAATACCCCTGATAGGAGGATTAATAATCGCGTTAATACTCATGTCGGTTAGTAATCAAGAAATTTTACCACTGGTTAGTCTAAATGGTTGGATAGTAGGTATGATTTTTGGTAGCTTACTGTTTTTGGTTAATTACCTTTCCTTTATTGGTTTTAGTAACTTTGAATTAAATCTAGGAACATTAGTAGTTTCTTCTGAATTATTTTTTGCTCCACTTTTTGCTTTATTGGTCTTTGGAGAAAAACCATTGTTTAATGAACTCATGGGTGGTTTAATGATTATATTTTCAATTATCACCTCGAATATAAATCTATTGAATTCAAGGTTAGTAAAGAAAGTTTAGAAATATGTCCGATAATATAATTAATTTACAATATACAACGATTAAAGATCCTTTACCGGATTTCATTTATAAGGGATTAGAAGAATATTCAAAGAATGCAAATGGGTATAAACCCCAGCCTAAGGATTTGGTAGATAGGCTTGCAAAAAACCATAATGTTCCTTCGGAAATGATTTTTTTGACAGCCGGTGCAGATGAAGCCATACAAATGTTTATCCATGCCTACGGAACTAATACTTACGCGTTTTCTCCTACTTATGTAGTTTACTCCGATGCAAAAGAATTTGGTAATCGCTTCTTAATGGCTCCGTCTTTAGTTGAAAATGAGTTTAGTATTTCTACTAAAAGCATTACTGAGGCGACATTAATATTTTTAGCAAACCCCAATAACCCCTGTGGTCTTACAGAAAAAGAAAAAGTTCTACAACTTATTAAAAATAACAGCCATGCAATCGTAGTTATTGATGAAGCCTATGGAGATTTTGCCAATCTTTCAGTAATTGAAGAAGTCAAAACCAATAAAAATATAGCTGTTTTAAGAAGTTTTTCAAAAGGGTTTGGAATGGCTGGAAACCGAATCGGTTATATAATCGCAAACCCCGGAGTTATTTCTGTTGTTAAAAACAAAACCACATGGGCGAATATCTCATATCTTTCTGTGGGCGCTGCAATAACAGCTCTTGACCATGAAGAATATTTTAAAAAAATGAGAGAAAATATTCATGAGAAACGAAATGAATTTCTAAATTTTTTAAAATCTGAAGAATTTAATGTACTTCCATCTGTGATTAATGCCGTCTTGATTCATTTCGATTCTATAGTTGAAGCAAAAAGGTTTAATAAATATTTAAACGATAACAATATTGTTGTCAGCCCAGGTAACGGCAATAGCAATATTGGTCTTGATGATACATTTGTAAGAATTTCAATAGGTACAAAAGAACAGATGCAAATTGTGAAGGAGTTGATAGGTGAATATAAAAAATGAAAAAAGATTTGAAAGTTGCAGCAGTTCAGTATAGAAAGCCTAAAAATTCTAAAGAAGGACAATTAAAAGCTGAACGTTTTGTAAAGGAAGCCAAAGAAAACAAAGTTAATATTGTAGTTTTACCCGAATATTGTCTTTGTCCACCTGAAGCGGTTAAAGGAGGTTATGATTCGTTAAACTTCATTTCTTCGTTATCGCAAAAGTATGCAATTTTTATAGCAGGAACAAATCCTTACAAAGCCAATTTTGGGTTTGTAAACAGGGGTTTCATTTTTGACGATAAAGGCAATTTAATATTTTCTTATGACAAAATTCTTTTGTCCCCAGGCGAGCTCGAAGACGGATTGAAACCGGGAAATAAAATTTCCTATGTTGAAACACAATTGGGGAGAATTTCTTTACTGACCTGCAGAGACGCATTTATAAAATATTCACAGAATTTTTTTGACGAATTAAGAAAGAAAGAAGTGGAAATTGTATTAGTACCTTCAGCTTCGATAGCTTCTTCCAGAAGCAGCAATTATGACATCGACTTATGGAAAGATTCGATTAAAACTAATTCCAAACTATTTTATATGTCGATTGTTGCCTCGGGCACAGTAGGAAAAATTCGTGGGAAGTTTTATTCGTTTGGTCATGCACTAATTGTGAATCACAAAAGGGTGATTGTTGCCGAAGGAACCAATAACAAAGAAGAAATAATTTACGCCAACATTGATTTGGACAAATTAAATCAAAGACGTAAAATATCCGAAGCGGTTTGGCAGCCAGCTGAAGTTCCAAAATTCAAAGTTAAAAAAGAAGAAAAAGGCGGTGATTTTACAGAGATTTGGAGTTACAAGAAATTCCGGAAATATTAAAGCATATTTAATCACACTAAGATTTATGGTAAGATGAAATATATGAAACTTGAAGATGTCATGAAAAAGTATAAAGATGAGTGGATATTAGCTGAAGTATTAAAAACTGATTCTCAAACAAAGGAACCAGTTAAGTTGAAGTTGTTAAAACATAGCAAAGACAGAGATGAAGTAGACGAGGCGATGAGAAAAACTAAAGCTAAACATCTTACTGCTTTCTATACGGGTAAGATACCCAAAAAAGGTTATGCCTTTGCATTCTGAAACCTCAGTTGTTAAATTTAATACAAAAGAAAACACAATTTTGGTAGGTTGGAGCTTGTCTAATAGAGGATCTATTTTTGATGCAAAGTTAGTATTGGATACAGGAGCAAGTTTAACAATTATTTCTTGGTCGGTAGCAAATATTTTGAATCTAAATCCTTCAGTAGCGAAGAATACAGTTGAATTTTACTCAGCTTCAGGAAAAATAGAAGCTCCGCTTATCAAGATTGATGAACTAAGGGTACAAAACTCTGTAGTTAAAGATTTTGAAATTATAGTTCATGATCTACCTATGCTGCAGGTGTTTATGGGCTTCTAGGTTTAAACTTCTTAAGAAACTTTAACGTCAATCTTGATTTTAAAAAAGGTATAATCACTTTATCCAGATGAAAAATGCTCTGATTTACATAGGACAAGAAATACATCTTATTCTAAAAGTTTTGAATAAAGATGATTATACTTAATTACTCTATAGTATTTAAGTGGAGATAAATTTGAATTATGAAAAAAATTACCGATGAACTCTTGGATTTAGACATACTTCATAAGAAGGCGGTGCCGATTTACAAAAAAGCTAGCCAAATTGCTTTAGAGAATTTTGACAAAGGACATTTAAATTACGAGATAAAAACTGAAGAAAAAGTTACTAGTATCGTTACAGATGTAGATAAGAAAATTAATGAGATGTTAACTAACGATCTCAAAAAACTAATTCCTGGTTCTGGTGTGTTTTCCGAAGAAGGAGAAAGGAAACTGTCTGGAAAACATAACTGGGTTATTGACCCAATTGACGGAACGGGTAATTATCAAAAGAGTGTTGACCTGTGGGGAACCGCAATTTCTTTATGGGATCAAACGTGGACAGTGTATGCAACTCTTCTTTATCCCACGTCAATGAATAAAATGTATTATGGAGTTTTAGGAAAGGGCGTTTACGATGAGAATGATCACAAATTACAAATGCAAAAAACAGGTATTTTTAAAATAATGTTTTCGATTGATACTCCGAATCAGGCTTTAAAAAGTTCATTATTATCATTGGACTTTGAACATAAAACTTCATATAAATCCACGGGCTCGACTGTTTATGACGGTTACAATATCCTCAAAGGCGGTTATGATTTTATGGTGACTTATGATTTAGATATTTATGATGTGGACGCAATTCACTTTTTAGCCAAAGAACTTGGATATGTCGTTGATTTGATGGGTAATGAAACAACTCTATATAGTAATAATTTAAGAAATTCAACATTCAAATCATTAATCGCAAAACCTGACGTATATGATATTGTTGCGCCAAAAATAAAAAAATGTATAAAAGAATATGAAGATAGTAAATCAAATAAGTAACGACGAACTTTTGGATTTAGTAAATAAGAAAGACGAAGTGATAGAAACTATTTGGAAAAGTGAAATCCACAAAGATTCAAAAATGTTAGGAAAAGTAGCAAGATAGTTTTAGAATTTTTAAAGGATAATTCATAATATGAACATTCAGAAAGTTGTCGGAGAATTAAAAAAACTTTACCCCGGGAAGAATATCATTTTTAATGATCCGGACAATCCGACTGAGATAATTTGTGAGGTTGAGCCAGGAAACCTGACTCCTGACAGAAGTGTAATAATTGCAGTTTTGGAAGGGTCTGTCTCGCATATTCATGGAGAATCAAAGGAAACTTATGAGGTATTAAAGGGAATCTTGGAAATAAACATAGAAGGAAAAACTCATGTTTTACAAGAAAGGCAAAAAATAGAAATAAAATCCGGCGAGTTACATAATGCAAAAGGCCGCGAGACTTGGGTAAAGGTTACTTCTACCCCCGCTTGGATACCCGAAAATCATAAGTTGTAGAAGTTATTTCAAAACTCTCCGCCATTGGCGGATTGTTTTGAGAGCTTACGCTAACTTATATGAACTGTTTTGAAACCAGTTCATAAATTTCTTTTGCCGCTTTCAGCGACGCTTTTGGGTCGGAGTTTTTTAAGGCATTTTTGGACATTTGAGGGAGAATCTTTGGATTATTGGTCCAAGTACTTATTGTTTTTATTATTGAAGAGGTATTTTTGATTAGTTTTCCTGCTCCCACTTTTTCCGATAGTTCTACATTTTTTGTTTCCTGATTGGGGATATAATCGAAAATAATGGTAGGTAATCCCATGACGAGTGCCTCGGCAATAGTTGTCGGTCCGCCCTTAGTAATTAAAATGTCTGAAGCTCTCATTAGTTGAGGAATATTTTGCGTAAACCCAAAAAGAATGTGGGGGACTTTCCAGTTTAAATTATTTAATTTCTTTAAAACTTTTGAATTTTTTCCAGATACAGTTATTAATTGAACTACCAATTTTGAGGAATTTATTTTTTTAGCAAGGTCATAAAGTTTGTTGTTTCCATCTCCTCCACCCATGAGAAGAACTGTCTTTTTAGTCGGATTAAGCCCCATGCTTTTTAAGATTACCGACTTTGATTCCTTGACTTTGGTAAATTCCGCTCTCAACGGAAGGCCCGTGACTTTTATTTTTTCTTTAGGTACACCATGTCTTATTGCCTCATTTGCGGCTTCCTGAGTAGGAGTCAAAAGGAGATCAGTTCGGCTATCACACCATGTCGCGTGAGAAGAGCCTAAATCAGGCACAACCGAAACAAATTTCACTTTCTTACCAAGTTCAACTCGCGCGCGAAGACATGGATAAACGAATGCCGGATGTGTAGCAACGATAACATCAAATTTTTTACGAACTATTTTATAAGCCGCGTTTTTTACCAGAGGCCAGACAGAATTGACAAATTGTGATGCAAGTTTGGTATTATTTAATGTTTTCCACGCGATGCCATAGCCTTTCGTACTTAATTTAAGTTGCCAGGGGTAAGTAACATCCAAGTGACTTATGGGAAATGGCGCGAAATCTCTTAGTCCGTCAACGATTTCGATATAGACCTTATCTTTATAAAGTGCTTCCAGAGCTTGTTTTATCGCGGTTGCTGTTGCCGAATGTCCACCGCCAGTTTTTGCCATCAAGATCAAAATTCGCAACTGTTTTGCCATGAGCTTTCTTTGTGTATTATAGTGTAAAATGACTTCAATGAAAGTTGCGATTGATTCGGCCCCATTGACTGGCGGGCATGGCGTAAGGGGAGTGGGGACCTATACAAGAGAGTTAACTCAGGAACTAGAAAAATTGAAAGGTGAGGATAGTTTGATAATAGAATCAGTCGACTTTAGAAAGACAGATTTATCGAAGTTTGATATTGTTCACTATCCGTATTTTGACTTATTTTTTCATACCTTGCCTATTCAAAAATCCGCAAGAACTGTTGTCACTATCTATGATGTGATACCTCTTATATATCCAAAACACTATCCGTCCGGAATCAGAGGAAAAGTAAATTTTTTTCTACAAAAATATTCTCTAAAAAATGTAGATGCGATTATAACGGATTCCGAAACTTCGAAAAAAGATATTGCGAGATTGTTGGGTGTTCCCGCTAAGAAAGTATATGTAGTTTATGGAGCTCCGGCTGACTACTTTAATAAAATATCAGTGGATACTACCGTGCTGCGTAATGTGGTAGTGAAATATAGTTTACCCAAAAAGTTTGTTTTGTATGTTGGTGATATTAATTACAATAAGAATATTTCAAATTTGATTAAAGCATGCAGGATTGCAAAATTGCCTGTGGTAATTGTCGGTAAAAACGCTGTCGAGGTCGAAAAGTTTGATTTGAACCATCCAGAAATGAGCCATTTATCAGAGGTAATTAACGAGTTGAAAAACAAAAGTTTAGTTTTAAGGTTGGGATTTGTACAGAATGAAGATTTAGCTGCAATTTACAAACTTGCGACGGTTTATTGTCAGCCATCTTTTTATGAAGGATTCGGACTTCCTGTTTTAGAAGCCATGGCAAGTGGTACCCCGGTTGTTGCCTCTAAAACCCAAGCTTTGGTCGAAATTGCTGGAGACGCAGCCATTTTTGTAGACCCAAAAAGCCCTGCGGACATGGCAGACAAGATAAGGCAAATGACCCAGAGTTTAAGTTTACAACTTAAGTTTAAAAATCTAGGATTAGAACATATAAAGAGATTTTCGTGGACTAAAACTGCTAAACTTACTATTGATGTCTACAAAAGAGTTTTGGCAGGAGGTTAAATTTCCTCTATTTAGTTTTATTGTCTGGAGGGTAACGCTTTTTCTTTTTTTGTTACTTGCAGTTAAATTTCTACCTCTTCAAAAAAATTTTCTTGGTGGGGGAATGGGGAATTATCTGAAAGCGCCTTGGTTTTGGGCTTGGTCTAACTTTGATGGAGAGCATTATATTTCTATTGCGCAAAGAGGTTATGGATTTGCAGAACAAGCGTTTTTTCCACTATACCCGTTGTTAATAAAAACAATAATTCAATTATTCAATAAAGATTTAACAACATTTACTTTAGTTGCTTTTATAATATCTAATTTTTCTTTTTTAGTAACTTTATTAGGTTTATATAAATTGATAAAACTCGATTATAAAGAAAAAGTTGCAAGGCTGTCTATAATTTTACTTTTATTGTTTCCGACATCTTTTTATTTTGGCAGTGTTTATACGGAAAGTTTATTTTTGGCATTTGTCATTTGGTCATTTTATTTTGCGAGAAAAAACAAACTACTATATGCCGGTTTCTTAGGTTTTTTCGCGGCATTAACAAGAACTATTGGGATAATTTTATTTCCTGTTTTGATTATCGAATTATTTAAAAATCGACAATCTTCGTATCGTAGCCTTAAAACCATTTATTTACTATTAATACCATTAGGTTTACTTACTTACATGTTTTATTTGAATCAAACAACCGGTGATCCTTTAAAATTTATTCATACTTTACCTTCTTTTGGCGAGCAGAGGTCAACTACACTGATACTTTTACCTCAAGTATTTTACCGGTATATATTTAAAATTATCCCCAATCTTAATTTTTCCTATTTTCCTATTGTTTTTACTACGTTATTAGAATTTATTACAGCGATATTTTTTTCAGCTGCTTTAGTTATAGGGTTTATTAAACTGAAGTTAAGTTATTCCCTTTATCTTATCTTAGGATTATTAGTACCTGCATTTTCAGGCAGTTTTTCGTCTCTTCCTCGCTATGTATTAGTCCTTTTTCCTGCGTTTGTTCTAATGGCTTTATATTTTCGAAAAGCCCCTCGTTTCTTTAAGTATTTAGTTTTTAGTATTATGTTTGTAATATTATTTATCACTACTTCGCTTTTCGTTAGGGGATACTGGATTTCATGAAAAATAAAATTCTTTCTTCAAAAAATTTTGCCAAAAACCTTATTAAGCACCCGCTTTTTTCTGGAAGCCTGGTAATGATATTAGGAAGTAACTTTACTAATTTTCTGGCTTATATATATCATTTGGTTGTAGGAAGAATTTTAGGCCCTTCTGCCTACGGAGAACTAACGTCCGTTATAACTCTTCTTGCCATGTTCTCCGTGACTTTCAGCTTTTTGGGAATGGTAATCGTCAAGTTTGTTTCAAGTGGGGAAAAAGAACAACTAGGTTCGATATTATCCTGGTTCAAAAGAATTTCTTTGATCTTCGGATCGTTAATATGTGTTATTTTAATTTTTCTTAGCCTACCTCTGGCGAACTTCTTACATATAGGAGGGAATATTACTATATTAATCGGGCCGATTCTATTCATATTTTTCTTAGGATTTGTTTATAAATCTTTTCTTCAGGGAGTTTTAAGATTTGGAAGAGTAGTTATGGTAGGCAATTTTGAATTTGTGATACGTTTTGGAATTGGGCTTTTGTTAATTTTTCTAGGATTTTCTGTTTTTGGGGCTGTGGTAGGTATCCTAGGTGGATCGATTTTAAGTTTATTGTTATCGATATATTTTTTGAGAGATCTAAAAATAACCAAAAATAATTACAAGTTTGGAGCTGGATTGAAAGTGGTGAAATATTCTATTCCTGTTCTTCTCGCGTCTCTGGCTTCGAATTCCTTTTTTAGCAGCGACGTCCTTTTAGTTAAGCATTACTTTAATCCGCATGAAGCCGGAATTTATGCTTCACTCTCAACTTTAGGTAAAATCATTTTTTATGGCGCAGCACCTGTATCGGCCGTAATGTTTCCAATGATCTCACGAAGGCAAGCGGAAGGGAAAGGCTTTAAAAAAATTTTTTATTTGAGTTTGCTTTTGACTATTTTAATTTCACTTGGAGTTCTATTTGTTTATTTAATTTTTCCCGAAATCGCTGTGAGTGTTTTGTTTGGAAGTAAATATCTTGAAGCAGCGCAGTATATTTTTTGGTATGGACTTTTCATGGCAGTATATGCGCTGGCCTCTCTTATTATTTCTTTTCATCTATCGCTTGGTAACACAAAAATTGTATTTGTTTTTTTGTTTTTTGCTCTTTTTCAGGTCCTTGGTATCTTAATTTATCATGGGTCAACTTTTGCTGTCATTAAAGTTTCTATAGTTTCGGTTACACTTTTGCTCGTTAGTCTGCTATTATTCTTTAGAAATGAAAAGAACAAAGCCGGAAGTCTCTCATAAAAAACACCTCGTCTCGGTAATTATACCGGCGTACAAGTCAGAAAAAACTATTGTTAAAAGTCTTCAAAAAGTAAAAGAAGCTCTTGACCAGATAAGGTACCCATACGAAATTATTTGTGTGGTTGATGGGAATATTGATAATACATTTGAAGAAGCAACTAAAGTAAAAGATAAATTTCCAAAGAAAATAAATGTAGTCGGCTATGAGATTAATATGGGAAAGGGTCATGCTATACGTTTTGGCATGGCAAAAGCAAAAGGCGACATTATTGCATTTATTGATTCGGGTTTAGATATAAATCCCAACGGTCTTTCGATGCTTTTGGAGCATTTTGAGTGGTACAACGCCGATATAATTGTCGGATCCAAACGCCATATCGCTTCAAAAGTTATATATCCATGGCAGAGAAAAGTTCTTTCATTCGGATACCAGATGCTTGTTAGAACTCTTTTCGGTCTCAAAGTAAGAGATACTCAAGTAGGGATCAAGTTTTTTAAAAGAGAAGTTCTTGAAAAAACTCTGCCCAGACTTCTGGTAAAGACCTTTGCTTTTGATATTGAAATGATTTCAGTCGCGAATTACTTAGGATATAAGAGAATTTATGAGGCGCCGGTTGAGACGTCTACTAAATTTGGTGCAGAATCAACAATTTTTACAAAAGGATTCTTTAAAACTTCATGGTCAATGTTTTTGGACACGTTCGCAGTTTTTTACAGGCTTAAAATTCTTCATTACTACGATTACTCCAACCGCAAAAACTGGATTACTCCGAAATATCTTAAACTAGGTAGCGGTAAATGAAATTAAAGATTTTTTTCATCTTTATTTTTTGCTTCTATTTTTTATCAATAATTTTTAATACCAGCATTTTTGCTAATGATGATGAATTCATCACAATTGTCAACCCCGTGCGCATATCTTATTACACTAAAAATTCTTCCGAAAACATAAGAAGCGAATACTCAATTGTAAAAAATGCCAGTTTGCCCGCAACCTGGCTTTTAACATACGAAATTCTTTTGAATAAAAGCTCAATTGATATCCTAAAATCGATGAACAAAAATCAGGAAATCGGGATTTTCCTGGAGATTACACCTCAATTTGCCCAAGCCTCAGGGGTGAAATATCACGATAGTGGAAACTGGCATTATGCTAATTCAGTTTTTTTAAGCGGTTACACCCAGGAAGAAAGAATAAAACTCATAGACACAATTTTTGATAAATTTAAGAAGATTTTTACATATTACCCATCTTCCATGGGTTCGTGGTGGACTGATAGTTTCTCTCTTTCCTATATGAAAGAAAAATATGATATTACCGGCAATCTTGGAGTGGCCGATCAATTTGCTACAGACGATTATCAAGTTTGGGGGGCGTATTGGTCAACTCCATTTTATCCGAGTAAGTATCATGCCGGAGTTCCAGCAACTAATTTAGACACGAAAATTGATATAGTTACTATTCAGTGGGCACCAAGGGATCCACTAAACGGCTATTATAGCAGTCTTTACAGTACCCAAGACTATCATACAAAAAATTTGGGAATTGACTATTTTGAAAAACTTATCAATTTATACGGGAGGAAACATAATAATAATTTTGGGCAAGTGACTGTTGGTTTAGAAGGAGATTTGACTCCAGAAGCTTATAAAAATAATTTTTCAAGTCAAGTGAAATTGATTAAAAAATTAACTAGCGAAGGATTTAGGGTAACCAACATCCGGGAGTTTAGTGACTGGTATAGGAAAAAATTTCCTGAACTTTCACCGCCGTATTTAATTGAATCTGATGATTTTTTGGGAACTAATAAAAAAGTTAAATGGTATCAATCTCCAAGATATAGAATCGGTTTAGTTCAAGATGGTGAAGACACAAAAATTATAGATTTTCGAAGCTATCATAAAGATTTAAAAGAACCTTACTTCGAATCGCCTAATAGAGATTTAAATCTTTCGATTAACACACCTTCTTATTTTGATGAAATAAGCAATCCCGAAGATATCTGGCCGCAAGATGCAGATACACAAATTCAATTTAATCCGGAAAAATTTGTTGTAAAAGGTAAAAAAGTGAGAGTACCCGAGATTCTCTCCAAAAGCTTGGCTTTAGGTATTGTGAAAAATAAAGATTCCATAGAAATAATTCCAAAAGATGAATGGATTTCGCCTAGAGATGGAATTGTTTATGAAGATTACTCCGCCGAAGCAAAACATTTTTTTAAGCAGAAAAAAGCTATTTTTAGTTTGTTGAGAGGTATAGGCTGGAATTATTTTAAAAAAGAAAATTACCTAATTCCTCAAGGAGAAATTGACGCTTTATATAAATTATCTGTTTTACCAAAAGGGAAAGTAATGGTATCCGATAATGAATGTTTGCAATGTGAATTTCACACTAAATACAAACCTCCGGCTTTTTCTAATGCCAGAGGTTATATTAAAGACTATGGAAAACATCCGATTATTTACAACTCTTCTGTGTTTAAGGCAAAAACTCGGGAAGAAGCCAAAAAGGACTTTGATAAACTAGGAGTCAAATATCTTTACGTAGTCAAATTCGAAGAATATATTGAAAAGGTTCCGTTCTCTCCCGGTGATTTAGGAATTGAAAAAATTTTCAGTAACGCCAATGCAGAAATTTGGAGAGTTAAAAATTTGTAGACTTTATAAAAGAATGTTTATCTGAATAAAACATTTTTTGTTTTTTTAACATTTTTTTTAGACTACTCTATATTTTTGGAGTAAAATAAGGCGAAATGGCGGCAATTAGTGAACTAGAAAAACAATTACGGGAATCTGTGGGTGAGGTAAAAATCCCTTTCGAAACTGTGGTTCTTTCGACTATTGTTGAAAGGGCAACTTTGAAGAGTGCTAGAGCGCTTGATCCTTCTAATTGGCCAGAAGCAGCACGTCATTTTTATTCAGTTTATCTTGATAGAGAACTAGATACTTCGACAAGGATAGAAGGTTTAACTGGAGCAGCCCAAATGTTAATTAACCATAACGAGATAGATAGAGCGATCGGAATGCTTGAAGGAGGTAGGGTTCTTTTGGAGGATTTATCTGGAGATGACAAGTTAATTGGTGAATCAGATGTAGATATAAGAATCGGTTGGGCCTTAGATTTAAAGGGGGAATTTGCCTTAGCGGCAGAAAAGTTTTCATCGGCAAGACAGTCGCTAAATAAAACTCAAGATAGAAAAGCAACTGGACTAGAAGAAACCGCAAGGCATTTTCTGGCAAGGGAAAAGGTTGCTTTAGCTACTAAAGGAATTGATGTTGATGTAAATTTAAAAGAAGCAGAAGAACTGCTCCGTGAGGACATGCAACTTTATCCGGATGCAAAAGGAGTGCAAGCTTTTGGGAATTTATGGCTTGCAAGAATAGAGTTATTGAAAAGGGATTTGAAAAACGCAAGAGAGAAAGCCGAGGCAGCTCTACAAACATTACCAGATGTTGGTGGCCATTACAATGTTATTATGGGAAGAATTGACTTGGAAGAGGGAAAATTTGCATCTGCAATGTTAAGATTCTCAGAAGCTGATAGAATTTTTAGAAAGGTTGGATACCCAAAAGGAATTTCAGACTCACTTTATCTACAAGCTATTTGTGAATTTTATCAAGGCGATCAAGAAAAAACTAAAAGTTTATATAAAGAAGCACTAGAAATTAATCCTTTTTTGCCAAAAAGAGGTTTTGTTTAAACGACTGAGTATAAATCCGAGGTGTGTCAACGTGTATCACCCGACGGGTGTGTATCTTTGAGATCCATATAACTAATTCGTAAAGACTTATAATATAAAGAATGATTAAATCGGTTTTTGTGGGATTAAACTTGCCAATTGAAAATTATGAAAAGCTCGGGGAAATTGGCGCGAATCATTTGATTATTCCATTGACTTCAATTACCAAGGAAAAACGGCAATTTGTTGAAAAACTAAACCGTAAACTAGGAATTTCTATAAGTTGTTTTGGGACAAATGCTTGCCCGGCTAATCCTTTATCAATGAATCGATTGATTGATAGTGTTAAAAAATCTTTAGATTTAAGACCGGATGAGATTTGGTTGGATCATTTTAGATTTGATGGAGTTTGGGAATCCACCTTCGCCAAGATTTCTGTGAACGATGGGTATTTAATTGCTGACACACACAAACCATGTAAGTGGTGTAAAGGCAAAAAACGAGTTGAAATAATAGCGAGAATTGCCAAAGATGTAAGAAAACTAGTTGAAAATAAGGTAAAATTAGGATATTTTGCAGTGCCTTTTAAGAAAAAAGAAATTCCTGATTTGGTTATCCAGTTAGGCCAAGACCACGAACTCCTAGGTAAAATTTTTGATATAACTTCTCCTATGCTTTATCACAGAATGATTAATAAACAGGTTTCTTATATCTCGGAATACGTAAAGTACATAAGTAAATTCAACCTGCCTGCCGGCAAGGCAAATAATTCAGCCCGCCTTGCTCAACACAAGTCGAGGCAGGTAATACCAATAATTCAAGTAAAAGATATGCCGGACCTGCCTGCACAGGCTGGCAATTTAGTCGATAAGTTAACTAAAGTTGAATTTTTGAGATCGTATAGGGAGACAATAAAATCACCGTCGAAAGGAGTAAGCATCTTTTCCTGGGAACATGCTATTGAAGAAAATAAAGTAAGTTGGATTAACGAGGTTTTCAAAAAATGAGAAAAAAAAGTATTTTGATCACGGGAGGAACTGGATTTATTGGTTCTAATTTAGCCAGCTATTTTCTCAAAAAGAAATACAAAGTTGTAGTTTTGGATAATTTTTCAAGAAAAGGAAGCGTTGCGAATGAGAAATGGCTCAAGGGTATAAAAGGAGATTTACGGATAGTTAAAGCTGATGTTACTACCGATAGAACGATTCTACAAAGGGAAGTTAACCAAACTGATGCTGTCATTCATCTCGCAGCACAAGTCGCAGTTACTACCTCCGTCGAAAATCCAAGGAACGATTTTATAATTAATGCTCTGGGGACATTTAATGTTTTAGAAGCTATTAGAAAATCTAAAAATAAGCCGCCTATAATTTATTCATCTACAAATAAAGTTTATGGAGGGATGGAAAACACCAAAATTAAAAGTTTGGGAACAAGATATATATATAAGGACTTTCCACTTGGTATTTCTGAGAACGTTGGGCTTGATTTCCATTCTCCCTATGGTTGTTCTAAAGGAGCCGCTGATCAATATGTTCGAGACTACGCGCGCATTTATGGATTAAAAACTGTTGTTTTTAGACAATCTTGTATATATGGCCCAAGACAATTTGGGGTAGAAGATCAGGGATGGGTAGCTTGGTTTATCATTGCGGCTACTTTAGGTAAATCAGTAACGGTTTATGGTGATGGAAAACAAGTAAGAGATCTTTTGTATATAGATGATCTAGTTCAATTATATTGTATGGCACTGGATAAGATTGAAAGTATATCCGGACAAGTTTATAACATAGGAGGCGGTCCGAAGTTTACTTTATCCGTATGGAAGGAATTTAAACCTTTGTTGGAAAAAAATTTGCAAATGAAAATAAAAAGTAAAAGTTCCATCTGGAGACCCGGGGACCAAAAAATATATGTGAGTGACATTAGAAAAGTGAAGAAAGAAATAGGATGGAGTCCGAAGATTTCCGTTGAAGAAGGAGTTAAGAGACTTTGTTTATGGGTAAAAGAAAATAGAGTTTTATTTGATGAAATTTACAGCTAGTTATTCAGAATAGATGAACATTTTAATTTTAAGCTGGCGTGATATAACTCACCCTTTAGCAGGCGGGGCTGAGCGCGTGATGCATACGCATGCCCAAGGATGGGTCAAGGGAGGTCATAAAGTTACCATTTTTACTTCGTATTTTCAAGGAGCCAAGAAGAATGAAAACATTGACGGCGTTGAAATTAAACGAAAAGGATTTGAACTTTTGGGAGTACAAATAGCCGCTTTCTGGTGGTATCTTTTTGGAAATCATCCGAAATTTGATTTTGTGATTGATCAATTTCACGGAATTCCATTTTTCTCTCCCTTTTATGTAAGAACCAAGAAAATTGCTGTTTTACAGGAAGTTGCCAAAGAAGTTTGGCTTTTGAATCATTTAAACCCTCCGTTAAACATAATTATTGGTCATTTGGGTAAGTTTATCGAACCATATATATTTCTATTCTATAAAAAAGTACCCTTTATAGTCGGTTCAGGTTCGGCAAAAGAAGACCTACTGGATTTCGGTATTCCTGGCAAGAATATAACAATTATTCCTCATGGATTAAGTGTGACGCTTCCATCTAAGTTTCCCGATAAAGAGAGAAAAAAGACTGTAATTTATTTGGGTGCGTTAACCCGTGATAAAGGAATAGAAGAAGCGATATATGTTTTTGCTAATCTTGCCAGAAAAAATAGAAATTACCAATTTTGGGTTGTTGGAAAAGGAAATGGAAAATATTTTGATTATATTAAAAGTTTGGCTGGCAAATTAGGAATTTCAAAAAATATCAAATTTTGGGGGTATGTGACGGAAGAGAAAAAATTTGAGCTTTTATCCAGAGCTCATGTTCTAATACATACTTCCGCGCGGGAAGGTTGGGGGTTAACAGTAATTGAAGCAGGCTTTGTGGGAACTCCAACAATAGGTTTCAATGTAGCCGGGTTAAAAGATTCTATAAAACAAAATGTAAACGGCTTTTTAGTTCCTTACAAAGATGTGTCAGAGATGTCTCAAAAAGTAAAGAAGCTCATAGATAGTAAGAGTCTAATGAGAAAGCTCACAGTAAGTTCTAAAAAATATTCAAGCCAATTTTCCTGGAATAAATCATGCAGCCAGTCTTTGAGTTTTATTAACGATAAAGCAAAAAAAACAATTCTTATTTTAAATTGGAAAGATATTAAACATCCGGAGGCTGGAGGAGCAGAGAGAGTAACGCTAGAATACGCTCGGTTCTGGGTTAAAAACGGATTTATAGTTAATTGGTTTACTTCAAGTTTCAAAGGTGCGAGAAAAGAAGAAATTATAGATGGAGTTAAGGTTGTGCGATCCGGTAATCAAATTTTCGGAGTTCATTTGGCTGCCCCATTTTACTACTGGAAATCAGGTCCATATGATTTAGTTATAGATCAGTTTCATGGCATACCATTTTTTACGCCGCTTTTCGTGAGAGCAAAAAAACTGGCTTTTATTCATGAGGTTGCAAAAGAGGTTTGGAAACTTAATCCTTGGCCAAAACCGTTTAATTTAGCCCCTTACATTTTTGGATCATTATTCGAGCCTCTTATTTTTAAAATTTTTTATACAAAAATTCCTTTCCTGACAGTTTCAGAGTCTACAAAAAATGATTTATTAAATTGGGGTATTAACTCGAAAAACATTAACATTATTTATAACGGTGTTAATGTTATTAAACCTGACCCGTTCTCTGAAAAAGAAGAGAGAAAAACTGCGATCTTTTTAGGCGCACTAACTCTTGACAAAGGAGTTGAAGACGCTATAGATGTTTTTTCAGAAATTATGAAATATGATCAGAATTGGCAGTTCTGGATTGTAGGTAAAGGAGACCGGAAATATTGTAATAAGTTAAAGATTGTATCTTCGAGATTAGGATTAGATTCAAAGATCAAGTTCTGGGGCTTTGTAGCTGAAGCGAAAAAGTTTGAACTGTTGGCCAGAGCTCATATAATGGTAAATCCTTCAATTAGGGAGGGTTGGGGACTTGTAAATATAGAAGCGAATGCAATGGGGACTCCTGTAATCGCGTATGATGTTTCGGGATCCCGAGATTCTGTAATCAACAACAAGACAGGTATATTAATCAAATTAAAAGATTTTAATCTAATGGCTAAGAGTACTTTAGAATTGGTTAATAATAAAACTTATTACGACAAAACGAGAGGTAACTGTATAACTTGGGCTAATAAGTTTAGCTGGGAAAAATCATCAGCAGAAAGTTTGGCCTTACTTAGAAAAGTCCTTAGAAATAATTATTGATACGAGAGGTTCATTCATAGTATTATGAACAGATTATATAATTTTAATATTAAAAATAATGAAATACAAAAGGGTTTTAGTCACCGGGGGAGCAGGATTTATTGGTTCACATATCATAGATTTACTTATAAATAATGGATATTCAGTTAGGGTTCTAGATAATCTGGATCCCCAAGTACACCCGGGTAGGAAAAAGCCTTCATATTTGAATAGCAAAGCAGAATTTGTTTTGGGCGATGTTACTAAGCGCAAAGATTGGTTGAATGCAATTTCAGGAATTGATGTAGTGTTTCATGAAGCTTCAGCAGTTGGTGTAGGACAAAGTATGTACAAAATCGAATACTATACAAAGACGAATACTTTGGGAACTGCTCTACTTTTAGATATTCTCGCGAACAATAAACATTCGATAAAAAAGATTATAGTAGCTGCTTCAATGAGTTCTTATGGTGAGGGCGCATATGTTTGTAAAACACATAAACGTGTCCGGCCTGGTTTACGGTCTACTGATCAAGTAAAAGATGGGGTTTGGGAACCTGTGTGTCCTTACTGCAGGAAAAGAGTTGGACCAGTAGGAATAAAAGAAACGGATATACAACAATGTAACTCTATTTATGCAATAACGAAGAAAGATCAGGAAGATATGATTATGCTATTTGGAAAGGCGTACGGAATTCCGACTGTAGCTTTACGCTACTTTAATGTTTTCGGACCCAGACAGAGTTTATCTAATCCTTATACAGGTGTTGCAGCCATTTTTCTTAGTAGATTAGCAATCGGTAGTCAACCAGTAATATATGAAGATGGCGAACAGACTCGCGATTTTGTATCTGTTCACGATATTGCCAAAGCTAACCTTTTTGCGTTAGAAAGCGAAAAGGCTAACGGAGAGATATTTAATGTTGGATCTGGCGAAAGAATTCAAATAAAACAAATAGCAGAAATATTGGCCAATAAATTAAATGTTGGAATAAAACCTGATATAACGGGTAAGTTTAGGGTAGGTGACGTCAGACATTGTTTTTCTGATATTAATAAAATTGAAAGATTATTAAATTTTAAACCTTCTATATCATTTGAGTTTGGTGTAGATGAGTTAATCAACTGGAGTGCAGGCGAAAAAATTATTGACAAATTTGACGAGGCAGTAAAAGAACTTAAATCAAGGAAACTGGTTTAATCTTGTGGGTAATAGTAGCCAAGAGCAGTTTTAAGAACCTCTCTAAATAGGTTAAGCTCACTTCCCAATCCGGACATTTTGGTTGGTATTTTACCTTTGGGATATTTTCTTGTTACCGGAATTTCTTTGGTTTTAAGCATAAGCTGATTTGCACGGACAGTTAAATAAAAATTTAGCGAGTAGCTGACAAAAATATTTCTGAAAGGTTTAACATCCAGATGAAGTAAGTATTTTCTACTGTATGCTCTGAAGCCGTTGGTTACATCCGTATACCAATATTTTGAAGCTAGACTTAAAACTGGAGAGACAAAATATCTTATTCCGATTGAACGACGAAACGGTGTATTTATTGCTTTTCCTCCTTTTATAAATCTCGAACCTTGTATATAGTCATATCCTTGATCCAAGGCTTTTATAAAGCTAGGAATTGCATTTATTCCATCTTTGTTATTCCCATCCATTTGAATAATACCTTTGTAACCTTCATCTAATGCATAGGCAAAAGCCATTCTTAGTTGAGTAGCTTGTCTGCCGGGGCTTTTTTTAATCAATAGAGTTCTTACACCAAATCTTTTTAAAAGTTTTGGACTTGTTGAGTTGTCTGTGCTTCCACCGTCAGCAATTATTACATCTGCTAGCGGAATAATTTTTTTCATTTCGGCAAGTTGTTTTTTGATTTTTTCGCCTTCATTTATGATTGGAATGCAAATACAATATTTGGTCTTTCTTGATTTGAAGACGTGTAAATCAAACTTTGGAAGTTCCCGGTTTTTGGAAATTTGCGAAAAAGACATTTCCATATATCAAAGAATAACCGTTAGCTGGTTACTTATCAAGAGATGAGAAAGGAATAAATTTTTCAGTTTCAAAATGATACAATATTAAATAAATGAAAAAATTTCCGCTAGTTTCGATAATTGTTCCTGCTTATAACGAAGAAAAAGTTATTGAAAAGATCCTTATTTCAATAAAGAAACAGTCATATAAGAAAATAGAAGTCTTAGTACTTGATGATGCTTCTGAGGATAACACTTACAATATTGCAAAAAAATATACCAAAAAAGTTTTTCGAAAATTACACTCGGAAAGAAGTGCAACGAGGAACTACGGGGCTAAATTGTCGAAAGGCAAATATCTTATGTTTTTAGACGCGGATATGCGATTAACGAGAAATGTAGTAAAAAAATGCGTCGAGAGTATAGAAAAGTATTCTTCCATGGCAGGTATAATAATTCCTGAAAAATCTATAGCTAAAACCTTCTGGGAGAAAATTAGAGCGTTTGAGAGAAGCTTTTACAATTTTGAGGGTGACGAGGTTACAGACGCGGCGAGATTTTTCAAAAGAGAAGTTTTTGAAAAGTTCGGAGGTTATGATGAAACCATAACAGGTCCTGAAGACTGGGACCTTCCCGAAATGATGAAGGAAAATGGTTATTCGTTTGGAAGAATAAATAGTTTTATTTTCCATTATGAAAGAGTTCCTAACCCTTTTTACCAGGCTAAAAAGAAATTTAATTACGCATTAAAAAGCCATAGATATCTGAGCAAACATAAAATATCTCCAATTAGTTCTAAGACAATATATTTTTTGAGACCAGTATTTTATGAAAAGGGAAATTGGAAAAGATTATTATTAAATCCTAGACTTTCGTTAGGAATGTTTGTTATGTTTACTCTAGAAACTATTGCGGGAGGATTTGGTTATTTATTGGGAAGGATTTTGCGTGCGTAAAAAAATTCTAATTTTGACTACATGTTTCAGACCTAACGTAGGAGGTGTGGAAACACATTTGGATGACCTCATAAACGATGCAGGTAAAAAAGGTTTTTCATTTTTTGTTTTGACCTACCAGCCGCTTATATCTAAAACAAAAGGCGAGATTATTGAAAAAAAGAAGTTGTTAAGTGTTCTCCGTATACCTTGGTTGAGATTTAACTTATTTTTAAGGCTGAATAAACATCCTGCCTTAGAATTTTTGTATTTATTTCCGGGTCTTTTTGCTGCATCGTTTATTTTTTTTATGTTCAAAAGTTCTGAAGTAGAGGTTATTCATGCTCAAGGATTGGTAGCCGGTGCCGTGGGATTAATTATCGGAAAAATATTTAATAAAAAAGTGATAGTTTCAACACACTCTGTCTATAATTTTCCAGATCTTGGACTGTATCCTAAATTTATACGTCTGATGTTCATAAATTCTGACTATGTTCTTACTCTTTCACAACAGTCAAAAACAGAAGTGGTTAACCTTGGGGTGCCGAAGAAAAAAGTTTCGGTTTTTACTTATTGGGTTAATCAAAATATTTTCAGACAGCTTGACAAGAGATCTGTGCGGAGAAGTTTGGGAATTTCTAAAGAAAAATTTATTTGCCTTTTTGTGGGAAGGCTTGTTCCTGAAAAGGGAGTGAATGAACTTCTGGAGTCAGTTAAAATTTCAAACAACAATATTACTTTTTTGGTTATTGGTGACGGCCCAATGAAGGATGACGTTACCGGTGTCGCAAGGGTTTATAAAAACCTTATTTTTGTCGGTAGAGTCGACAACGAGAAACTTTTTGAGTATTATAATGCTTCCAATCTTTTAATAGTGCCTTCTATCCATGAAGAGGGATTTGGCCGAGTAATACTTGAATCTTTGTCGTGCGGGCTACCTGTTATTGCAACGAATCGGGGTGGAATTCGAGAGTACCTTTCAAAGAAAATTGGCGTACTTATTGATATAACTCCATTGAACATTAAAGTCAATGTCGAGAAGTTGATGGAAAATCCAAAGGCTCTTAATAAAATGTCGGCTAACGCCAGGGCTTATGCAAACAAGCACTTTAATAGAAAAAATGTAACTCAAATAATAAAATATTATGGAAAAGAAAAGTAATACTGTTCTTATAATAACTTCTCATTTTCCACCTAATTTGGGTGGAATTGAAAGTCATCTTAATGCGTTGGTAAATGTTCTAGTTAAACATCACTGGAATGTATTGGTTTCTACATACCAACCCTTGGCTTCAAACAAATCTGCGCCTAGTTTAGAAAAAAGAAAAGGACTAACTATATATAGGATGCCGTGGATAGGTTTTAATGTAGTTCACAAATTAACAAATATTCCACCTTTAGAGTTTATATATCTATTTCCTGGGCTTCTGATTATGACCACTATAGTTTTATTTAAGTATAGAAAAGAAATTAGTGTAGTGCATGCTCAAGGTTTAGTCCCGACGGCAGTTGGAAAAGTTGTTAGTTTGATATTTAATAAGAAATTAATCAGCAGTATCCATAATTTATATTTTTTCCCGACCAAAGGTGTTTACCCAAAAGTCGCAAAAATAATATTTTCCTCTTCTGATCAAATTCTTTCTCCTACAGGAGTAGTCACCAGCGAACTTATAAGAATAGGTGTTCCAAAAGAGAAGATTAAAAAATTTTCATACTGGTTGTCTCTTGATACTTTCAAAGTTTTAAACAAAGTAAGCTTGAGAGAGAAATTGGGCTGGAATAAATTTACTGTTTTTTTTGTAGGGAGATTGATTGAGACCAAGGGTGTTGGAATAATATTGAGGTTGATAGAAGTTTTGGACCCAAGAATTCAGATTGTTGTTGCGGGAGATGGTTCAATGAAAGAACAGCTGGTGAAAGCACAAGTCGATCATAAGAATCTTACATATCTCGGTAGAATTGAAAACACAGATTTACCCACCTATTATAATGCGTCCGATTTAGTTATTGTTCCTTCATTAGTAGATGAAGGTTGGGGTTATACAGCTATGGAGGCAATTTCTTGCGGAACACCGGTTATAGCCTCAAGAGTAGGAGGATTATCAGATGTGGTGTCGTCAAAAGTCGGTAGATTAGTTTCTCCAACGGTAAAAAGTTTTAAAAAATGGATTGAGTATTATTTTCTTAAAAGAAAGGAACTTACACATTTGATTTCTCAATCGCGTTCATATGCTTTATCAAATTTTGGTAACGGCAACATCAAACTAATTTTAGATGCGTATGGAAGATAAATTAAAGAAGTTAGATAATATATTTGTTTTCCTCCTCCTTCTTTTTTGTTTTATTCTAATTGTAATTTGGTTTGGAGACGGGAAACTTCTTGCAACGGGTGAGGAAGGGCTTATACTCGCCAATCCCCAGAGAACGTATGAGTTGTATAAGCATTCATGGATAGACGTCGGTACAGGTATGGCCGAGCCTGCGGTTCGCCCGGAATTACCGTTTTTATATTTAGCATCACTGTCGCAAAAAGCAGGAGTTCCTCCATGGTTATTTCAGGCGAATGTATTTTATTTATTAATGCTGACTGGAGTTATCTCTATTTTTTTTTTGGTAAAGGAAATATCTTTTGGAAATAATGGTAAATACAGATTTTATCTTCCATTTGTGGCTTCAGTTTTTTATTTAACAAACCCTATATCACTTTTGGGTGTCTGGTACAGATTTATATATATGTTCATGTTCTTTTTTGCGTTAGCTCCGCTTTTTTTCTTAGTTTTCTTGAAAGGTCTAAAAAAAAGAAATTTTAGATACTTAATTTTACTTTTAATTGTTTCGTTTCTTTTTTCTTATTCTTTTGCCGCTCCGGCATTAATTGCCTTGGTTTGGTTTTTTCCGGTTGCATATACATTATTTTTTACACTTAGTAACAAATCGAGAGGAAATTTGAAAACAAGGATTTTCCCAATTTTTTATTTAATTGGATCTTTATTATTTTGGATTTTTGTTAATCTGTGGTGGATAGTCCCATACGTCAGCTTATCTGCTTTTTCTTATGCTTCTGAATCAAGCCCAATACATGCCATCGGGACATTAAAGGCAAATAGCCAGGCATTTTCACTAGTCAACGTCATTCGTCTAATTCATGGCGGGTTTCTTTATCAAGGACGCGTCTTTGGTTCAATTTATAATTCCTTACCTTTTTATATCTTAAGTTGGGTTATCCCTGCGTTAGTATTCTATGGAGTTATTAAGTTAAAAAAAGGAGTACCCAAAGCCTTTTTTTTAGTCTCATTGGTTTTGTTAATATTTTTGGCGAAAGGAACATCTCAGCCTTTTGGTGGACTCTTTTTGTGGCTATTTAAAATTATTCCACCGATGCAGTTATATAGAAATCCATTAGAGAAATTTGGATTACTTCTTCCGGTAGTTTACGCCCCTTTATTTGCGATCGGATCGGTTGAGATCGCAATGAAAATACGCAAAAGAAATATCAAGGCTTTTTTTTGGTGCCTCGTAGCAATTGTTTTGGTTCTTACAAATTGGCCTTTTTTTACTCGTGCAATCGTTGTGAGGAAAGGCAGAGATATAAGAGTTAGTGTCCCGAATTCATTTAAACAGGCTAGTCAAATGATAGTCACCGGTCAACATAGAATTTTATCTTTACCTGAAATGGGAGGCGCATCCGGAAGATACAGCTGGGAATATGGTTTTCAGGGGATTGAGTCTAGTGAATTTCTATATTCCCAACCAGTCATTGCAAAGACCTATTACCCTAAATCTTTTTTAGGACAGGTGATTATTGGAATTAGCCAAGGTAAAGTACTAAATAACTTAGTAGGTATGGCTCAATTTTTATCTTCGGATATTATTGCCGTACGAAAGGATACCAATTTGGCTGCTTTTGGTGAATATTTAAATGGTCTGGAAATATCCAAGAAAATGGTCTCAAATTCGAATATTAAGGAGATATTTGATAGCAAAGAAGTAAACCTTTGGAAGGTCGAAGATAAGGATATAGTTCCGGTAATTTATTCACGAAGCAAAGTTATACATGGAAAATCCCCCACGGAGTTGCTGAATTTGTTAGATCTTAAAGGATTTGATCCGAAGCGAGATATTTATATATGTGACAATAAGGAATTTTGTGACCCCTATAACAGCGAAATAAATTTGAATCTGTTAAGTAACTTGTCTGTGCCAGATAATATAATTTTTGTTAAATTGAATCCTTCAGAATATCAAGTAAAAATAACTGGAAGTCAAGGGAAATTTTTGTTAGTTTTAGCAAACAGTTTTCATCCAGGTTGGCAGCTTATCATCGGCGGGAAAAAATTGTCAGATGACAATCATATAGAAGTAAATGGTTATGCGAACGGATTCATTGTCGACAAGACCGGAAACTTCACAGTAGATCTTATATTTGCTCCGCAAATTATCGCAGATAAATATTCTATACTATCTTTAGTGTCATTTTTGTTTGGAGCTGTTGGGACTTTAGTTATTAGTAGGTAAAAATTTTTTATATAAACTTTTATAATAAAATTTACCGGACAGGGAAAATGCGTCCTTGCTATAACTTTGGAAATTATGAATAATTCTTGATAGGGCTAATGGTAGTTCATTTTTCTCATAGTTAATTATTAGACCCGCTTTGTTTTTTCTGACTTCCTTAGAAAACTCAAAAACATCCGTTGTTATAACTGGTAGACCGTAACTTAAGTATTGTTTGATTTTTGACGGGTCGCCGTAATATGAGACATTGTCACTGCTGGGAATATAAGTTGCTAGACCTATATGACTTTTACTTAGAATTTTATCTCTTTGGTTATCTGGTAGATAGCCATAAAACTTTGTCTTGAGGCCGGATGAAATGCTTCTTTTTTTAAAATAGCTAAGATCAGGGCCACCTCCAATTATGCATGCTTCTATCTTGGGAAATATGGCTGAAATTTGTGATCCTGAGTCAAACAATAGATCTAATCCCTGACTTTTTTTAATTACGCCTACAAAGACGAGTTTAATGGAAGATGATTCGTTAAATTTTTTATAAATTTTGTGATAGCTTTCTGTAGTGCCTATGGGAATGATCTTATATTTACTATTTTCGTCAAGAACACCAATTTCTTTTCTTAGATTAGCCAACCTCTTATTTAAAAAAACTAGCGTGTCTGACCTGGCTGCAAGTTTATCGAACTGCCAATAAAGCCGACGCATAAAGGTAATTATTTTACTTTCATGAAATGGCGGATAATAATCCCAAACCCAAAAAATTGTTTTGTTCACTAATCCAAATTTCTTGACTATGATACCGGTCCAAGCGGTAAAAGCATTTACTGTAAAATAGTATTGGAATTTTCCGAATTTGATTGTTAAGTAAAAAGTGTAAAGAAGTATTTGTATAAAAATAAATATGGAACGAATCGGTAATAAAAGAAAAATAATTGATTCCGGTACTTGGAAATCAAACAAATTTTTAGTCTCGATTTCCTTTCCACCTAAATAGACTTTTAATTTATTATACCTTGCTTTTTTCCCAAGGTGGTGAAAGTTGAAAGAAAATAGTGCCACATGTTCAAAAGTGTCCAGAAGAAAATCTAATATCTTACCGGTGTTTTCATAAGGGGCAAAATTTACATAAATAATCGAGGACTTGAGATCTTTAAACAATTTCATTTTCTATTTACTACTTTTCCGTATATTATATTAACAGATATTAATTATCAATTTAGGATTTAACTATGAAAAAACCATCAATCTTAATTACAGGTGCCAGTGGGCTTATTGGTTCCAATTTTTTAAGGTTATTATCTGTAAAGCGAAATAGTGATACAACCTTGGACTTCTCAGATCGTTTACTGTCAGCCAAGATTATATGTCCTCCTCATAATCAAATGGATATCTCAAACTTAAAGCAAATAAAGAATATATTTGATAGATATAGCCCTGACGTAGTGATACATTTTGCTGCTTATCGGGATGCGACATCAGCGGAACTGGAAAGAGATAACCGTAAAGGACTTGTATGGAAAAGTAATGTTGATGGAGTTAAAAATATTTCAAAATTATGTGCTGAAACTAACGCATACCTTATTCATATTTCTACCGATATGGTTTTTTCAGGGAAAAAACATGACCCTGGACCTTATTCTGAGAATCATCCGACAGAAAAGTACCTTAAAAATTTATCCTGGTATGGTTGGACTAAAAAAATAGGCGAGGATCTGATTAAAGAATATTGCAACGTGTATTCGATAGTTAGGATTGGAAATGTTACTGTACCAATATATGACCCAAAACTAGATTATATCGGTAAAATAGTATGGCTTTATAATAATTCAAATTTATATCCGCTTTTTGCAGACCAAAAAATTACACTTACTTATGTTCCTGATCTGGCAAATACGGTAAAATCTTTGCTCATCGAAAGGAAGTTTGGTACTTTCCATGTAGCAAGTAAAGATATTATTTCACCTTTTGAACTTGCACAATATGTAGTTGCTAAGCTGGGAGGTGACACTGTAGGGATTAAATCTAATTCAATAAATGACTATTTAAAGAATTTTCCAAACCGTTACCCTAAATCAGGAGGTTTGATGGTAGCAAAGACCCAAGAGGCGACAAAAGTAAAATTATCCAGTTGGCGAAATATTGCTGATTATTTTGTAAAATATATGAGAATAATGAAACTGAATTAATATATGCCAAAACCTTCACAGAAAATTATTTGGCCAAGGGTCTCTTTTATTCTCCTTACAATTAATGATGTTAGAGGAGTAGAGAGGTGTATCAAGTCAGTAAATAGACAGAATTATCCTAAAGATAAAGTTGATTTAGTGGTTGTAGATAATGGTTCAAATGATGGAAGTATTGAGACGGCCAGAAAATTAGGAGCTCGGGTTTTTGTCCATCCCGAAGGCAATCTTTATTCCAATTGGGTTAGGGGACTGCATAAAACAAATGGAGAGTTTGTTTTCTATTTAGAGCAGGATATTGTTTTGAGGGATGTCGATTTTATTCGACAAATGATAAGACCTCTTTTGATTGATAATAGACTCGTCGCAACCTTTACAAAAGAATATCCAAATAAAGATATGCATTGGGTATCGCGGTTTCTATCATATCACTATTCTCAATGTGATCCACTTCTTGAATATCTTTTTTTGCCGCTGGAAAAGACATTTATAAAGAAATATAAAAATTATATTGTCTGTAAATTTGAAGATAAAAAAATTCCACCTGCTGCAAGAATGTTTTATCGTGTTGCTTATTTAAAAAAAACTCCAAATTGGACGACAAAAAACTATTTTGATCACGATTTTATAATAAACTGTATCAGGTCCGGGTATGAGTATTTCGCTTATGTTCAAAGTCCAGGATATTATCATTATCATGCAAGAGATTTTAAGCATTTGCTGCAAAAAAGAACCAGAAATCTTGGTATGCACTTTTTCCCGGAATATGGTAAATACCACTATACGATCTTAGATACTAAAAACAAAAAAGATGTCCTGAGAATGATCGGATTCATTATTTATGCAAACCTATTCATCCCTGAAACTATTCGCGGATTTTTCAGATATTTGAAGTATAAAGATCCTGCTCTTCTTATGGAACCCGTTGTTACTATTTCCGTAACAGATGTTTTACTTTGGAGCTTTATGAGAAGTGATACTGGCAGAAAATTTATTACTGACTCAATTAAAACTCTTTCTGGTAGCTTATTAAGATAAAAATATTCTTGTGGTCAAAAACAATTTTAATAATGTTATTTATTGTATAGGTGACAGTCATGTAAGTTTCTTTTCAGGCTATAATAAAGTATTAGGTGTATGGCTAACTTCTCATCAGGAAAGAGTTCCGGTTTTCAAATCGTTTAATATAGGGCCACGCTTAGCTTTTAATATTTCAAAAAAAAACAGTTTAGGATATGAAACAGTATTCAAAATTCTGGAAAGTATTCCTGAAGGAAGTTATGTTATGCTTTGTTTTGGGGAAATCGACTGTAGGGTTCATTTATTCAAGCAGGCGGTTATCCAGAAAAAGAATCTAAAGAAGGTAGTAAATGAATGCGTAGACAGATATTTTAGTTTAATAAAAGAACTTAAAAAGATGGGTTATCAAGTTTTAGTCTGGCATGTAATCCCGTCAACAGTTTTCGAAATGAAATACATCGAGTTTCCGACTTTCGGGAATTGTAAACAAAGAAATGATGTTACAAAATTGTTCAATAAACGACTTACCTTTTGGGCGAAAAAAGAAAAGATACCTGTAATTTCGCTTTTTGACAAGTTAGTTTATACTAACGGTTTGACAAATATGAAGTATTTTATAGATCCGATTCACCTTTCATCTCTTGCTTTACCGCTTGTAATTGAACAAATTGAGAAAAAAGTGCCTCGCTTTAATAAGCGTTTGTTGAAACAAACTTTTAAGTTAAATAAGTTGGAATTTATTTTTAGATATTATATAAGAAAACCTTTATATTTTAACTTTATCAGATTCAAAATTAAAACCGGTTTCCCTTATCCGAAAAGGGAAAAATGGGAATATTAAATTAAAAATTTAGCCGTGGACAAAAAAAATTTAAATTTTCACGTTTTAACAATGTCTACTTATGGACATGGTTTTTCAGGTGGTGATCGAATATTTATAGAAGTTTTTAGAAGAATCGGAAAGGTGTATCCTGTGTCCGTTTATCTTTGGGAAGAGGGTTTGACAATTTGCAGAAGAGAAAAACTCGAAGGTGTAAAATACGTTCTTTGGTCAGCAAAATTTTGGCCGAAATTCGGTTTCTTCATTAACTATTTTGCGAGGATTTTCTTGGCTCTATATCACTCTCTTAATTTAAAACTTGTTAATAGTCCAGATACGGTTATTTATTCTGCGAGCGAATTCTGGCAGGATAGTTTTCCGGCAGTAATTCTTAAAATTCGATATCCAAAAATAGTATGGGTAACAGCTTGGTATCAAACAGCTCCTAACCCTTTCAAAGGTTTCACTGAGGGTGCAAGAGAATCAATATATAGATTAAAAGCGTTGCTCTACTGGATTGTTCAATTTATTTCTAAACCCTTGGTTCAAAAGTTTGCCAATAAAGTGGTTGTTAATAACGAAGACGAAAAAAAGCAATTTTCAGAGTTTAACAAAGAAAATAGAGTTATAGTTTTACTCGGTGCAGTCGATCTTGAAAAGATAAGGAAATATGATCGACAATTGGCTAAGAACCAAAGATCGGTTTATGCTGCTGTTTTTCAAGGTCGTTTTCATCCCCAGAAAGGAGTAATCGAATTAATTGAAATTTGGAAAAAGGTTGTTGATGAGATTCCAAATGCAAAGCTTGTGATGATAGGGGATGGTACTCTTATGGAAAATGTAAAATTAAAAATAAAAAGTTTGAGATTAGAAAATAATATTAAACTATTCGGTTACGTTTTTGATGGGCCTAAAAAATATAAAATATTTTTGCAAAGTAATATTGTAGTTCATCCAGCTTTTTATGACAGCGGGGGTATGGCTTCGGCGGAAGCAATGGCTTTTGGCCTACCTTGTGTCGGTTTTAATTTAAAGGCTTATCAATCGTATTACCCGAAAGGTATGATTAAGGTTCCAATTGGAAATTTGGATTTATTCGCTAAAGCAATAATTTACTTACTTAAAGACGATAAGCGTCGGAAAGAAATCGGCCTTGACGCAAGAAAAATGATAGAGGAAAATTGGTCGTGGGATAGGAGAGTTGAGAATTTACTAAATCATGTCTAAAATTCGAAAAATTGAAAAAATACATTTTCACTTCGATAAGGTTGTATGAACTTTTTAATCTTATTGGGTTGCTTGCTTATCTTATGCTTCAACGGAATGATAATCTTATACTCCATTTCAAAAACTAAAAATAAGCTTTTGCTTTTAGGTGGTGGAATGATCCTCGGGCCTTCTGGACTGTTACTAATATTGGGCGTTCTTTCATATTTTTTAAAAGGCTACTTTGCAATTCAAGCCATTTTTCTTGGATACTTTTTGGCTTGTTTTGTTATTTATAAACATGCTCTTGGTGGTAGATTTAGTTTATTAAATCATTTTAAGAAAAAAGATATATTATTTCCGGGACTTCCGATTCTAATATTTGGTTTTTCGATTTTTTTGTTTGGGTCAAATTATGAAATAGGCGGCGACGTAGATTTATGGTTTCCAATAGCTACCTCATTTGCCAGGGGAAACTATCCTGTTTTACTGCCTTGGCAGCCTAATTTTTTAACAATTTACCATACAGGCACTTTTTTGGTAGAGGGTGCTCTATATTCAATTTCCTCTATGAATATCCTTGCGGTTCATACCTTTTTTACTTCTTTCTTGGTCTCGGCAATTTTTATTTTTGTAACCGGTATAGCCAGAGAAAAAACAAAGTCGATAATTTCTTTTTTTCCTGCTTTATCGGGATTAATACTTTTTAGCGGTCCGATTTTATTGATGTCAGGATTTAAAAACTTCTTTTCCGGAATATTTAAGGAATTCGTCATATATCCGCAAATAGGTGATCTCAAAGGAGCATCTGGGGGTGGTCCTTTAAGTGTTTTAGATCTTCTTATGAAATCGTATTACACTTTTGCATTAGCAATTTTTCTTGTATTTATTTATTTTTTATGTTTGTATTCATGGAAGTCTATCCGAGTGAAATACTTGATATTGGCACTTTTAACAGGTCTTATTGCTTCTGCTGATGAATCATTTTTTATCATTGCAGTTATTCTTATGGGAAGTTCATTATTTTTCATTTTTTGGAAAATTACCATAAGAAAGTTTATCACCGTCACTTTTATGATCTGTATAGTTCTAGGTCTAATACTGATTTTGGTTCAGAATAGTTTGCGTGATTCTTTCTTGACCGTTCATACTGGTATTCCCAGGTTTAAATTAATTATTCCTGGGGTTCGTTCCGGAAATATTTATGATAGTTATGAAAATATATATAGATATACATCTACCAAATTCGTGGAATTTGAAAACTTAGATTATTTGAAAAATAAGTTAAAGAGTGGAGATCCCGTTTACAGCGATTTTAAAAACACCAAATGGTATTTACCAGGGATTTATATCGTTATTTTCGTTGCTTTGGTTATTTCGTTTTTAATTAAATCGAAATTATCATTTGTATTGAGTTTAATCAGTATCTTTTCCTCTGGATTGTCAGTAGTAATAGTAAATAGCTTTGCGGAGTTTCATTCTCTACGTTTTCTAGATCAAGCTTATCATTTGCTGGGTTTTGCAATGGGATTTTTGGTTTTAGATCTATTCTTATTCTTGAAGAGAAAAAAAGTTTTAACTATTCTTTTTACACTGCTTTTTCTATATATCTTTGCACCGCAAACCATTAACTCAGGCGTCTATTTATTGCAACAAGATTTTTTCTCGCGGCATATGAATAACTTTAAACTACAGAGATCTTCTTATGACATAACACTTAGTCAAATAAGTAAAATACTTACATATAACCAAAGGATTATTTTCGTAGACAAATATCCACAATTTTCAAATTCTTCCGATTTGACTGCACAAGCTTATTTAAATTACGGCTTGTTTACAACCATATCTCCGCCATCCACTAAAGTTCTTAATCCAGAGGGAGGGGGCGAGTGGTATGACGCTGTTTTAAGCTTAAGTCCATCGTCCATAAAAAAGTTAGGCGTGGATTATGTCTTTGTTACGAATTCTGGACTCGACAGGTTGCTTTTAGAACGCAGAAAGCAGTTAGAAGATCGGTCTTTATTTAATCAGGTATATCTTGACAAAGAAGGAAGATTATATAAAATTTTTCCCAAATTTAAAAATTTGCCCGAAAACAACGTAACTCTTGAACAAATATCAAATCTTATTCCAAATGGCAAAATAATTTATATCGACGCCTTTAAGCCGAATGAGATCCGGAAAGCTTTAACTCTAAGTTTGGCTGCCAGAACAAAGTTAATAGGTCCGGAGCACCATATTGCCGGTGGTGATTTTTTTATGTATATAGAAGCAATTCTTCCCTTTTACCGGGTTTGTTTACCTTCTGAATGTTTAAAAAGGATAAATAACTCAACAATTGATTATGCAATCTTAAAGTCGGGTATCAATCCCAATCAAATCTTGTCCGGCAATTTCACAAAATTAATTGAAGCGCCACAAGTAGTCTTGTGGAAATTGGATTGAATTACGAAATCCAATTACGTTTTATCCGTTGAGATAGTCCCCAGAGATACCAGTAAAGATATCTAGGAAGCCAGGCTGCGACTTTAAATTTGGATTTTCCGTATGTCCTATCAACCCAAAGTGTTGGGACTTCAGTAATTTTATAACCGCTAAAGTATGCTTTTATCAATAATTCTTCGGCAAATTCAAAACCACCTTTGGATTCGATCTTTATCTTTTTGAGGATTTCTTTTTTAAACATTTTATAAGAGTAGGTAAGATCTGAGGTAGGAATTCCAAGAATGTAGGGAGTACTTATTCCTGAAAGCCTTGAAAGGATAGATTTTATCGTTATCTTACCAACAACTTTACCCCCCTTCGAATATCTGGTAGGACAAACAATGTCGTAACCATCAATTATTTTCTGATACATAATATTTATTGTTTTTGGATCATCTGTTCTATCTGCGGCCATCATAATTAGAATATTTCCTCTAGCTTCGTCAAAACCCTTAAGGGTTGCCTTTACAACTCCTGGACCATAATCATTTTTTATAAGACGAACATTTGGGTATTTTGTAATAAGTTTTTTTACTACAGGGATGGTGCTATCCTTGTCGGAATCATAAACTACGATGATTTCATATTGCGGTTTTACATACTTAACAATGTTGTTAATTGTCCAGGTAATATTGTCTTTTTCGTTTTTAACAGGCATTACAACGGAAATTGTGTTATTTCGTTTTTGCATGGTTCTAATTATAATTCTTTTGGAGTTATACTATCAATCATAGTTATTTTTATTTTCAGATTTTTTGATTTGGGCATATCTTTCCATTCCTTCATTTTTAAGGCCTTTTACGGGACAAAGCCTTTTTGTTGCTTTTAAAAAATGACTACTGGTATTAATATAAATACTACTTAATAAATCGATGAAAAAGAAGGAAATAATTTTAATAACTGGTGCCGGTGGTTTTATTGGACATCACCTAGCTCGATTCTTAAAGAAAAAGGGATATTGGATACGTGGGGTCGATATTGTGTATCCGCAATTTTCAGGCTTAGATGATTTTGATGAATTCAATCTTCTTGATTTAAGAGATTTCAGAAATGCTATTGAGGCATCAGAAGGTGTTGATAAGGTTTATGCGCTTGCTTCACTGAACGGAAGTATTGAGTTTACAACTACCTATAACGCTCAGATAGTCAGAGATAACACTTTAATTAATTTAAATACGGCTGAGGCAGCAGTCCGACAAAAAGTCAAGAGATTATTTTATTCTTCTTCGGCATGTGTTTATCCGATCCATTTTCAAGGTGAGGACCCGATACCTCTTAAAGAAAAGCATGCTTACCCTGCATTTCCCGATAGCGAGTATGGTTGGGAAAAACTTTATTCCGAGAGGATGTATAAAACATATGAGAAAGATTACGGCTTGGAGGTAAGAATAGCCAGATTTTTTAATATTTATGGGCCGGAATGTCTAATTGATACTTTAAAATCGAAAGCACCGATGGCTTTAACAAAAAAAGTTGTTGCAACTAAGCATGGCGGAAAGATAAAAATTTGGGGTGACGGTAAACAGGTTCGTTCGTTTTGCTACATAGATGATTGTATAGAAGCAATTTACCTTTTGATGAACTCAGATATTCATGAAGCTGTTAATATCGGAACTTGTGATCATGTGAGTATAAACGAGCTGGTGGACATTATTGCCGAGATTGAATGTAAGGAAGTTATAAAAGTTCATCAGGTTAATAAAGTTCAGGGAGTTCGTAACAGATTGTGCGATTACAGTAAAGCAAAGAAGCTTCTCAAATGGGAGAGGAAAGTGACTCCACGAGAGGGTATGAAGATAATAAACATGTTTGTGCGTAAGCAGATGGGTCTTTAGATATGTCGGTTTATATTATAAAGCAGAAATTTCATCTTTGATTCTCTTATCTATCTCTTCAGGTAAATTTATTGGATCCATATTTCCGCCAGTTCTTTGGTTAATTAAATAAGTGATTAGTGACTGTACTTGTTTACCGGCACTTAATTGAGCTTGATAAGATGTTTTTCCATCAAAATGTATTCTACCCGCTTCATTAAGTGTGGTATATCTTGGGTTTTTCTCATTACTTGCTATTCTTCTATCTAAGTCGTTCTCCCCTTGACCATCTAAGGTAGATGCTGGGGTCACCCAACCAGAGCCCATGCTATATGTATCAACGTAGAACATAACTAATTTAGCCTTGTCCAACTCACTCATTTGGTTGACAGGTATTTTTAAAGTCGGATTGATTGTTCCCAATAAAGCCTCATGCCCGCAAGAACCTGCAATTTCAACTATTTCTTTACCAATTCCCAAACTCAATAATAAAGCCTCAGACTCTTCAGCCGCTTTATCAAAACTCTCATAACTAAGCCCCGCCCCAGTAACCGTTATTTTCTGCCTTTTCTTACTTAGATCATGTAAAGAACCTGCCTGTTCAAGTTCTCGTTCTGTTTTAGGGGATAAACCTAGCATCCTTGCAACTGTCCCCGCTCTAGCGGCTACAACTGCGCAATGTTCAGACATATTCCCCCAATCCCTTTTTCCACTATCAACTTTTATCCAAAGACCTTCCCTTTTATGCAATTGAAATGCATGCCAATTTCTAAGAAACAGGGCTCCAAAGTAGGCACCCTTTTTATCAGTAGGCCTCGAATTTTCCGGTAGCATATGGCGTTATATTACCTCCAAATTCCTTTAAAGTAAAGGTTGTGCCTGTGATTTTTCAAAAAGTCAAGAAGATATTGAATAGGAAAAGAAAAGTAACTTCAATTATAATAAATATGAAAAAGGATAATGATCCAAATTCGATCTTAGATGGAAAAAAAATCTATCTTTATTAAAAATATCAGTCTCTTTTTTTTATTCATTTTTGTTGGGATTATGGTTCATTATCCCAGTTTTAAATTTAGTCTTTATGGTGATGATTGGATGCACATTTTTAACTACTTTAATCGTCAGAATGTTTACTCAAATTTTGGGCCTCTCCCGGGAATTTTGTCATTTCTAACTCCTTACGGGCCATCAATATTTATGATTGGTCATGAATATGAGCTTTTTGGCAAAATATATTTTCTTTATTATGTAGTGTCTTTATTTTTAAGGATATTTGCTACTTATTCACTATTCATGGTTTGCCAAAGAATTACAAAATCGTTAATGAATAGCCTGCTTACTTCTATTTTATTTCTGGTGGGTTTTACCGGGATTCAAACAACTGACTGGGCAGTGTTTTCCAATATTTACTTAGCACTCGGGATATATTTTTTAAGCTTATTTTATTATGCCAAGTATTACGAAAATGGTATAAAAAAAGATTCTTTGATTTCTACATTTCTACTAGTTATTGCAATGATATTAGCTCCGGTGCGTTTTTATCCGGTAATCGTTATCGTGCCTTTTCTAGATGTTATGATTTATTTGAAAAATGAAAAGAAAAAAGTTTTTGGTTATTTTCTTAAAAAAAATGTTTTTTTTGTTATTTTGGTTATTTTGTTTTGGATAATAGGAGTATTTGGAGCCCCGGGCAAAATTTATTCTCCAGGAGATTGGACTACAGGGAACTTTATATCCATTGTTAATAATCAGCCACTTCTTATAATGAAATCGTTTTTATATTGGTCTGGTGTAATAATCATACCTGACAATATTGTTGGGAATCATTTAATTATTGAGAGGACCGGGTTATTTATTTTAATCACTATATTTATCACATTACTAGTTAGCATCAGAAGAAAACAATTAGTTAATGTTTTTTTTGTTATTATCACGGTATTTTTCTTGATTTTTTTGTCATCGATTTGGTATTACTCACCAACGCGTCTTATTGGTTCTCCTGATCGTTATTTAATGGTAGTGTTTGGCAATTTTTGCCTGTTAGGAGGGATTTTTGTAAGCGCAATCTCAAAACGATTTAGATATTTAAAATTTATAACTTTGTTGACATTGGTATATCTTGTTTTGTTACAAACTAGAGCAACCAGAAGTATTTATGCATATTGGCTTTTAAAAGGTCGAGATTCAAATTTTATGCGGAAAGTAGAAAAAGTTATTTCTCCAAATCTAGCGATGGTTAAAAATGACCAAAGTATCATCTATCTTGATTTTGACGACAACGCTACTTTACAGTCTGTACAGTTTGGACTCGGATTTAAGATGTTAGTATTTTCCAATACCTGGAATAAGAAATATTTACCGGTATTACTGAACCAAAAATTAGATTTGTTAACATATATCAATGACAAAGTTAAAAGTGGTATTTCTAAGGATGTTATTATTGCAGACACCTTTTCATACCAATATAAAGGAGGGAATTTTATAGATAATACCAAAGAAGTAAGGATTCAACTTAAAAATGTTGTAATTGAAAATAAATAATTATGTTATTATATGAGAGTTAATATTTGATCAATGGAATTATTTAAATCAAAGCTAATTATCAGTTATGGGAACTTTTTGTCAAAACAGATAGCAGATGACGAACAGAGAATTATTATCGATCTTCTTGAGAAAGACGAAAAAGCTAAGCTTCTGGATTTGGGCTGTCTGTACGGAAACAGGACCTATGAGTTTATGGAAAAAATTAGTCCTGCTAAAACCTTTGGACTTGACATTCTTTCTTTTGCTCTCAAGAAAGCCAAGAGAGACTTTGGGATTATAGGCAAGAAGGGGGATTTGAATAAAAGGTTTCCTTTTCTTGATCAATCAGTTGATGTAGTTACGTCTACACATTCAATAGAGCACATAACAAATACAGACATGTTTTTATCAGAAATATATCGTGTATTAAAGCCACATGGTTATTGTTTGATTGCAACTGATAATTTGGCAAGCTGGTTTAATATTTTTTCTTTAGTGCTTGGCAGGCAACCCACTGCTGGCCCGACTATAAGCACTCGATATTTGGTTACACTAAGCCCTCTCTGGTGGGAAGGCGGTTCAGGAGGGGTCAGAGATATAAAATTTCCTATGCATCACAATGTTATGACAATGAAAACATTAGAGATACTTCTGGAAAAGTATGGTTTTAAGGTTGAAAAAGTTTTAGGTTCGGGTTATCCACCTTTTCCATATCCTCTAGCTTCTCTATTTACAAAATTGGATTTATACCATAGCATGTTTTCAGTAATCAAAGCCAGAAAAAAATGAAGAGCAAATTAGGTGATAAATACATGGGTGTTGAAAAGTTAAGGTTTCTGGTAACTGGTGGTAGTGGGTCTTTGGGAAGAAACATAATTAAAAAATTACTATCAATCGGAGCTACAAACATACTTTCTATAAATAGGGATGAAAATCTAATTAAAGAAGCAGAGATTGAAATTGGTCCGTCGCCTGTCTTGTTTAAGCTAGGTGATATTACAGACCGACAACTTGTTCCACGGTTAATGCAGGGAATCGACATAGTTTTCCACACAGCTGCCCTGAAACATGTATCTCTGGCTGAACAAAATCCCAGAGAAGTACACAGGGTTAATGTTGTTGGACTTTTGAATCTTTTGGACAATTCTGAATCTATAAAACGCTTTGTGCATGTTTCTTCTGATAAAGCAATAGGGGTAATGAATTGTTACGGAGCTACAAAGCTTCTTGGTGAATATCTCGTTCGTGAAACTAATTCTCTGTATCCGGGAAACAGTTATATTATTGCACGTTGTCCCAATTTTTTGTGGTCTCGAGGCTCCGTTCTTGATATTTGGATGCAGCAACTTACATTAAATAATAAAATCAACATCACTGATCCTGGAATGACACGTTACTTTGTGACCTTGTCTGATGCCGCTAACTTTATTGTAGATCTTGGTTTAGATGCAGATATTAACCCTGAAAAAATATACTATCCATTAAAATATACGCGTAAGTTTATATTGAAAGACTTAGCTCAGACTTTCGTGGAAATGTACGGTAATAAAGAGTCAAAAATAGAAGTTATAGGATCAATGCCTGGAGAAAAGAAACACGAAGATTATATCAAAGATGTAAAACTTTCATCTAAATTTTTCTTAAAAAAGCTGATGAAAGAAGTAGTTAGAAAAATCCATTGATTTTAATATAAACTTCATGTTTAAATTAAAAAAACCAAGTTTTTTTTCAATTTTTGTAGTAATTTCAAATTTTCTTTTAATTCTATTTCTATATAAGAGTGTTTTTTCTTTGCAGGTTCAGGGTGATACTTGGCAATATGCGTTTAATCAGGAGGTTCGGTATGGAAATAGCCTTTTTACCTCAGATTCTTTAAGAGCTCTCAGAACAAGTTTGGGTGGTTCATATCTGACTTTTTCGCTAATTAAATTAACTTTCGGTTTGAATTCATTGGTATTTTACACCATATCGGTAATCTTAAAATTCATCTCGGTTGTCGCTGTTTACTTATTTATTAAGAAACTAACACAAAATAGAATCGTGGGTTTTTTATGTTCTTTACTGCTTTCGGCTTCGTATGTTGGAATAGAGGCGACACATTGGGTTTTCAATATGTACGCTTATGTAGGGTTGATATTTATCGTTTTGGGAATGACTATTGCTCTAGATCTTCCAAAAAAATTTGATTTGCGAAGGTGGTTTTTTTCTTTTGGTCTGGTCTCAATAGGGATTTGGTTTGCTTCGATGCGGACAAATGGAATTATATTGATTATTTTACTTTGGAGTTTAATAAAAGTATTTTTATTGAAATCTGACAGCAGCCGTAAAAATTTTTTCCATTGGCTGTTAGGCTTTATAGTTTTGTTTCTTGTATATAAAAATATCCTGGGTCTTTTTGAGCGTGATTATTCAAATTATATTTGGAGTCAGTGGTGGAGTGCCTTTGGTCAGTATCTCAAAATAAATAAATACGACTTTTTACTTTCTCCCATTGCCAATGTTGGTCATGTCATTACTCCAGATAGCTGGGTTTCTTCTCTAAACCTATACCAAAGATTCTACCCTATATTCGGGCCAACCAAATTTAAAGCGATTATTTTCCCTTCGTTTCTTATTTTTGTAGCTGTTTCCTGGTTATTGTCAAAGCTTTTTAGCAAGAAACGGAAAGTATTTTCCCTAACACTTTTTTTGGGCGTATTCTGGACAGCGCTAACAACCTTGATTTATAAATCGGGACCTGCAAACTTTCCTTCTTCAGACGAACTTATATTTACAATTCTGGGTTGGTATTTTCTATCTTGGTCCTTATCGTTTTTCTTAGTAATGCCAAAAAAGGGCAATGCATTCTTTTTTGCCTTTTTTTGGGCCTTCTCTTTCATGCTGGTTCCTATAGTGCTTAATCAAGGAAATATTTTTGGGACACTACATCGCTATTTTGTTACAACATCTGTGGCTCTTCCGTTGTTTTTTTCAGGTATTCTTGCCCTGGCCTTATCAGACAGACGGAAAATAGTTAAACTCATTATTTTAAGCTTTTTTCTGTCAGTTGTTTTTTTGAACGGTTTTTATACTAAAAGTTTTTTTGATTATGAAAGTAAGTTACATAACAGAGCTTTAGCCGCCAGGATCTGGAAAGAATTTACACAGATTGTCCCCAATGATCAAAAATATGTTAATAATCCACCCACACTTTGGCTTGAAGCAAAAAACAATCTTGATAGGGGAATTTTACTTGAGTCTTTGCAATTTGGTTTAGATCAAAGATTGGGATACATATACCACTGGGAACCAAATAACATGAACAATTTATATAATGATAATTATAATCTCTTGGTTTCCAACGCGAGAAAGAATCCCAAAATCCTCGAAAATTTTTATGCTATTAGGCTAGAGAACGGTTCACTTAAAGACATCTCAAATGAAGTTAAAGACGATCTTTTAAAAAGAATATGATTGGTCAGTATCCTAAAATTTGTGTAGTAATTTCTTGTCACAATAATTCAGGTACAATTCTTAGGTGCATCCGCTCTTTAAAAGAACAAATTCAAAAACCGAAAGAAATTATTATTATTGACTCTGGTTCGCATGATAATGTAGACATTTTGATTAAAAAGAGTAGTCCGGGAATTAAGGTAATAAAAATATCTACCGATATCGGTAGAGCAAGTGCTTTTAATATAGGAATTAATGCCTCAAAGTCAAATCCAGATTATTTTTTGTTTATTGAACCGAATTTAATAGCCGAAAAATCAATGATTAAAATGCTTCTCCAACTTGGTGAAAAAGACCCTAAAATAGGGATTTTAACTCCACAAATAATTAATTTAAAAAGAAGGAATCAAGTATTTTCAAGAGGATGTTTAATTAACCTTTGGACGGGGAAAGTTACTTCATCTAAAAAAGAAGAAGTTGATTATGCAAGTTTAGTTATGCTTGTAAAAAAAGAGGTTGTAAATAAGATAGCCAGTTTTAACGATAAATATTTTTTTTTATATGACGATGCCGATTTTTGCTTTAGGGCCAAAAGGAAAGGTTATAAAACTTTCTTTGTTAAAGATGCAAACTGCTATATTGACTTTACTTCATCGAAAATAAAAGAAAGAAGATCTCTTTCAATTTCTTATCTGAGTGCCCGTAACAAAATTATTTTTATGAGTGATCATGGTAAAAATTTTTATATTTTCTTGTTAATTGTTCCGTTTTATATTATAGGGATTTCTGTTGATGCAATTTTAAATAATAATTTAAAGAGCCTCAAAGATTATATCAATGGCTGTATAGCCGGCTTAATAAGCGAGTTATCATCCAAAAGAGTACTTATTCATCTACCGTTTTCTTTGTACTCAATAATAAAAAATTCCATCGGTGTGAATACCAGAACGGTTTTAGACGTCGGGTGTGGAGACGGAAGATTCATGAGTGTATTAAATGCGGATAGAAAATGGAGTGTTTTGGGAGTAGATATTTATAAAACAGAGTTAATTAGAGCCGAAGAAACGGGAGTTTATGGAGAAGTTGTTTTGGGTGATGTAAGAAAAATTGTAAAAATTATCGGGAATCGGAAATTTGATACAGTTTTTTGCTCGGAAGTAATAGAGCACTTGAAAAAAAACGATGGAATAAAGCTTCTAACTGACATGGAAAAGGTCGGTAAGCGGGTTGTTGTTGTAACTCCTAGAGGAATGCTAACAAAAGAAGAACCTTACTTTAATGAAGGAAATAATCAATATCAAATTCACAAGTCTTCGTGGGAAATTGAAGATTTCAAAAAGAGAGGTTACACTGTCAAAGGTGTTGGAGTCAGTTTTCTGATTGGAGAGAGTCGTTGTACAGGAAGAAAAGTTTGGGGAAAATACCGGTACTTGATTCCAGTCAAATTAGTATTGTCTTCATTGGAAAATTTACTAGCATTTTTGGTGGCTGTCTTGCCGTATCATTTTCCGGAATTTTCGACAGGTTTAGTGGTTATTAAATTGACTGAATGAAAAAAACATTTCCTTTAGTTTCAATAATAATTTCAAACTATAACGGGGTAAAGTTGAATATTCTTCGTGACTGTTTGGAGAGTTTCAGGCATATTGACTACCCCAATTATGAACTTATTTTGGTCGACAATGCATCAACAGATAAAAGTTTAAAAGTTGCTAAGAAGATATTAGGGAAAAATCCAAAATTTAAGATTATTAAAAACCCTGTTAATATGTACAGCCAGGGTCTGGACTTAGGTTTCTCAGCGGCTCGTGGAGAGTACATTGCTTATTTTAATAATGACTTGGCAATTGAGAAAAGATACTTTCACAAACTTATTGAGGCCTTTAATAAATACTCGAGACTTGCTTTGGTTCAGGGTAAACTTCTTTGGTATTTTGATCATCAAATAATAGACAGCGCGGGTGAAACAATGGATATTTTTGGAAATCCGGTAACAATAGGAAACAAAATTAAAGACGATGGTCAATTTGACAGGAATGAAGAAATTCTTTCGGCTAGTGGGTCTGCATGTATGCTTAAGAGATCAATTTTTAAGGACATTGGTCAATATGACCCTTACTATGGAATTGGTTATGAAGATATGGATCTTGCTTTAAGACTTCGTTATAAAGGGTTTATTGTGATGAGGATTCCTTCTGCTATTTGTTATCATAAAAGAGGAACTACTGATCTTTCGGCTATGGTTAGGATAAGAGTTAAGTGGCATTTTAATAAGAACAGACTGGCTACTATGATCAAAAATTATCCCTTGTCAACTCTCTTGGAGGCGCTTCCTGTTACTCTATTTATTTATATGGGTATCATGATTTATGATGCTTTCGTAAAGAGAAACTTAGATCTATCTTTGACACGACCTTCTTCTGTTTTTTGGGTTCTCAAGAATCTTCCAAGAATAATCGAGGAAAGAAGAAAAATAAGGAAAGATGCAAATTTTAGCGGTGATAGAAAAACGTTCAGCCTTTTCGCATCCCCAAACCTGTTTCAGAAGTTTTCAGCACTTATTTTACAAAAATGAAGAGTTACAGATTTTCCGTGATAGTTGCAAATTATAACGGTGAAAAATATATTGAAAATTGTCTCTCTTCATTATTTAAAACTGAATATAAAAACTTTGAGGTAGTGCTTATTGATGATGGTTCAAATGACTCAAGTTTGGATATAATAAATAAGTTCATTAGAAATAGAAATTTGGTGTTGATAAAAAAAGCGAAAAATCAGGGATTGGTGACGGCAAGAAATATAGGAATCGAAAAGTCCTCCGGTGACATTTTGGTTTTTTTGGATAACGATACGCAAGTTGATAGGAATTGGTTAATTGCCCTTTCCTCAACTTTTTTAGATAAATCAGTTGGTGCTTGTCAATGCAAAATTTTTGACTATTATAAACGTGATGAAATTCAGGAGGTAGGGATGAAAATAATTCCGTATTTTGGTTGGGGAATGACATTGGGTAGGGGAGAAAGAGATAATAATCAATTTAATAAACAGTTGGAAATTGTTGCTTTAGGAGCAGCCGTTGCTGTAAGAAAAGAAGTAGTAAATCTAATAGATGGTTTTGATCAAAAACTAAATCATTATACTGATGATATAGATTTTTCTTGGAGAATATGGTTATCTGGGTTTAGGATAGTTCTTTCACCATATTCTTATGTTTACCATTATACAAAAATCCATAACCTTAGCTGGAAGCTTTATTTCCACCTTTCAAAAAATTCTTTCCGGATGGTTATAAAAAATTATGAGTTAAAAAATGTTATAAAATATTTACCAGTTTCGTTTTTAATTAATTGCCTTGGGACGTTTTTTGTTTTAGTTAAAAGATTTTCACTTTCCTGTTTTACAGGGGTATTTTTGGGATTGTGCTGGACAGTAATAAATCTTAATGATACCCTACGGGAAAGAAAAATAGTTCAGAAATTCAGAAAGTTTAATGACAAAACAATTTTCAAAAAAATTATGGCAAAAGATAGCTTATGGAAAATCTACCGCAGCCTTGATTATAGTCAGTGATAAAAAAAATCAGGAGTTTTTTGTGCCTTTTTATCTAGCAGAAACCCGATAAGAGTTAACATTTGGTCATTATATTGATCACGTCTTTTATTGTTAAAGTTCGGATCGCCGGATTCAATTGCAGTTTGTTCTGGAGGATGAATATATGGAACATCAATACTTAATACTCTTTTGCCGTCTTTAATCATATCAGCAATTGGCAAAGTTAGAGAGTTTCCCCATCCTTCGGGTTTGACTTTGATACCAAATTCGTGCCTTTCGGTGTAAACATATTTGGATAGAAAGTATTTTAATATTTCAGGGTCATTTCTGAAGATTTTGGGCCCGAATTCCATATCAAAATCATCTACATTTTTGACACCGGCGTAGCGTTCTAAAATCTGCCTAAATTTGGGATTAAATTTATCTCTTGCAAACCTAGTTTGTTCAGGTGGAAGCGAGTCGAAACCAGCCTGAGTACGGTGGGGAACGACAACATCAGCTTCGCCTCTGATTACTTGGGCTGCTATGTGTAATAATTGATCAGTTATTAAGGGTGCTTTTTCCGGCTCAGTCCACATAATTGCCTTAGCATTAGATAAATGACTTGCTACGACATAACCTTGTCTTCTACCAGCAGCCATGCCTTTTTCTTCCTGATCTACAATCTTAGCTCCTATAATTTCCCCAAGTGCCTGACGGAATTCTTGACAACTACCACCTTCGGTTACTACAACCTGATATCCGAGTTTAACGCCACTTTTAACTGTTCTTAATGCTAAATCTCCGCGAATTTTGTCGACCTTTCGTGGATCATTTTTGTCATCAGTAATTTCTCCAGAATACCATTTGGGATAAAAAGTCATTGTAACGATTGCTAACTGAGAGGCTGTTGCCGCTTCTTTTGATTCCGTACTAATCGGACCTCGAGTTTCAATTTGATAGACCATATAATTATCATAATTATACTATAGATAATTATGAAGTCAATGCCTCTATAGTCAGTCCAAAACAAATTGATTTTCCTATGGGATACTATGTAAACTGATTTGGAG
>Ga0155811_118_pt1 | contig 38026 bp, 53 predicted proteins | sample RifCSPlowO2_01_FD_107465 | JGI IMG/M metagenome (GOLD analysis project Ga0155811, IMG submission 107465) | Candidatus Woesebacteria bacterium RIFCSPLOWO2_01_FULL_38_20
TTGCATTTAATACAAACCAATTTCATGGCCTGATTATACCGCAATATCGTAACTTTCTAATATTTTAAGGTGCTAGTTAATGTATATTACCCTAATTTTTGTGCCGCAGCAGCCCTTTCCCAAAGATCTATTTGTGGTGCCATTTTCTTAATTCTAATTCTAATCCTTTTGTCAATGTGGGAGGAAGAGGTTGTGGAATAAAGTTAATATGGTATTTCTTGAAAGAGGTATTTATCGTTGTCGTCAGTAGCGGAACAACCACCTTTTCCTATAGTTCCCTTATTGTATACTTGTATTTTTCCTTGTCTGTCTATGAAAGAAGCCCTGCACTTTCCATACCCTCCAGTTATGCTTGGAAATTTGCCTGGTTCCATAAACCAGAACCTGCAATTTTTACACTTGCCTCTTTCGTTTGCCACTCTGGGCGGAATTGTGGAATATTTTGAGGTAGAATACAATAAGAATATGAAAAAGTTAGAAAAGCCAGGTAATTATGCTTTCATTGACAGCCAGAATTTGAATTTGGGAACAGGCAGGAACATTTATTATAAAGGAATTCACCAAATAAAAAACCGCTTTATCGTAGCGGTTACCGGTAAACATTTAGTTTCCCGGACGGGGGGGATACTCCATTAACTACTAAGGTTAATTTCACCCTACCCATCGTGATTAGAAATACGATAACAAACAGGAGTATATTAGTCAATATGAAGGATCAAATAATTAAAGCTTTGGGAAAGGCAAGCGGGGTGAAAGATCCTAGTCTCGAAATTCCGGAAAATGAAAAACATGGGGATTATTCGACAAATGTTGCAATGGTTTTAGCTAAAAAAGAAGGTAAAAATCCACGGGAGTTTGCGCAAGAGTTGGTAACTAATCTTCAAAAAGATAAAAATTTAGGGAAAATTGTTTCAAAAATTGAAGTAGCAGGACCGGGGTTTATCAATTTTTGGCTAAGTAAACAGGTACTGAATGATATATTAGTTGATATTAATAAGAAGAAAGATGCATTTGGAAAATCTGATTTTGCCAAAGGCAAAAAGATAATGGTTGAATTTGCCCATCCTAATACTCACAAATCTTTCCATATCGGACACCTAAGGAATATTACAACCGGCGAGGCTATATCAAGAATATTGGAAGCCTCAGGAGCAAAGGTAATTAGGGCCAATTATCAGGGAGATGTTGGTCTTCATATTGCAAAAGCTATTTGGGGAGTTAAAAAGTTAGGATTGAAAGATTTAGGAGATAGTAAATTAAGAGCAGAGTTTTTGGGAAAAGCATATGTGGCTGGTAATAGTGCGTATGAGGAAAATGAAAAGTCAAAAGAGGAAATAGTTGATATAAATAAAGCTTTATACGAGGCTAAAGATCGGGAATTAATGAAGTTATACCAGGCCACAAGAGAGTGGAGTTTGGATTATTTTGATAGTATTTATAAACGGGTTTATACAAAATTCGATAGACTTTATTTTGAAAGCGAAGTTGCCCAACTAGGCAAAAAAGAGGCTTTAAACGCGCTAGGGGCAGGAATTTTAGAAAAAAGTGAAGGAGCGGTTATTTTTTCGGGCGAAAAGTTTGGTCTTCACAATAGAGTTTTTATAACCCAAAACAATACTCCAACATATGAAGCAAAGGATTTAGGACTGGTTAAACTTCAGTTCTCGGAATTTAAACCAGATTTAATTCTGCATGTCGTCGGCCCCGAACAAAGTGGTTATTTTGAGGTGGTTTTTAAAGCAATAGAGACAATCGATCCGGAAACAAAAGGCAAAGAAATTCACCTGCCTTATGGTTGGGTTAGGCTTAGGGAAGGTAAAATGTCTTCCCGCAAGGGAAATGTCGTTTTGGGTGAAGATCTTTTGGATCAGGCGAAGCAAAAAATTATTGAGGGATATAAAACGCCAGTCGATGTTGCAGAGCAAATCGCTGTTGGAGCCGTTAAGTATTCTTTTTTGAAAGTAGGGAGAGAACAAGACATTGCATATGATATAAACGAATCAATATCACTGGAGGGCAATTCCGGGCCGTATTTACAGTACGCATACGCAAGGACACAAAGCGTCCTTGCTAAGAGTAAAAGAGTAAAAGAGCAAGAGGGTAAAAGTCTCAACAGTGAAGAATTATCTATTCTTCGAACTCTGGTTCACTTTCCCGAGGTGATAGAATCGGCCACTATAAATTATGCTCCGAATTTAATCTGTAATTATCTTTTTGATCTGGCGCAAAAATTTAATAATTTTTACAGTCATCATCGAATTCTCGATGATCAGAGTGAAAGAGTTAAAGAGCTAAAGAGTAAAAATATTTTTAGATTATTTTTAACAACTGCCACCGGCCAGGTTCTCAAATCCGGTTTAAATCTTCTTGGAATTCAAGCCCCCGAGCGTATGTGAAGTTGCGCAGTTTTTTTCTACTTGAAATTCTATCCCTTTATAATTTATTATCGGTACTAGAAGCCATTTCAAAACCTTACGGTTTTGAGACTACGTGGCTTATATTGCTGAGTTCAAAATATTTGCTCTAATTTCCGGCAAATTCTTGCAGATTTTGAAATCAGCTATAAGAAAGAAGGTGATTAAATTGGCAACAAAAACACCAATAATCGCGTTAACAGGAGGTAGTGAAAGAGAGGGAGTTTCCTTAGCTCCGCAAGGTTTTCAATTTACTACTCTTGAAGAAGAATGTCTGGATTATCTCGATGTAGCTGACGCTGTAATTGAGGCACTAGAAGGACAACAAAGAGTGAACAGATTAGTAGGAATATTGCAAAAACATGTTAAAGTTTCTACTGTTGTGGGGCGGGGTAGGGGTAGAGACACAAGAAGGGTAAGAGACGAGAGACAACAAGGTGAATAGTGCTGTATAATGCCACAAGATGGATTATACAAAAACCAAACTTTCAAATGGGCTTCGGGTGATTACTGTTCCCATGCCTTCGCATGAATCGGTGACTGTTACTTTATGGGTCAAAGCCGGATCCAGAGATGAAGAAAAGCGCCTTAACGGCATATCACACTTTTTTGAACACATGGCCTTTAAGGGCAGTAAGAAACGGCCAACTGCAAGAAAAGTTTCAGAAGCAATAGATTCAATCGGCGGAGAGTTTAATGCGGGGACATCAAAAGAGTGGACAAACTTTTACGTTAAATGCAGAAACACTCACATCAAAATTGCTTTCGACGTTATCTCCGACATGATACTAAATCCGATTTTGGATAATAAGGAAATAGAAAAAGAGAAAGGAGTTATCTTGGAAGAAATTGCTTTACATGAAGACACTCCTGTTATGAAGATTGGGGATCTTTTTGAGGAGCTTATATTCGAGGGAAGCCCGCTTTCCAGAGACATAAGCGGAACGCCTGAAAGTGTTAAAGCTATGGTAAGGAACGATATACTGCGATATATTGACGAGCATTATTTTGCTGGCAACATACTTTTGACTGTGGCGGGCGGAATCGAAGAAAAAGAAGTTTTTAAGTTAGCCGGTCAATATTTTGCATATCTAAAGAGTAAGACCCGTCTTGCCGCGAGGCAGGGACAAAGTGGGAGTAAAGAGTTATTAAATAAACAGCTTAAACCGAAAGTTAAACTCAAAACCAAAAAAAGTGACCAGGCGCATTTAATTATCGGTTTCAGAGGTTACGGGAAAGGAAAAAGCAGTAGATTTGCGGAGGCTATACTTGCGACAATTCTTGGCGGGGGAATGAGCTCAAGGCTCTTTTTGGAAGTTAGAGATAAAAGAGGTTTGGCTTACTCAATAGCAACTTCGAGCGATCATTATAAAGATAGCGGATATTTTGCCACATACGCAGGAGTTGCGTTAAATAAGATTGAAGAGGCGATAAAAGTGATACTTTCAGAGCATAAAAAACTCCAAAATTCCAAAACTTTAATATCAAAAGAAGAGTTAAAAAAGGCAAAAGAGTTTCTAAAGGGACATTTGGCACTTGCGCTTGAGGACACGAAAGATATTAATTATTTTTTTGGAGAAGAGGAGCTTTTATTGGGTTGTATCTTGACTCCGGAAGATGTTTTTGAGAAAGTAAACAAAGTCACAATAGAAGATGTAGTTGCTGTTGCAAAAGATTTGTTCAAAACCGAAAAACTTAATCTTGCCATAATTGGCCCATATGAAGATAAACAAAAATTTGTTAAGTTAATTACTTAAATGGAGGATCAATTTATCCATAAAACGGTAATCTTAATTAAACCTGACGGTGTCCAGAGAGGTTTGGTTGGTGAAGTGATCGCTAGATTTGAAAAAGTTGGTTTCAAAATTGTTGCTATGAAAATGGTTTGGGTGGACAAGGACCATGTTGCAAAGCATTATAAAGATGACAAAAACTATTTGGAAAATATAGGTAAACGGACACTCGAGGACTACGAAAAATACGGATTTGACGTTCATGAGCACTTGGGTACAAAAGATCCTATTGAAATTGGACAAAAAGTTAGGCATTGGAATATGGAGGCTTTAAGCTCAGGCCCGTTGGTCGCAATACTTTTTCAGGGGGTAAACGCTATTGAAATTGCCCGAAAAATGGTGGGACATACTAATACAACTCTAGCCGAGCCGGGGAGTATCAGGGGTGACTTTTCGGCAGACACTCCGGTTTTGGCGACTCTGCAAAATAGACCGATTAGAACTATTGTTCATGCTTCGGGTAATAAAGACGAGGCGGAGTTTGAGAGAAAGCTTTGGTTTCATGAAAAAGAAATCTATTCGTATTGATGTTTCTTCCGATATTTAAAAATAAAAATCGGGAAGGCGATGGCCAGAATATAGATCCAAATTCCGAATAAAGCTATATATAAAAAATTAAAAGTGACTGCTTTACTGAGTAAATAAAGATTAATAATAACCGACGGAATGTTAACTAAAACACTAATAACGATATAAGGCTTGAATTTCATTGACGTTAAGCCGGCAGCGTAAGAAACATAGTCATTTACGACTCCTCCAAACAACCTTGCCATAAAAAGTGTGTCTAACCCCGCAATTTTTGTGAATTCATCAATTTTTTTGATTATTTCCTTGCCGACAAATTTTTTAATCAGAGGTCTTCCGAAACGCCTGGCAAGATAAAAATTGAGCGCAGATCCGCCCGCATTTGCAATTATTGTGTAAATTGTGGTTGCAAAATAGCCATATAAAGAAAGACTGACAATCAACAAAGGGAAAGAAGTTAGGGGAGAAAAAATGATGGTTGTCGTGCTAATTAGGATGAATATTAACGGCCCGATTGGCCCCCAGGATCTGATTAAAAGTTTAATTTTAACTGGATTTATATAAAGAGCGTATTTGTGAATAAGATAGATGACACTAAGAAATAAAATAATGATTAAAAAAGCAAGAAGTATTTTTTTAGTTTTCACTTTACTTTCCAAATCTAATCCGTCAGATTGATTGAGTATGAAATAACTCCGAGGATAGTCCCGTTTGTTGAAGAACAGTTAGATCCATATTTAACTGTTTGCGACCCAGTGTAGTTGCCATTTAGTTTATTAGTATTTATATAAATTCTTGTATCAAAACTTTGTCCGGATCCAAGTCCGCCTGAACTTGTCTGAAGACCTTGGCCTTGTGAACTATCATTATTAACTACACAAAATGATATTACCCCATATGTTCCGTTAGTTATGATTACACCTTGGTCGTAGATAAAACCTCCAATTTGGTTTGCGCGGGATAGGCTTACTGTTATCGATGTAGTATTTATTGTCACATTTCCGGACAACATCGGAGTGGGGGTTGGTGTATTTGTCGGCGGCAAATTTATATGAGTAGGAGTAGGTTGGTTAATGGTAGGAGTATTAGGAACTGGAGTATTTGTTATATAAACATAAATATAGTTTGGTGATGTATTTGAACTATCTGTAGTGTTACTCGGAGTATTGGGTTTGGATAGCGGTTTTGGAGACGGAGTTACCTCTAATTTATTTGTTTTTATAAACGGCACAGGGATTAAAGTTGGATTTATTGTTGGTTGGGGCACGACAGTCGGCGAAAGAACCGGCGTAGAGCTGGTATATCCCTTGTTTATTTTTGCATAAATAAAAGCTCCTGTTCCCAAAATAACAGCTAAGACGGCCACAAATAAAATTGGAACAATAAAACCTGAGGTCAAGGACTTATTTTTAGTCATTTTTTCTCTTTTAGTCGGGGAGACAGGAGTCGCACCTGCTACCTCACGGTCCCGAACCGTGCATTCTGCTGTTGAACTACTCCCCGTTGCTATTTAAAATTATAATCCAGAATTGCTTGAAATCAAAATTACTTGTATATTTGGAGTTGACAACTCCAAAAAACTATGTAAAATGGAGTTATGTACTCCCGATTAATCAAAGTGCCGAAGAATAAAAGCTTTTTTTTGTTTGGACCGAGGGGAACAGGAAAAACAACGTGGGTGAAGTCTGCTTTTCCAAAAGCTCAGTATCTGGATCTACTGGAAGCGGAAATTTTTAATGACCTTTTGGCTAATCCTCAGAGGCTGGAAAACTACATAACACAAGATTTCGTTATTATTGACGAAGTCCAACGGATACCAACTCTTTTAAACGAAATTCACCGCTTAATTGAAAAATTCCGGCAAAAATTCATCTTAACCGGATCAAGCGCGAGGAAGTTAAGGAAAAAAGGGGAAAATTTGCTGGCTGGGAGAGCTCTTACATATTTTTTGCATCCTTTGAGTGCATTTGAACTAGGATCGGACTTTAACCTAGAGAGGTCGTTATCTTACGGCCAGCTTCCGTCGGTAACTAATGAAGAAGATCCAAGAAAATATCTGGAAAGTTATGTAAAAACATATCTTCAAGAAGAAATATTTCAAGAAGGATTGACAAGAAATTTATCCGCTTTCGCCCGGTTTTTGGAAACAGTGAGTTTTTCTCAAGCATCAATATTAAACACAACAGAGGTGGCACGGGAAGCTGCAATTGAAAGGAAGGTTGTGGAAAATTACTTCGCAATTTTGGAAGATCTGTTAATCGGATACAAACTTCCTGTTTTTAATAAAAGAACAAAAAGACGTTTGGTTACTCACTCTAAGTTTTACTTTTTTGATGTCGGAGTTTATCGGACATTGCGGCCAATGGGACCTTTGGATATGCCTGAGGCGGCAGAAGGAATTTCTTTTGAAAGTTTGTTTTTTCAAGATCTTCTTGCCGTCAATGATAGTTTAAATCTTGGATATAAACTTTTCTATTATCGAACCGCGACCGGGATAGAAGTTGATTTTATAGCATACGGAAGATATGGGATTCGTGCTTTCGAAGTCAAGAGAACGGGACGCCTTACTTCAGAAACATTGAGAGGTTTAAGGTATTTCTCGAAAGAATATCCACAGTCTAAAAATTTCCTTATTTATGGCGGTAAGCGAAAAATGAGGGAGTCAAACATTGAGATAATTCCCATCGAAGATGCTCTTAAAAACCTTCCCGAATTGCTTTCTTGAAACTTATTACGGGGAAAGACGTCATATTAAAAGGCTAAAAAAATATAGTATTGAAATAAGGATTTAAAATGTTTATAATTCGCGGCAAAGGGAGGTAAGGATGATGGCAGAGATTGATCAAATTACAGGACTTACCGAGGAACAGTTAAGAAAAATTAATGCTCAACACGACGCCTGGGTTAGAGGGGTGGGTTTAGATTTCGGAAGTTCTGCGCCGGAAAGAGAGGGTTGGGGACAAGCGGTAGAATCGGTCAGAAGAGGAAACGAAAAAGTTAGAGATAGTTTAACTAAACTCGGTCTTAAGGTGATTTAGAATTAAAGGTAGATAATTTTGTGTCCCTGGCGAGAATTGAACTCACATCTAGCCCTTAGGGGGGGCTTGTTCTATCCGTTGAACTACAGGGACCCTTCGACTTTCGCTCAGGGTAAACTATTTTAACGTAAGTTTACTTCAGACTCAAGGAATAAAGATTGGGGATTGAGGAGTTGGCGCCAAGATTGGTTAAGATTATTAATCTATTCTGATTTGCGGAGGGGTATGCATGGGGAGCTTCATATTGACCTGAATAAACAACCTGCCTGTTCGTTCCATCATAATCAATGATTGTAATTTTATTCGGCTCGGCTAGGACTAAATGGGCGGATGTCGGAAACCAATTTATTATTTGGTTATCAGTGTCCGTTATTAAAAAATTTCGATCTTCTTTGATATCGTAAGCATATATTCTATTGGTTTTGATATCCCTTTCTTGTTTCTGAGTAGAGGATCCAGGAAGGGGCTTGATGAGTCCAAGCGGAATAGTAGCCGAACCTGACGCCGTGTAAAGAATTTTATTCTCATCCGGCGAAAAGACTGCTTCTTTGACCTTTCTTTCAAAAATATCTTTTGTTTCATCCGGAAGGCGGGAAAGTTGGGCTTCAAGTTTTTTGTTTTTTAAATCTGTCCATTCTTTTTTGATTTCATCAAGTTTTGGCGATACGTTGACCCTTTTGTTTTGGGCGGTGTAGCTGCCGCTATCCAGAAGATATACTCCTGTTTTGGTTGTCAAAAGAATTTCTCTTGAATCAGGTGACCAATCCCAGGTAGCGTCAGTTAAATCTCCATCGGTAATCTGTCTTGATTCTCTTTTGAATCCCAAGGGAAGATCAACTGCTTCTATAATCCACAAACCTGCCTTGTCGTTATCAAACGACGGCAGGATTCCGTAGGCAATTCTGGTTAAATCTGATGAAGGTTTTGGATTATAAGCTCCGGAAAAAGTTATGGCGGACAGAGACGGGGCAGTCGGGAAGATAACCGCGTCAACCTGGGTTACGATTTCTTTTTCAATAACAAGCCTTTTGCTCCAGGAAATAAAACCTTCTTTTTTAATGAGTACATCGTATGTTCCGGGGGGTAAGGGTAGAGTTGAATTAGTGGCGGTTTTTAACTCTCCGTCAATGAAAACCTGTGCTCCGTTTGGTTCGGAATTAACTACAAATAACCCGTTGGGAACAAAATGAAAGGTTTTAAAATTTAATCTGTAACCTCTGGCGTAATATGAAGCAATTAGCCCAATAGTTCCAACCACCAGAAGTGTAATAAAAAATATTGCTACCCTTATTTTTATCACAAGCTATATTATACTATAATATGCCTCACTCCCATGATTAGAAAAAAGATAGCAATAGATTTGGGAACAGCGAATACCTTAGTTTGGCTGGAGGGCCGTGGAATTGTAGCCAATGAGCCGACTGTTGTTGCCATCTCTGCGGATGACAGCAAAGTAGTTGCAGTAGGAGATGATGCCAAAAAAATGTTGGGCAGGACTCCCGAGGCTTTGATAGCCTTAAGGCCGATGCGTGATGGGGTAATCGCAGACTATCAGGTAATTCAAGCCATGCTTAAATATTTTTTAGCAAAGGTTGGGGGAAGAGTTCAGCTCATCCGCCCTGATGTTATGATCTGCGTTCCTGCGGGTTGCACGCAAGTCGAAAGACGCGCGGCCCTGGATGCAACTCTGGCCGCTGGGGCAGCTCATGCTTATCTAATCGACGAACCGCTGGCTGCCGCAATTGGGGCGGGAATTCCGGTTTCGGCACCAAGTGGACACATGATAGTTGACGTAGGGGGAGGAGCAGCGGAGGCTGCCGTAATTTCTTTGGGCGGTGTCGTTGTTCATGAAAGTGTCAGAATCGCGGGAAACAAGATCGACGAGGCAATCCAAAGCTATCTTAAGAAAAAACATAATCTTATTATTGGCGATCAGACCGCAGAGTATATAAAAATCAAAATAGGTTCGGCGGTTCCCCTGGCCAAAGAAGAAAAAATGGAAACCTCGGGACGTGATCTTGTTTTTGGACTTCCCAGAAGCATAACTATTTCATCGTCCGAGGTAACTGAAGCAATAAAACCCTGCTTAATGCAGATAATCGGAGCGGTAAAAGCTGTTTTGGAAAATACGCCGCCAGAACTTGCCAGCGACATTATTGATAAAGGAATTGTTATGAGCGGAGGAACAAGTTTACTGCGCAATTTCGATAGGCTTTTGACTTCAGAAACAGGGGTGCCAAGCCATGTTGCAGAAGACGCGCTTTTTTGTGTTGTTAAAGGAACAGGGGTAGTCATGGAGAACATAGATTTATGGAAAAGAAGTTTTTCAACGAGAGGATAATAAAATACAAATCTTATAATATTTATAATAATTATATTATTTATTGTGGATAATTTGGGCACAAGTCTTAAAAAACGAATCTATAAATAGAGTTAAAATTGTGCACAATTAAGTAAATTTTTAATTTATAATTTACAATTTTGGAAACTCATAGTTAAAAGGTCTATGGGACTTAAAAAATATTTAGCTTCGAAATTATGAAAACAGATCGAAAACAAGCTGAAATATTGGGAGTAAAAATTGATAGCGCTTCAAAAGGTCGAGTGCTATCGGCCATCAGTAATAAACTATCAGCAAAAAAGAAATTTTTTGTAGTTACGCCTAATCCGGAAATAATAATGCTGGCTCAGAAAGACCAAGACCTTCAGAAAATTTTGAATTCAGCAGATATTTCAATACCGGACGGAGTCGGATTAGTTTTGGCAGCAAAATTTTTGAGAGAGTCAAGGCTGGAAAGAATTAGAGGTAGAGAACTTATGCTGGATTTACTTACAAATACTAAAAAACCAAACCCGCTTGCCGGTCGGGTAGGTGCTAAATTTTTTTTGCTCGGATCAACTCCGGGAATTAATAAAAAAGCAGTAGAAGTTTTATCTAGAGAGTTTAAAAATATAAAATTTAAAGGTAACTTCGGTTATCAGTTAAACAGTTCAGCGGTACCTGTTAGTAAAATAGACATAGGGTTAGAGAAGAAAGTAGTAAGGCAGATAAACTTATTTAAACCCCATTTTCTTTTTGTTGCCTTTGGCGCTCCAAAACAGGAAAAATGGATTGCAAAGTGGCTGCCGAAATTGGATGTTGGAGGGGCAATGGCCGTGGGTGGGGCATTTGATTATATAGCCGGTGTTGCAAAGTTGCCGCCGGGATGGATGGAATCAATCGGTTTTGAATGGCTGTGGCGGTTATTTACACAAACCAATAGGCCTGGAAATTTCAGAAGAATTTTTACCGCCACAGTTAAATTTTCACTGGAAGTAATCAAACATAAACGATGAGATTTGATAGCTTCTGATAACTAGTTTGTGCTAACATATCGCATTTCTATGCGAGCATTATATCCAGGACGTTTCCAACCTTTCCATTTATCACACTTAAAGAGAGTTCAGGAAATAATTCAAAGATATCCTGATCACAATTTTTTTATTGGAGTAGCAGATTGGAAGGGCAAAAAAAATAAAGCTAATTTTTTGTCAGGTGATGAAGCCTCAGAAATAGCCACAATTTCCCTTAGAGATGGCGGAATCGAAGGTGTCCAAGTATTAAAAGTCGAACTGAGGCCAGATAGAAGTTTGGTCGATTGCTTAGGTGATGCTATTCAGATGCATGATATAGGTTCTATTTTTTCGGGCTCTAGTTCGACTTTAGAAGCAGCGAGAGTAATCAGTAATCATAAAGAATTAGTTATACACAATTGGGATGACAATGAAAAAGGAGTGAGATCTACCGATATAAGAGATTGGATAATTGCTGATGATGCACGCTGGATTAATGAAGTTACGCCTTCTGCTGCAGAATTTTTAAGAAACCCACTTTATAGGAAGCGGTTAATTGCTTTGGCAGAAGGAATTAAAAGACCTTGGACTTTGGATGGAGAAGTGAATAGTTCTCGTGGAGAGCGAAGGTATTAAAATATAAAATAAGCGCAATCGTTCTTGCATCACTAATTCCCCCAGAGTTTATGTAAAACAATGCTTTTTTCAAACTTAATTTTATTATCCTGACTGATTCTTCATTGTCTCTGGCAAATTCGTTGCTTTCTTTAATGTTTATTGCTAAAAAACCGTGAGTTCTACCAACGAAATAAGCGGGCAAGATATCCAGTGAACATAAAAAAATCAGTTTTTCGGCTTCGTAACCAGTTTCTTCCACGAGTTCTTTTTGGGCAGTGTGACTTAGATTATCACCTTTCTCGATTTTTCCGCCGGGAAGAACAAATTCAAACTTATTATTGGCTGTACAGAATTTTTCAATCAGGATTATTTTTTTGTCCTTAGTTATGGGAACGAGCATCACGCTTTCTGTATAACCATTCATCGAAATATAATCGTATTTTACTTTGTACCCCCTATTTCTTATTTCCGATTGCCATATTGTAAAACTATGACTGGATGTTAATTTTTTATCCCTCCCAATTTTTTTTGTTTTTTTAATAATCATAAAAATATTTTACACTACGAATTTTATAATTGATTACTCGATAACTATTTTGAATATAACATTTCTATTCCACGACCGCAGGCCTGCCTGCCGGCAGGCAGCGGGAAATGTATAATGTAGGTAATATAAAAAGACTACAATAGTTTTGGTGAAAGAATCTGGTAGAATTTATTTGTGACAGATATTTCGGATAATATTGAAAAGCGTAAAAAGGACCATTTGAGGATTGCGACAAGTGATATATCACAGACAGGCAACCCGGGCTTTGACCGCTATAGGTTTGTTCACAACGCTTTACCGGAAATTGATTTTGATAAAATAGATACTTCAACAACGTTTTTGGGAAAGAAAGTTAATTACCCCTTTTTAATTTCCTGTATGACCGGCGGGGTTGCCGAAGGCAAAAAAATTAACCGTAATCTGGCAAAAGCCGCCCAGAAATACAATATCGCAATGGGTGTCGGCAGCCAAAGAGCTGCAATTGAAAATTCCGAATTAGCAAATCTTTTTATGGCGCGGGAAGAAGCCCCGGATATTCCTTTAATTGCGAACGTCGGATTGGTACAACTAAATTACGGATTCGGGTTAAGAGAATATCAAAAGATTGTCGATATGATTGATGCCGATGCTTTGGCAGTTCACATAAACCCGATTCAGGAAGTGATCCAACCCGAAGGCGACAGAAATTGGGAGAATTTACTTCCTAAACTTGCAAAAATTGTAAGGGAACTTTCTGTTCCAATTATTGCAAAGGAGGTAGGATTCGGTCTGTCAGAGAACGTGGTTAGAAGATTTTATAAAGCCGGAGTCAGAATTTTTGATACGGCCGGTTGGGGAGGAACAAGTTGGGCAGTGGTGGAAGGCCAACGTCGGTCTGGGTGGGAATCTCTAGGGTATTTATTTGGGGAGTGGGGAATACCAACTGCAGAGTCAATAGTTCAAGTTCAAGAATTTAGACTAAAGACTAAAGACAAAAGGCTGGTAATTCTAGGCAGCGGGGGAGTAAGAAGTGGGATTGATATAGCAAAGGCTATTGCGTTAGGTTCTGATATGGTTGGAATTGCCTATCCCTTTGCCAAAGCAGCTTTGATATCCAGTCAGGAGGTAGAAAAATTGATTGAAAGATTGGCTTTGGAACTGAAAATTGCAATGTTCGGGGTCGGGGCAAAAAAAATAAAAGAGCTGAAATTTTCTAAACTAGCTGTTAATAAAGTAACCTTATAGTATAATTCAATTTCTATATGCGAATTGATCGGAAAGGTGTTGCTTTATTATTATCTTCATACTTTATTGTTGCCTGTGGTCAACAACCGCCTTCGGTTATAAACCCGACAGAATTGCCAGGACTTGACCCAGTCTTCCGGTCGGCATCCGTAGCTTGTATCCCTGATGCATATCTATTAAACAAAGGAGGAAATCTTCAGGTTTTTCCACCCTCCGACGCAATATTTTCAAGGATCAGGGATGAACACCTGCCGCCTTTTCCGGGTGCCCCCGCCGACATACAAGGATGGCTTCGCGAGAACCACCCAGACGATTTTGACCAACTTCCGGCTCTTTCTTCGTCTGTTGTCGATTTTGACGCAACAAAGAATTATTCGCTGGACAAATTTGATCAACTTAAAGCTTGGTGCATTTTTCAGATTCATCGCCAAGGAAGGGGTTTAACCAGAGAGAATGTTCAGCAGGTTTTAGCTGAATATGAAGTTAGGTATAAATATAATCCATATATTTCTTTTATGCTAAATGAACATATTCCGGCTTTTTTGCCGAATGTAAACAGATTGCTTAAGGTCTCTGGTGTCGAAGAACAAATACCTCCGGATTTAAAGAATAGAATAGTTTTTAAAACAAAACATATAGATGTTGGCGGCGGTCAAACCTGGTTTGATATGCCTTTCGTTTTTATGTATGGAAATTATGATTCACCCGATCCTAATAGTATTGGTGCAGTAAGGCCGGATTTGAAAGAGGCAGATAGGGACGATATATTTAGGCGAACTGCTTTCCATGAAGCTAAACACGACTGGATTGAGGGACCTAACTTGGAGAAACGTAGGCAAGTGGGATTACCTGTACTGAGTGGTGCCGAAGCAGAGTTTGCCCATACTGCAACAGGTTTTATTACTTTACCGGTCGAGTATTGGACGGCTCCGACCTTTGAACCTTGGGAAGCCGTTGATCCGAGAGTTCAGTACGTTTGGACGACTTTGGTTAATGCGGGTATGGACAAAAAAGAGGCTTACACGATGATAGTTAAAGCTTCCGCTACTTTTGACATTACTCCTGTTATAAAAGCGTATAACAAGTCTGTCCCGTCCGGGCAGGAAACTTTTGAGCAGCTTTTTGCTAAAGAACACCCTGTAGATGTTATGGTAGATTCGGGAATGACGTATACCTTGAGCGATGGTTATCTCAAAGACTTTGACAACCTAATTATAACAATGACCGAGCTTTCAGATTATTATCAAACCTCCGATCGGTAATATCGGGACCTGCTCTCTACTTGACAACCGGCTTCATTTCGAATATCATCGAAAGTACACTATAAATATATGAGAAAAATCGAAATGATATGGAGAGAACTGCTATTTAGATCCATAGAAAAGAGGGAATTTCGTTTTAGACAGAAAGACTTGGCTCAAAAATTTGGCTTCTCGACAAGCACAATTTTCCAGGCCCTTGAAGTTCCGAGGAAAATGGGCAGCGTTCGTGTAACTGGTAGGTTTTTTGAGGTTAACGATCCCGAAAAAATTCTTTACCATTGGGCAAGCCAGAGGAGGCTTTATTCTGAATTACAACTGGATCTTAAAATCGACCTGCCGGTATTTGAAATTGAGGGACTGGCTCCTCCCAGTTCGGTATTTTCGGCCTATTCCGCTGCCCGTTTTATTTTGGGAGAACCCCCGGCTGATTACAGTAAAGTATATATTTACCATAAAGATCCTGAAGAAATTAAAAGGCGTTTCTCGGAAGGAAAAACTACTAAGGAGGGGAATTTGTACGTTTTAAAGCCCGATCCATTTTTGAAAACTTATGGTCAGGTTGCGACTATAGCTCAGACATTTGTCGATCTTTGGAATCTATCCGACTGGTATGCCAAAGATTTCAGCAAGGCTATAAAGGAGAAAATCGATGAATTATTATCATGATCTAATTACTCAAAAAAGTTGGCAAGTTCTAAAAAGTTTGTCTGGAAAATTCAAATTTATTCTGATTGGCGGATGGGCAACTTATCTTTATACAAAAGCCTTAAAGTCTAAGGATATAGATATGGTTATCGGATTTAGTGAGCTTGAAAAAATAAGGACGGATTTTGATGTGACTAAAAATGATCGACTTAAAAAATACGAGGCAAGACGGGAGGAAGTTGAAATAGATATTTATGTTCCGTATTACTCTAATCCGGGCATTCCGGCAGAAGAAATAGGAAAATGGACGCAAAGTATCGAGGCAATAGTGTTACCCAAATCGGAACTATTGATCCTGTTAAAACAACATGCATTCAAAAATCGAAAAGGAACCCCGAAAGGCAGAAAAGATTTCTTGGATATAATAAGTTTGCTTACAAATGCCGATTTTAACTGGGATTTTTACAAAAAAATGATTCATGAATATAGCACAATTGAACTTTTAAAAGAGTTGGAAGAAGAACTTAGAATTACTTTCGAAGTTCCGGAATTAGATTTAAATCGCCACAACTTTTCAAGGTTAAAGAAGAGTTGGTTGCAGGAATTTTCTAAGTTAGAAGCTTAATTTTAATAGTTGCTTGGGTTCTAAGATGAGAAAATCCGGCTTTGATTTGGCGAGAAGTCTTTCGGATTCAGCACCCCAAGTAACTGCCACTGATTTTACTCCAGCTTTTCTTGCCGCTTCAATATCTCTTGTTTCATCGCTGATATAATAGTCAGCTTTAAGAATTTTCATCAAATTTTGCTTGCCAAAGATGCCCTGTTCATTTTCGACGAACTTAAAGTATTTATCCATTTTGTGGTTTTTAAGAAACAAATGGACATTTTCAACAGAATTGCTGATGAGAATTCCCAAAAAATGCTTTTTGGCAAGCTTTTCGATTACTTTTGGCAACCCCGGAAAAGTCTTCAAAAAGGGGATTTTTTCACCAAAAATCTTTCTGCCGTTTGTGGCTGTTGCATGAACTTGTTCAGAGCTAATTTCCCTTGACCCAAGTATGTGTTTCAAACCTTTACTCCTTAGTTCTTTTAAAGAAGTCTGGGGTTTTCCCAATTCTTTAAATTTTAAGTTCAGAATGTCAATCGCTACGTTAATTCCATCGCAAATTGTTCCGTCAAAATCAAAAAGTAAATTCATAAAAGTATTTTAACATATTCTACTTTTCTATATGCCGATCGTGGGTAGGAAAAATTAAAGATTAATTTTGTTGCGTAGCTTGAGTAGCTATATTGTGTTATAATTTTTAACATGCTCAGAAAAAGGAAGCCACTTATTAATCTTCCCTTAGGCACAAAGATTCCAGATCATGTTGCAATTATATTGGATGGTAATAGAAGATGGGCCAGGGCAAGGGGACTTCATACCTTGGAAGGTCATCGTACGGGTTTCAATGCAGCGCTTAAGGTTGCGAAGGCCTCAAGAGACTTAGGAGTCCATACCTTAACTGTTTGGGGGTTTTCAACGGAAAATTGGGATAGATCGAAAGAGGAAATAGATTATCTAATGACTCTTTACTGGAAATTTGTTAGAAAGGTTAAAAAAGACGCAAAAAAAGAACAAGTGAGGTTAATTCATCTTGGGAGAAAAGACCGTTTCCCGAAGGATTTGATGAATTTTATAGGTGAGGTAGAAATGGAAACAAAAGATTACCAAGAGCATATTCTGAATGTTGCGTTGGACTATGGAGGAAGAGATGAAATTCTAAGAGCGGTTAAAAAAGTTGTTGAAGAAAAGATATCCTCTGACAAAATAGACGAAAAACTTTTTTCTTCTTATCTTGACACAAAAGATCAACCTTATCCTTATCCGGATTTGCTGATAAGGCCATCCGGAGAACAGAGAACTAGCGGACTATTACCTTGGCAAATGGCATATACAGAAATATATTGGGAGAAAGATCATTTGCCTGATATGACAACCGAAAAATTAAAAGAGGCGATTTTGGACTACAGTCGAAGAAGGAGAAGATTTGGGGGCAACGATGCGATGCAACATTTTAAGTTTAATCCTTCAGTTGTTGCCAAACTAGAACTGGGTTGGAGGCACGCCCTGGCCATGGGAGAAGGAGAGAAATTCCATGGTTTGGTCGTTAGATACGTCAAGGAGCACTATGGTTTGTCCAAAAATCTGGCCAAAACCGCCGGGCTAAACTTGGCTACTGCTCTTCTTCAGGGAAAAAGCGAGAATTGGATAGAAGCGAAAAAGGCACTCGTAGGATTATATGAAATTGTCAAAAAAACTTTGGGCCTTGCCATTGAGCCGGATCTGGTTGCCGGAATTGAAATTAATTTGTGGCGGAGTAACGGCGAGGCCGAAAAAACCGAAAATGGCCTTAAACTTGAGGAAACGCTTAGGACTCTTTATGCCGAAACTTTTAGAGTATCAGATCTGCAGGTTACAAAGGCAGCACACTTATCAGCTCTTGCTACAGCCGAGCGGGACTTAGCAGAGAAGCAGGTTGGAGAAATCGCCAAAAGCCATTGGAAGCGTGCCGAACACTACACAGAGTTGTTCTATAAAGCCCTCAAAGATAGAATAGCCTAAATTAGGTTAATTTTTCATCGACTTACCCCTTGACAAATACTGACTTACTTTGTTATCGTGTGATTAACTAAAGTTATACCTTAGCCTTACAACTATAATAAAGTAGGTATGAATGATAAGAAAAAGATCAGACTTGAAGAACTTCCTGATTTACTTACAGTTCGAGAGGTAGCTGAAGTATTACGGGTTTCACCACTGACAATTAAAAGATGGGGCAAAAGAGGAAAGCTTCCGGCAATCCGTATAAACAGCAGGGGAGACCGCCGCTACAAAAAAGAGGCGGTTTTGTGGTTGTTGGGAATGCAGACTGCTTAGAATGTGCTATAATACCGCTTGAATAATCCACTTGATTTATTATTCCATGTTAAAAGCTACAAAGATTATTATTTTGCTGGTCTTTTTGTTTGTATTTATTGGCAATAAGCCTGTCCTTGCTAAGCTTCCAACTCCAACTCCCACGCTTAGTCCGACTCCAACGATAGCTCCAACGGTGACCCCCATTCCCAGAGTTGATTTAACCGAAACCAGAAAAGAAACAATAAATCCTTTGAATAAACTTCTTGAAGATCAGAAACTGGGGCAAATTTTTCCCCTCAACCCTCTTAAATATGCAATAAGAAAAGCAGTTGCAGGAGGTGTACCTGCAAATACTATAGTTCTTTTATTGCTTTTACCTCTTATAGCGGCAGTTATAGCTGCGGCACGTCACTTAGTCGGAATTAGAGGATTTGGAATTTTTCTGCCGGCAGCTCTATCGGTAACCTTTGTGGCAACAGGCCCGGTTCTTGGCGTATTTTTATTTATTTTAATTGTCGCAGTTTCGACAGTTGCGAGGTTTGTCTTGAGAAAACTTAAATTGAAGCTTCAATATTTACCGCGTATGGCTCTTATTTTATGGGCAGTAGTAGTTGCCAATCTAGCTTTACTTTTCATATCTCCTTTTTTAGAAATCCGGGATCTAGCGAACGTATCCATTTTCGCGGTTTTAATTCTGATTTTGCTTTCAGAGGAGATAACAAAAGTCCAATTGGGGAAAAGTTTAAAAGTGGCAGTCGATCTTGGGGTTGAAACCCTGATTCTAGCTTTTATTTCATACATTGTTTTGTCTTTAAGATCTGTTCAAAATTTTGTACTATTGAACCCGGAAATAACACTTTTGGGAACTCTCGTCTTTGATTTTATGTTGGGTAAATACACAGGTTTAAGGTTAAGAGAGTATTGGAGATTCAGAAGGCTTATTAATGGAAAATGAAAATTTCATCCATTTTGGGACTTAATGCCAGATCGCAACTTTTTTCTTACTCTTATAATAGCCTTCGCGGCAAAAAGATCGCGAGGTCGAAAATTTTGACTAACCGGATTTTGAGACATGCTCAAATTCCCACTCCCAAAATTTATAAAAAATTTAAAAACCCTTCCGATATTTTTAATTTTGATTGGAGCAGCCTGCCTTCGTCATTTGCCGTAAAACCATCTAAGGGATTGGGGGGCGAGGGAATAATAATTGTCAAGAAAAAGCTAAACTTTAGTAGTGAGCGCAGTCGAACCAGTTGGATTACTACACAAAGACGCAGAGTCTCAGTGGATGATTTACAACTTCACATTTTAGATGTGCTTGAAGGAGCATATAGCGTGGGAAATGTTGCTGATGTTGCTTTTGTCCAGGAATATGTGGGCAGGCATAATGCCTTTCGAAGATATGCCTTTCGTGGAACGCCGGATATTAGAATAATTGTATTTAACAAGGTTCCGGTTATGGCCATGCTCAGGCTTCCTACCAGGGAGTCCGGAGGCAGGGCTAATCTTCATCAGGGAGCAATGGGGGTTGGAGTTGATATTGCCACAGGGATTACTACAAAAGCAATTTGGCACGGAAACGAAATTCGCCAAAAGCCCGGAACCAAACGCAAACTCCATGGTATAAAAATACCCGATTGGGATAATATTTTGGAACTTGCAGTCCGTTCCCAAGAAGCCTCGGGTTTGGGATATTTAGGTGTGGACATTGTTCTTCATCCAGAAAAAGGTCCTATGGTTTTGGAATTAAATGCCCATCCTGGTCTTCAAATTCAACTGGCTAATGAGTCAGGCCTTAAAAAACGACTGGAGCGAATCGAAGATCTGGAAGTTCGTGGTTCGGGTCATGGTGTAAAAATTGCTAAATCGCTTTTCGCAGAAAGATTTTTAGATAGAGTAAAAGCCGAAGAAGGAATAAAAATAGTAAAAGCTTCAGAAGAAGTAAAAGTGTTGACTCCAAAAGGAGAGAAGTTCAGGATAGTGGCGAAAATTGACACCGGAGCCTGGAGCAGTTCAATTGACAAAAGTCTTGCTGAGAGCCTGGGGCTTTTAGATAAAGATAGGATTTTATGGTATAAAAAGAAAATAAGTTCTCTAGGTAGTCAAGACAGACCGGTTATTCCGCTTACCTTTTGGATTGCCGGAAGGAAGATAAATACTCATGTAAGTATATCCGACAGAAATGACCTTACATACCAATTGTTGATTGGAAGGATAGACTTGGCAGGTTTTTTAGTCAACCCCGAGATTGACAAAGAAAAACTAACTCAGGCAAAAAAATGGTAACAATGACATTTCCCGAAGACATCAAGGAAGCAGTTAAGAAGTGCCCTTTGATTATCGGCGCCGGGCCTTCTGCTTGGCCGAGAATTATTCCGGGACTGTTTTTCCCGAAATACAAAATAGTATGTTATGTTGATTGCCTTGACAATCATTTTATTCGGGAATTAGGTATAGATGTTTTTTCAATAAAAGAAAAAGATCCTTACTTTGAAATATCGCCTGAAAGTCCGGGAAGGATACTGGATAACGATTTATCTTTAAAATATTTACATTCTTTAAAAGAACCGTTTGCATTTCTGGTTTATAAGTCTTGCCTTTCTTTGGAAAATCTTTGCGACAGGGAAGGTTGGAAATTTTTGGGAAATTCCAGAAGCCTTGGAGAAAATTTTGAGAACAAAAAGAACTTCAAAGAAGTTATCAAAGAAGTTGGATTAGAGCCGATTCCTGGGGAAAGCATACCTATAGAAAATCTCACAGAAGAAAAACTTGGCCTTTATCAGAAAACTTTCGGTCAGGAAAAGCTGGTCATTCAGCTGGCAGAAATGACTTACGGAGGCGGATCGGGAACTGTGTTTATCGATGATCCAAGGGACTTAATTTCGTTTAACGAAAAAGTTTTAAAAATAAGAAAGTCGCTTGAGGGCAAAAAGAAAAAAATTGAGACCGTTAATGTTGCCCCGTATATTACCGGGATTTCTTCAAGTATTGCCTGCTGTGCCACTAAATACGGTGTTTTGGTCGGGCCGATCCAAACACAAATTATTGATATTGCGGAAGTGGGAACCCAATTACCCGGAAGAAACGGAAATTTCGCGGGACATGATTGGAGTTTTAAACACCATCCGGAAAAAGTTCAAACTGAGGCGACAAAAATAGCGCAGCGTTTTGGTGAATATATCTATAATAAAGGCTACAAGGGGATTTTCGGGTTGGATTTAATAATTGATGAAAAGGGGTATGTTTGGCCCGTCGAGTGCAACCCCCGCTATACCGACGCTTTTCCCCTTATTTCCATGCTTCAAATGGAAAAAGGTCTAGTCCCTTTTGACGTCTTTCACTGTCTTGAACATTTGGGGGCTGACTATGATATTGATGTAGTCAAAATGAATCGAGACTATCAGCAAAAATTCAATGCCAGCCAGATAATTATTCACAGTCAAGTCGATGAGGCATCTGTCGCCTTAGGAAGTTTATTGCCGGGAATTTATAAAATGCGCGAAAAAAAATTAGAATATTTAAGACCTGGGATAATGTTTTCCGATTTAAAACGCCAAGACGAGTATTTATTTACAGAAAGAGTTCCGGATAAACCGAATCGAGTTTGTTATCCCAAGGGTCGGATATTTAGGGTAATTAAAAGAGGGGGAATCCTTGAAAATGAAAAGTCTTTGAAGAGGAATGCTTCAGCAATAATCGAAAGGATCTATAAAGACCTAAAGATTATCCCCGCGCACAATGGGTTATTGGAGAGTTATGGCCTTAAAACTCTTTTTACCTATAAGCTCACGGGAGCGGCTGAAGATCCTCAAATTAAAAACGTTGATGTTGTTAATGTTTTAAATCCGGTCAAGGATGGTTTTAGAAGACCTTATAAAATTACCTGGAGAAAAAGTCTCACCTCGGATCCGGTTATTACCCAGATTCGCTCAAAAAGAGCTAGAAAGCAGATAAAATCTGATATAGACAAAATTACCGGTTTGGGAATTAAAATAATAACTGTTTCGGGAATAAGCGAGAAATTGTTCAGTCAATGGATAAGATTGTATAAAAAAATAATTTCTGCGAAAAAACTAGGGTTTGTTGTAATTGGTAAAGACTGGCTAACAAAAAAAAGGAAAAAAGGCAAAAAAACCGGAGCGGTTTTAGCTGTAAAAGAAAATAAAATAATAGGCGGTGATATTTTTTTTGAAGTAAATAAAATTTTAGGAGTGGGCTATGGCATTGCCGAGAAAATTCCCGAGCTTTCTGGGGGGTTAGGTTTACTCTTGGATTATTATTTTTTGGAGTATGCCCAAAGCCTTGGATATAAGGAAGTTTCTTTCGGCCAGGATACTAATCTTTATGGTCATGATTTGTCTATCGGACTTTTGACGTACAAATCTAAGTTGGGATTAATTCCAAAGCCAAGCCTGAAAACGTATTGGGTAAGCACTTATTTTTTGAATTTTGAGAAATTTGAAGGACCCTTAATGTTTTTTACCGGAAAAAACGGAAATCTCGAGTTAAATATAATTACAGATGACGGAAAAGTTGAAGAAATGCAAAAATATCTCCCGCTAAATATTTCCGCGGTTAATTTTTACAAAAGATCCGAAATTGAAGCTAGGCATAAGAAGCTGCTACTTCAAAATCTCTTTTCGTAATTTTTTAGCCTCTGACAAAAAGAATTTTTGCACATCTTTGATGTCTACCTCCTTTAACATAATTGGTAAATCGGAAAGCTTGGTAACAGAAATCAGGTTCTCTCCAAGTTGCAGTGGGTCTACGACGATTTCAAATTTTTCTTGCCCCTTTTTTACAAGATCAGTGAACTTCCATTTTTTTTCTCTTAGAATAAAGTATAGGTCGATAAAATCTCTTGACCTTGGCCTGATTGATATTGTGTGGGTTTTATCAACTGCTATATCAAATAACGATTCAATCAAAACGCCGTTTATCCTTTTTGGCTCTTCGATCGGTCCGAATGGGTATTGCCCAAAGTCGATTTTGTATTTTGCCACTTCACCCTTGGGGTAAAAGAAGAATGTATAAAGCCCAAAACCATGCTGGTATTCTATTTTATCCAGATGAATTTTTTTTTGAATTTCCGAAGCAAATTTTTTTAAACTGATCAGAGGCAGTTCGTCAATGCTGAAAAAATCAAGGTCCTCCGATTTACGGTGATGAAGGTAAAACTCCGATAGCGCAGTCCCACCGGCAAGGTAAAAGTTTCTGCAAAGAGGAGAAGACTTGAAAACAATAAGGGCCTTTTTCTGAAAATCACTAAGAACTGTTTTTATCCCCATAGGAGAAATTTGATAAACTCATACCGCGCCGGATCGAGCCGTTTACTAATAACACTCCAGTTAGCCAGAAGCTCTTTCCTGTCAACTTTTTCGCCTTTATCAAGGCCATAGCTCAATTGTTGTTCCAGCTTCCAGAGTTTGTATTTTTTTGGGAATTTCTTGAGATAATTTTCATCCACCGACCAATTTTTCATTGTTATTTATATTATATCCTAAACCCTTCGGTTCTACGATACCCCGCTTGACAATTTTTGTCCATTATCCCATAATACGGACATGGTAGAGCAAGAAGGTACGAAGGGTGCATTGCAGATAATGCAGGAGATAGGTAAAGCCCAATATAGAGCTGCGGTCAAATTTGCTGCATTACAACCAGTGAATGATGTGCGTATAAAGACTAATTGGGGGAAGGTAGAAGCTACAGAAGAAAGCGGGAGGAAAATTGTTGATGTAGGGCGTGGTGTTAATCTTGTGGTCACTTCGTCGGGTAAAAAACATGGCGGAACTTGGTATGCGGCTCCCGCCGATCAATCATCAGATATTGAACCCAGTGACGTTTTTACTATTAGACCTTCTGACAGACCACAGACGGTAACGCTTAGGGAAGAGACACCCAATGGCGTTCGTATTATCACATTTCCTGGTGTTCATATTACTGGGTTTTGATGTAATGGTTAGTAAATAATACTTACTTCAGTTTTCGCATTATTTCACTTCAATGAAAGGCTTCTGAATTAAATGACTGTTGACAAGCATTTAACTTTCCTATAAATTAAAGGAAATATGGAAAGTACTTTAATCATTTCCTCCCAGGGACAGGTTGTAATACCAGCCAAGGTGAGACGCTTTTTGGGAGTTAAGGCGGGAAGCAGACTCAAGCTTTTTGTGAATAAAACCGTAACAATTCCCAGCGCAACAATCGTTCCTCAACCCGAAAGTTGGATGAGATGTGTTAAGGGGTTGGGTAGGGGAATCTGGGGAAAAGGTGAAGAATATATTGAAAACGAAAGACGCAGTTGGAGTAAATAAGTGAAAAATATACCTACCGGATCCAAAGTTGCTCTCGACTCGATGATTTTCATTTATCTCTTTGAGGAGGATGAGAGGTTTTTGAGACCGGTAGAATCGATTTTTGAAAAAGTAGAGCTTGGAAAAATAACCGCAATAACTTCTGTCATTTCACTTATAGAAACTCTTTCTGCCCCCAAACTTAAGGATATACCTGAAAAAACACAAGTATTTTCAAGGTTTTTTTATGAAACTCCTAATTTGACAACTTTGGAAGTTAATAAAGAAATCGCTCTTGAAGCCTCGCGATTAAGAATGGAAAACGAGTTTTTACGAACATCGGATAGTATCCAAATCTCAACCGCCACAAACCAGAGTGCAGACTTTTTTATTACTAACGATTTCCGTCTCAAAAATCTTGTTGACATTAACCTCAAGATTATTTCACTTCAACCGTAGCCCCAGCTGCTTTTAGCTTCTCGGCTGCTGACTTTACATCTTCAGCCTTAGCGTCTTTTAATATTTCTGCCGGTACTTGCTCGGTCATGTCTTTGGCATCTTTTAAGCCCAAATTTTGATTAATTTCTCTTAAAGCTTTAATAACTGCGATTTTATTTGCTCCCGCGTTAGTCATAATAACCGTTTGCATTCCGCCGGATGCGGATTGCTCTTCTGCCGTGCCTGCTTGTCCCGCTACTGGTACTGCCGCTTGCCCTGCGAGAGGTGCTGCGACAACTGCTTGCGGGGTTACCCCTAATTTTTCCTGTAAAGCATCAACCAGTTCTGAAACTTCCAAAACAGTCAGTTTTGAAATTTTCTCGACTAAATCGCTAACTTTTTTGGATAACTTTTTATTATTTTTTTCTTCTGTCATTTTACTCACCCCGCCTTCTTTAACTTTTACTCTTTTACTCTTTTACGCTCTTGCTCTAATAGATAAACCAATTTTTGCATATTACTATTGAGAGTTCCCGCCAGCTCATTACTCGGTGCTATCAGTGTATTTATTAATTGTCCGAAAAGTGCATTTTTACCCGGAAGCATTGAAAGTTTTATAAGTGATTCTTTGTCATAAAAACTGTCTTCAATTATTGCTGCTTTAAAATTGAGAAGTTCCAGCTCTTTTGAAAATCTGCCAAGAATTTGGACGCAGGTGATCGGGTCAGCGTTTGTTGTAACAAGAGCGGTTTGACCCGAAAGAATGGTATCGGTTAATATTTGAGGTGTAAGTTTTGCCGTCTCGGAAGCGCGTCTAAAAAGGGTATTTTTAACTACCAGCATTTTAGATCCTATATCTTTTAATCTTTTTTGCAATTCCTGTTGTTTTTTGACGGTTAGACCGGTGAAGTCAATCAACACGAGGGATTTTGAGGATTTCAGCTCCTGGGTAAGATTATCAACAAATGCTACTTTTTCTTGTTTTTTCATATTTCCTGGGCAAGACTTATGGTTCGATTTCACTCACCACTTGCTGTCTTAGGACAAGAGCTATTATACAAAAACCGATATAATATAATCAAGAGTGAATATGCAATGTTGATGCAGGCTTTCCTATTGCGAAGAAACGCGATTATATGAGATACTATGTTTATATGGTAGATGGGATTTCTGAGACAAATATAGAAGTAATTAAGTTTTCTGCGTCTGCAGAAAAGCCTAGAGAAGGAGAACTTCTTGAAAGAGCAATAAAGTTGGGTGGTAAACCTGCTGAAAAGGCCGCAAAGTTTATTAATGCGGCAAAATTAGGTGTAGATAGAGTAAGTGAACTTTATGCAGAGCTAGGAAGGTACGTAAGCGTAAAAACGAGAGTTGCTATAGCAGGTGCAACAGTTGCTTTACTTAGTAGTAGTGGTGTTGCCCACGCAGAAGGATTGAATGCTGGTCAAGCTGACGATTTGTCAAGACTTGCCATGGAGCACCCTGTTGCTGGGCTGGGAGCGATAACGGTTGGATTACTTTCTGGAGGCATAGCATTGGGCACTAATCGTAATATTGTAAAATGGACGGCAGGGGGATTTGTAGCTGGTGCAGGGTTGGGATTCGCTTTAGAACAATATTCTCCTGCGATAGTTCAGACGTTGACGCAGATGTCTAAAGTTAAATAATAGTTATATGGATGGGATATCAAAATTAATCAGCATTTTTATAACTGAAAAGAAAAGACTGGGTGTATCAGATGAAGAAATTAATAAAGTGCTTTTCGTTGCCTCAAATGTTGTTATGGAAAACTCTTTAAAAGAGCTTGGTGATAGCGGAAAGAGCGATGCGATAAAAGAAATCCAGAAAGTGAGCCGGGTGTATTTTCAAAATCCAAACGATCTGGATAAATTAAAGTCCGCTGAAAGCATTGTTGTTAATAACATGGGGGAAACCTTCGGTAGTGTCTTGAAGAGAAATTTAGAAACTTTCCTAAATCAGCTTTAGTTAATTTACTTAAGTTTGTCTTGGAGTTCTCGATTGTGCCGAACTAAGTACCCCAAGAGGCATTGGAGCATCCGGTGGCCTATCAACAACGTAAGGCGCTGCTTTTTGTGCTCGAACCCTTTCGGTCAATACGATTGGTCCTCTAATTTGTTCCCTTGCAGCCTGCACTGTTGCAACTAAAGCCGTCTTGCGGGCAGCGTTTACTTCTGGGGCTCGAGGATCAAAAGCCTGAGAAGTATTTGTAGAGGAATTCTTTCTCAACCACTGGGGTACAAACACAGTCTGTTCTGGTGCTGACGGTTCTCCTGCTGTCATATTTTATAATATCAAACTCTCAATCCAAAAGTCAAATCCAAATTTATCTTATTTCTCGAACTTAGGTGTCTGTCTTCGCGGTTTGAGCGTCTCTCAAAGCCCTGACGTCTTCTTCCGCAACCCACTTTAATGTAGTCATTTTATCTCTAGCAGGACCTAAATTTTCCTGTTTTTCTATAACAAAAGAATGTCCTTCGTTTGTTAGTTCTGTAAGCGAAGTACTACCAGTCAGAGGCTTAATATTACTTACACTCGAGGCTTCTATCCCAGCTAAAATAGCTTTTGCAACTCTATCTCTTAATTCAAAAGGTTGTCCATGCTCGTCTTCCATTATCCGAATTGTTTGGCCTTGAATAAAAGATTGTAACAGGTCTTTACCAATTTTTACTGCTTCTTCATATTGTTTATCGACAGCAAAGGTAGCTGGCCTAAGGTATATGGATCTATTTTCGTCGATTTTCCACTCAAGTCTAGTTTTGTCCTTATTGTCTGTTACAACTTCTCCTAGAGGATTTTCGAATCGGGTTTCTATTGGCTTCTGGAAAAATTCTTGGGCTAAATCGGATTTAACAGGTGGTTCGGGAGCGACTACCACTGGTGTAAGTATGTCTTGAATTTCTACAGCTGGAGTTGATGATGATGGAGACCAGGGTCGTCTGTTTTCCCAGTTTCTTCTTGACCGATCTGCCCGAGCTAATACTGAGTTAGATTGTGTTGCTGCTGTTGCACCTACTTCTTCTCCAACCGGTTCTCCTGCCATGGTTTAATCCTATAAAATTTCATACCCAAAAGTCAAATTTTTCAATATTTCCCCCTTCCCAAACTTGCTTTTGTGGTGTATTATATAAAAGTTAGATTGAGAGGTGAAAAATATGGCAAAAACTTATACACCTTTGATGATTAAGATTCTTTCCGAACCGGGTGATGACAAAGGGATAATGTATGTTTATGGTGAACCTACTAGAGAAGGGGACAGAAGTGTTTCGGCAATAGACCCTAGAGAAGTTGAGCAGGCACAAATAAGGTTAGATACAAAGTTACTTCTGGGAACTGAGAGGATCGGGTAGTTAAGGTTTGAGAATGGACTTCAGGAGCGGGCTCGCTTATTTTGCAATTTTTTCAGGGGGAAATTTGGTATAAAATTTTTCTCCTATCTTTGAGGGTCAAAGCTTGTCTAAAATTGCCTTGAGGTATTCGGGAACTTGAGTTAAGGTGATATTAATTGATTGATAAACTTGCTTTGGGTTAATTTCATCGTATTCGTGGGCTAAGATATTTCGCAATCCAGCCGACTTTGCAAGTTTTTCCGAAAGCTTTTTTGGAATTACACCCTTCTTACCTAAAAGGATAAAAGATTCGTGGTATTCACTCGGCACAATTTGGTATTCTTCGCTTAAGATGTGGTAGTTAATGTCGATTACACGGCCAATTATCCTTTCAAGGAGTCTTTCAACCTTTAGCTGTACGCGGATATTTTTAAGATATTCAGAGTAAGATTTTGGTTTATCCTCTGCAAGCAATTTAAGATCATCTTCAATTAGCTTTGCTTTACGGTTAATGAGCTGTAAATCAAGCGGTGACATATTTTTCCAGATTTTTAAGAACGGACTTCCTCTCTATTTCAAGATAGGGCAAATAATCGTTGTATAAGTTGAAAGCTTTAAGTTTTAAGGCCTGATATAAAGATTTATCACCTGAAATAAGTATGCTTTTGCTCATAACTGCCTGAAGTAAAAGCGGGTTGGCGTGAGCAATATTAACAATATCGACCCTATCAGTAGCAAAAACATTACTCAAATCATAAATAAGATCTAAGGTGTTAATTTTTACACCCTTTTTTGGTAAAACAGCAACATCTACATCACTTTTGGCATGCTGTTTGCCTGAAACTTGGGAGCCATGGAGCAAAATAATCTCAAGTCCGTACTTTTTGCGGATTTTATCTAAAGCAATTTTTGAAGGATGTTTTTTAGGAAGATATTTCATAATTGTCTTAATTTTATCACTTCAGATATCTTTTGCAATTTTTTCAGGGGGAAATTTGGTATAATTCATGTATGGCTGGATTAAGTCTGGACATAGAACAATCTATTTCAAATTGTGTTGAGGCTGGCGATCTCGGAGCTACCATAGAAGAGGCAAGGCAAAGAGCAATTGCTGCACAATTGGTGGCTGATTATGGAGGTTTTTCAAATATTCAAATGGAACTTGAAAGACTTCAAAACGAAAGAGCGGTTCTTTTAAGACCTGATGCTTCTCACCTTGCAAAGCCAATTCGTGGATGATTTACGAGTCAGGAATTATCGAAATCTTTGGAGATTATATCCAAAAGTCTTGCGATAACTGGAGTTTTTATTTCCATATATTTTCTTCTCGCCTCATCTGGTTTTCCTTCATCATAAAGTTTTGCGGCCGCCGTAGCTGCATCTTTCTTCGCCTTTGCATAAATCTCTGCCTCTTCAGGATGATTCCTCAAGTAGTCTCTAAAAGCCATTGACAATCTAAAATTTTCACCAGGTTCTCCGTTTTCGTGGAAAGTTATATGAGTGTGATATGTTTTTGTTCCGCCCTCACCATCCGGAAGAACCGCTGTGTGGAAAAGTCTTTCTTGTTCTTTACTTGACCCAGCCTCGTCGTAAACATAACCTGATGTCTTTAGGAGATCTGAAGCTGTTTGCATTTTGTCACGGGGAACTGCGATATAAGTATCTATTACCGATTTGCCGCCTAATCCCGGCACGGCGCTACTACCAAAATGCTCAATAATTATATCTTTTACGCCGCCTCGTTCTAATAATGAATTTAATCTATCCCTTTCTTTTTCGAATAATGAAGGCGACCTTGGGTCGTAATCTTGGTATGAATATTTTTTGGTCAAAGTTTCATCCGTTTCGGTTTGTACTGCCTGCGGCTTGTCGTTAAACATGACTAGGAGTTATTTTACACGATTAAACAATCTTTTTCTAAGTAAATTTTCACTAAACCCGCCTTCTTTTTGAAATTTTTCAACCATTGCTTTAATCTGTCTATCTAGAAGATAAGTCTCCTGATGTAAAAGCGTTAGCAGAAAGTTAGCGGCGTCTATTTTGTCAGCCGGCAAAACCGGCCTTTGGATTAAGTTGCCTAGGTCGCTTAGGTTACTTAAGTTGCTTAACTGATATGCGGTTTGACGAAATAATGTGATTTTGGGATGATTTTTGGGGTAAATTGGGAGTTTCTGTGTGCGCAAATAGTCCTCGCAGTCGGCAAGCAACTCCTCAAAAGATCCTTTTGAGTAACCAAGGAGTTTTATTTCATTTTTCTTAGTAGTATCGCTTTCTCCGACTGCTTCAACTATGTTTTGTTTTCCGGACCGGCCAGCCTGAACCATCTGATCGTAGGTACGAGATCTTTTATCTATATATTTTTTGCAAAATTCGATATTGAGATCGTAAATTATTTCGGCATATCGATAGGTGAGGAGATATTTGTATTTTGGCAAGGACATAAGTTACTTAAGTAACTTAAGTATCTTAAGTAACTTAAAAAATAGCAAGTTTCACGGATGGGGACATGGTTGATTTAAGATAGACTTTAACAATCTGGTTTTTGTTGACGGCTTCGATTATCGCCTCAGCGTTTTCTATTAATTCACTATCCTTTTGACTGGCTTTACCTATGACTGTGTGAATTAGGGGAAAATCTTTTTCTGTTTTAATTGTGAGGCTGTTGGCTGAGAATTTTTTAGCATCATTAGGATTTTTAATTAATGTTCCTGTTTTCGGATTGGGCATTAGTCCCTTTGGTCCCAGGACTTTAGCAAAGGGAACTAATTTAGGCATCATGTCGGCTGTTGCTAAAAGCACGTCAAAATCAATTTTACCTGATTGAAGTTTTTTGATAGTTTCATCGTTGGCTATCTCAATAGTCTTTTTGCGTCCTTGCGAGTAGGGAAGTTTTACGTTGGTATTAAATCCTGCCTTTTTGAGAACTAAATGGAGCTCAAAAGTTTCGTCAAAATTTGAGAAAGAAGCTTCTTTAACTAATTTGACAGCTTCAGAAAGTTTATATAGTTGGCCGGTTTTGATTTTTGCTTTAGCGTCTTTGTACTTTTTTCCTCTGACTTTTATTTTACTTTTTTTTCCTTTGACCTCCGTGACCTCAGTGGGGGAGAATTTTTTCTCGGCAACCACTGGCTCTACCTCAACCGTCTTAATTCTTTGCCCGCCTTTTAGACCAGCTATATGAATTTTACCGCCTTTAGCGGAATCTTTTGACTTTGGCTTTTTGTCTTTGGTCTCTGCATCGCTTACAAATGCTGTTTTAGTTTTTCCCATGTTTATTCGGCCTTTATTCCCATACTTCTGGCTGTTCCTTCAACAACTTTCATTGCTGCTTCAATACTAGACGTATTAAGATCTTTAATTTTTGCTTCCGCTATCTTTTTAATCTGGACCTGAGTTAAGGTACCAACCGTTTCCCGGCCGGCTAGCTTAGCTCCTTTTTCCAGACCCAGTTCTTTTTTAATCATTTCGGAAATTGGGGCGCTTTTAATTTCAAAATCAAAAGACCTGTCTTCATAGACGGTAATTACTGCTGGTACTATATTACCTTTCAGCTCTTGCGTTTTTTCGTTGTATTTTTTGACAAAATCCATGATAGCAACACCATGTTGACCCAGAGCTGGTCCCAAAGGAGGGGCGGGTGTAGCTTCTCCCGCTGGAAGATTGACTTTGATGATTGTTTTAACTTTTTTAGTTGTCATACTTTTGCTATTTGCAGAAAATCAAGTTCAACGGGTGTTTCTCTTCCAAAAATACTGACCAATACTTTAACCTTACCTTTTTCTTCATCAATTTCATTAATTGTTCCCAAAAAATTGGCAAAAGGACCATCAGTAATTTTTACCGCTTCGCCTGTTGAAAAACGGGTTTTGTAACGGGGAGCAGGGGAGGAGATGAATTTTTGGATATTGGCGACTTCCGCGTCGGATAGGGGTGTCGGGGTATTTCCGGAACCCACAAAACCGGTAATGCCAGGTGTGGTCCTTACTGCAAGCCAGGTCGGGTCATCCAGAATCATTTTTACGAGTAAATACCCGGGGAGAATTTTTTCCTTGATGGTCGCCTTTTTTCCTGACCTTATGACGACTCTATCTTGAGTCGGGATTAGAAGCTCAAAGATTCTATCAATTAGACCCATTGTTTCTACGCGCTGGCGCAAAGTTTCCGATACTCTTGCTTCATGCCCGCTGGTTGAATGGACCACATACCATCTGGCTTTTGAACTGTCAGCATGGCTGATGATAATATGCCCGGGAATTTTTTTACTTCCGGTTCCGCGTTCAGTTACTGCTTCTTGAATGCTGTCCATAAATATCTCTTTTTTATTTTCTTACCACAACCTCTAAAAGTTTTGTGAATCCGAAATCCAGGCCTCCTACATAAAGACCGACAATGACAGTTATTATTATAACAACTAGTGTGAGTTTAACTACATCGTGTCTTTTTGGCCAGGTAACTTTGGAAATTTCCAGTTTTACCTCGTTAATATACAAAAGTACCGGTTTCACAAAGGCAATTGTAGCAAATCTATTTTAGTTCAGCAATGGTAAACTCTAGTAAACTACTAGAAATGAAACATCCGGATTTTAAATTTGAAAAAAGGCTTTGGAAGAAAAAATACAGTCTTGTCGCAGGGTTAGATGAAGTTGGCAGAGGCTCGTTTGCCGGACCTGTAGTTGCGGCCGCTGTCGTATTTGTGGCAGGAATCGACATCACACCAGGTGTGATACTTATTAACGATTCGAAAAAGTTGACACCAAGCCAACGAGAAAAAGCCGATGTCTGGATCAAAGAAAATACTTTAGCTTGGGGAATAGGAGAAGCACCAACTAGCGCAATAAATCGAATTGGGATTGCCAAAGCGACAAAGGCAGCTTTCAGGAAGGCGGTTATTGAAGTAAATAAAAAGCTACCGTCAGCAGTTGATTTTTTGTTAATTGATGCGATCTTTATTTCTTATGTTCGGGGACTCCGGCGGAAAAATCAGTTAGCCATTATTCATGGAGATGAAAAGTCCTTTTCGATTGCGGCAGCGTCAATTATTGCAAAAGTGTATCGAGATAATATTATGAAAAAAATTTCAAAATCTCCAAAACTCCGGGTCTATGGGTGGGAAAGAAATAAGGGCTACGGAACAAAAGAACACCAAAGTGCAATTTTAAAATATGGCTTGACAAGGTACCATCGAAAAACTTTCGTAGAAACTTTTTTTAAAAATTTCTTTTCTTCTCAAGCTCAATTTGGTACTTAATTCTATACTTTCTCTCTTTCCTTTTCTCAGCATCGGGTTTGTGGCGCTCGCGGTCTTTATAGTCCAGTAGTATTCCCTCGGAAATTACTTTCTTGCGGAATCTCGCAATAAGGCGATCGTCGGATTCCCCCCTTTGTTTTTTGACAACGACCATTAATCTTCGCCCCCTCTCTGTAGAGCAAATTTTGTATCATAAAAATCACCAAAAGTATTTTAACACGTAGAAAAAATAAAAACCAGCATTTTAAATTAGAAGGGTTGTATAGTAGGAGTAGGAGCAACAGGAGTTACTGTTACCAACACGTATTTGGGAGTAGGGGTAGCTGAAGGAGTGGAAGTTGGAGTAGGTTTATTTGTTGGTCTAGTATTTACTGTGGGAATTATAGTAATTTCGGGTGTCGGGGCTTGGGTGGGTATCGCTGTCGGGCTTAGGGTTGGGCTTTCTTGCATAGACTCGTCCGTGAATGTGTCACCGTTTACTATTTGGTCAGAAGAGCCTTTTTGAGTGCCGAGCCAGTATGCCCCAACCCCTACAGCAATTATAACTAGAATAACTCCAAGGGAAATTAATATGATTTTTACCGCCAGAGAAGACGATTGCTTATTTTGTGTTTGATTTTCCATGAGCTTTGGATATAGTAGATAAGAATTTATTATAAGTCAAGAGGTACAAGCTTTTTCTTAGCCTTGGCAAACTTATAATGCAAATAGAGAAATATAATGGGTATTGACAGAATTAATGTAAATTAATATAATTAACGCAAATGGTGTACACTGTTTCGATTACTTCTCAAGGACAGATGAGTATTCCGGCTGATATAAGAAGAACGCTGGGACTTTCGGTATTCAAGAAAGCTTTGGTTTCAATACAGGATGGGAAAATGGTGGTTGAGCCTGTGAAGGATTTTTTGAGCCTTGGGGGTTCATTAAAGACAGAGAAAAAAGCTTCTTCCAAACAAATAAGAGAAGCTTTTCAGAAATATTTGGCGCAGGAAGCAGTTTCTTCTTTGGAATGAAAAAATATATTCTCGACACCAATGTTTTATTAAGATTTTTACTTAGAGATGTCGAGGAGCACTTCAAAAAGGCGAGGGCACTTTTTCTGGAAGCCGACGGAGAAAAAGTTAAGTTGATTATTCCTCAGATTGTGGTTTTTGAAATACAGTTTGCTCTTGAGAAATTCTACGCTTTGAAAAAAAGAGAAGCTATAGAAAAAATTGAATCCTTTATATCGGCGAAAAATTTCGAAATAGAATCAAATCAGGTTTTTAAAGAAGCAGTAGAAATTTACAAAGAAAAAAACCTAAGCTTTGTCGATTGCTTTTTAATTGCGAAAGGAAGACTTGAAAATACTCCAGTTTTTAGTTTTGATAGAAAGCTTCTTTTACAAAACTGATTTTATAGCAGCATTCAAGAAAACTCCGGGCTTTCAGCCCGGAGATGAACCTGCCTTGCCGGCAGGCAGGTCGAACGCTGATATGTCATTCTCTTTTAGAAGTGAAACCCCGCGCTATCAGCGCGGGGAGAATGTCATTTTGTTAACTGGCAATAAAAGTGACAGAAGTCCTGTTAAAATGCCTAAAAGAAAGTCTAGAGATAGTATTACAAAAATTATGCCCATATAATGGTCTAAAATTTTTCCTTTTTTTTGGATTTTCTTTTTTAAGTGAAAGCCAAAAATAATTTGAAAAACAGCAAAAATTATAAGAAAAATAGCGATAGCGTTGTTAAAACGGGGAAGCGAATGAATATTGTATTTGGCATAAAAATAAGTCAATTTGGGTAAAATTAAAAAGGCTTGCGTTGTAAATACAATGGTAAATATAATTCCGTTTATCCAAAGAAGAGTCGGAAACCAAGTGTGGTAGCGTTTATCCTGCCACATTAAAACCCAGGCCATAGGCGCGAAAATCCAAAGAAGAGCAACGACTAGGAAATGTTTTTTCGCAATATCCATTTATTTACTCTAGCAGATTTTAGAATCCGTAGCTAGAAAGCGGTGAATTCTCGGGTCTGACCCGAGGTAATTCAAATCGCAGTTTTTTGCAAAGAATTGACCCGGTGCGGGTTGTGAACGCGAGTTTGTAACCGGAACTTTCTAAAGTTTTTTTGGCGATGTCGCTAACCTCACCATAGGGATATGCAAAAATCTTTAACGCGTTCAGATTTTTTTCTGTTAGTTGCCTATCCGCCGCCAAAATTTCTTTTTCGACAACATCTTTTTGAGCTTTCGTGCTTTTATGGGACCAGGTATGGTTTGCAACATAGATATTTTGGTTTGAGGAGATGTTTTTAATTTGGTCCCAGGTTAAATATCCGGGGTTATCGGCAAGTCCTGTCGGAAGGAAAAGTGTTGCGTTAAAATTTAAACTATTTAGCAGTGGGTAAACGTTTGTCGCGAAATCTTCATATCCGTCATCGAATGTAATAAGAATGGATTTTTTGGGCAGGGGAGACCCTGAATCAAAAAAATTTATCAAATCAGCCATTTTTATTGTTTGGTAGCCTTTTAGCTTTAAATACTCCATCTGTTTTTGAAAATTTTCCGGGCTCACTGCCAAGCCCAGGTGACCTTCCTTTTTAGCTTGGTCCAAATTTTCTATATGGTGATACATTAGAGTTGGTACGACAGCGCAAGGTCCGTAAAGAGAATTCATTTCGGCAAACGTCAAAAACCGGGAGGTCGGAGTGGGTGGTGGATATTTTTGGGCCAACTCCGTGGTCGATTGAAAGTGATTTTCGCTTGCTACCCTCGTTACCTCCTTTTTAGTAGAGATAATATTTTTTATTCCCAGATAAAAAGAGCTGAAGGCAAGTATTGCCAAAAACAAGTACAAAATTTTCCTTCCCATTTTATGTAATTTTACAATACAATTAGTACAGTGTTAGTATCAAATAGTAAATGCTTCTAAAAAGATATTTTGGTCTAGTTAAAGATCCTCTTTGGACAAAAATTCTGACTTTAGGACTAATATTATTTTTTATTCTTTTATCGGATGCGATATTAAGCTATTGGGTTCCAAATTTTTTGGAAGATGCTCTCAAAAGCCCTTTTGCCATGGGGCTTGTAATTAGTTTTTCCTCAATAGTCGGGTTTGGCGCCGATATGCTATTACCCCAGATAATTGGGAATACGACAGTCAAAAGACTTCTTTTTTGGGGAATTTTGGCAAATATTGTTTTTTCTCTTCTTTTGTTCTCTGCCACAACGAGAGCTTTTATTCTCACGATACTTGCTGCAATGGCGGTATGGGGAGTTTACTATGAGCTTTTGGGATTTGCAGACCAGCAGTTTGTTTCTGATTCTGTGCCTTTTAGACTCCATGCCACGGCTTGGGGGGTTATATCGATATTTAAAAGTCTGGCTTATTTATTGGGGCCGGTTATTGGGGGTATTTTATTGGCCAAAAATCTTACTGCCCCTTTGGGAGTATCATTTTTTCTTGCCCTTGCCACCATGGTCATACTTTTTCTAAGTAGAGGTAAGCACGAACGAAAAATTGAAATTGAGGTTGACAAGGCCAATTTGATTAAGGAACTTGAGCACTGGAAAGTGCTTTTTGTACATGTCTGGCCGGTAGTTTTCCTGAGCTTTTTTATGGGTTTGGTGGATGCAACATTTTGGACAACCGGGGCAGTTTTAAATAACGATCTTTCGAAAATAAATGTAGCAGGCGGATTTTTTCTCCCGCTTTATGAGATTCCCACGCTGGTTGTTGGCCTTATTTTAGCCAAAAAGAAAATCTATATAGGCAAAAAAAAGCTCGCTGAAAAATTATTTCTTCTTTCAGGGGTGTTTTTAATTTTAGTCGGGCTATTTCAGAACATATTTTTGATTCTTTCTGCTGTTTTTGTTTCAGGCATTTTTATCTCTATCGCTTTTCCTTTGACAAACGCTGTTTATTCCGATGTGGTTTCGCGAATGGGTAGAGAAAGGAAACATCTTATCGGCCTGTCAAGTTCAACTATAAGTTTGGCCTATATATTTGGTCCGGCACTCGCGGGTTATGTTGCAGGAATGGTGGGAGAAAAGTTAACTTTCAGCGTAGTCGGAATTTTCGTAGTTTTAGTTTCCGGAATTTTACTTTTTACTACTCCCAAAAAGCTCAAACTCCCTCAACAGGAACTAGAAAAGTGGTCCAAATCACCAGACTTGGTGTGATATGGGTAGACACTCTCGGAGCTGGAATGACCGATAACTTCCCATGATATAATAAACAATGGCTTTTATATGGGATTACAATCCTGACGAATTAAAAAAGACTCAGCAGGGGAGAATTCTTCTTTTGGAAAGAACAATTAACTATGGTCCTGAAAAGAATGAAAAAATATCTCTTACTCAAGTGAAAAAATATTGGGGTAAAATGAATTTGTTTCCGAACAATAAACGCCTGAT
>Ga0155811_113_pt1 | contig 33990 bp, 47 predicted proteins | sample RifCSPlowO2_01_FD_107465 | JGI IMG/M metagenome (GOLD analysis project Ga0155811, IMG submission 107465) | Candidatus Woesebacteria bacterium RIFCSPLOWO2_01_FULL_38_20
CAAAGTCTCTCCGATAAAATATCAGAGGACAGGATGCCATTAGTCATTAAGATTTGCGTAAGCCATACATTATTTTTGCATAGAATGTCTGATAGACTTGCTAGAAATTCCATTGATGGTGGAAAGATAATTTCAGCTTTTTGCTGATGGGATTATTTCGTTTACGGGAATTTCTCAATTTATGTTTAAGTATGGGATTAAGCGGGAAAGAGAAAAATCAGTAAAAGTTGGCCAAGTCAAAAATATGCTTTCAAACCGATTTTATCTGGGTATTCTCAAATACGCCGGAGAATATTATCAAGGAACTCATAAAACTTTTATCAGCAAAAAGCTATTTGACGAAGTTCAAAAACAAGTTGAGAAAATAGAAAGACCAAGACAAAAAAGCCATAATTTTGCCTTTGCAGGTCTGGCGACCTGCGGTGAATGTGGCGCCGCAATCACCGCAGAGCAACACATCAAGAAATACAAAAATGGCACCGGTCAAACTTTTATTTACTACCGCTGTACGAAAAAGCTAAAATCGTGTAATCAAAAATATGTTTCTGAATCTGATACAGAAATACAATTAAGAAAAATTGTCGGTGATTGCGGTTTGCACCAAGGCTGGGAGCCATACTTTGAAAAATGGATTACTGAAGCTGAAGAAAAAGACAAGTCAACCTCCGAAATGGAAGAAAAGCTGATAGACGGACGAATCCAAGAATCTGAAACCAAACTCAATCGGCTTCTTGACGGTTATCTTGACCAAGTTATTGAACCCGAGGTTTATATACAGAAAAAGAATGAATTATTTGACGAAAAACTAAAGTTGGAGGAGAAAAAATCGCAAATTGCCAAAAACGGAAGTATTTGGCTCGAACCTATGAGAGAATTCATAAATTGCGCCTTGCAGGCGCAAAAAATCGCGCGCGCAAAAAATAATTGCCATGATTTATCAATCATGGCAAAAAAAGTCGGCTCGAACTTCTTTTTAATGAATCGGCGGCTCTCGGCGAATTTGAATTATGCCTTTGCAGCGCTGTCTGCGGAGGGGGGCGCAGCCAGCGCTGCTCCCAATCCGCTTTCGATTTCCAAAATTGTGAGCCCAGGAGGACTCGAACCTCCAACTTACTCCTTAAAAGGGAGTCACTCTGCCATTGAGTTATGGGCCCTAAAAAATTTTCCAAATTTTTCAGGGTAAACCCTAACTATATTTTACTAAATTTTTGAGGGAAATACTGAAAAATTCAGCAAGAATTTTTTAGTATAAACCCTTCAATAAGTTTTAACTTATACTTTCTTGTCCACCGTTTAATTGATTTTTCTCTTCTTGCAGCTTCTGATTGAGTTGCGAAACTTTCATAATATGCAAGAGCAACCGGCCTTCTATATCTTAAAGATTTGGCACCGAGTTTATTGTCGGTGTTGTGTTCCCGAATTCTTCGTACAAGATTCTTTGTTATGCCAGTATAGAGTGAACCATCTGCACATCTCGTTATATATAAATACCAACTCATACCTACAAGAATGTTGTTGCTTTCAAAAATTCAGTCTTAATTTAATGTGCTTACGCCCAAAAATTGATTTACAATTTAGAGTGTTTACACTCAAAAATTGATAATCAATTTTTGAGTGACCCCAGTGGGGATCGAACCCACGATTTTCGGGATGAAAGCCCGACGTCCTAACCACTAGACGATGGGGCCCCAAATGGCTAGAATATTATAATTTAAGATGAAGCTAAACGCAACACAACTAAGAACAGGTAGTCCATCCGAGCATGACTATAAGAAAATTAAAAGGAATCCGATTTATTTAGTTTTAGATAAAGTAATTGACACTTACAATATTGGTTCTTTATTCCGTCTGGCGGATGCGATAGCTGCAACCAAAGTTTATTTATGCGGGGAAATGGAATATCCTCCATCGTCCCGGATTCATAAAGCCGCTGTCGGAACCGAAAACTGGGTACCGTGGGAAAAAAAAGAGACTGTGATAGAGATAGAAACAGAGCTGAAAAAACAAGGCGTCCAAATAATCGCTGTTGAGCAACACTCTAACTCTATCTCTTACTCTATCTTGAAACCTCATTTCCCTGTTGCCATCATCGTTGGTAACGAGACTACTGGAATCGATAAAGAAGTTCTTTGTTTAGCCGATATAATCGTCGAATTTCCCATGATGGGAATAAACAAATCCTTCAATGTCTGGGGATCAGCAGCTATTATCGCTTACAAAATACTAGAATATCTCTAAATAGACTCATATTATTTTTTAGTGAGGAGAGCATCAATTGCGGTTTCGAAGTTGCTTGTCGGTACTGCACCTGCAATAACCTGGTTACCTAAAACAAAACCCGGTGTTCCTGTTACACCAAATTTTCCTCCTTCGGTTTTATCATCATCAATTGCTTTTTGATATTCTGCTTTTTTCTGATCCGCCAAAGATGATACTTTATTTGCTTGGGAAGACCCTAATACTGCTTTTGTCATTACCATGAGCTTATCTTTTGTCCCCCAACCACTATTTTCCGTTCCCTGATGGTCAAATATATATTTTTGCCAATCATAGAATTTATCAGGTGCAACTTCCCAAACTGCCCTAGCAACCAAACCTACAGTCTGCGAATCTGGACCTAAAAACTGGAAGTCTTTAAATATAATCCTAAGTTTACCAGTTGTAACATACTTGGTAACAAGTTCTGATAGTGTATCTTGTTCAAACCTCTGACAAAAAGGACATTGAAAGTCTCTCCAATAGGCCATTGTAACCGGCGCGTCGTTTTTACCTATAAAAGGCTCCCCCTGGCTTTTAACGTCTTTTACATCAACATTTGAGGGAAGCGATGGCTGACCAGGAACCGAGGTTGGTAAAGTAGCAGTCGTATTAGTTGTTCTTTTTTCCAATTCCTTTACCTTTGTCCAAAGAGTACCGACAAAAAACGCTCCAATAACTAAAAGTCCTATTAAAACGTATACTATTTTATTCTGGCTGGCTTTCACTGCTATGTTTTCTTGAATTTTATAACCCTCTATGACCTCTTTTTTCTTAGGTACTGAAACTTTTCTTGCGCCCACCTTTCTGGATGTAACCATAGCAATTATTTTAGACCTGTATTGAATTGTTTATCAAGCACTAAAATTAAAGTCCAATTAGGAATGAGATTAAGGTCGCAAGGATTAAGGAAAAGCAGTTTCAAAAAAGGATCTGACCAAAATAAAATTTTCTTGAAATTAATCGGTTGTTAGTAATGGCGGTAAACTATATTCGCCGGAAATTGGAAGTATTCCCGCTTTTACCTTTATATTACACATAAGCGCTCTAAACATACCCGATCTTACCATTGGTTGAGATACCATCCACAGTAAAAATCTATGATTTATTTTTCCATCGACAAAAAATTCTTCCAAATCTTTAAAACCCAATAAACCTTTTTTATTTCTAACAGCTTCAGCCATAGCGTCAAACGTTCCTCCCAAATCATTACTTCTTTGTTCTTTCAATCTTTCAAGAACACCGGCAAAAAAGAAGCTGTCAAATTTAAATTGATTTCTCCAATGCTTCAAATAATCCTGTGGAGAATTACCCCTTGATAACTCATCGGCCAATAAACTACTCATAATTATCGTTCTGTCAATGAGCTGAGATGTTCCTGGTTTAGCCATACCAGCAGAATCTCCTAATGCATACACCCTCTCTGATAACACCTTATTCACGGGCTGATTGCGAATAATCCCACTAAAGATATCTTCGGGAAATTGTCTTTGTAAAAAAATTCCATGTTTATCCTTTATAAAATCAACCAAAGCTCTCAATCTATATTTCCCTTCGGATAAAAATTGCCTAAAATTCGATTTATATCCATAAGCAGTAAAAACTGCATCCACTTTTCCGGGACAAACACTTGGACAAACATAACATGTGCCACCTGACGGACCAATTACTAATATCATATCGTCTCTTTCCAAGGCACCATCATACACCCCACCATACAGATATTCCGCCAAATGATTCTCATCTTTTCTCAAGCTATCTACTTTCTTGATTATCTTTGCCTCCACACCAGTGGCATCAACTAAGTAATCATATTCCTTAAGTTCACCGTCTAACCAAACATTCACATGCTCCCTTTCTTCATCTACCCGAGCACCATTCAAAACAGACATTGGATATCTAATAACTTTCGGAGACGCATCTTGTTCAACCAAATCCCCTAATTTTTCCAAAAGTCTGTGGTAGTCAATCATAAAATAACCTTCTGCATTGTCAAAACGTACGTCACTAGTTTTAGTTAACACTCTAATACCAGATAAAGGTTTTCTAACCTCACTGGGAATGAGCGTCGTGGACTCGGCGTCCAATATTCTGTCTGTCGAATAAATAGACCGATGAGATTTATCTCTTCTCTCAGGTCCATAAACGTCTATCGTATTAAACCCCCTTTTACTTAAATTGTGAGCACAAGATAAACCTGCGGGACCATCTCCGAATATAGCTACGCTAAATCTTTCACTCATTTAATGGAGTAAGTTTACTATAGGTAATAGCTGGAGTCAAAAATTTTAAAAACGTAAAAAATTGGAGCTATTTTGATTTCAACTCATCTAAATATCTTAATGCATCCATTCCTGCCATACAACCAAACCCCGCGGCAGTAATTGCCTGTTTGTAATGAGAATCATGAACGTCGCCGGCGACAAACACGGCAGGTATACTTGTTTTAGTGTGATCTCGAACAACAATATAGCCTTTTTCGTCGATTTCAATCGGCCCTTTAAAAAGATCGCTCTCAGGTTTATGGCCTATCGAAACAAATACCCCATCTAGAGCAAGTTCACTTTTCTCCTGAGTTTGATTGTTAACAAGTAATAGCTTTTCCAATTTTTCTTTACCTACTATTTCCGTAACCTCTGTGTTCCATAGAAACTTTACTTTGGGATTATTCATAACTTTTTTCTGCATCGCAGCCGAAGCTTTAAGTTGATCGCGTCTATGAATTATGATGATTTCATCTGCATATTTAGTAAGAACTAAAGCTTCTTCCATCGCGGCATCTCCTCCTCCTACAACTGCAACCTTTTTATTTTTGAAAAACGGTGCATCGCAGGGAGCACAGGTTGAAACCCCACGGCCAATTAGTTCCACCTCGCCGGGAACTCCGATCCATCTGGATGATGCACCCGTAGCAATGATCACGCTTTTAGCCTTATAAATTTGTTCTCTAATCAAAAGTTCGAATGGGTTTTTGCCTAAATCAATATTCAAAACATTTTTTTCCAAAAAAAGTGCGCCAAAGCGTTCTGCTTGCTTTCGCATATTCATCATAAGATCTGGTCCTTGAACACCATCGGGAAAACCGGGAAAGTTATCAACTTTGGTCGTAAGCATAAGTTGGCCTCCCCATTTCTCTCCTCCGAGAATAAGTGTTGAGGCTGCACCGCGGGTAGTATAAATTGCCGCAGTCAAAGAAGCGGGCCCGGATCCGATTATCACAATATCCCAAGGCTCACCGTTAATTGGCTTTGGAGCAAATTCTTCAGACATTATATACCAGTAGAAACCGGAGGCACTCCTCCTACGTTTGGCATACCACCGCTTTCATCTTCAGGTTCAGTTGGTGCCACCACACCTGTCGGCACACCTGTTGCCGGCATAGTTGGTTCAGATAATGGCATATCACTGGAAACCACTGGTTCCGGTATGCTAGTGCTAGCAGTCGGCATTGGAGTCGTTAGGTTTGATGGTTGACCCATAGCCGGTTGACTTACCGGACTTTGACTTCCTGGCACAACTGGCTCATAAGGAGCAGTTCCCACTGGCGCACTTGTATTTGTCGGATCGTTTGGATTCATAAATTGTCACCCCCTTTCGCCCCGCCTAGTCCCGATTAAATCAGGACGTAGTGGAGTTATATTCCTTTTTTGATTAATTCTTCAAAAGCTGATTTTCCCGCAAATCCTACTTGACGACCTACCTCTTTTTCTTCTTTAAATAAAATCGTTGTGGGAATAGACATCACTTGATATTTCTGAGTATAAACTGGGTTTTCATCAACATTAAGTTTCGTAATTACTACTTTATCTTTATAATCTTCCGAAAGAGCCTCCAAAACCGGCTCCGCCAATCTGCACGGTCCACACCAGACAGCCCAAAAATCAACCAAAACAGGAAGTTTATTTTTCAAAACACTTGCCTCAAAATTGGAGTCTTTAATAACAATCACCGCCACGCTTACCACTATATCTTTCACAGCCATTTGAAGTCAAGATCCAATCATTCTTTGAACGTTGTGGTCTCTCACAAAACCAACCCCGCGGCGACGCTAGTAAAAGTTTCGAAGAATTCGATTTTATCTTTACCAAATACCCCTTCCAGCATATTTTTAACCAGGGGAATCAGTGACGAACCCCCTGTAGCTATAATCAACTTAATCTCATCCGGATCGGTTTTTGCATTTTTCAAAGTTCGCAGACAAACTTTTTTAGCTTCCTCTATTCTAGGTTTTATTAGTCTCTCAAACTCAACCCTTGTAATATTTTTGATTATATTAATCGGCCCATCGGAAAATTCGATATCCGACCCAGTCTTTGATGAAATCTCTTCTTTTGCTTTCTCGATAGCATTATATATCTCAAATCCTAAGTTCGTTTTTATTAAATAAATTAATCTCTCCAAAGCAGGCAAATCACTACACTTATATTTTGCTTTTTCCAAAGTTTGCATGCTATCAGGACTATTAAGATTTATGATTCCAAACCAGGAAGTCAAAGATTCTCTTATATTATAAGGAAGATTTGTTTGATGGTCTCCCCAGGTTAAATCCAGTCCAAAATAATTACCAAGTTTCTCAAAAAATATGTCAGAATTAAGTAAATCCCCGCCTATATAAACCCCGTCCGTCGTTAATATTTCAAACTTGTCCCCATTTTTTTCTACGATAGTCGTATCCAATGTCCCTCCCCCAAAATCAAATACCAAAATTTTTCCTCTAATTTCAGGCTTTTTATATAAATAATATTTTGCAGCGCCTATCGGCTCAAACATAAAATCAATCTTTTTAAATTCTGCCATTTTTACTGCTTCTTCAAGTCTATTTTGGGCAATCTTATCTTTTTCTTTATCATTGGAAAAGTAAACTGGTCTGCCTATAGTAACTTCATCAAACTTGACCCCTAAAATGTCCTCCGCGCGTTTTTTTACTTCAGTCAGATATATGCTGATCAATTTCTCCAAAGAAAAGAAGTCGCCAAAGACAGCACTTCCTTTGTAATAGGGAGACTTTAATGCAGTTTTCAAAGCATGAAAGAGGTGCCCCGTACGGTAATCGATTTCTTCTAACGCCTCTGGAATATCTTCCGTATATACTCTTCCAGAGTACGGATTTACCCATGTAATAACCCTTATCGTTCTGCCTGTGTAAATTATCCTGTGGACACCGGGTCTTCTATTTTTATTATCTTTAAGATATGTTTCAACCGCCTCATTGCCGATTGAGGTTTTAACTTTCCCTTCGTAGTGGATTTGAGAAATATTGAAAGTTTGAGTTTGTATTTGTGCCTGAGTAACACTTTCAGAAAGAACTAGTTTTCTTGGATAAAAATAAAGAGCAGACCGGATAACTTCAGGATTTTTTGCAAAATTATCAATCGGAAGAAGTGTGACTTTGCCATCTGCTAGGAGGCTTAGAGACGAGTTAGTTGTCCCAAAATCTAAACCTAATTTCATTAATTTGCCCCCCTTAGCTCATATGGAATATTAGATATTACCACATTTAAATATCTTTTTTCATCTATCTTACTTCTGATTGTATTTTTATTTGATAGTAGTTATGATTTAGTCGATCATGAATAAAATAGTAAAAGTTTTTGTTTTTATTCTCGTGCCTATTGCCTATTTACTAATGCCTGTGCCAGCAAAAGCAGTTTGCCCTATTTGTACCGTAGCAGTTGGAGCAGGACTTGGGCTTTCAAGATATCTGGGAATCGATGACGCCGTCTCATCTATCTGGATCGGAGGATTAATATTGTCTTCATCATTTTGGCTCATTGATTGGCTAAAAAAGAAAGATTTTAAAGTAATGAAACAATTTAATAATATAGCAAAACAATACAGCAATTTAATCATAGTTATTCTAATGTACACTTTGGTATTAATACCTCTTTGGTTTTCCCACATCATCGGTCATCCATTCAACACCATACTGGGAATCGACAAGATTGTATTTGGAACAGCAATTGGTTCTCTGGCTTTCTTAACAGGAATGTGGGCCGATAGGAAATTACGGAAAATTAAAGGCAAACAGCTTTTTAATTTTCAAAAAGTTGTTTTTCCGGTTCTTAGCCTTGTAATAACGAGTTTATTTATGTATTTTTACGGAGGCTACCTTTATGACAGATAAAAAAGACATAACCGAACTTCTCAAAAAAGTTGAGAGTGTTACAAAGCAAAAAAAGCTTGATTTATCTTCAGGAGAAGATCTTTCTATCGGGATTATGAACTTAATTTCAATCGAGGAACATCTTTTCTACACCTCGCAAAAAACCAAAGACAAAAAATACCTAGATCTTTTAAACGAAATTCGTCTAATGCGCACCGAACTAATGAAAGAAATAATCAAAGATTATGAAGGCGAAGTTTGGTGCATAAGCAAACATTTATTGGCTGCATCAATGAGAATCATGGAAGTGGGAACAAAAGAGTTGAAAAAAGGAGATAAAGAAAAGGCCTGGAATTTATTCGAAAAATCCTATAAACTCTACTCTCTTTTTTGGGGCTTAAACTTGGGAGTTGTTAAAACTGAGAGTGTAAAAAGAAATAGTTCAGAAGTAAATTTAATTGACGAAAATTCGGTAAAAAAAGGTTCGACTTCTGTCTTCGACAAACTCGGTTCTTTAGTCCAAAAAGCCATTGACTGTTGCAGAGAATAATCACTCATTGTCCTATTAAACTAAAACCAAACTCTCTAAAATTCTCGTCGAAAGAAAGTACCTCTTTGATACCATAATCTTCCATCAGAGCAAAACTGGTGCAATCAACAAAGCTCCATTTTCTTCCCTTATTTCCGTCAAAAAATATTTTTCTGGCTTTTTCAAAAAGACTTTCTCCAATAAAAGTAAAGCTGTAAATTTTATTATCAAAAACATCATTATCAAATTCTTTGGCACGCAAAGGACCATAGTATTTATGAGTCCGTAAGAGAGAGCTTACGGTTTCAGAATATACATAATCAGAGATTACTAAAATCGGATTTGGAGTTTCAATAGTCTTTACTAAATTTTTAGCTTTTTGGTGATACTGATCTTTTGGATCGTAGATTGCAATAAAAAAACCAGTATCGCAAAATAATTTCATCTCAACTTACCATATAAATAATCGTCGTGCTTTATGGATCCGTCCCGTACTCCGCCTTTTTCTTCCCATTCCTCCATTTTTTTTGCAGATTTGAGAAGTAAAGATATAACATCTTTCTTTCTTGTGTCCCTTTTTCTATTTTTTTTCTCCTCGATCTTCTCTTCCAAAAATTCTCGAACGAGTGTAGCAAACGTCTTACCAGAACCACTCGCCAAAATCTTTAATTCCTCATATTGATTTTTGGGAAGATAGAGCTGTGTTCTTAGCATAGCTTCAATATACAGCGTGCTGTATGTAATGTCAAGACATACAAGGAATCTGGGTAAACAATGACTTACTTCAAATTATTCAAATAATGTAGTGCTCCGTAGAGGCCGCCAAGGTCACCAAGTGAGGTTTTTTTAATTGGAGGAAATTCGGATTCAGGGAAAATCGTTAGCATTTGTTTTAAATACTCACTTACTTTATCCAAGTTTATTTTCCTACTCACAGACCCACCCAAAAGAATCACGTCCGGCGACCAGTGGACAATCATATTATTTACTCCGGCAGCAACCTGACGAGCTACATCGTCCCAAATCTCATCAGCCTCATCAATATCAAAGGGTTTTCTGTTGTACTTTTTTTCAAGAGACCGACCACCAATATAGTCCTCCAGATCCATAAGAAGATCGATATTTATTATTTGGTGTCCTATCTCAAAACCCATGATATTATCGTCAATCCTTTGATCGACAATTCTCGCCCCACCTACCCCTGTACCCATAACCATGAAAGCTACTATCCGAAAGCCTTTGGCGGCACCGGAAATAGATTCTCCTAGACCAATCATGGCAGCGTCGTTTTCGACATAAACCGGGCAATTAAATATTTTTTGCAGTTCTTCTTTAAATGGCTTTCCTATCCACTCAGACAGATTTGGTGACCTAACCATTTCAGATTTTTCCAGATTCAAAGGTCCGGCGATCCCCCCCGCAACCAAATCAATCTTTACCTGGCTCAAAGTTTTCTCTGCAACCTCTTTTACTAATTTAATTCCTTCATCAAAGGTCTTTGGAGTAGGAAAAATTTGCGCTTCCCCAACTTCAGTTCCATCAGTAGAAAGTGCAATCCTGGTATTTGTCCCTCCAATATCAAACAAAAAATAATTCGCCATTAATAAATTCTAACAGTCATCCTAGGAAGAAAGCAATTTTTTTTCGTATGTACTATTTAACCGGAATGCAGACTTTGCAGACACCCCATTCCTCTAGCTTTTCTAAGTATTTAATGACAGTTGAAACAAAGGCAGCGTGGCTCCAAATCAGAGGACTAGCCGAAAGCTGTTCGCCTGAAAGAGGATCGATTTGCTCAGATAAAATTCCGGAAGGAAGGCTGTATTCAACTACCCAGTTGAGAAGATCTTTTACTTGAGTCAAATCTTGCTCTTTTTGTGCTTTAGCGCAGTAATATTGCGCAAGCCACATGGTGGTTATAAACCAAGGATTGCCGGCTACCTCGTTTTCCGACCGGTAATATACGTCACCCTCGAATCGCGCAACCCCGCCCACTTTCGTTCTCAAAATCAATCTATCCTTAAAAACCTCGAGTGCTTTATTTAACTTTTCATCATCTATATCTAGTATGCCAAAATGAAACAATCCATAAAAACTACTGGCGTCAATCGTTTCATCGTGAATTATTTTCTTGCCTGTCTCGCCAGCTGGCTCACCTTGATTTAGCGAAGCAGGCGGATCTTTAAATTCTATCAATTTATAAAAGAAGTCCTTGCTTTCATTCCATAAATATTTAATTATTGCTTCTTTAACTTCCTTCGAAGCGTTTTTATATTTTTCTTCATCTTGATCTTTACCTAAAAGCTTAGCGAACTTACCAACGGCGTTAAGGCTTGCCGAAACAATCGAAGCAGTAAAAGTTGAAATTCCATATTTCATTTCCCAAATATCATAACTTGGCTTTGGCAATTTAGTTTCGTTATCTCTGTAATCGGTCATGAAATCTCCAGCCTTTTTAATAAGAGAGTTATAAACGCTTTCTATAAATTCCAGATCGTGGGTTAGTTCGTAATGTCTCCAAAGAGCATAGATTACAAGCGCAGTTTCATCTTCCTGAATTGGAAGTTGTCTTATCCCGTCCTTTATCCAGGGATGCCACGAACTTCCCAAAGATTTATCGGGCCTGTATTTATGGAAAAAATACCCTTCATCACCAATTATGTCATTACAAAATTTAAAAAAATTACGGGCAACCTCAAAATAACCGGCTTTATCAAGGGCAATTGTTATAAAAGCGGCATCTCTGGGCCAGACATACCCGTAATTATCGCGGCCGAACTGAAGCATGTCAGAGTCCCCCGAAGCAATGACTGCTCCGGTATTGTCAAAGTGGGTGCGCATTATAAGAAGCGATTTTTTAAAAAGTTCGACTATTTTTTGATCCAGTCCATAAAAACTGAAATTAAGCTTATTAACCCATGCAAACCAATAATTTTGGGTTGATTCAATCAAATGTTGGGGAGTTTTCCCTAAAACATAGATATCCAAGCCCTTTATTTCCGTAAGTGTCTTTCCTGTCGTTATCCAATAATCTAAATGAAATGAGCTTTGTGCATCAGGATTTCCACTAAAAGCAATTGTTGAATCAACCGATCCGTGTTCAATCGGATTTTTGGAAAGAGCACCGTCTTCTGCGTCTTTCCAAGTCCCCTCCTTACCTTCAATTCCAATAAGTCCTACGCTATAGTCGTCAAAACTCTTTCCATCAATGGCTCCTGCGACAACAACCATCCGTCTGCCTTTATAATGAACAATTGTATTATCTTTAGGATCGAAGTAAGCTGTGTCCCCGGTTTTTATTCCATACATATTAAACTGCTGATTAAAAAATACTTTTATCGTCCTGCCCCTATTGGCTTTGTTTTTAACAATGGCATGGCGTAAAAAGATATTTTTTTCGTTATAAACCACATCCGTAAACTCAATTTCAACTTCTAAACTTTTATTAACAGCGGTTATTTGGCTGGCAAGCGTTTCTTTGCGATAATTTACACTTACTTCCCAGCTTGGTTCAGAAATCCAACTGAATTTGTCATCTACCCATATACCGACTTTATGAACAGCACCTGCCGACATCTGGTTTTCCAATCCCACATAATCAAAGTAAAAATCTTTCACTTGACCAAAGTCGTCCAGACAAACAAGTAGGCTTCCGTTGCCCAAAACTAAGGATCTAGACATTTTGTTGTCCCTTCTCGTAATACGTTTTTATGTGGTTATCAATAACGTAAAGAATTTGGTTTTTGGTCCATTTTCTTCTCATTTTTTCAGCCAATTCGCCATCATCTAATACCTCTTCGATCCAGTTGGCAAAATCATTCTTTTCTTTACTTACATGATAATAAAAATCCTCATCCGAAATTGTTTTTAGTACCCGGCTAAGTTCTCCCAGGTCATTTATCGATTGGCCTGAGCGAAGCCAAAAAACTTTATCAGATGGTGCAGTAATAAAAACCTTTTTAATCGTTTTTCTAGACATAAATTTTGTTCACCTCCCCCGGTTTCGTAATTTTTTCCAGTCTCAGTTTCAAATCATTAAGAACATTTATAAAAGAGATAAAGGCATCGTACGGAGAATCATAAGGATTAAAATACTTATGGACATCCCCGTCTGCGAACCACTTTGTACACATATAATAAAAATGGTCGGAAGTTTGCAATCGTCTCCAGTCTTCAGTCAATTTTTTGTTTTTTGTAGCCAAAACAACTTTTTCCAAGTCATACAGTTTATCAAAGGCGTCCTTTTGCATCGGATTTGAAAGCCAGGCAGAAAGGTCGCGTTCAACGTCAGCCCAGGAAACGAAATTCGGAACATCAAGCTCGGCGACCGGCCGAAAGCGTTCGACCGCCTCGGAGGGAGTCACAAAATCATTGTCCGGATGTTTTAATATCTCTAAAGGAAGTGCTCTTAAAAATTCAAAAATTCCTGTGTCTTCCCACTGATGCTCGCCAAAAGTCTCATAATCCATAAAAAGGTTAACAACGTTGCCATTGCCGTTAATAGCTGATATCCAGTTTGCGAATTTTGGAGCTGTCAATGGGTACTCTGACCAGGATTTTGAAGAGAACCTGAATGCTACATCATCCGAAAGCTTGTAATTTTTCAAAAGAAGCGAAAGTTTTTTGCAGCCTTTCGGTAGATAAACAAAGTTCGGACTGCGCCATCCCAAAATATAATCAGCCCCCTCTGCCAAAATTCCTTTATAACCCATTTTCTCGACCTCATTAGCCAAATCATTGTTATAGACAAGTTCGGTATTGCGGAAAACTTGTGGCGTCACTTTAAAAACTTTTTGAATTTTTTTTCTATGAAGATCAATCTGGCTCCTAAATTCCTGCCTCGAATATAAAAATGAAAGAGAATGATAATAAGTTTCGCTTAATACCTCCACTTTTCCGGTTTTAACCAACTCTTTAAAAGAACTTAGGGTTTCAGGGCTGAATTTCTCCAGTTGTTCAAGAATTAAACCAGAAAATGAAAAGCTTATTTTAAATTTAGGAAATTTTTTAAGAAGTTCTAAAAACAACTTATTAGTAGGCAAATAACTCTTTTGGGCAACTTTTTTTAGAATCTTTTGATTATTAAGATTACTACCGCTGTCGTCATTAAAATAATCTGAGTTTTTGCCAATATCGTAAACCCGGTATTTTTTAATTCTTAACGGCTGGTGAACCTGAAAATAAAAACAAACACTTGCCATAAAAAGTAGTGACTAGTAACTAGTGCCTAGTGACTGGTAAATTTGTATGCACTTTCTCGCTGCCTCATCCCATGTACATTTCTGAACTTCTAGGCTGCCATTCACGGATAACGTTTCTTTCAGAGACCCATATTTTGCCACTGCTAAAATTTTGTTGGTCATTTCATCCACATCCCAAAAGTCAACTTTTAAAGCGTGGGAAATTACCTCGCTAACTCCCGATTGTTTAGATATTAAAACCGGCGTTCTATTTACCAAAGATTCCAATGTAGTGAGACCGAAAGGTTCGGAAACCGAAGGCATGACAAAAAGATCCGCAACATGGTAAAGATATTTAAGCTCTTCGCCCCTGGTAAATCCGACAAAAAGAACCTTGTCCGAAATCCCCAAACTGGCCGCTTCCTCTATAACCTGCCTCTCCATATCACCTGACCCGGAAATAACAAATATAACCTTTTTATTGTAATCAAGCACTTTTCGGGCAGCTCTAAGAAAATAATCCGGGCCTTTTTGCAAAGTCAGTCGTCCCACAAAAAGGACAATTTTAAATCCTAGCTTCTTAAATTCATGTAAACCGCTATTGTAATTTCCGTGGTAAACGTAATCTTTGGCGTCTATACCGTTGTGAACTACTGCAATTTTAGAAAGGTCTATTCCATAATTTGCGATTGCTATATTTTTTATATAATTGCTTATGGCTACAACTTTATCCGCCTTCTCCATTCCCTCTTTTTCAATCTCATAGACTTCAGAATTAACATTCCCTCCCCCTGTTCTATCAAACTCTGTTGCGTGAACATGAATTATAAGAGGCTTCCCGGAGACTTTCTTTGCCTCAATTCCGGCGAGAAATGATAACCAGTCATGAGCATGAATAATGTCAAATTGTTCTTTTTTCGCAATTTCTCGCGCATATCTCGCATAACGCCTAACTTCTTCAATCAAATTATTTCCATAACTGGCTTTTTTCAAATAAGCGCGATCCTTCAAATATTGCCCGGATGTTATATAGGGGTAAAGGAGAGCATCGACATCTTTTACTTTAATCTTGTCGATATCAGCGAAGATAACCTTTAGAAAGTTTACATTTATATCCAACTTCTTGGGCAAAACGAAAGTAATTTCTACGTTTTGGTTAGTTAACGCTTTGGCTAAACCGTAGCAAGCCACACCCAGACCTCCGCTATTAAAGGGCGGAAACTCCCAGCCAAACATTAATACTTTCATACGCAACAATTAGGGGTTACTATCCCCTGTCTACCAGCGTAGCACCCTGTTTTAACTTCTACAATAGTTTATTTGGAGCTATTAAAAAAAGAAACCGAAGAGGATTAATACGATAAAAGAAGCCAGCCAATAAAATGTTGCTTTTTCGCTGTCAACTCCACTTCTCAACGGGTAAATTCCCCTAAACCAAGTATCCAGACTTTTGGTTTGGGTTAAATCAACAACCTGATCAACCAAAAGATGAAGAGCAAATGCTAGGACCAGCCCTCTTCCTAAAATACTCCCCGTAGACGTTATGGTCCAAAATACCAGAATAAAAAAAAGTGCCTGGAAAGCAATTGTATGAAATATGAGACTCTTACGTTCGTTTCTGGTTACAGTCAAAACTTGGAAAGTTTTTAAGATTTCTCCTTTTTCAATTAAACGATTTACTTTCTGAGAAGTTGCCTCATTGGGCTTTAAATAAAGGATATAAATAAGATGATCCAAGTCAGGCAAGATAGTTCCGATTATTCCTCCAAGCCAAAAGCCCAAATAAAAAGGACTAAACCATTTCTTGAAAAGAGATATTAGCAAAAAGAAAAGAACTAAAGCAATAAAGTGCAATGTAACTTCCCGCTTCATAAACAATTATCTGGTCTTATTTTTGCACTCTTTAGGTATGTTTGGCAAGACCCAAGCAAGCATTTTTCTACTAATGCACAATTCGCGGCTGAGATGCTAGTTTCGAACCTATGAGCATCAAACATATTTGCCGCTTTTTTTTAACTATACCATTGAATTAATCAACAAAAGTTAAGGCTATTCCCTTTTTGTCGGCTCTTCCTGTCCGGCCAACTCTGTGTATGTAATCCTCATAACTTTCCGGCTGATCAAAATTAATAACATGGGTCACGTCGTCTATGTCAAGACCGCGTGACGCAACATCTGTTGCCAGAAGAACCTGGACACGATTAGCCTTAAATTGTTCTAACGCTCTTTGCCGTTGATTTTGGTTCTTGTTTCCATGAATTGAGGCTACACGAAAACCTCTGTCAGATAGCGCATCTGATAGTTTTTCTATCCCCCACTTGGTTCTGCCAAATACTAATACTTTGTCAAACCCATTCTGGGTCAATAAATTATCTAAAACATCGATCTTGGACTGGCCATTTAATTTTACAATATCCTGATCGACATTTGCCGAAGGAAGACCTCCCTCAATAGAAACAGTTATTGGATTGGTCAGAAATCTCCGCATGATTGGCCTTACCTTTTCAGAAACTGTTGCAGAAAAAAACAATGACTGTCGAGGATTTGAAAGTCTTGAGATAATCTCGGTAACCTCATTAACAAACCCCATATCAAGCATTCTATCAACCTCATCTAAGACAATTGTTTTGAAAGAAGCAAATGAGAGTTTTTGCTGTCTTTCCAAATCCTGCAAGCGACCCGGAGTTCCGATTACAAAATGAGGGTTTCTGTAAAGACTATGAATTTGGGGGCCCATGCTTACTCCCCCAATACAAAGAACTGAATAAATGTTTGTGCGTGCCGCAAAAATCCTAAATTCTTTTTCGATCTGGGTTGCAAGCTCTCGAGTTGGAATTACAATAAGAACTTTTTGAGACCTATCCTTGATAACCTTATTTATTAACGGAATCAAAAAAGCTGCTGTTTTTCCGGTTCCTGTCGCAGCAATACCAACAACGTCACGGCCCTGTAAAAGGTGGGGAATTGTCTGATCTTGGATTGGAGTCAGTGTCTTAAACCCACGAGAAACAATATTATTTTTCAACTGTGGATCCAGCTCGAAATCAGTAAAAATATGTTCCGGCTTGTATGAATCTTTGACTTGGGAAACCGCCCTTTGGACAAAAAAACGCGGATCTATTGTTTTTATCCGACGAAAACCACGATATCCTTGCCTATATGATTGATGTTTATACATAAAATTTAAACTGCTTAAATAAGAAGAATTACTGAATATGGAGAAAAGATACGATAATAAAAAAAGGGGTACCTTATCTAACAAACTCAAAAGTTCTTAAACTTAAGCAGCTGGAAGTAGTATAACACAAATTAGCAAAATCCGCCATTTTCTTTAATTCTCTGCAAAGTCTCATTCAAACGAATCTGAATCCTGTCTTTACCGTTAACAATATTTGCCTTAGTGATTCTCCCGCAATAAAATTCCCACTCCTTAGATGTAATTTTATCAACCAACTGGACAACTCCTTCGCCTACAGTTCCGTCTTTCCAGATTATTACTTTTACCACCAGTCTGTGCCACTCTTCCCGTTCCTCAAATTTTTTTTGATAAACTAGGTCTCTGTCAGCTTTTTTGGATCTTGTAATTATATTTAAAATATTTTCCTGTCTATTTTTGGAGAAAACAATTACATTGTAGCAACTCCGAAAGACAAATACAATGGATGGCATATCATTAGCTTCCAACTAGGATTAGAATTATCACATCTTTATCCATGAAACTTAACATTCTCACACCGGAGGAAGAAAGAGTTATAGTTCAAAAAGGAACCGAGATACCATTTACTGGAAAATACGACGATTTTTGGGCCGAGGGAACTTATATCTGCCGCCGGTGCGAAACACCTCTTTATATATCAAACGCAAAATTCCATTCTGGCTGCGGCTGGCCAAGTTTTGATCAAGAAATAAAAAGCGCTGTCAAAAAAGTCCCGGATCCGGATGGAACAAGAACGGAAATTATATGCGCCAAATGCGGCTCCCATTTAGGCCATGTTTTCGATGGAGAAAGTTATACTCCAAAAAACATCCGCCACTGCGTCAACTCAATCTCTCTCAAATTTATTCCAAAAACCCCTTGACAAGTTAGCACTCCCTATTATGACTGCTAATGTCAATTGTTGAAGATTTGCTGCCTACTTGGTATGTTTTATTCGTCTTAACCACAACTCAATATATTTATTAGTATCCCCAGAAGAAACATCAAAATAATTCGCCTGTTTATCATTAATTCGCCTCACGAACTTAACCATCCTTTCCTTAGTCAAAGGTTGAAGTCCCCATTTACTCATTAGCATATCGATAGTTCTTTCATTTTTCTCAAAGTCTTCCTCCCCTTGACATTCCTTCTCTATCTCCAAAAGGCCAATCCCGTCATCCAAGTATCTATCAATTACTATTTCCATCTCCTGACAACTATACTTTCTCCTCTCTACATAAGTAGTGGTTCCCCACTTATACCCCATACTCTCATTATATTCACCACAGCATCCAACTCCGATACGTCAAAATGAATTTCGTATTCTTCTCTTCCCCCGCCTCTCCAATCACCATACTTCAAAGTAAACAATCCCTTGTCGCCCGTAATCCTAATCCGAAAATCATAAGGAGACGCCTCCTCAGTTTTGCCTCGGCATGATTCCAAAAAATAATTGAGAACCTTTCAAAAGTTTTTTCTAACTGAGCTTTCCTGTCTAGGAGTTTAATTATCTTCTCAACTAATTCCGCTTCAACCAGCGCCCGTTTCTCCAACTCATACTTTTTTGACATACATTCACAATTTTACTAGTAAATAGCCAAGTGCTCAAATCCGAAGATTAAAGACAATAGGATCCACCCCATCTAAGGGATAGGTTCAGAACCTACTATGCTAGAATGTTGGTGTGATTAATCCTAAAGAACTCATTGTTCGTCTTAAAGAAAAATTTGATAATGACTCACGTGTCTTAGCTTTTATTTTGGTTGGTTCCCAAGCTAGAGAAACTGTCTATACCGCCAATAAGTATTCCGACATGGAAGCATATGTTATTACTAAGGACGAAAATATTGAAAAATTTGAACAGAATTTACCTGAACTAGTGAGGAAAATGGGAACAGTTCTTTTCTCCTTTAAACATCAGGTTGGTTTTGTAACTGTATACGATGATTTATTTAGACTCGAGCTACCTGTAATTAAAGAGTCAGGAATGGAAGGATTATTTAACCGACCTAAAGCTCAAGTAGTAAAAGTTTTAATTGATAGAACTAATGGAAAATTAGAAGAGATATTAGAAAAACGTCCTGATAATATTGACTATTCTTCAGAATTTAAAGATAAGGTTATTAATTTTTGGCATTGGCAGATAATAGCTGTTCAGTACTTTAAAAAGGGGGAAACTTATAATACACGTGCAGTTCTTAATATCCATACTTCGGCTTTAATTAAGCTTTTTGAACTATTAAATGATCCATTGGTCTTGTTATTAGAAAACAATAAAAGAATTGAACAATTTTTAACAAAAGAGCAGCTTACACAACTTCAAGAAATTGCACCCGCATATAATAAGCAACAGATTGAAAGTCTTTAAAGAAAGTGATGGATATATTCCCAGAAGTATTCAAACAAATAAAAGACAAACACAATTATTCATACGATGAAAGCTTGGAAGAAAAAGTTAAACCCAAACTTAGAGAACTACTCAATCAAAAATAATTTTTGTTCCACCCGATAGACGCTACCAGAACCTATTACTTAACTATTCAAAATTGTTAATAATTTACATATATCAAAGTATCGGCATTTGTGTCTAGTATTAAACCTGTAAGATCGCTCTCTAAAATGAAAATGTAAATGTATAAAGAGTAATCGAAGCGTAAAATAAACTCAAAAAAAGAGCGTTTTATGAATATGACCTTAGATAATGTCTTAATAGCTGCGGGAGGGTACGGAACAAGGATGGGTATCTATATGGAAAAGTTAGAGGCATCATCCAAGTCTCTAATAAAAATTAAGGGCAAGACAATAATTGAGTATATTATTGACGAAGTTTATCCTTTATTTAATCATGTCTATATTTCTATAGATAATAATGTTACCTTTGAAGTTGCCCAGAATTTATTTGGGTTATCTCAAAAGATTAGTCTATTCAAGAATTCTTGCCCTGGTCCTGCTTGCTTTCCAAGACAATTACTACACGTGCCTTTTCTATTTTTGTACGGTCACGTTCCAATAACCAAAGAATATATTCAGAAAATTATAACTATGTTTACTTTTAATAATTCTTATATAATTGTTTCCGGTCAAAAGTCATCCTCCGATCGCTTTCCTATTTCTGCATATATAGATTCTTCTAACAGAGTTATTTCAAAAGTTTTATCTACAAATACAAAAGTTCTAGATAAAAATGAGTTTTTTATTGAACCCCCATTTGTGCTTTTACCGCATATAGTAAAAAATGTTTCCGTTGCGAATGCCCCCGGAAAAACCAATATAAAACCCCTTATAATGTATACTTCATGTAATCAAATAAAATTACTTGAGTCCGAGTTGCCTGTGGAGATAAATTACCCTGAAGAACTTTCGACTCTAGAAAAATTCATAGAAAACAATAAACTATAAATTTTTTAACTACAGCACTGCATACCCACCAGTTAGTTAGTCGGTCTTTTACATCTCCTTCCGATTCACCAATCTTCTTCAAAGGTATTACTTCCAAACCTAACTCCTCCTCTATTTCTCGAGTCAAAGCTGTTTTTTCATTTTCACCTTCATTTAAATGTCCACCAGGTGGGTAATAAAAACCAGTATATTTTCCGAAGTCAGACTTCGAACTCATCAGCAGAAATTCCGCAATTCCTTCACTCCTCAACCTGGGAATTGATACCAACTACAACTCTTTTTATCATTTTGGGTATTCCTTAATTAGAAAGTTGAGCATTGGTAACTTCTTTCGATTTCTCCATAACCGTATTTTAGTTGAAAACTCTTTTTCACAAACACCCAACTAACACAGTAGAACTATAGTTGAAAATTTTTATATTAATAAATCCGAAGATTAACAAAAAGTCTTACAAAACTAAACTGAAAGTTTGTCGTCTAAAAATTGTTTCAATTTTTTTAGATCCTTTTTGTCAGGATCGTAGCAAAAACAAGAGTGATTTTTTTTCGGCTTCTTCATTCTTTTTCATTCGTGCTTTAATAAGTTTTTTTATTAGCGCGACGGGAAGTTTTTCATTTAGTGGAAAACGAACGGTTGCAGTTGATGTTCCATAATCTTTCAATTCGGTCTTATATTCTTCAATTATTGGAGGAGTTAAATAAAGTCCGATGTGGTTTTTGGCATATGCAAAGTATGCAAGACGCCCTTTGTAGCCAAAATACGGCATCCCATAACTGACATATTCCTCTGCTTTTGGCGCAGTTTTCCTAATAACCGCTTGAAGTTTTTTAAGCTTGCCTTGAATTTCTATTGGAGCATTTGCTATATATTCATCTACATCTTTTATGGGTTTCATCCCTTGAAGTGTATCAGAGACTTCAAGTATAAAAACACTTCATCGGATGAATGAGGTCGGAACCCGTCTCAGGCAAAGTTAATTACGTGTTTTTGAGTCAGATGTAAAACAAATTCATAACCTCCAAAAAACAGTCCTGTATAAATTAAATCTCCTAGAATGGTATTTTTGAAAAATGGAATAGCAAGAATATATGATTCCATAAGACCTTCAAAGTTTTTGGTATACATATTTCCCACAAGCCATACACCAAAGTTTGTGATTATGAAAAATAATATTGATGACAAAAGAGTTCCTGCAACAATATGCTTTACGCTTTTGTGTTTCTTTAACCATAAACCAATAACTCCCGTGATTAGAAAACTGCCATATACGAATGGGATAGTGTTATGTAATCCAAGAAAAAGATCTGATATAAAAAGCGTGAAAATAGGAACAACTAATGCATATTTCTTGTTAAAATAAGCTCCTCCAAACAACGCCATAGCAGCAATCGGCACCATATTTGGAGGATGGGGCAAAAGACGAATAATTACTGCAGGCAATATGATAACTACTGGGCTAATTAGTTTTTTCATTTATAATTAATATTTATCTATTTTCCAAGTAATAATATCTAAATCAGATGTTTGATACGAAGCTGGTCCAACAGTGGCTAATTTGTCATTCACATAAAAAGCCCAGTATTCATGTTTAGCATTATCAGCCTTCCTGCTATTAATAGAAACCACCAACTCGGAGTTATCTTGTTCAACTTTTACTTTATTTTTAAGTAGTGTTAAAGCATCTAGTCCATTTTGACCCTTGTAAACAAACTTGTCTGATTTATTGTCTACAATCATTTGTTGTGTACTTGTTGGTGTTGAAAAGGGTTTAAAAGTGATGAAAATAATCACGAATACTATTGAAATAACTGAAAAGAAGATTATTTTGAAAAATTTGTTCATGACTCCTGCACGGGATTTTTGACCTAAATATAGTTTTCTGGCTTTACAGTTGCGGCACAGCCACGGGCTTTCACCGTGATTACCTAAAATTCAGATATACCAGATTAACATCGGAAGTAGATAAATATCAAGGCTTAATTTAGTTCGCTCCCCTCTCTGAGAGGTATTATAAAGGCACTGATAATCACACTAGATGTGATACAGATGGACACATCTGGTATTTGCAATATTATAAAGGACTTGTTTGCAATTACAAACTAGAGTTTGATTTTACCCTACAAAATCAGTTAGCGATATTGAGACCCCTGTCTTAATTGTATTAGGTAAAAAAGATAATATTGTTTTACCAGATACAACTAAGGAAATATTTAGGGCAGCCAATGAACCCAAGAAATTGGCAGAAATAGATGAAATGCCTCATGACTATAAAAAACAACCCAAATTTATTAAATTGGTCAACAAAATAACCGGAGATTTTATGCAAGAGTATTTTTTTAGTTAAATACGCATACAAACAGACTCCAAAAATAACCAGCTTCACTTGATGGACTTAACTAGAATCTATTTTTTAATTCTTACAAAATACTGAAGCCACTTGCGATCCTCATCCTGATATTTTCGGCTAAAATCTATAAGTTCAAATTTGTTTCTTGCCAGTACATTATCAAACTCTTCCTTCGTATAAAATGCCCAAAATCGTTCATCTTCATTCCCATCCTAACTTTTAACTGTTAAGGTCTTTTCACCTCGCCCCTCTTTAAGAGTGATAAAACCTACCCCCCTATCTTTTACTACCCTACGAATCTCCTGCATTGCTATGTCAATATTATCTTTGGAAATATGCAGGAGAATTGCAGTAGCCCAAAAACCATCAAAAGAATCATCACGAAACTTCAGATCATATACACTTTTAGTTAAAAATTTAATTCCTGGATATTTTTTGACTGCAAACTTTACAAAATTGGGGACGACATCTGTACCAACATAATCATATCCTCGATCAGTTAATAATTTCCCGACATATCCATTCGCACAATCTAACTCAAGGATTTTTCCTTTCGGTATCAGTTTACGGAAAACTAGTAGCTCGTCAGGCCAATCATATGAATGCCCTTTTGCCCACGCCCTTGCATTCTTGTTATATGTTTCTATTGTAGCTTTCTCTTCAGACGTTAACCCAACCATTATTAAGGAGTATATCAAAAAGTTTTAGTGTACCCGTCTTGCTCGCTTACTGGCTAGCCCTGAACGAATCTGCCCTGAGAGTAAACGAGGGAAGTCGAATGGGGAGAATTTTAGAACTTTTGGTCTGAATTTTTCTCTCTGGTCATAACATTCCTCCGCCAGAATTCCATCAACAATTATAATTAGATATTTGAATTTTTCAGCTAATACTTTTGCTTTAATACAACTCGAAAGGCATGTTGGACAAGGTTCTGAGGTTGAATAGAAAATCATGGTATTTAAAGAAAGAGTTTGGAGTCAACCTAGAGAACATACAAACTGTATTTGAGACGTTCAGACTTCCTTTACCTGTACTCTTCAAAATTTAGACCCTTAGCGAGCCACGGAACGCCCTAATGCCATAGTAAGAGGGCGCACTGTTATGATACACGAAGACATTGTCGAAGCGGCGATCGACAAAGAGGGCACCGCCGAGTTTTCTAATACTGATAGGTGTTTTCACCCAGCTCTGCGTTTTCGTATCGAAATTTCCAAGTTTCTGCAACTCTCGATATTGTTCTTCCGTTAAAAGCTCAATGCCCATGGCAGCTGCCATATCAGTAGCGTTATCTTTTGGTTTAAATGTTTTTCTTGACTCCAGTGCTTCACGGTCGTAACAAACATTTCTACGGCCATAAGGGCTTTCCGCTGAACAATCATAAAAAATGTATTCCTGCCTGCCGGCAGGCACGCGCCCTGTCTCTTTACCAAACACTACAACATCCGGTTCACCACCAGTTCTTTCCATTTCACTCAACGACCACAGTTTTTCAAGATTCCCTTCCAGCTTTGCTTGTACTTTAGCCCATTCAAGACCTTTATGACGGTTCATGTTTTTCTCAAAACGGGCTTCCAATGCTCTAAGTAGTTCTTCACATTGTTCTGGTGACAATTCTTTTTTATTGTTATTAATGTTGTTCATACTTTTATATTACTTCTAAAGTGAGCTTATATCTACTTACAATTTCTTTTTCTTCTTTGGCTTTGGCTCGCCCTAGTAGACGCATTCAGAAACTGAGAAATTCAGTTTGAATATAGCTTAGTTTATTTAAAAAGTTTAGAAATTCAATTCTTTACGTAAGACTTCTATCGCTATCGAGGCTTTCATTAATTTTAAACTACAAACTCCTGCCAATTATTCTGATTGATTAATGTTGCACTTGCATTAGAATAACTAAATGTCCACGATTTCGGGAATTTAGCGATTTTTTTACCATATTTGAACTCAAAACCGTGCAACTTTCCTTCTGTTTCCTCTATCAAATCCATTTCTGCTCCGCTTGATAAACGCCAAAAATAAAGAGAAAAAATTTTTTGTTCATAGTGCAATTTTTTCATCCGCTCAACAATCAAAAAATTCTCCCATAATTTTCCCACATCATCACGGCTATTAAGTAAATTTAAATTTCCAATAATTGCATTCCTCACTCCGGTATCATAAAAGTAGATTTTGTCCATTTTGGTAACTTCTTTACGTAAATTTCTACTAAATCCCGATAACCTAAAAATAATAAATGACTTCTCTAACAAATCAATATACCTATCCACTGTTGTCTTATTTAACTCTAAAGAATTCCCCAACTCACTTAAAGATATTTGGTTTCCAATTTGAAAAGCCAACAATTTTAAAAGATCACGTATTTTTGAAGAGTTTCTTATGTCACCAAATTCCAATAAATCTTTATAAAGATAGGTGTCAACCAAATTTTGTAAATATTTTGATTTTGTTAACGCACCATCTAAAGAAAATATTTCTGGATATGACCCATAAATTAATCTCTCTTCTAACTGCGTTTCCAATTCATGTGGAGTGTTTGTAACCCGTAGTTCTGCTTGAGATATAGGAAATAGTTTATAACTGTATATTCTTCCCGTAAGGGGTTCACTGATTTTACTTGCCAAGTCAAGTGATGACGATCCGGTGACGATAACTTTTAATTTCGGAAAATTATCCAAAATAATTTTTAAACTTAATCCAATTTCTGGTATACGTTGCGCTTCATCTATAAAGATAATTTCATAACCGGAAACCAACAAAGTAAGTTTGGATAATTCCCTACTGGTCAACAATTCCCACCATTCTCCTCTTTGGTCTCCATTTAGGATTAATGTTTTTAATTGGAATTCGGAAAGTAAATCATTAACAAGTGTGGTTTTTCCAACCTGTCTAGGACCATAAATTACCAATCCTTTATTTGTCGCTGTTAACTCTTTTTTGAGAATTGAAAGTAAATTGCGCTTTATTTTCATAACCTCATACTAGCAAATACAATTTACGTTGTCAACCGTAGAAAAGCTATTTCCGCTAGTATAGTAGCGGAGATAAAGCTAATAAAGCCATTATTGAGGTTAAACTTGGTATGTTTAAGTGCTATCTGGTTTACCCCGAGCTTACCGAAATGCTCACAACACCTAAACTTATACGATTAAACTTAGAGAGGCTATTTTTAGCTTTAGAAGATATGGTTCAGGTGGAATTAATCAGAAATAGGTGGAAGGAAATAAAGGTTCTGAATGAATACGCAGCGACAGTTCCAAATCTGAAAACGTCAAACTTAAGTTTTGTTTAAATGGTAGACAAACATTAGTCCAGTTTCGTTAACCTCACCCGTAAAATATCCCGGGATTTCCCCAATAAGCCTAAAACCACAAGCTTCTAGAAATTCTTTTGAACCACCTCTTTCCTTTAGTTTATTAGTGTCGGCAACAACAGCTTTTCCTCCATGAGTTCTAATTTCACCGTAAACTGCTTCCATTAAAGCCCTGCCTCGTCCTTGTCCCCGAAATCCAGAGACGTTACTTTCAGGTTTTGCTTTCTGCACTGCAATAATTGGCACTGTCCACTCATCGTGAGAGAATGGATTGCGATAAGCTACCACAGCGCCGACAACCTTTTCTTCAACTCTATCTACCATTCCCACAACTTCCTGCTTCCGTTCTAATCGGCTCACAAGTTCATCTAAATCACACCATTCATCAGGATTATTAAATTGACGACGGAAAAAATCAGACACTTCAGCGACATTAACAGCACTTAAGGGTTCCAAGCCTATGAGTACTTGGGCCTCCTTATTAATCCTTCTTTCAACTGCTGGCATAGAGCAGTATTTTAAACCTCCAGATACTACAGGTCAATCCAAATAGTCGGTTGTTTAAAATCCAAAGAAAACTGAAGAAAACCGTAGAAATGCTCCCCCTAAAGGACTTATTCTGCAAACATAGGTTAGAGTTTGATTTTAGCTTAAACGACCTCAAAATCTTTAGTTACCAGTTCAACAAGCAGGTAAAATACCAGTATTTAAGCTTAGGGAAATAAGCAAAACTTAATAATTTTAAAACCGCTTCCATCCGGTTTTTTTACCCTTAATCAGACTGTCTGCCATTACCAGCTCGTCGTATATTCCATCAATTAACTCATAGCCCTTCGCCTCTTTTCCGTATCTTTTGAAGGTTATGTAATCGTCGGTTTCTAATTTTCTACCTAGGACCGTCCGCATACAAGGAAACAGCTTCTTGGCCATTGAGGTCGTGTCGGTTTAGCTAGTACGAAAATACATCCATAAAGAGAAGATATATTATTTTGTTAAATGAAAATTTGCATATACGAAATTAAACTAATAGTATCTAAGTGTTATGGTCAAAAAAACACATAGTCTTCAAGAATTTAGGAAAATGATTACAGTCGAATATATTTCGAAAGGAATAAAACCGCTCACTCCTAATGGAGAAAAAGAAATACAACTATACCATCAATGGCTGAAGGGGAACGAAATATTAGAGGAATTAAACTCAAATGACAAGTGATACTCTGCAACCTTCACCAACCGAAGTCTCACCCAGCCCCACAGATTCATGGAGAAATGCAGTGGCAGCGAGTCTGAATCTAAGGGCTCAAGAAATACATCTAATAAATGCACAACAAGTTCTCACTGGCATTGGCCTGCGATCACGATGTTTGTATGGTTTTACTTTACCTATCGCTGAATCTTTATCGAACGAAGATCAGCGTCCTCCAGGGTTTTTTAAAATGTCTCTTACACCTGAATTGACAGAACTATTAAAAAGTGAAAGTGACATAACAGTACTTGCTAACAACCTTGGTATACCTTGTGTACAAATCCTCCGCCCTTTTCAATTAACTTCTGGTGAATTCGGAATTCTTCATTTAGAACAATTAAATGGTGAGGGTGGAGAATTTCTAGCGACGGATGAGATAATTGCACAGACTGATCGATCATTTGGTGCAAGAGCAGCCCGAGCCTTTATTGCAATAAGCGGAAAAACTATACCAAAAGACGTTGATAGCTCATGTCTGCGTCGAGATAGCGCAAGAAATGAGTCTTTTGAAACATTTATGCAAGTATGGGAGGAAAAATATAATATAATTTTTAGTGAAACAGATAAGGGATTGGATCACGCTCTTGTCGGTAAATTTCAGAACATTGTCGTTGAAATAAGAAGAGAGATTGAGCCTCTCATCAAAAAGGCGGTAAATCCCGACGTCGAATATTTAGTTCAAAATGACACAGCTCCGAATAATTTATTCTTTCGCAGAGATGGAAAAGTACTATTTTTAGATCTTGAACATGCTTCTGCAACTCACAATCCTTTCCTTGCTCAACTTACAGATTTAGCAAATTATTATGGAAGGATGTGGCCAAATCCAGAAATGCAGCAGGAATTTTTAACTACTTACCTAGAATTTTCTACTGATTCTCTTGAATCTAAATATCAACTTCTAAAAGCAACTGCTGTTTTTGGATCCCTATATCTAGCATCTTATGGAATAAAAGAAGGCCATAAAGAACATGTAATGGCGGAATCGCTATTGAGAAATTTAGAAAATAACTTGGGTATATTAAAACAAAAGTACGAAACAATGAAGTGACCGTTGCTTTGCAGTAAATTTATTGTATTTTTCTAGGATAATCTATTTTTAAACTCCCCGAATTCAACTTAACAAATATTGGATCTGCACGAGGCATTTCTTCTAACTGCGCAAAGTAAGCACCATGACTTCTTAACCACGGAATCAAAACTTCACTATGCGTTATACAAATAAATGTATATTGATCACCTCGTTTAAATAAGTCAGGCCTTTTAGCTTCAAGTAATAATAGTGAAGTAGTTAATCCATCTATATTTTTTGCAATCTTGACTGAGGCACCTGGTTCAGTTTTAGGAATATTGGGGCCAAAAGGAACGCCTTTAAACGACTCTCTTTTTACCATACCTTCTGGGATAAATCGACTATTTGGAAGCCCAATTAAGCCTGCTTTTAGCAATAAACCGGTATTTTCTGTTCTTCTTTGGCCGCTCTTCGATACAGTTGAACTATAACTTGTCTGAAAATGAATTGGTCCATCACCAAGAAAATAATTATTTATCTTGTTTACGGCCTCAGAAATAAGAATTTTACCTCGTTCAGTTATAACTCCGCCATCATGTTCAGAATGTCGAAGTAAAATCACTGAAGCTTGAGAGTTAGAAAATTGCAAAGTTTCTATCAAGCTTGAAAGAGCTTCTGTTGTCATTTTAGTATAAACCCACTCCAAGAGTGAAACGGATTGACACACCTGGAATTTGTGATGTTCATGTTAAGTACCAACTGGCTCCACCTAATTGGGCAACAAGTGGAACGTTTAATTGAAAATAGTCATGATCTCTACTTTTATCACTCCATACACCTTCAGAAGTAGGAGGAGTCGGAATATGACTATTTTGATTGAATTCTTCCCTAAATGACATTTGAAGCAATTATACCAAAAAACTACTTAGTATACTATAGGTTTTTACTCCCCGTGGCAACAAACTTCGAGACCGGTATATTTATAATTCCAACCCTATTGGGCAATGGTCTGAAAACTTAGCCTTAGAATAAGTCATTACATTTTTAGTTCTTCTAGCTAATTTATTAGAAATGAAGGCATAATCTATTCGCCAACCTAAATTTCTCTCCTTTGCACGAAATGAATATTGCCACCAGGTATAATATCCAGATTTGTCATTAAGTTGCCTAAAGCTGTCAAGAAAGCCAAAACCAAGAAGTTTATCAATTTGCTCTCTCTCCTCTGGTGTGAACATAATACTATTTCTATTTTCTTTTGGCCTAGCTAAATCAATCTCGTTATGCGCAACATTAAAATCACCAATAAGAATAATGTTTTTGTTTTTTAGTATTTTCATCCTCTTTTTTAGCTTTAATTTCTTGAAAATATCAGATTTTCTCCGTCAGAAAGTGAAAAAATCCTCCCAAAATCTGATGAAATAGCTTCGGAACTTTCAAATTCTGTTGAAAATTCTCTAGGTTCTTCTAAGGATAGTTCTATTGTTCTTCCTTTTCTTGTTTCTAAGAAGGTAGTTGTTATTAAACAAGAAGTTAGAAGTGATGCGGAATATCAAAAAATATATCAAGAAAGTAACTTCAAAAGTTTACCTCCAGACGACATGAAGTGGATCGATCAAAACATCTCCGAAGAAATCAAAATTGAGAGTGGCGAACAGGAAAAAGAAATAGTCCGAATTTACTTCGATGGCGATTGGGACAACTACAGAAAAAACTTGAAGAAAAGTGATGTTTTTTGACCCCTTAACGCTATGAACGAACTCTTAAATACAAACAGCCAAAATAGCCAGTTTAGCCTCAGGCAAATAGAGTTAGGGAAAATTCATAAAGGAAACGAGAAAGGTAAGATATCCGCCCTCAAGATAGGTAATCATAAAGAGGTTTATGAAGAAAGAAACGGCAATTCCACAAATCAAGCGGGATTAAATACTCAGTTGATTCGACCCAAAGAGAATACCCCCCGTACAAAAGGAGAAGAAATAAATCGTTTAGCAAAAACTTGGTGCGAACTATTGCTTAATCAGATACAGGAACATAATCAACCCCGTGCCATTGATCCTAATACAGAAGAAAATAAATATAGAGGTTTCCTTATTAATCATTAAACTATGCAGTTACAAGAGAATCAAAACAAACCAAATAACGGAAAACCTAAATGCTTGGGTTACGTGAGAATAAGTACTCCCGACCAGCGTGATAATGGGCTTAGTTTAGACGTACAGCAAACCAAGATCATTGCTAAAGCTCAGGAACTTGGCGGAGAGCTGGTTGAGGATGTTTATATGGATGGAGGCATTTCTGGTACCTCTATCGAACACCGCCACGCTTTCCAGGCACTATTGGCTCGATGCGACAAAGGCGATATCGGCTACGTTATCGTTCAGGATAGCTCACGAGTAGCCCGTAACACCCTCGAATATTTGGTCGTCAAAGAATCGCTAAAGAAATACAATACTAAGATCATTTCCTTAACTGGAGATTTTAACCTCGATAACAATCCGCTTGGCGACGTCATTGATGAATTGATTGCAGTAGTTCACTCTATTCACCCACGACTTACCAGTTTTAAAGTAAAGCAAACCGCCGCTGAAAAATTTCGAAATGGCTACTATCCTTCTTGGGCTCCATTGGGTTATAAAAATATCGTTAATAAAAATCCTGTAGGCGTTTTTGATAAAAAGATTATTGTTCCTGATCCTGATACCGCCTCTTTTATTACACAAGCTTTTAAAATGTATGCCACCCGTGATTATTCCATCTACGACATTAGACAATATCTTCATAAAAATGATGTTATGGGCAGAAAAGGCAAACCAATACAGTTTTCAATCGTTCATCGTATATTGCGGAGTCCTTTTTATTACGGCTTTATGCAATTCGGCGGACATGAAGGCATGGGCAAACATCAGCCATTAATTGATAAACCAACTTTTGACGTTGTGCAAAAGATATTAAGTGAAAAAGGGATGTACTCAATAAGGCAACGGAAACACAATTTTCTTTTAAGAGGAATCGTCTTTTGCAAGAATTGTGGTCGAAGATTTGTGTTTGAGTGGCATTACAATAAAAAATATAGATCAGGTAATGGAAGAATTGGCGAAGCCCATTGTTCTCAAACAGGAAAAAGGGGGAAATGCCCTTCAAAATATGTCAATCTCACTGACTTGGAAAATCAAGTAAAGGCAGAGGTCGCTAAACTTGAATTTACGGACGAATTTGTTGAAGCTGTAGAAACAAATGTTACTCAAGTATATGACGAGGGTATAAATCGCATTGAACACGCCAAAAAGGCTCTAGAAAACAAACGGGATGCGGTGAATCAAAAAAGGATCAAAATTGAAAAAGATTACTTTGCCAACAAGTTATCTGCCGACCAGCTTCAAAAGTTTAATATTCAATTAGACGCAGAGGCTCTAGCTATCCAAAAAGAGCTGGCTGAACAGGACAAGGTAAGCACCATTGACACTAAGGTTGTCAACGAGGTACTTGAACTCACTCGAAACATCGTACAAACCTATGAGAAGTCAGATACAGATCATCAAAGAGCTTACTTGCATTTCTTCTTTCAAAAGATATGGGTGAAAGACAGAAAGATTGTGAATGTTGAATATACACCAGCACTCCAAGTTCTAAATGAGGCTAAACTGGGTATATTAAGTGCCAACTGGCTCCCGAATTAAAACCTCCACAAACTTTTGAGATTATTTTACCAAATATGATACACAAATCCAAAAAGCGAAATCTGAAATGATGCGCCCCGCCACTATTTTTCTGGGGCAAAGGAGGCGGGGCGACGGACTTGTCCGCGCGGAGGAGGGGTCTGGGGAGGAATCCGCGCGGGCTTCGGCTTTCTTTTTTGAAAAAATCGGCGGCTACTATAATGACTGTCGCAATTCGGACACTTTTAGTGTAGCTTCTCTCGGCACATTTTCAAAATTGGTTTTTGCGTCCTCAATAAACCAATCACGAATTTCGAGAGGGTATAAAAGTAATTGCGGCAGACCTTTTATATCGTGCCAAATTGGATTATAAAAATTAGCGTTACTTTTTTTCATATCTCGCGCCTCGTTTCCGTCGCCAAGTTTTGGCTCGCCGGAAACATAGTGGCAAAGATAGAAAAAGTGTTCTGTACCGTCATCGTAAATGTGGTGATAAAGCAATTTTTCTATCTTTACTTCAAGCGATGTTTCCTCTTGCACTTCGCGTAAAACCGCTTGCTCAACAGTTTCTCCATTTTCCACGCCACCGCCAGGAAAGACATGATATTCTTTTCCATTGTTTATGCGGTGCATGAGTAAAATTTTTCCATTATCTACTATTATGGCGACGGCACGAATTCTTTTGGAGTTATTTGTTGTCATAATTTTTACGAATCTCTGAAGCAAGTTTTTTCAATTCTTCTGGGTCAGCCATTGGTCCACTTCCCGAAGAAATCCAGCCCTCGTATTTATCAAACCAAAATTCTTTACCGCTTAAAACTTGCTTCCAGATACCTTTCTTTAAGTTTTCTGTTCCGTGAAGCGGAACAAGTTTAATGTGTGCGTGGTCAATTCCCGTGCCTTCCATTATCAATCCAACTCGGCCAACATCGTCAAAATAATTTTCCAGCATGTTCGCAACTTTTTTAGAAGCAAGAATAAACTTTTGTAAAACATCATCTGGCATTTTCAAAACATCGCTTTCAAAATGTTGCTTTGGAATAACACATGAAAAACCTTTTGTATTTGGGTCAATGGCGAGCCAGGCCATAAATTCTTTATCCTCCCAAAACAGCCCTGCTGTTTTGATATTTCCAGCGGAAATTTCGCAGAAAATACATTTGTTATCTTTTGTTGTTGCGTCGTATTTTGTCATAAAATTATTTCAATAACTCGTCAGCAGATACCCTAAGCGCATCAGCCAACTTTTGGATTGTCGCAAGAGTTGGATTTTTCTTGCCATTTTCAATATTGCTTATATAGCCCCTATCAACTTCTAAAGCACGGGCAATATCTCCTTGCGACATTTTCTTTTTGACTCTGATGCGCTTCATGTTTTGGCCCAATTTTTCGGAAGCTGGATTCATATTTTTGTAATCTTTTTAGTAACTGCGCCAACAAAAAGCCGATATGCTTTCCGTTCTTCCTTTTTATAAATATATGGCACTGCCAAAACAGATTTACATTTTGAGCAGGTCAAGTTTGGGATTTTATTTATAGGAAGTTTTTGAAAATTTAGAAAATTTTCTGGCGCAAAAATTCTATCCAAGTAAAGACGCTTTAATGGGCCAGGGCCGTCTTTCTGATAAACAAGGATTTTTGCGCCGCAATGTTCGCAAAGAACATTCAAAAACCGAGAGTATCCACTTCTCGCCTTGCGGTATTTATCTGATTTGAACTTATCAGCCATATTATCCACATTTTACACTTTGTTAT
>Ga0155811_133_pt1 | contig 15449 bp, 12 predicted proteins | sample RifCSPlowO2_01_FD_107465 | JGI IMG/M metagenome (GOLD analysis project Ga0155811, IMG submission 107465) | Candidatus Woesebacteria bacterium RIFCSPLOWO2_01_FULL_38_20
CTGCCGACCGGCAGATTTTGGGTCGGGCACCTGCTCCGTAAGCGCCAATCTCGATAAAATTACTGCCATCTCCTTTTCCGGTAATCATTAATTGCTGGTTCCAGGCACTACCGCGCTTAAGAAGCACCCGATTCCCGGGCTGCAGTGTCCGTGAGGCCAAATTCGTAAAATCGCTCCAAGCTGATGTCTGCGAAGTTCCAGCATTATTATTACTTCCTGCCGGATCGATATAATAAGTTATCTGAGTATTTACCCCGCTTACGCTCATCGCTGATGACACGGCTATCTGTCCGCTCCCATCTGTTAAACTCGCTGTAAAAGTGTACTGGCCATCCACACTGGGCATCCAAGTCGTCACTGCACCAGAAACCAGCATATTCACAGCCACCGGATCTAGGGATGTAGCAGAAATATCCCAGGCCACAGTTTTGCCGATACACTCGCCTTTCGCGTTTACCCGCAGGGTGACTATATCCCCCTTAGCCGCAGTTCCCCTATCCCACGCTGCTGAAAGCAATTGGCACGGCCCGTAATTTTTAACCAAAGCCGAGGCCGTTTTAGGATAAACCATTGCCCCCACCGTCATCAAACTTGCTGCCCCCAAAAAGACAAAAAATTTAAAACTCTTCATAATAATAACTAGATTTTTTACTACGGTTGTAAAACCATTATAGCTCCATCATTGCTTTTGAAATAAACCCTGTTGTTACTTACTATGACAGCCGTCCCCTCGGTCCAATATTTGTCATATATTGGAGTGGGACAATCGCCAGTGGAAGTTCTATAAGTTCTGTAAACGTAAAATCCGCCATTACTCCAATATCTAGATCCACATTCAAATCCCACCTTATCGCTACAGTAATGATTACTGGAAAAACCACATGTCCCGTCAGCATTATTTTCAGTCAGAAGAACCAGGTTGGGTTCACCAAAGCTGTCGGTCCCGGCCTGAATGGCATTGGAATAAGGCATACCCAAACTATCTGACCTATTAGTAATTCTGTGGCCCGCAGCATAAGCCCAGTGGTCGTAAAAGAACATATCACCAGCCATGCTCATATACCCATGCTCATCCGTTTGTATAGTCGCCGTACCTTCATTACCTTTAATCAGCCGCACATCACCCCCCTGGTATCCTAACACAGTCGTATTATCCAAAATTAGTTCCGCAAACGCCGCCCCGCATTGCCTGGGGATTGGGTCTGCACAGGGACCGTTGGCTGTGGAGTTATAAGTAATCGTATAAGCCACTTCATCTCCATTTGGCCAAACCTTAATCACAGGCTGAGGGCCCATGGGTGAATAACTGCTGTTATTAAACCCTGCATTCTGGACAACGGTCAGAAACGGCTGGGATCCATTATCCAGACTTAGTGCATAAAGCTTACGATGATTTGGGTTATTTGTAAGAGCAGTACGATATTGATCATTAGTGGGATAACGATATCCACCATCAATCTCGTAATACCACAGGTTCCTGAGTTGCATTAAAACAAGTCCATGCTTCACGGCGGATTTTATGTTTTCGGCAATCACCGGCCAGCCGTTTTCCCATTCAATAGCGTCAATAAATTGCTGTGGCGGGGAAAAGCTAGCGGCCGGTTGGTAGTGAAGATCTGGATTAGGATCAACCCGCCATTTCTGTGTCCCATTGGAGTTGTTTATTGCAATCACATTGAGGTGCTCGTAACCTGTGCTGTCTTTCACTCCCGATGACGAACCAACTATCAAAATATCCCGCGAAGGCGAATAGGCAGGCACTTGCTGAACAAAGGCTCCGGCATCGTAGCGCCATACCTGCTGCATGGTATTTTTGTTGACTTTAACTACAAAATTTCCGGCTGAGACGTAAACATAATCACCAACCAGCAATGTTGGAGTGCGTATTGCTCCGCCTGCTGCCAAACTCCCCACAGTTGCTCCCGTTGCCGCATTTAGTTTGTACAAATTACCGTTGGTTGATCCAACAAAAACTGCTGGAGTTTGAGGATCGTAAGCGTAAGCAGCAGAAGCTAAAAGCGAACCTCCGGGCGTCACGTTCCATACTTGTGCTCCGGTAGTTTCCGATCGGGCAGTGATGCCGTTACCGTACGGGATATATACCCTTCCTCCGCCCGTAATCGGCTGAACTAAACGAGGCGTAGCAATATGCCCCGAGGCCAATCCCCCCGAAGAATCAGACCCATTCCATTGCCAGGCAAAACTCGGAGACGATGGTGGTTGATCCGGAGAATAACTGGTATGCTGGGCATCGTGGGCATGCTGGCTCCACTCGGAAAGTGATGCCGGTAACGGAGTTGGAGTCGGCGTAGCGGGGAGAAAGAAAGCTGCAATATCAAGAAGGTTAACTTTACCATCAAAGTTTCTGTCAAATGTCGGTCCCAAATAGTCCGAAATAATGTTTTTAATTGAAGTTCCCTGGCCATAAATCTCCTTAGCACCTGAAAAAACTAATAACAAAAACAATAAAAATATTATTTCTCGCAAAAATTTTTTACCCATACTCTTATCTTAACAAGATTTTGGCAAAATCCACACTATTTACTTTCCCGTCGCTGTTTTGATCAAGAGTACTTGTCAACCAGTTGGAGATCAGCTGTTTGATATTCACCGCTGGTGGGGGTGATACGACTGGCGTTGACGTGCGAGGATCAACTTCCGCCCACTGGACTGTGGAATACATCCTAAGAAGTGTCACTAACTTTTCGATGTGGAAATTGTCGCCTAATGCCCAGGGAGTATCCAGATACTTCTTCATCTCGTCTGCCCGGGTTTTGTCAACTCCTGCTCCTTCTACGTATGCTTTTAGCAAAAACATCTGCCACGAGAACGATGGATGCATAATTGCATTCTCGCTGTTGCCTTCGGGAGCCGTGTTCGCATCCCTCAGTCCAAAAGTTTTGTCTCCCTTACTCTCCCACCAGAAAGGATCGTAATAGGTACCACCCGTTGCAAGAAAACGGTTAATACCATACCCCGCGTCATTGATTACGGTATTTTGGATTTTGTCATGAAAAAAGCGGCCTATCTCCGGCGCGAACATGGAAATTTTATTGGTCTCCCACTGGCCGGCAAAACCATTGACGTCGTCGTGTCTGAAATAATTACTGGTATCAAATAGATAGTTCGGGCCGATAGCACTAAAAAGACAATAATCCCATATTCCAACCCAGTTCTGAATGCCGGTATTTCCCCAGCAAAAACGCGAGTTAGAAGTGTTTTTGTAAAAAGATATAAAATCCGTTCCGGCTGTATAACCGCTATTGGCTCTTGATTCTGCTGTCGAATAAGTCACCGGCGCTGTTTTATTTAACTTTTTCGCCATGCGGGCATAACCGATTTGAGCCATGATATCCCAGTAGATCGTTGAAGTCATTGGTGCTTGCCGGTATAATGCATCCACAGCCGGCCAGTTGCTATTCACAATATCCCACGCCTTGGGAGTAGATATCGAACTTTCATATTGTGATACGTTATTGGCAAAAGCCCAAACTGCATAAAGATTTTCTGGCACAGGGTTAACACTCGATTGAATTTCCCCCGGCGCCAACTCACTAGGTAAGGATGTATAAAAACTGCGGTAGTTATTTTTATCCAGCAGTGTATGCCGTGTATTTGCACTTATATTGAAGCTTAGAGGACTAACATTACTCGTTGTCATTATGTACTTAAGGTATGCAATTACCCTGTCTCGTACATTTTGTGGTAAAAAATCAAGAGTCTGAGACAACACCAGCACTGTTTCTCCCGGATTTAACCAATAAAAATCTTCACTTTGATAACCCTGCGCCAGATAAAAAGGGCCAGGAGGTTTTGGCGGATTTGTCTGGTTTACCCAATCCAAAAACTTAGTCACCTCGCTTATTAGTTCATTTCTGACATCTTGTTCATTTTGGCTTGGAGTGGAATTTTGCGTCACCCACATGCTCTCCCATATATAGGCCGCATAGGTTACTTGGGCTTTAACCGGTGAAATACTCAGGTTAAATAAAAATCCTAAAATTATTATCCAGGTGATACATTTTGACATTTGGATTTTGAATTTTTAATTATTTTCCTTGATAGGCTACAATTTTGGACGTAACTTCACCGCTAAACTGTTTGACGAAAACAACTTTATTTGCAATCGCTGCCGGTGCAGCATGATCTCCGCCGGTACCATTGGTCCCCTGTCCCAATCCTGAAGTCGGACTGACTTCTATTTGTACTCCCGTATCGACTCTAATACTCCCGGTGTGGTACCAGCCAGTTCCGACAACCAGATTGCCGCTCATTGACAAAACTGTAGTTTCATCTCCGATGAAATGAAAACTGTCTGAAGCAGGGCATTGGATACCACTTCCGCAAGTAATATAGTTAAAAGTTCCCTGTGCGGAAGTGAAAGATAATCTGACGATATCCACCCATTTGCGGCAAAAATAACCGGTGTCGCGTCTGGACCATTTAGTTCGAGCCAAAAGATAAACATTGCCGCTGGCCTCATTTACAACAGGCGCTTCTTGCGGTCTACCCCCTCCCCCGGTCCAGAGAATCGGAGCCGGAATTAACGCACCTGTGTCCATGTTAAATGAATAAAATGTCCGGCGTTGGGGCCATCTGTCAAAAATTGAGTCTATGGAGTTGGTTAATCCATGCTGTTCGTTCCACTGGTCGCTGCAACTTGAAGTCACAGTATCACAGTTAGAAGGTGCGTCAAAATTATCGGGATTGGAGTTGGCGCAGCTGCCGCAGCCACTTCCCATATCTCCCGGGCAGAATAAATCTCCGTCATCCAAACCCAGAGAAGAGTGGAAAGAATAAACGGACTTTGTTTGAAACATAACAACATTATTTGTTTCAGAAACCACCGGCCATGTTTCATAAGTCGACTCACCATACATTTGTTTGGCCCAAATCAAACTGCCGTTTAAATCCAAACTGTAAGCAACCACATTTTCCGCGCTGAAAAATAACCGATTTTTTATCGGGGATAAAGAAGCGTTCCCTATGATCGGACTGCGGACCGTGATAGGATTACTGATAGCGCTGTCAAATTTCCATCTTTGAGTGCCGTCAGTTGCATTAAACGCATAAAAATAACCGTCTTTACCACCAATATAGATCACATTATTATAAATTACAGGGGCTCCACCGACGGGTTTGTTTCCTACTTTAGCCTGCCACAATTTGGCTCCATTACTTAAATTTAAGGCATACAAATAACCATCTTGTGAGCTGACAAAGACTTTACCTTGATCAATTGCTGCAGAATATGAGACGGCTGCTCCGGTTTGGAACGTCCAGACAATAACGCCGGTTGTTTCATTGAGTCCAAACACTTTGCCATTAATATCCCCGATTACCAAAATTCCTCCGGAAATTACCGGCTGTACCCGCTCGGCTACTGCTCCTCCCAGGTCGCGCGCCCACTTTTGGGTAAAAGGAGCGCTTAAGTCTTGGGGGTTGTAGCCGGTGCGCTTGACATCATGCTGAAACTGAGGCCAGTCATAAGTTAAGGTTTGAGCTCGCACGGGAACTATAAATTTATTTTTCCGACGAGTTAAACCCACTCCTCCCACCACAAGCAACACTCCTAAAAAAATTATTACTCCCGATAACTTTTTACTCACAATACTTCTATCTTAACAAGATTTTGGCAAAATCGATACTATTTACTTTTCCGTCGCCGTTTTGATCCAAAACACCCGTCAGCCAACTGACTAATATTTGCTTGGGTGCTACAGTTGGTGTCGGAGTCGGCGTGGGTGGCGTCCCCTGGGAATAATCTCCAACCTTTACCCCGATATCAGTCACTGTGGCAGGTAAACCGTCAAGGTTAAGAATAATCTGTCCCGAACTGTTACTCATTAAGCTGGCCGGAGAAGTTTTCGTGAGCGTACCAATACTATCAAATTGCCACCATTCAATGGGATAACTTACGTTGGCAGCAAATCCTGCAATCGTTACAGTCCCCGACATTCGACTGCTATCCCAAGTATCTGAGCAACCACTCACTCCTCCAACCACTGCGCACCAGCTATGTTTTCGGTTGCGGATCCAAAGATGCGCCCGCCTATTGACCAAGTTCTTCTGGCCATAGGCGATTAAAGTATTGTTATTGGATATTGCCGGTTGGGCATCCTGGTATTTACCGTTAGTGAGTGGAATATTATCCATGAAATCGCGGAAAGGTTTATAGATTTCCCACAAACCATTGTCGCTACTGCCATCCGGGCCGATTTTTGTTATGATATTTTCCGTCCACCAGTAGAGATCATAAAGACCGCCCGGGTTGACTTGACTCCACAGGAAATCGTGAAGCCAGACGCCCCGGGTATCACCCGCAAGCTTGGGATCATCCCTGGACCAGCAGTTAGGATCACTAGGACAATTGAGCCCCAACCCAGTTTCGCCACGGATTAAGGGTAAATTTGGTACCCATTGTCGCGCAATCAAACTATGTTCGGCATGCCAAAGGGCAGTATCACCATTCAACCAATTTAAATAACATGTCTGGTTTGATCCACAAGAACTACGTACGATCGGATCCTTGGCATCAGCCACACTACCACCTATCCATGTAGTTGAGCGGTATGCATGCGTATCACCATAGTCTATCGGAGTAGCCGGGTTATTGAAATAATCCGTATTGAGCCCACCCCAAAATGAAGTCGTAATCATGTGTTTATTCGGATCATTTGCCTGGAAACTCTCAGCCATTTGATTGGTATTATCCAGATGGGCGGCCGAACCAGGATCCCCCTCGTTGGTCAGCTCCCAAGAGTGGATAGCAGGCGTGTATCCCCAGCGGGCGATAAGGTACCGCCAATAATATTCCTGTAGCCGTCTGGCCTTGGCTCCACGGTAAGACATGAAATTGTCGTCATTACAGAGATTTTGATCGGTAATAAATGTCCCGGCAGTTTGATTAATACAATGCACGATGATATCGCGAATATCCGAGGCGACCAGTTTGAGGAAAACCTGATTTTGTTTGGCTGTATCGAAAGTACGGTCCCATTTATAAGAAGCTAGCTGGTCAAAACCCTGGTGATAATTGAACTTTCCCTTGTAGACGACGCTGGGGCCAAGCCCGGGGGAAAGGTCAGAGAGAGTAGCCGGTTCACTTGTGCCCAAATCTTCACCAATATAAATCTCGTCAACATAGGCCGTACTGCCAGAAGTCACGTTTTGTAAACCCAGAACCAAGGCGCTGCCGTAACTAAAAGTAGTCCGGCCAAGATTGTTTGTCACCACTGGACCTTCATAAACCCGCCAGGAAGTATCGTTCCCCACAAATCCGGTAGGAGTAAAATTTAATTGTAATTGGGAATTAAATTGAGAAGGATCCAAAACCAACTTGGCTACCAAACCGTTCGGTTGGGTACCTGAGGCGGCGGTGACATTTGCTAACTTGGCCCGAATGCGGATCTTGTATTTTTTTGCTGATTCAATTGCGCCGGTATTGAATTGATTACCATCAGAAGTTTCAAAGATATAGCTATTGTTACCGCTGAGACGGATGGAAAAGTCACTATTAGCATAGCGCTCAGTAGTGTTTCTTAAATTATCAGCATTGCGCCATGCGTCCCAACCATGAATGCCACGAGACCAAACCAGATCACTGTCAAACCAAATACGGATAAAATTAACCCCGTAGGTATGAAACTTGGTCAAATCAGCCAATGCGGAAGACAGATATGGAAAACTCCATTCATGTCCTAGACCCACAAATGGTTTGCCGTCACTATATTCAAAATAACGTTTATCTGTCTGACTCACCTTAAGAAACCCATGACTTCCGGTAAGAGGTGGGGAAACGGAAAAATTTATCTCTCCTGCTGACGGGTAACGAGCGGCATTTTGGCACGTAGCACCATCCCTTGCTTCAAGATGATAACTCCAGTTTCCCTGCTCCTGGGGGGCAAAGCGGATAAGCCAGTAAGCGGCACCTGCAGGATAAATCCAGTCGCTTCCACTTAAGTTAACATAATTATAAGGTACGTACCAGAACGCTGGCTGACGCAAGACTTTACCACCAGGACTTCGGAAAACTCCGTCGGTACTTATACCAACCCCTGTTGAAAGCGCCCATGCTCCGCTTGTCGGTGTAGTTTGACTAGTGTCGCAAGGCCATTGCAAGTTTGTTGCTACTGAACTGCCGATACTAAATGCAATCTCAAGTTTCTCATATTGGGGAATGCTTGAGGCCGTTTGATTGACGTTCGATATAGTTAAATTACCACTTTGGGCGAAGGATTGGACTGGCCGAAAACCAGCAATACTTGCAAATATAATTAAAGTTGTCAGACAAAGAAAAAACTTAGATTTTCTCACTAATCCAGTTTAATACGAGAAAAATGGTGATACAAGTTTTACCTTTCAAATCTTTAGGGTAATAATCGGTGATATTATTACCACTGTCATCCTGGATTATTACACCCGTCCCCTATCCTTCGTTCAAGTGATACAAAAGCATCCAGTTGTCCGTCGATAAAAATACTCATTTTGCCGTCGGAGAGCTTGAATAAACTACATCTAACTTGGAAAAAACAAACAAAAAAAGACGAAAAAAAATAATAAAATAACAACTTTTTTAACCATCAAATCAGTCTAGCACGTATGATATAATTTGAGGTACTCGCCTGGGTAGCTCAGTGGTAGAGCACTTTCTTGGTAAGAAAGGGGTCGTGGGTTCAATCCCCACCTCAGGCTCAAAGAAGTTTTTTGAGTTTTCTCTCCGCTACCTCATAGGAAAAATATTTTCTGCCTAGTTCGAAATTTCTCTCAACTAACCTTTTATAATCCATTGGACTATCGATGAGTCGATTAATCGATTTAATAGCGTTTTTACTAATTTTACTGGAAATCTCGATTACTTCAAAACCTAGGGATTTAATATCTGATTTATAAACTTGGTAAGGCGTTAAAATCAAAGATTTTTTAAAATACATTGTCTCGACAAATTGGTTTCCAAAACCTTCTTTTTCCGTAGGATATATAACAAAATCAGAGTTGACATAACAATCCCAAAGTGTATAAATCTTTTTTCCACCGACTATTTTTCTTTTTGAGTTTATTCTATGTCCTAAAAAAAGACATTTTATTTTAGATTGACCCGCATAAACTCTTACCGTTCGTTCATACCCCTCTCCCTCATCTCCGCCTTTTCCGGCTACAACCAATACAATTTTTGGGTTATTAAGTTTTTTAATCAAATCAATAGAAATTTCTACTCTCTTTCTGGGAACAATACGTGTTGCCTGCAAAAAGACAATGTCATCTTTATTAATAGCAAATTCGCTTCTTAATCCAGCTGAATATGAATCCAGTTTATTAAAACTTGAATTGAAATCAAAGGAGTCTGAAATTATTTCGGCACTGATTCCAGCTCTTTTTTCTAACTGCCTTTGGGCAATCGAATTAATGACAACGTGCTTTAGATTAGACAGTTTCGGAGGAAACCACTTTTTGAAATAAGGAAACATTGAAGAACGAAGAAATCTTTTTCTTTCCCACCAGAAATCGTGATGCCGCGCTATTGTTGGTAACTTATAATCTTCAATAACTCTGGTTATAGCAACACTAGCCGGAAAGTGCATTGGTAGAGAAAGCATGTTAGCGATTATAAGCAAATCCGGCCTGCCTCCATTCGAAAAATACTCTCTCAATTTTCCCTCAATAGTACCTGCGTAATCATAGATTTCCCGCTCAATGTGTTTGTACTTGGCCTTGTTATAAACTATGTCGTTATAAATATGAGTAACTTTTGGCCATTTGAAAGAAAGTTCGGGCATCAAATACCCCCCTCTATCTAATTCCCCTGCTATAAAGGTTACTTTGTGGCCCAACCTCTTTAAAATTTTTTTCCAGTGAACTGCCTCTAAACTCACTCCGTCATTTCCCGAAATTCTGAAAGAAACAATCGCCACTTTCATAATTTCCAATAGTACTAATTTACAAAGTCTTACTCAAGTACTAAAATAGCCTATAATCAATACTAAAAAAAGATAATTTTATGTGGAGACGTTTAACTAAAAATCTTAACGAAGTTTACTCAAAAAAAGACACCTTACGAACAGTAAAAACCCTAAAATCGCTGAGTAAATCTTTCAAGTCTAAAAAAAATAAATCACGTAAAATCCATGCATCATCTGCTTTAATAATCTACGCAAACAGTATAGAACAAAATAATATAAATCCTTTGACAGTTTTTTATGAGTTCCTAAAGAAATTTGAATTAAATAAGGTTTTCGAACTTGTCCACATTTTGCCCTTTTACCCCTGGGATACTGATAGGGGTTTTTCTGTAAAGGACTTTTATAAAGTTAATCCTCCCTATGGAGTCTGGAAAGATATAAAAGTCCTTTCTGGTGCCATTCCCCTGATGTTTGACTATGTTACCAACCACGCTTCAATCGATAACCCTTTAGTCCAACAATCTTTAGTCGGAAAGAAAGACCACTACAAAAACTTTATTATCACTTATTCGGATGAAAATAAACCAACTGATCAAATATTATCTAAATTAACTCGTCCAAGACCGACTCCCGTTTTAACGCCTTATTATGTGACAAAAAATAAAAACGGTTCAATGAAAGCTTATCTCGGAGAACCTCATGACGGATGGGTTTGGACTACATTCGCGAGGCCTAAAAACCCCGATGGAAGTGAAGCAACCAAACAAGTTGACCTTAACTTTGCAAATCCAAAGGTATTAGTCGAATCTTTGAAAATTCTCCTTTTTTATATAGATCACGGTGCTTCATGGATCCGATTGGATGCAATCGGTTATATCTGGAAAAAACTTGGTTCTTCTTCGCTCCATGAACCCCAAGCTCACACTATTCTGGCAATAATAAGCGAGTTCCTTGGCTTAGTATCTCCGAATACTGTGACTGTATCAGAGATAAACGAACCCCAAGAAAAAGCAATTGAATATTTAGGAAAAACTCAAAAAGAAGCCGATTATTTCTATCAGTTCGCCCACTACCCATTGAGCATTTATGGAATTCTTACAGGAGACATAGAACCATATAAAAAATGGGTAAAAACTCTGCCTGATACTCAGGGTAGACAGTTTATAACAGTTTTGGGAAGCCACGACGGCATGGGTCTTAAACCTGTGAGAAGTTTTTTAACACAAAAAAAACTTGACCACATGGCAAAAATTTTAACTGAAAAACATGGAGCGCTTACAAATTACGCATCTCTGCCGGGTGGAAACAAAATAATCTATGAAATATGCGCAACTCCCTGGAACCTAATTAATCCACCCTTGATGGATGCAAAAAACAAAACAGCCCTAAACCGCTATATTACAGTACTTGCTTCAGGCCTTTTACAAAAAGGAGCCTCCGCAGTCTATATAAATGGACTACTCGGATCGTTTAACTACCTTCCTAAAAAAGAAAAGCTTGACGAAAACAGAACAATAAATCGTGAAGTTTTTAATAAGGAAAAACTTTTCAGAGAACTGGAAAATAAAAATTCCCATACCCATATTGTTTTTAGTAAAGTGTGTAAGCTATTGAAAATAAGAAAGAGCTTGGACCTTTTTTCTCCTTTTCTTCCCAATCCTTTGGTCATAGAAAATAATCAAAAGTCGGTGCTAACCCTTTTAATCAAAAATAAAAGCGGTAAAGATAATCTTCTATCTATTTCTAATTTTTCAAGTAAGGAAAAATGGGTTAAAGTAGATGTTAGAATAATTAAGGTTAACTGTAATAAATTCTACGATTTAATCACTGACCGGACTTTTAAATTAATTAACAAAGAAAGCACCCGGATTCGAATGGATCCTTATCAAACTGTTTGGCTTGTTGGCAAAAGCAATTAGAACTGCTAAAATCTGCGTATGGCAAAAAAGGGTGCAAGAGAAATAGTCGGAATGGTTTGTTCAGTTTGTAAAAACCAAAATTACGTTACCATGCGTAACAAAGTTAATATGGACACTAAAGCCGGAGGTAAAAAAGGCGGAAAGCTGGAGCTCAAAAAATACTGCAAACATTGTAAGAAGTACCAACTTCATAAAGAAACAACGAAGTTAAAATAAAAACCATATGGGTTTAAAACAAGAAGATGGTGATTGGATGAGAAAAAATCCTCTTCCAGATGAATGGGAAGAGATGCTGCGACACTTTACTGGAGGTGAGCGAGAAGCTACAGAAGAATTACGCGGAAATTTTAGAAGATCTTTACTAAATCTAATTCAATCCGAGAGATTCCCCAGACCACCAAGATATAAAAGAATTCTACCCTCTATCTAGCTCTTCGAAAAAAAGCAACTAAAACAGCTATCGAAACACAAATGATCGGTATATTATTTAAGTTAATGGGGTTTCTTGCTGATCATAAGGCTTTAATTATTTTTACCACTTCCCCTACCGGCCTGGGGCACATCAGGGTCATGGATGCTTTGAAGGACGGGCTTCCCACAGATACAAAATCTGTGGAAATCGGTATAGAAAATATTTCGGCCGCAAAAATTCATTCTCTCGGCAGCAGGGTGCCATTTTTTACTAAAGTCACCGAGTTTTATCAAACAAACCCGATTGCCGAAACAATATTTACAAAGTTCTATATAAATTATTTAAAAAAGGGCAAAAAAGAAGTTCTCACCAAATTTTCCGAACTATCAGACAAATTTCCTAACCAAAAAAGTTGGGTAGTTGTTTCAACCCACTACGCCCTTGCCTACCCAATTACCTTTTCGCGGAATGTGATAGAGAAAAAATTCGGCGTTAAACTAACTATCTGCGTTGTTATGACAGACGATTCTCCTCAAAAAATCTGGGCCATACCAGATACCGACCTAATTTTTTGTCCCAGCGAAGCTACAAAAAACATAATCGGCAAATTTCTAAAAAACCAGACTCTTCCTAAACTTTCCGTCGTTTCTTTTCCAGTTTCTCCAAAATTAACCAGAAAATTAGATAAATTTGAAATCCAAAAAATTGAAGACCAGATGGATCCGGAAAAACAAAAGTCACTCCATATCGAAATACCAATAAGCGGAGCCGCCGTGCAATTGGATTTTTTCCAAAAATTAATAAAATCTTTATCGCAGGATAAATTTGAGTTTACAGTCGTCGGACAAAAAACAATTTACAGCCAAACATTTTTTGATGAAATTAGAAAATTTCCAAAGGTCCAAATAAGTATCGGTTCAGATACCCGGCAAACCGTAGATCTTTACGAATCTTTATTTTACCAAGCTAGTAAACCGGCTGTTGAAATTACCAAACCTTCAGAGCAAGTATTTAAAGCTATTTTAAAACCAACCGAGTTGGGGGGAGTAGTTTTATTATTAACTCCGCCAATAGGACGGCAAGAAAAAGATAATCTTCAATTTTTAGTTAGGCATGATTTGCTTCCTAATAATGAACTGCAAAAGGATCTTGAGGACCATTTATTAATATCAGAAAATCTCCCGGCAGAAGATCAGGCACAATGGCTCTATCGGGCTTCACATTGGAGAGCAATCAGGCTTCCCTTTGAGCCCAAAAAGGCAGCCACTTTCATAAAGAATCTTAAATCAAGCGGAATTTTATTATCGATGCTTTCTTATGTCCCCGAGGGCCGTCCTGAACTTACATCCAATGGTGTTTCCCAAATTTGGGAGGAAATTGATAAGTATCTTTCAGCGGCTGGTAGTTAACTCTTCATTTGCTTTCTCGTCTAGGTATACTTTCATCAAAGATTGATAGGGTACATCTTTTTTATTCGCAATTCTCTTAATTTTGTAAAGAAGCATCAAAGGCATGCGTAAAGTAATTGTTTTTGATGTCGGTTTAAGGTTAGGGAATTCAATGTTTAAAGGCTTTCCGGTATCAAAATATTCAGTTGTATCATGAATTGTCCAGAAATCTCTTTCCTCATCTTCATTTTTAAATCTTGGTATTTTTTTAAGTGCTTTCATAATACACTTTCCTTTCTTTTCTATTTTGATCCCTAACCGAAATCACTCTTATTTTCTTACTTCTTAAAGTAAATATAACTGCTAAATTTCTGTTATTATTTGTAATCCCGTATCCAACATACCTATCTTCAGCTTGAGAATGTTTCTCATCGTAGAAAAAAACAGGTTCATCATAAAAAACTTTTTCACATTCGTCAGGCTCAATATTATGCTTCTCTCTATTTTTCTCTATATTTCCACTGTCCCATTCAAAAATTAAAATCTCGTTTAAAACAAGCTTCTTTGCCATTCAACTGTACATTATGATAATATACATGTCTTTATTTGTCAATGTGAAATTCACCCTGTATAATTAGAGTTTATGAACTGGTTTCAAAACTAGTTCATATAACCTAGCGAAGCTCTCAAAACGAGCTTACCAGGCGAGTTTTGAAACAGGTTCTATATCAAAGGGGTGTAGTTAAATGGCAGAATAGGGCTCTCCAAAAGCCTTGATGGGGGTTCGATTCCCTCCACCCCTGCTTAGTTAAAATTCCAGATTTGTCTACCCTCGAGGAGTTGATAAAACCGCTGGATGTAATTTAGATTCAACTACATCATTTACAGATGTCACACTTTATTAAAAACTATTAACAGCATGACATATGCCAAAGAAATCACATTGATAATCCATTTTTAGAATTTGGTTTCTTTATATTCACGCAGAGGAACGACTTTTATACCGGGTATTCGCGTTTGATGCTTGGGATTATCCGTTATCAGAGTTGCCCTTTCCTGTTTAGTCAGAGCCACAAAAGCCGCATCATAGTAAGTTATCCCGCTTTTAACCCCAATTCCAAAAGCCTGCTTAGACAACTCAAAAGATTCTGTAACAAAGTGAATTGGTATCGAATAAAAAACACTCAGGGTCTCACGACCTTGATCTTCATATAGTTGTTTGGCCCTTAATAGTACATTCCCAACTTCATATTTAGCCAACTCAGGAGCTAGTAAGGCAACTTTCCCATCCAAGGCCTGCTGAAGTAGAAAGTCCGCTTGCTTAAGAAATTTCTCATCTTCCCTATATAACCATTTAAGTATCACTGAACTATCCACTACTATTTTCTTAAACATAGTTACTAGTGATTTTCTCGATCCATCATGATAAATTCTGAAAGACTTATGAGCTTGCCTTTACCTTTAAATGAACGTACTAGTCTTATTCGTCTCCATAAATCATCAGCGTCTACTCTCTTTTGAGTTGTCCTGGGTCTAATGACTATCTCATCCGCTTTTACCTGAGCTACAGTGACAACAGAGCCGGGAGACACCCAATCAGTCCTGCTTCTTATCAAATCGGGAATGGTCAATTGACCTCTATCTCGAACAATAGATGTTGTTTGTAATTGCATATTTCTGAAATTCAGATTATCAGAAAGTTATTCTTTTGTCAAGATCTAACTATTGTTACTGTAAAAAAACTGCGCTTTCAAGTTTCATTTGGCTGATTCACCACCCAATTTCTTAGCCTGCTTCCTGAAAAATTTTTTTAATGTTTGTAATTCCAGCT
>Ga0155811_131_pt1 | contig 7746 bp, 7 predicted proteins | sample RifCSPlowO2_01_FD_107465 | JGI IMG/M metagenome (GOLD analysis project Ga0155811, IMG submission 107465) | Candidatus Woesebacteria bacterium RIFCSPLOWO2_01_FULL_38_20
CTGGCTGCGCCTTTACCCTGAGGAACGTAGGGCACCTCCGCAGACAGCGCTGCAAAGGGAAAATCCAAGTCCGCCGAGAGCCGCCGATTAAATAAAGAATAGTTCGAGCCGACTTTTTTTGCCATGATTGACAAATCATGGCAATTATTTTTTTCGCGCGCGATTTTTTGCGCCTGTAAGGCGCAATTTACGAATTCTCTCATGGGTTCGAGCCAGTTACTTCCTTTGACCTTAATTTCAGTAATTTTTTCTTTTAAAATTGTTTTCTGCTGAAGCAGTTGGTCTTTTTTAGACTGATAGCCTTCGGTGTCAACTATTTCTTCAAGATATGATTCAAGTAATTTGTCTAGCTTCTTTTCAACTGCTTCAAGGGAAATTGTTGAGCGAGCAAGCTCAATTTTAATCTCACTTTTTTCTTTGATTTCATCTTTCTTTAAAAGTTGAAGCATTTTCTTGACCCAAACTTCAGACAATGCGACGCTTGCTACAATTTCCCTTAATTGCGATTCAACATCATCTTTTGTGACATAAGGCTGACAGCAAACTCCCTTTTTCTTGACGCAACGATAGTAAACATAGATCGCTTCCCGGTTGGTCGTTTTGTAATATTTTTTGTGACTCTCAGCCGTAATGAATGAATCGCAATTCTTGCATTTTATAAAGCCAGTAAAATCAAATTCGTGCTTTTGAGGTTTACGATTGTATTTTTTAGCCATTATCTCTTGTGCTTGGTCGAATAATTTCTTTGAAATAATCGGCTCATGCTTTCCCTCGTAAGTTTCACCAGCATAGGTAAAAATTCCGTAATAAAGATTGCGAGTCAACATGTCACGAATTTGATTGTAGTGGGGTGGCCTGTCATCTTTTCTTTTTACTCCGTGCCTGAACAAATAATTTCTAACTTCTCTCAAAGAGGTAAATTTACTATCAGCAAACTTACTAAAAACAGTTTTTACTAGTTTTGCTTGTTCAGGCACAATCTTTAAGGATCGAGTATTTCGGTCATTAACATAGCCAAATGGAGCAAATCCAGGCCACTCACCCTGCATGGCTTTAAAATGCAAACCTCTTTTGACGTTTTCTGAAAGATTATCTACATAATATTTGCTCTGTCCAAATGAAATTGAAAGCATAAATTTCCCTTGTGGAGTATTGTCAAACCAATGAGTTGGAAATTTCAAATCTTTTAATTTTCCTTCATCAATCAAGTAGATAATCTTTCCTCCATCTATGGAGTTTCTGGCTAAACGATCGGGATTCCATGCAACGACTCCTTGAATCTCGCCTTTTTCTATTCTTTCAATTAAACTGCCAAACACTTTTCTTCCAGTAGCTTTAGCTGATTGTTTCTCTATTAGAAAATCAACTATGTCTAGCTTTTCTCTTGAGGCAAATTCTTTTAACTTGTCAAGTACCCCTTTTGTTGCACAAGGTTTCTAAACGGGCAGGTTTAGAAACTTGGCTTTGAACTTGGCTGGTGGCATTCTGAGTTTGGTGTGGATCCGGCGGTGATTGTAGTAACTAATGGTTTGGTGGATGGCTTCCACAAATTCACCCACCGTCTCAAATCTCTCAAACTCAAGGCCGAGATCAGTTTTGAAATTGTCGTAGAAGGACTCCTGGTAAGCATTCTCCCAGGGGGAAGCTTTGGCACTCATGCTGATTTTAATTCCCCAGCTGGTCACTAACTTGATGTACTCCCGGGCGTTGTATTCACTGCCTTGATCGGTGTGGGCAATCAGCGGCTCGCCCACGGTATGAATGGCATCTAATAAAGCCTCTGCCACCAACTCAGTAGTGTGGATAGTCGCGATACTCCAGCCTACAATTTCCCGAGTAAACAGATCCATATATGTAGCCAGATATACGATTCTTTGATTCCAGATAAGCCGGGTAAAGTCCCCGGCAAAGTAGATGTTAGGCTTAATTGGGCAGGAGCCCTTGATGAGGTTGGGGATTCCGGAAGGGGGTTGGCCGTAATCTTTCTTTTTAGTCCATCTGGCCATCCGTTTGTAAGGCTTGATACCGTACAGCTTCATCACCCGTCTGGCTCTTTTCTTGCCGATTGATAGAGCCAAGGCCATTCTTCTGTGCCCATAAGCGGGGTTGGTTTCCAGAACCTTGAGAATTTGCTCTTTGAGAGCCTCGTCTCGGTCCTGCTGCCGGGTGTTGTGATAATACAGATTCCTTTTTCCGATGCCCAACGACTTGGAGATGAGAGACCTGCTTACCTGGGGCAGTTTAGCCTGGACGGTTTTACCGACCTGTCTTTTTTTTTGACTTCTCCACCTCCAGAGACAATATCCCGATAATTTCCTTGAGCTGTTGGTTCTCCTTTTTCAGCTTGGCGTACTCCAACCAGCTGACTTTCCTGGTGGTACTTCCATCCAGCCAGTTGTAAATGCTCTTGTCCGACACCCCATACGCTTTAGCTAGAGCTAAGACCGGCTCCCCGGTCTTGACCTTAGCCAGGATCTCTTCTTTGACTTCTTTGGCAATAACAGGTTTTGGCAAAATAATCACCCCCTAAACGCGGTTTCTGATTATATAGAAACTTAGTGCATTTTAAGGGGTACCTGTCCAGTAGTAATAATATTTATACTGGTAGGAATTTTTCTATAGACACATCAATTTGGAAACTTCTGTCTGATGCTAATCAATCACCAGCAACACCTGAAGTACTTGAAACTGTCGCGTTTGAAAATGGCCAAGCTCGTATGAACATTCAGGTGGGAACAAACGCTTTTGAAAAAGTATTAGCATCACAAGATGGAGAAGTTGTAGGGAATGTACTGATTGACGGAGCTAATGCTACTAAGAAAAGTGGCTATGGTGGAATTGCAGGAAGTGTATATTCCGTTAATTTGGTTTTAGCGCAGCAAGGAAAAACATACATAATCGGATTTTACACTCAGGACTCTAAAAATATAGGTGACTACGAAAAAATATTTAACGAAGCAGTTTCAACTTTCAAGTTCACACAATGAAGAAAAAAGGTTTTTGATGTCCCCAGCTTTCAATAATCTCCTTTTTCGGTTAAAATACTAGTGGTTTGCTCTCGTATGGTTTTTTGCTCGCCGTAGGCGAGCACAAAATCGCGCGCAGAAAAAATAAGCGAGGCCGTCAGGCCGAGCTACAGATAGTGCGGCGGTTGTTTGGCGGCAACCGCCGATCCTTTGAAATACGTTCGAATTTGGATATATGTAGAGCACCATTTGGGAAATGGCAAAGGGAAAATTCAAGTACACTTTGTTATACTAGCTCGGCAAGGAGTGGATGTGATAAAATTTGGAGTATGACAGACATAGACTTAGTTGTTAAAGCTATCACAGAAACCCTTAAACCAAAAAAAATTATTCTTTTTGGGTCACATGTTCGTGGCGACAACGACAAAAACAGTGATTTTGATTTGGCCGTACTTCAGTTAAAAACTCCAAAAATAGGCCAGAGAGCTTTAGTTTTCAGAAAACTTTGGAGTATGGGTTATGATTGGAAAAGGGAACCTGATATACACATTTTTTCCGAAAAAAGTTTTAATGATCGATTAAAAAACAACAGTTTTTTTATAAGGCAGATAATAAAAGGAAAAACTATTTATGCAATCTGACGAGTATAAATTGTGGTTTAATAAAGCTGATAATAATTTGAAATGGGCCTCTGACAATTTGATTGACGGAAATTACGCCTTGGTTTGCTTTCTTTCTCAGCAAGCAGCCGAACTTATCTTAAAAGGCTATTTATATTTAAAAGAAACTATTCCAGCAAAAACACACAACCTTGTTAATCTTTCTGAAATTTGTGTGAGGCAGGGTTTGGAATTATCTAATGAGATGATCAAATACTTAAACGTTTTAACTGACTATTATTTTGAGTCAAGATATCCTGATATGTTGGACATTAATTTAAATAATGAAAAAGTGGCAAAAGATGCCCTTGAATCAGCCAGGAAAATTGTCAAGAAAGTTAAAGCTTCTATACACTAAGGATAAGAATACATCACAATCTCTTAAGGGTATGCCTGGAGCAAAAGAGAGAGTTTTAGAACTTACTACTACTCCATTTAAAACAGTAAGTCGTAGTGACCTTTCATATAAAGATAAAACGACTGATGGATTCGTTAAGCCTGATGGTGGACCAATGTCGAGTATGGATAGACAGGGAAAAGAGAGTCATACACAAGGTGGAGCCAGTTTTTATCCAGACGAGCAATCAGAAGATAATCCAAGCTGGCATCCAGAATAGCGACATAACTAATATATAAAAATCATCAAAGGTGTTTAAGTAATTGTCTTAAAGCAGCTTCATGAGTGGCCCTATTGAATTCAGCCTGACTAATCCCTTCTTGTAGAGCTTGCTCTTGAGCGTCAGCCCATCTTCCAAGTTTTGAGTTATCATCAGTTTCGATATATTCACAGTAAGCACGAACTCCGCGTTCAACAGAACCGGAGGCTCCGTTAATACCCTCGAGCGAGGGTGGGTATAGACAGGGGAAAAATGGTGTACTAGAATCAAAAAGATGCACTTTAGGTTTAAGATTTGTTTGGGATTGGTAGCAGTGATCTGGCTGGGAGCAATGGCTTTGGAGCATAACGTATTGGCTCAGACAGGATTGGCAATAACTAATGTTTCCCAATCGGTTCAAACAGTACCTTTATACGAGAAGTTTGAGGTAACATTTAATGTTTTGGGAACTGTCGCCAAAAATTTACAATGGCCGTGTGACACTAAACAAACATATCCGGTTTCCGGAGTCGGGAAATTACCTTCGGAAGTGGGAATCTCGGTTGACGGGGTTTTCCAAAATGGAACGACTATTCTTCGTCAGCCGGCATTTTTGTATACGCCGTATAATTTTGTAGAAGCATCTGACTTTTATCATCCCTCGGGGATAGATCCGGTTTGGATGATCCGGTTTGCGCCACAACAAACCGGTAATTGGACGTTTCATATTGAAGCCAGAGACGGCGTTGGCTGCACCCGATTTATCCAATCCGCTAATTACTCCTTTACGGTAACCTCAGCTCAAGCCGGGAATCACGGATTTGTTAAAGTCAGCCAAACAGACAAACGCTATTTTGAATATACCGACGGCACTCCCTTTATCGGAGTGGGACATGCATCCAACTCCGACGGGGATATTGCAACACTTAGAAGTACCTATGCTAATTACAAACAAAACGGAGTCAATTTTGTCAGGATTTGGATGGACCAGGCCATTATCTGGGGCCAGGGAGTGTATAACCACGGATGGGACGCCTGGGCCGGGGCTATAAACTATCGCACAAACGCCCAAAAATACGGCTTAGGAGATTTTTCAGTGAGTTTGGCCAATGGTCAGAGTGTTATTCAACCCGGCGGAGGCCAGTACCACAATTCCAGTCTGGACAACAATACTACCTATAAATTAAGACTTCGGGCAAGGCTGACCAATGTCACCGGTACTGCCGGAAACGGACTTGTTGTACAAATCCCCGGAAACACGGCTATTGCCTTCACCGGTAACGATACCGACTGGAAGGTATATGAACAGCAATTTACCAATACAACCCGCAGAAATATGGATGGCTTGGCAATTAGGATGCAAAACGCGGGCTCTGGGGTGGCTTACCTTGATGAGGTATATATCGGTGTAGTAAAAAATGCCTCTACTCAGGCAACTATAGATGATTTGTCTTTAGGTTTAGCCCCCAACCTGGTATTTAAACCTAAGGTAAACTACCAAAACTATTATGACGAAGTTGCCTCGCAAAAGTACGACCGGGTAATGGACCTTGCCAAGCAAGACGATCTTTATCTTAAACTGGTTATATCTGACATGCGGGATGGAGTTGTCCGTTGTATTACCCTGGCAACCGGGATCTTTAATCCCAACGACTGTCAGGATGATAATTTTCTCTCTCTTAGTCCTAATGCCGCTATCGGTCGAAATACCAAGGTCCGTCGGCTGCAGGAGTACTACTGGCGCTACCTTACAGCCCGCTGGGGTTATGTTACAAACGTTCACTCCTGGGAACTGACTAACGAAGGTCCTCCGGGCAACGACAGCCATAATGATAATGCTCAAGATCTGGCTGAAGTTATGCTTGCGATTGATCCCAACAAACATATGGCCAATACCTCATATTGGTCGGACTTTGACTCTAACTTTTTTAACGATCCGGCAACGAAGGTTGAATATGCGGATTACCACGCCTACCAGTCACCGGATTCCAATGCCAGCAGCAATACCGGCTGGTTAAGCGGGTCGCAGTGGAACTATCTGACCAATGATACTGCCGACTATCATTATCAATATGCCAAAAGCGCCAGAGGGATGTTAACTGCCTCTCGGACAATGCCGATGGTCAGAGGAGAAGGAGGACTGACCGACAACAGTTCATGGAATGCTTCAGAGCTGGCTGCCGTTTATCAGGATAAATATGGAGTTTGGTTGCACAACTTTGTCTGGGCAGGCTTAAACGAATACGCAGCATATGAGCTTTACTGGTGGGACGGGGCCATGAACCAGAATAATTTGCGTTTCCAATACAAACCGTTCAGGGACTATATGACGGGCGTTACTATCAGTAATGGTAAATATCAAGCTGCCGCTCCCACTATCTCGGCCAGTAATGTCAGAGTCTTTGGCCAGAAAGACAGTAAGGGTCAAGCTGCAACCCACGCAGTGATGTGGATACAGAACAAAAACCATACTTGGAATAATGTAGTCAACAATTCAGTCACCGGCCAGCTGAATGGAACAGTAACTTTGAGCGGATTCCAGTCAAATACCGCCTTTCCTGTTGAATGGTGGGATTTTACGACAGTGGGGTCGCTCACGAAACATACTTCAACAGCTATTTCAAATACCTCCGGAAACATCATACTCGATTTGAATTCGTACACTTCAACAATCACAGATACGGCAATTAAAATTGGAGATTTTTCCCAAGGGGGATTGCCTGGGGATGCAAACGGAGATAGAATTGTTGACGGCCTAGATTATGTTATTTGGCTAATTAATTACAATACAAATACAGCATCTGGACCAAGTAAAGGAGATTTCAATAGAAACGGTCTTGTTGACGGCCTAGATTATGTGATATGGTTGAACAACTTTGGAATTTAAAAATATGACTAAAAAATTTGCTTTCGCTCTAACTTTCTTATTGGGCTTATTGATGTTTTTTGCATCATCAAGGTCAGTTCTTGCTTTAGTAAAAAATTATGGGGCTTGTACTTTACTTAACGCGAGTTGGAGTAAGTCCGAAGCATCAGCAGGAGATCTGATGATTTTGTCGGTTAAAGCCAAAGGAGAATGTATTGGCAAAACTGTCAACTTTCAAGTAAATGGTGCCGCTATACAGACCGGAACAGTTAACTTGTTAGTAGCCGGAGCGTCAACTTCCTGGCAGGCTGAAGCCGGTGGACCTTACAGATTTACTGCGACCCTAACGGACGGATCCGGACAATCGGTCCAATCAGCGGATTTGGCGATAAGCGGAGTTAATTCTCAAACAACATACTATATTGATACTTCCGGAAATAATGCCAACAACGGTTTGTCCCCTACCGCGCCTTGGGCGGATTTTACAAATGTCAATTCTCGAACTCTTTTGGCCGGTCAGAGGGTACTTCTCAAGCGCGGTAGTGCCTGGAACCAGCAATTAACGATTACCGGAAAAGGAGATGGCAGTAATTTTATCGAGATTGGCGCTTACGGAGCAGGTGCCCGACCCAAAATCTGCCGGTCGGCAGCGGGGGCAA
>Ga0155811_124_pt1 | contig 7419 bp, 9 predicted proteins | sample RifCSPlowO2_01_FD_107465 | JGI IMG/M metagenome (GOLD analysis project Ga0155811, IMG submission 107465) | Candidatus Woesebacteria bacterium RIFCSPLOWO2_01_FULL_38_20
ATAATTCCGGCAGGGAAAAAAACTTTGTTTGTGTAGTAACTCAACCGCCTGCCAAGGTTGGCAGAGAAAAGCGTATTTTACATTCTCCGGTAGACAACTGGGCTTATAGACACAAAATAAAAATAATTACGGATTTGAAAAAAGAAAATTTGCCGGAAGCCGACTTGGGAATTTTGGCAGCATACGGTGAAATAATCCCGGACTTTGTCATAAACCATTTTAAATTCGGAATTTTAAATATCCATCCATCACCTTTACCGGAATTTCGCGGAGCCTCACCCGTACAGGCAGCTTTGATTACCGGAACAAACCCGACAGGAGTAACTGTGATAAAACTTACTCAGAAACTCGACTCTGGGCCGATTATTTCGAGTTTTAAGGAAGAGGTTTTTGTCGATGATACAACGCAGACTTTGAGGAAAAGACTTTTTGAAAGATCATCTGAATTTCTAATTAACCTGCCTCGCGGCAAGGCGGGCCTAATTCCTAACTATCTCAACGGAAAAATAAAACCGAAATCACAAGATGAAAGCAAGACCACATTTACTAAACTTATTAAAAAAGAAGATGGTTTTATTCCGCCAAAATACCTAGAAGCTGCTCTTAGAGATAAACGGCTTAGAGAAAATTGGGAAATAAGATTCATTAAAGATTTTAGTATTAAATATTCAGTACTTAATATTGAGCGATTCATAAGAGCAATGTATCCCTGGCCAGTAGCGTGGAGTTTTGTTAAAAATCAAAAAAGGCTAAAAATTCTTAAAGCACATATTGACGATAAAAGATTAATTCTTGATTCTGTTCAACTTGAAGGTAAAAACCCCACTTCGTGGGAGGAGTTTAAAAGAGGTTATCCCAACGTGAGCTTTGCGAACTGAAAATATGAAGGGTGATCGCGCCTAAATCTTTTTATACACTTTGCACAAAGTCTCATTCGTTGTTTCTCGCCGTTAATCATTAGGCTTTTCCATTGAAGGTTTGGTTTAAACAATCTCGGAGTAGCTTGTACTCGATGCTTCCAGCGTTTTCCGGCCACACCCCGCCTATGGGTCTGGCTATGCCCCGCTACAGTTTTCTTACCGCAGTTATCGCATACATAAGACATATCAGTAGTTTTATATTATAATGATTTCATTAACCTATTACAATGCTAAATACGCTTTTTTTAAATCCGTTTCTATTTTTAGTTTGGGCAGCGGCCCTTCTTACTGCAATTACAATTCATGAATTTGCCCACGCATGGATGGCAAACCGGCTTGGCGACCCCACTCCAAAATTACAAGGCAGGTTGACACTCAATCCCCTGGCCCATCTTGACCCGATCGGAACGTTAATGCTTCTTTTGGTCCGTTTTGGGTGGGGCAAACCGGTACAGTTTGATCCTTATAATCTTAAAAATCCTAAAAAGGACAGCGCCATCATTTCTCTGGCCGGACCCGGCGCCAATATCTTACTCGCAATTTTACTCTCAATTATACTTCGAATATTTTTAATTAGCAGTATTCTAACCCCCTTTATAGTTTTCAATGTAGCGTTGGCAATATTTAATCTAATTCCCATCCATCCTCTGGACGGAGGTAAAATTCTGGTAGGATTATTGCCTGAAAAGGACGCCTATGAAGTTAACAAATTTTTAGATAGATTCGGAATCATCCTGCTTTTTCTTCTTATATTTCCTTTTGCCGGTTCATCGCCGGTGAGCACTATCATTTCGCCCATTATTAACTTTATTTTAAATCTGCTTCTCCCCGGAAACAACATCATCTAAATCAGGGTATTGAATTTACTTATACTTTTACTCTATATTTATTCTATATGGCCGCTCCCATCAGTAATCCAATATTGCCCTCCACTTTAAGTGCGTTATCAGGAGTTGGATTTATAGCCCGTCTTATTCAAACAGCCGTCAATCTGGCCTTTTTAGTTGGCGCTGTATTTTTCTTCTTCATGCTTTTGGTCGGCGCGGTCGGCTGGATAAGTGCCGGAGGGGACAAAGCCCAGCTGGAGGAAGCCAAAGGAAGATTAACCAATGCCCTAATTGGTATTATAGTACTGTTTAGTTTATACGCGGCTCTGGGTATTGTCCAAAACTTTCTCGGAGTTCAGCTTGTTTCATTTTCAGTTTATAGTCTAGCCGGAACTTTTCTCGGTGATATAAATCTCTCCCCCATCGGACAGTTCTCGGGACTATCCGGAATAACCGCCCAGGGTTTAATAAGCGCATTGATATCTCTCATTCTTGTAGCCGGCGCCATAATATTTTTCTTCATGCTGGCAAGCGGCGCTGTTATGTGGATTTCATCCGGTGGGGACAAAGTTGCACTTGAGGCGGCAAAGCAAAGGCTACAACATGCCTTCATCGGTATTGTAATCCTATTTAGTATCTGGGCACTGGCTACCCTAGTTGGGCGTTTCTTTAATGTTCAACTCCTGACTTTCAATGCAGGATCCAACCCTCCAACTTCTGCCCCACCTCCAACATTAACTCAACCGACAAGCACTCCACCAGGAGGTGGTGGAACTCCGACTCCCCCTGCCGGTTATGCCTGGTGCGGGGACTGTGATACAGGTACTTGTAATATATACACAACATCAACTTGTACAGCGGCCGGCTATCAATCTCCCTGTACAGGAAACTGCAATGGCTATCTTACTCCAACCCCGAGACCGACCAGAACACCTACTCCAACTCCACCTGTGGCTGTATGTCAGAACTTAAGCCAGATAGGTGATTGTGCAACATGCGCAACCTGTAGGCCGTATAACACAGTATTATACTGGTGTATAAAGCCTTCAGCAGCAACGGGAGTATGCACAACAAGTCTGCCTAGTGGTTACTCCCAATCAGAATGTTACACATCATCCTGTCCTTTCGCGACCACTACTCCCGTTCCTCCCACCCCAACTCCGGATGTTTGTAGTCAAGACGTTGTTTCAAGTTGTGATGCCTGTATTGCTTGCAATCAAGGATCTGCAATTGGATGGTGTCCTTCGAACAGTATCTGCTATCACGGTTTTGCTCAATTTCAATGCCCGGCACCGGGTGTAATTAGAACATGTCCTACTCCGACTCCTCAACCCCTTGCTGTTTGTACTTCTATTAGCATTATCAATAATAATGAGTTCAAAACTGTATTTAATCCTGGTGATATATTCGTTTTAGTCATATTTTTCAATAACAACGCTGGTGCGCCGACACAATTCCGTTTTAGATCTAGCATTCCTGCTGTTTTTAACCCCGCTCCGGCTGATTATACCGGAACTGCGGGAGTTGGATCCGTATCCGCACCTGGAGGCTACGGTACAATTCCAACTTCGGGTTATCCGGCAAATATTGTAGTTGGTGCCTCTATTCTTGATCCGACAGGAACGACCACATACTCCACCTGTCCAAATGCATCCGTTCCAATTACTCCGTAAGTTTTCTGTCTTTTAATCCGGCTCTGGATATAAAAGTTTTCAATTTCTTTCTGTCCACTCCTGACCAATACCATTCATCCGTCTCAAACCTTCTCTTACCCCTTTCTCTCAGATATAACATGTCTACTATTGCCTTTTCTACTTCGGCTTCCAGAAAACCATTTTTTTCATAAAAACCCCACCATAAATCCACCTTTATCTGCGAGTACCAACATTCAACTTTCCCCAATTCTATCTTTTTGGATCTTCTCGTTGTCGCAAAAGTAATTCCAAAAGGAGGTTGATTCACTACCCCGTGTTTATACAAAACCGATTCAAAACTTAAGTAACTTGGTTTATAGATAAGATTTGCGACTTGTTCGAGATTTTCTTCCTGTCCTCTTACCACATAGACGTTTTTCATTAAGCGATTGATAACACCGGCTTTTATTAACCTTTCTATGGATTTATTGACTGTCATGCGATCCTGCTCAAAAATTTTTTCAAAATCAACCATGCGATAGAAAGGTTTTTGAATCTTGCCGATTTCTGTCAAAAAATTAGTTATCTTCATATATGAATTCGTTCAAAACTGCCCTTTTTTCTTTGGGTAACAAAAACCTGACCCGATCTTCCATTAATTTTCTTGAAACGTCAACCTTCCTATCCCATTTCTTTCCCAATAAGCGGCATATAAACCATAAGTCAAACCAATCTCTGGCTTTGTGTCTCGCTTTGATAGTTTTTAGCTATCCTTATAAATTTTCTCAAGAGTCGCAACCCTCAAAAGAGGCCGAAGTATAATTATCTCTGAACGAATTAGTTCAGTCATGTAATCTTTAGCTTTTATCAAATTTTCTTCTCTTTTAGAAATCTCAACTTTTATTCCAATTTTTTTAGATACTTCTTTAACTTTACTAAGATCAATCATAATATAACTATTATTATATAATCAGTGAACTATGCCAAGTATTGACTTTTGATGTTACAATAATAGTGACCCTGTTAAGGGGAAATAGGTAACTTTTTCCTGACTAGATATTTTCTAGGGAGGGCGAGTTTTCATCGAGCCTTCGTGCTCCTTGGGGCAGCCCACCCACTTGGATTGTCCAGGAAAATATCGCCTACTCCCCAAAGCGGGGTCTTCTATTAGTTTAAAAATACAATGCCTTCCTAGCTCAGTGGTAGAGCAGCGGTTTTGTAAACCGTCGATTAGGGTTCGATTCCCTGGGAAGGCTCAGTACCTCCTTGACTTTTATTTAAATGATGTACTATCATTACATCATGAAACAAGCAATTTACCCAAATCGGACTCAAATATCTCTCTCTCCGGAACTTAAAGCATTAATTGAAGCAAGAATCGCTCTTTCTCAGGAGAGTTTCAGTGAGTATCTTAGGAAGGCCGCAATAATCAGGATGATATTAGAGGATGTTGAAAAAAATGAACTTGCTCTAATTGCAAAGACTATAATTGGTAGTATTCCCAAAAATAAAAGTGGCTGGAAAGATATTAAGGATATTAGTAAATGGCAAAGAGAGGAAAGGGTAAATGAAGATAAGCATAGATCCTGAATATTTACTTGATACCAATATAATAATAGAATCCTTCCGTGGATATGAACCTGTTTCTTCAAAAGTCTCAGAGTGGGTAACGAATGGTAAAATAGCTATATCGGCAATAACTCTGGCTGAATTTTTGAGTAAAGCGTCAAAAGAAGAAGAAGAAAAAATAAATTTATTAATAAGTAAATTTGGTGTTTTACCCATAAACCAAACTTTAGCTGAAATTGCAGGAAAATACAGAAAGGAATTCGTGGAAAAGAAAAAGAAAGTATATTTGATGGATTGCCTGATTGCTGCAACTGCAAAACTATATAACCTCAAGCTTATTACAAGAAATGTAAAAGACTACCCAATGAAAGATATAGAAGTTATTAACCCCGGGACTTAATTTCAAATTTCTTAATCTTGTGGATTTTTGGCCAATTCTTTTTATCCAACCAGCATTTTTTGCAATACATATTTTGGCCAACATCAAATCTTATCTTTATATTTTTTTGACAAATATCACAAGTATAAATGGTGCTCATTTTTGCCAACTTCTTTCAGGAATTTTGTGTATCTTTTCCCAATTTTCTGTTTTTAGCCAGCACTTATCACAATAATCTGCCATATATAAAAAGCGGCTGCTATAAACACTCTTTCCATAGCCCTGTAAAATTTTTCCACATATATCGCACTTATGTTTAAGAGTCATATAATTTAAAAGCAGGAGAAAAACGGCAGTAATCAAATTTAATAGATTTTAGAAAATCTGTAAAGAAGACAAAGAATATCAAAAACAGTCAAAATTTCATTTACATTTTTCCCAACCCCTCGTCATGAATACCAACTGTGTGAAGAATCAACTCATCTCCGATCTTTTTACCAGTCATTCTGTATCCTTTAGAAACGCGAAATTCCCACCAATCAGGGAAACCCGATTTTTTCTTGGTATTTAACGAGGGATGGAAAAAGTCTTTTTCCAAAAATAAGATCTGTTTCTCAATTTGTTTTTTGATTGGTAATGGAAGTTTTTTGTATTTTTTTACAAAATTTAGGGTACGGGCAAATTTCATTTTGAGATTATTTGTGAAGATCTGCGATTAGGGATCTGGCGCTTTTAAAAGATTTATAATTGCCGGACTTTACATCTGCCTCTCCCCTTTTTATCTCCTCATCCCACCATTCATCGCTTCCATAGCTCGGCTTGGTAATTGTTTTGCGATTCGCAATTTTATGACCTATGACAACAGTATTTCCATTAGCCATATTAAAAGTATAACACAATTTATATCCGTTTTTCCCGCAAAGAATTAATCAAAAAAAATCCCCTGCTGTGAAGCGCAAAGACTTCTGAATACCCTATGACATTTTCCTCGCACTTTTTGTGCAAGGCTTCGCGCCTAAGCGAAAATGACATGTGACGGTTTAATTCGTCCGTGAATAAGATTCACGGTTTTCTTAAAACGTCCCATAGTACTTGACAAGATTCTCTTTATGTGTTATAATCCCTATGTAATTTGAAAATTAAATAAGGTGTCCTGTTTTCTTAAACCTACCTATAGTACTTGACAAACAGACTTAAGTATGTTATACTATAGGTTGTAAGTTAGAAAGTGTTCTTTAAAATAAAGAAGTTTATAAAGCTTTAGAGGTAAAGCAAAACAAAGGTTAGTCATTAGTCAATATTGATTAACCGTCGACGGTAGTATATCAGGCCGCACCTCTATGGGTGCGGCCTTTTTTCGTTTACGGGTTTGTGTACGGAAGGCGGGAGTGAAGTAATTTATAAATACCTCTAAAGCGCTTCACTCTCGCACTTCCCTACATAAAAAGTGGGGATATAAGCCTAGTTTGAACCAGTCTCGATTTGCGAGACTAAGTTCGAAAAAGGCAGTACTTTAACAAGAGAGATTGATAACTGTCTCAAATAAATGAGGCTAGTTCCTTTATGTTCTCGCAGGTTTTTCAAGCGGGACGCGTGAGGCGCTGAAGCTAATAAAGTCTTAAGATTACCTAAGGCTTCAGCTTCGCCCGCGTTCCGTTTCGGAAACCGCAGACTTTAGGGGCTAAAGCCTCGCGGCACCCGCAACGGGCGCAAAAATCCCAAAAAGGAGGCCAAATGGCCACCACCATCCGATGGCTTCTCGCCATCATTGTCCTCGCCGGGTTCCTCGGGCTGCCAGCCCTTGGAACATCGTCAGCAGCGGCTGAAGAGCCCGCTGCTTGGGCCCGCGTCATCCGTGAGGATGACTCGGGATGGGAATTCGAGTATGGAGGAAATTGTCCATACGAACCCGGCCTGGTCGTTATAGGCCAAGTGTCTGGGTCATGGGGATCCGGACAAACGCAGGCGACGATTCACGTCGCTTGCAAAGACGGCACGTTTGTGTGCGCGGAGGCTTCGGCCACCGCGCACCGCCCCCCGGCTCAGCCGCCGACAGAAACACCGCCGGCCCCGCCGACTGTGACGCCACC
>Ga0155811_111_pt1 | contig 4613 bp, 3 predicted proteins | sample RifCSPlowO2_01_FD_107465 | JGI IMG/M metagenome (GOLD analysis project Ga0155811, IMG submission 107465) | Candidatus Woesebacteria bacterium RIFCSPLOWO2_01_FULL_38_20
AACAAGTTGAACCCTGGCATCTTTCAACTCTGTAATTGCTTGCACCTGCCACAGAATTCCAGGAAAGATAGCCTCTGGGCGGTGAACACAGTGCGCTTGCCTGAAAATTAGTTGGTGCTCCGGTAGGAGCAGGGGGTGTCGGACAAACGGGTACTATGGCCGTCGCTGCGGTGGCTGCACTATAACAGCTCATGGGTCCCACATAGACCCACCAGTCATAAGTCCTGCCTGCAACCACGTTTCTGGTATAACTGTTTGTACCCAGGGTGTCTATGTAAGTATCATTCGCCCCAATCCAACCATCTGACTTATCGTCGATTCTTAATATATAATTTGATGCTCCCGAAGGGCTCCAGGAAAACGTCACCGGAATTGGCAAACCAGGTGGAGCGCAATTCGTATTTCCATTCGGACTAAGCGAGGTCGGGGGTGCCGGCGGTACACAGCCAGGAGTAGGAGGAGGAAAAGTGGGGGGGGGAGGGAGCGTCGGCACCGGGGTGTTAGTCGGACTGTTAGACACAGTCACCGTAATCCAGTCACCACTTGACCTACAGTCAATAACTCCTCCCGGCAGCTGAGGATAACCTCCCCTATTGGGTGAATAAAATGGATTTCCCGAACAGTTGGCAGCGTTAGCGTTATTTACGAACCCGGCTCTTGCATAGTAAGTGCCTGCTGCTGGAAAGGGGAAGGTTACGGAGGCAGAACTTGCGCCTCCCGCAGTTGAAGAAATGGTACTTCCACCAGAATTATGAATTACAATATAAGAATTTCCCGAACCCAATGCTGATCCCGAACAGGTGGTCGTAAAAGTACCGGATTGCCCAGTCAGTAAGGAAGCAGGCCCGAAAACCGAACAAGTCACATCTGGTCTTGACCAGAAAGTAAGAGGTGTTGGAACGGTGTTGTAATCCCAAAAGCTAAAGTCACCTGACCGACTTCTAGACGGGCCGCAAAGCCAACCCCCCGGGGGGTTACATGTACCGTTCCATGTTGCCCAAGTGTTTCCGTTTACGCCGATTCTTCCGGTAATAGTTCTGTTGAAACCGCCGCAGACGACATCGTTTTGAGAAAAGTTGTAACCACCCACGCAATTATTAGTAAAGCCGATATTATGCCCGACATTTACAGGAGCAGAGCAGGAATCGTCAACAGCGCCGTTTATGTTTTGGTCAAGAACGATATAGCCGATAAATTGGGTCGGCTTACTGTTATCATTACAACCGACAGGGGGGCTAGTCGGCGCCGGCCCCGTTGTCGGTGTTGGTCCTCCTGGAGTCGCCGTTGCCCCTCCAGATACAAAGCATCCAGTAGTATCTTGCGAATACCCGGTACCGCACCCAGAACCTCCGGGGCAATTATTCGTGATGTTACAGCCAGAAGCGCCACCAGTACAGGCCTGACCACAATTGCGACAAGCACTACAAACACCACTAAGATATCCACAGCTTGCTGTACCACTATTTGAGTTAGATACACATGTATAAGTAGAACCAGTAAACGTACAATTATACGAAGTATATGGATAAGTGGAACTTCCAGAGCACGTTTGGGCTAAGGCAGTTTTTACTCCGCCGAAAAATACTATGACTATTATTAGTGCTGCTATTAGTACTGCAAGTTTTAACTTCATAGATATCTATTATTTATTGGTGTAAAAATATATATTAGATAAAACTCCCCTCTTGTCATCAATCAATAACACCGAGTTGCGGTTCTCTAAATTGTTACTTTTATAATAATCGTTAAATTCTTTAGGATTAACTAACTTCATCTCCACAGTGTCTTTAGTCAATGGGTACAACTCCCGAGTGTTTTGAAATATTATAGACAAATATGCTTTATTTTCTTCAACCGCTCCTAATTTCACTTTTTCTTGGCTATACTTAACCTTGTCTTTTCCAAACCATCTCGAAAAATTCAAATAATAGGATCCGCTATCGATGTTAATATTTTTTGAGACAACTACTTTATTTGTATAATCATTTTGAGAAACTGCAAAATCACAACCAACTTTCTGCCCATTAAGAGTAAAATCGGAGCAAATTGTTATATCGCTCTGTTGTAAACCCTTAAAGTCATTATTAAAGATTTTTCCATCAGCTTTCAACCAGAGGAAAATCCCAATTACTAGAAGCAAAGTAATTATACACAGCAAAACGATGAGTATTTTTCTCACTAAATACAGTTTAGGTGAAGTGCTTCGCAAAAGTCAATGAAGCCCTATTTATCGTGTTTAGCCGAAACCAAAACTTGGGAAAATATTGGCATGCCATACTCATTACTCAAAACCTTTTTTAAACTATCCACTGAAGATATGTCCTGAGGTTTTTTTCCACTGCCTACAATTTTCTGAAAACTTGATAAAAAATTAATGTCGTTAACGTGATTCGGGAGAGCTGTATTTAATACCAAATCTCGATTACTGTCGAGGTGTCTAATCCAAAAATTTATAATCGTTAGCCATTTGGACATATCTACCCCCTGATCTGCTAAATACTGCAAATCATTTGCACTAGGCATTAAATAGTTCAAATCAACTTGCACAACTAAAGGTTTTCCTATCAGACTTGCCAGAAAAGTTTCTATCCCTTCTTCGGTTTTAAATGGTGGATATTTTGCATCCGCAAAATTAAAATTTTGACCTTGTTTTAGAAATGCCAATGGTAAAAGATTTTTAAATTTTGAAGCAAGTAGATCGCCTTGAGGACGGACAAAAACTGTCACCTCCCGTTCATTATTTTTATTTTCATAGCCTGCCACCATAAATAATTTATCAGAAATTTGTCCATCGAAGTCTTGTGTACTATTTACTACCACAGCTAAAGGGCAAACTTGCATAAATGCACCAGAAAAGCCACTACCCTCATAAATATTCATTATTCCTAAAGACGCCCCATTAGCTCCGTCAGGTATAAATCCTTCTTCTTTTACGTTAGAGTCTGGGCAATAACTACCGTCTTTAAAAGCCGCAACTCTTTGCATAATTCCTTCATAATCCACGGTCTCTTTTAGATCTGTCTTGGTCGGTTGAGGGGTTTTTGATTCTTTAGATTGTCTTAAAGCATCGAGTGTAGGAGTAGGTGTCTCGGGAATTGCTGTTGGTGCTACTGGGGCGGCAAGGCCGGGTGGTCTAACAGACTTCAGAATTTTATCCATTTCTTTTGGATTTCTTGCTTTAAGAGTCTGCCACTCTCCATCTACTAAAATTTGGATTGTAAATTCCCCTGTGTTATTGCTTCTTGTCAGTCTGATATAGTCATGCTGTATGCCGGGAGTTTTTAAATCTGTATCAAAATTGGTATCTTTACCCTGTGCTGTAAACATAGTTTCCACCGAGAAATCTGCGCTGTCTGCTGAAACAAGCTTGCCATTATCGAGTATTGCCAGATCAACTTTTTCATCCTGTCCGGTTTGTGAATTTCTCTGAACTCTGCTAATTAAAAGCCTTGGCTCGAATTCGCCGTCTTGTGCTGGAAACTCGGCAGTTTGCAACATAAATTCTTTGCCTTGTAGGGTCGATAAAGTTGGCAAATCAATCCAATTTCTAACGCCACTTAATTCTCCTTGTTTCAAAGCTTCAATAGTTGGAGTTACTTGGGCCGCAGGAGTCGGTTCGGGTAAAACGATGCCCGTAGCTTCGGGGGTGGGGGGTGCAATAGCAGGCAATGCGCATGCAAGAGCTGTTCCTAGCGTAGTTCCCCCATATACAAATCCTTTAAAAATCCTTTTACGGGTACTATGACCGTAATCAATTGTAGTTCTGGGCTTTGGTTCAGAAGGATTACCAACCTTTTCCGCAACAAAAATAGCAACATCAAAAACAGCGTTTAGGGCTGCCGGGCCTGCAATTCTTGACTGAAGATCAATATTATCCTTGAGATCTCTAACGTAACCTACAGCTTTTTGGAAATGATGATTTTCTCTTAATCTTCGAGAAACTTCACGACTAACGGATCCTGTGATTTCAGCAAAAGTAAAATTTCCGCCAATACCTAGATTTTTTGTATCTCTGCTTTGATACAATAATTCTCCGTCGTCAGGCCTTCCTCCTTCCGAACCTTCAGCAGAAAACATGTAAGGATTGGCTTCTCTAATTCTAAATAAATCGTGGAGTCTGGATTTATTAAGTGTACGTCTCGGATCTAGTTCTGCCGGCATAATTTAAAGTTGTCCTATAATAAATTATTACAAGCTGTTTGTCAAATTATAAAAAAACCCCGCAGATTGCGGGGTTTATCTTTAAGGGCCTTTTTAAAGCCCTTAACAAATTTAAGTTCAACCATTAGGTGGTAAATTCTTACCATTCCATATATTATTGTACACCCTTTTGCAAGTTTTTGTGGAGGAAAGGATACCAGTAATTTAGTTTGATTGTTGACCGAAGTGAATAAATAGAATAAATTGTTAGTATGAAAAAGATGGCAAAGAGTGACGGGCTTAGTAAAGTTGAAAACGAATTAAGACGGATCCGTCAAGACATGAAAACTAAGTTTGGTGAAATTGATGGAAGGTTTGATGAAGTTAATACTAAATTCGATGAAGTTAATACTAAATTCGATGAAGTTAATACTAAATTCGATGAAGTTAATACTAAATTCGATGAAGTTAAT